>Ga0209830_10000086_pt1 | contig 106230 bp, 107 predicted proteins | sample ArcticOcean_MG_C_12_FD_187439 | JGI IMG/M metagenome (GOLD analysis project Ga0209830, IMG submission 187439) | Marine microbial communities from western Arctic Ocean - ArcticOcean_MG_CB8_130 (SPAdes) (version 2) | ecosystem: Environmental > Aquatic > Marine > Oceanic | place: Arctic Ocean...
CTAATTGGAGCAGCCCTTGGAGAGCGTTCAGTCCCCGCACCTGGGACACTAACGCGGATCACTGGCAAGAGCCTGCCGATGAACCGGTGCTGGCGCCGTACATAGAGAGATTCGCATACTACATTTCTGACTCGTCCGAGTCAGAAATGTTTTGCCAAAAAGCCAAAAAAAAGCCAACTCTTTTTGTGTAGGCAAGAGTCGCGGTAGCGCGCCGACAACAACCGACAACTGATTCACAACATGATCATACGCCATTCACACCACTTACACCCACACCCCTGTTCCTCTTCCCTTGGTCCTCGCGATCGCACCCGCGAGCGTAGGGGCGTAGGGACTCGTGCCGCAGGCGTTTGGACCGACGCGGCGGAGCCCGTCTGCTTTTGGCGCCAACCCTGTAGGGAACCCTGCTTTTTTTTTTTCGGACTTGCCCTCCACCTTTGCAGCAGCGATTTCCGCGGCGAGCTTGCCGATGCCGAGCGCGTGCATGATCTGTTTGTTTTCCGCGATGCGCGCGTTGCGCTCGTGTTCGTACGGCGCCAGTCCGTCGATCAACGCGGGGGGGGGTACCGTTCGCGGGGGCCGAGAACGCGGGCGCGGCGGCCAAACCCGAAGGGACGCACGTCTCCACCGCGGGTTGAACCTCAGCTTCACCCGTCTTATCGTGAACGTCCTCTAAAACCAGAGCGGTTCGTTTCCTGCACGGCTCGTGCGCGGCGTCAGCCGCAGGCTGCACTACGAAAGGCATGAGTTGTTCTTCTCCACGATGCCCTCGTGCGTCTCCTGCGCGTGCGCGAGTAGCAGCGGGTGGTCGTGGGTTTTTTCGTCGTCGTTGCTTTTATTTTTCACTTTCTCGGTTCTGCCGAGAAGAGAGTCCATATTTTTCGTGCGTCACGACACGCACCCGTCACTCTTCCCCGCACCTTCGCCATGCCTTCGTTTTCCCGCACCTTCGTCTCCCCGCTCGCCATCGCGCTCATCGCGTCGCTCGTGCTCCACGCCACCGCGTACGAGTGCCCCACCCTTGACAACGACCGTCTGATTGAGCTCGCCAAGACCTGTATCGCGGACAAAGAAGGGTTGTGCGGCGAAAAGTGCTTCTCCGCCGTACGCGAGTCCGCGTTGAACTATTCGGATGACTTCAAGATACCGTGCGGCGAGGGCCTGGATGACGTGATGGACGTCCTGAAGGGCTGCATCAAAGAACAAGGCTTGACCTTCGACGACTGCGGGGGTAAGACCACCGAACGCATCCGAGAGTATGCCGACAAGGTCCGCTGTGAAGACGGAGGGACCCTCGCGGACAAGCTTTAAGGAGTCACAGGAGCCACACGTGGCCACATGTACGGCACCCTCTCGGAGAAAAAAATAGGCTTCCGAGAGGAGACTTTCTTCTCGGAGAGGTTGCAGACAGACATGGTAGAGACAAAGACACCCTGGCTTTTCGATTCTTCCGAGGAAAGAAACAGTTGACATAAAAATACCTGGGGAGAATACCAAAGACAACCCACCCCCTCTGTCCTACCGCTGCGACAACTAGTCTAGTAAGACACGCGCATCAAATCCCTTCTACTACCCTCCCCCCCCCCTACCTAAAGCCCTTCGTACGGCGACTTACCAGCCAAGTTCTCCAACGATTCGTCCGCGCTTTTCCCTACTAAGTACGCCCCGAGTTCCCCGAACCCGCCCGCGAGGCAAAAGTGAAGCGGCGTGTTTCCCAAACTGTTTTGTTTGTTCACAAGCGCGCCTTTTTTGAGTAGGTATTTAGTTATCCTTCTGAATCCGAATTGACAGGAACGCATTAATAACGTGTCGCCATTGACGTCGCAGTAGTCACAATGAACGAACCCGGAGTCCACCAAACGAACAACCTCGTCCACGTCGTTGCGCGCGACGCTTTGGAAGATTTGGCGAACGCCGAAACTTTGGGCGTACGTTTGAGTACCCGCGATTGGAGGGTGATGAAGCATCGGATGGATTGGAGTTTGATGCGTCATCGGATGTCCCATCGCACTCCGTTGCTGCTGCTGCTGCTGCTGCGCGAGCTGCAGCTGCTGCATCTGGTAAAGCATCATCTGCTGCTGCTGCTGGAGCTGCCACATCACCGCATCTGGGGCGATCCCCGGGACGTACGAAGGGGGATACGCCATGTTTGGGGATGTTTGGGGCATCCCCATCCCCATCCCCATCCCCGGCGTCCCCGTATCGGGCGGGAACGTCGCGCTTTGCATGTCCGGGGACGGCATCCCCGGTTGGGACGACCCCGGGGACATGGTCACTGATTGACGAAAGTTTTTAGAAGCCTCCTCCGCCGCCGCCGCCCTCGCCGCCGACCGCGACGACCCGAAACGCTCACCACCCGTCGCGCTTCCGCGTTCGCGTGCCGAGGTTCCATTCGAATTTGAGCGTCCCCGATGCACCCGCCCGTCGTCGCTCCCGAGACTCTTCGAAAAGTAACTGTGCGACACATCGTGAAACCTCCCCCGGTCAGGTTCGGAGTGCGTGTTTCGCCGCGCCGCACTCGTCGCCTTTTTCTGCTCATCAGCGCTCATCCAGTCCCCCTCCGCGAACCCGCCGCGAAGCTTCAGCGCGTATTTTTCCCGCTGCGCCCGTCGGCGGCTCGCGCGTCGCGTTCCTCGGATGTCGTCCTCACCGTAAGGCGACCCGTTTGGCGAAAACCCACCACTCGCGTCGGTGGATACGCTGCTGGAGTTGCGCGACAATGCGTTGGAGCTCGTGTTGGATACAGTCGAGAGCTGCGTGGAAAACGCACCGCTTTGGGGGTTGGATACTTGGGACGACCCCGACACTTGCCTGGAGAAAACACCAGACGCGTTCGGCGAGGGCGTCGCGTTCGCCCCGCCGTCGCCTGCCCGGAACTCGAGCACTCGCCCGCGCCGTTCGTCCCCGGACGACGACGACGTGACGTCATCACTGGATCTCCGTGCGTCTCGCAACAGCGCCGCAGAGCGCTGCGACCGCGCGCTTGACGCCGGTGCGTCGTCGTGGTTCCCCCAGCTCGTCCTGTGTTCAAGTGAAGCGTCGCCTGGGACGGAGAACCGCCGGCGGACGTCTGCGATCGGCGTGGTGACCTGATTTTCGTTGGAGAAACGCGTCTCGGGCGCCAAAGTCGACGCTCGCCGAAGGCGCGACGCGCCAGGTGCCAGCGGCGACGGCGGCGAAAGCGGCAGCGGCCGCACATGGTCAACACGCGACAGCAGTGGCTTTTTTGTTGTTTGCGGAGCGGGTGGCGCGGGTTTTACCGTCGGCGCCGGCTCCGTCAAAACGCCAACCTCCGTCTCCTCCCCGCGCCCGCTCGGTTCCTGAACCGAATCCACGAAGGAATCATCCGTGTTGTTTGTTATCACGGATGTGTCCCCGGCGACATAAGGCGTTTCATCAACAACAGAGGCGTTACTTGTTTCTTCGTCACCTGCCAGACTGGCGTACCCCCCGTCTGACGAGCTGTTGTCACGTACCCGCGCGGACGCGAACACCGCGGCGGCGATATCGGCGGCGGTGATTCGTGTTCGTTCGATCGTTTCATCCGTCGTACGCGTATCAGTCACACGGTAATGTCCCGACTCCGTCGCCTTCGCGGGCGCCACGTCGTGTGCGTCAAGGAGCTTTGTGTCGGTACGCGTGGTTGTTTTTCCGTCGAATGATATTTTTTCCTTCGATGGGGTCCCACGTCGTCCCACCGCCCCCGCGTTTCGGTGCCGCGTCCGTCCCCGCCCCCCTCCCCCGTCCGTGTCCGCGCCGGACACGAACTCCCCGCCCGAGCTGATTGCGCCTTGTGCGTTGGACGAATCCGCGGGGTCGTGGAAGGATAAATCCGCGGCGTCTTGGAACGCGTCCGCGTCGAGCACGACACCGACGCGTCTTTCGCCATCCGCCCACGCGTTGGCGATTGTCGACACATCATCGTTCGTCGTATTCCTCTCGTCGTCGCTCAACGATTCCCTCCCGAGCCCGGAACGACCGCGCGCGCCCCCGACCGCGTCCTCGCCCTCGCCCTCGACCTCCTCCGCCTCGTCCGCGGACTGGAAGAAACTCGCCTCGTCCATCGCCCGGACGCGCCCTCCACGAGTGGACATCTTTCTTTTTTCACTATCGTTGTTGTTGGTTTCCAAGAACTTAGCGATGAAACCAGGTTTGACCCTCTGGATGCGATTTAACGACGGTCGAAGGTACCCGGTGATATGCAATTACGCGATCAACCTCCTTTCAAATAACGCAATTTCGCACTTTCTCACTTTTCTCCAGGTGACCGGCAATTCCTTTGCCCAGAGTCAACCCGCGATCGCATTATTCGAAGCGTCGGTCCTCACACGCAGCAACGATGGCGGAGGGCGGCGAGGGCGTGAAGGTCGCGGAGATCAAGGACCTGACCCGCATCGAGCGCATTGGCGCGCACTCGCACATTCGCGGTTTGGGTTTGGACGATGCCCTCGAGGCACGGAAGGTGTCGCAAGGCATGGTGGGCCAGGTAAACGCGAGGAAAGCCGCCGGCGTGGTAAGTGCGAGCAATTCCAATTCCCTCCAGCGTTCCCCTCGCGACGACTCTCCATTCAAACCACACGAAGTGCGCTCGCGATGCCGGGTATGGGAAACACCAAAGCACAATTCATTTCGGGTCGTGGAAGCACAGGCGTCCGGAGGACGCGGTGCCAATGGGAGCACGCGACGGACCGATCGCGGGCCGGATCGGAGGGGACGAGCTTCGCGCGCTCTCTCTAGATCGAACGTAGGCCGTGATGAGTTTAACGATTGACGTGTCGGAGTGTCGACGTCGACGCTCCGCTCGGCGCTGCCTTAGTAATCGGCCGCACCCGGACGACACCGACCTAACCGGACTCCAACCTCTCCCGTCCCCCACAAACACAGATCCTCTCCATGATCCGCGACGGCCAGATCGCGGGCCGGGCGGTTTTGCTCGCGGGCCAGCCCGGCACCGGCAAGACCGCCATCGCGATGGGCATGGCCAAGGCGCTTGGCGAAGAGACGCCGTTCGCGATGATGGCGGGGAGCGAGATTTTCTCAATGGAGATGTCGAAAACAGAGGCGCTTACGCAGGCGTTCCGGAAAGCCATCGGGGTGCGTATCAAGGAAGAAACCGAGATCATCGAGGGCGAGGTGGTGGAGATTGAGATCGACCGGCCCGCGGGGGGGACGGGCGTGGCGCCTAAAACGGGGAAACTGACGTTGAAGGTAAGGGCTTTGCGCGTTTCCCAAATCATAGACTCCCTGTTTTACCTCTAACGCTGGTGACTGTTCAGACCGATTACCCTAACTGTTGACCAGGCCATCGTCCAATACACGCGATATACACGACTGACACTTTGTTTTATTTATCGGAACAGACCACGGAGATGGAAACCGTTTACGACCTCGGGCAGAAGATGATTGAGAGCTTGGAGAAGGAGAAAATCACGGCGGGGGACGTTATTACGATCGACAAGGCGAGCGGGAGGATCACCAAGCTCGGCCGAAGCTTCGCGCGGTCCAGGGACTACGACGCCATGGGAGCGCAAACCAAGTTCGTGCAGTGCCCCGAGGGCGAGCTGCAGAAACGGAAAGAGGTGGTGCACGTAGTGACGCTTCACGAGATCGACGTGATTAACAGCCGGACGCAAGGGTTCTTGGCGCTCTTCGCGGGGGACACGGGCGAGATTCGCCCTGAAGTCCGGGAACAAATCGACGGCAAGGTGAGTGAATGGCGAGAGGAAGGCAAGGCCGAAATCGTCCCCGGGGTGCTTTTCATCGACGAGGTGCACATGCTTGATATCGAGTGCTTTTCGTTTCTGAACCGCGCGCTTGAAAACGACATGGCCCCGGTGTTGGTCGTCGCGACGAACCGCGGAATCACCAAAATCAGAGGCACAAACTACAAAAGCCCGCACGGCATTCCGATTGATTTGCTCGATCGTTTGCTGATCGTGTCAACCCTGCCGTACACGGAACGAGAACTGCGACTGATTCTGGACATCAGGTGCGAAGAAGAGGACGTGGAGATGGCGGAGGACGCGAAGGATTTGCTGTGCAAGATTGGCCACGAAACGAGTTTGCGGTACTCGATTCAGGTACGTATTGGGACTTTCCCAAATACAACGACTATTTGCCCATACACTACTGACACTTTCTTTTTTATCGTATCAGCTCATCACCGCCGCGGCGCTCGTGGCGCACAAACGCAAATCAAGCGAGGTTGAGATTTGCGACATCTCGAAAGTGTACGGTTTGTTTCTTGACGTCCAGCGAAGCACGCAGTTCATGGTGGAGTACCAAGAGCAGTTCATGTTCAACGAGATCCCGGAGGAGAAGGGGGACGGGATGGAGATGTGAGGAGGAGGTTTTTTACAGCGGCGACGCGACGATTGAGAGGAGTTTGTTTGTGATGAGAAAGAACTACTACCTATACACACTACAAATATTTAACGTATTAACACTACTCCTCATCCTGTGCTGCCTTGACTAACGAACCCAACTCGAACCCTGACACACCTCGTACCACGACCCCCAGGTGTTTCTCAAGCAGCAACGCGAGCGACGCGTCTTTTCCAATCTCGACGCCGGTTTTCGTCAACGCCTCCGCGTTTTCCCGGCGTCGCTTTGTGAAAAACAAATCCCCCCCAAGCAAGTCAGTCAGAAAAATCGACAAAAAAACCTTCACCGTGTGCGTGGCACAAACCCCAGGGTCATTCACGTTCGACTCACACAGCAATCCGGTGTATAGCTCCACGTTTTCGATGTCGTCTTTGTACATTTCTTGCAACGTCGACGAAAGGGGTTCTTCGCGACTCGTCATCTCTGCGAAAGTTTGCCACTTCGGTAACCCAAAGCTTTCGCGAAACTCGTTCAGCGTGCACACCCCCGCGGTGCGCGCCCTTCGAACGGTAGCCGCTTCGGATTGGAACAAACGAGTGGCCACCGCCCGGCGCGAGGCGAGGCCGCAGCGCACGGAAGACGCCGCGAGCAACGCAGAGACGGGGTCGGGTTGTGAAGTTTCTGCATTTTCTGAAACTGCCGTCTCCTCAGGCGCCATCGCGGCGAGCGCGCGCATCACCAAGTCGAGCTCGATGCAGACGCACGCGCCATTTCCTTTTTTGGTGTCATCATCATCATCATCATCATCAACAACCTCCTTGTGCTGTCCGGAAATAAGAAACGGAAGGTAATCCTTCAGAACCACGGACCGCAAACAAATCGCGTTGACGTGTTTTGCGACTTGGAAGACTTCGTCGCTTTCGGAACCTTCGCCTAATTCTTCCGTAACGCGTCGCGCGATTTCGTTGTGGTTCAAGCCGAACACGGTGAGCAACGCGTGCGCGGCGTTGGCGGACGTTGCGGCGCCGTGATCGGTGCGTAATCTTTTCCCGATTCCAGACATGGAAACCGCGAGCGCGACGTCAATTTCGCCGTTTCCCATTTTGATTGCGTCATGGCCACCCTCGGTCGTCCCGTACAGGGACTGCAAATCCAAATACGCGCTTTTCTCACCCCGCCACCACCCCGCGCCTTTGTCCGAAGCGCTGTTTTCTATACCTAATTCGAACCGGAGGAGCTGGTGAAACGCGTGTAGCAAACCGCTGATGGGGTTGGGGTGTGTTGTGAACGCGTCGCCCTCGCCGGCGCAGTGAATCTCCGCCAACGCGTTTCGCCAAGGGACCTTGCCGAGCGGCCATTCCTCGTACGACGGAGACCGCACGGCTTGGCCGTGCGGAGACCCGGCGGCGCCCAGCCACGGGAACACTGCGCACTGCCCTGACCCGTCACTCGCTCGCCATTTGGAGGAGGTAACGGCACTGACACTGTCACTGTTGCTGTCACTGTTGCTGTCACTGTTGCTGTTACTGTTACTGTAGCTGTTGCTGTTACTGCCATCCGCTCTTACCCAAACAACCGTTTCAATCGGCGCCCTGCCGGTCGGGTCACACACGAACTCGGGGGGAAACTGAAATTTGGTGTGGTTGGTTGAGGAAAGGTCTTGAGTTGTCAAAAAAATTGCGGTGGTCGTTTCAGCGCTGACTGGTTCCACTGGTAACTGCACTGGTTCCAATGGCTCAACAAATTGGGTTTCCGCGGTTGCCACCTCCTCAACAACCTCCTCCTCCTGGGGGTTCGTTTCAGGGTTGATAATCGCCACTGGTTTCGTCGCCGCCGCCGCGGGCACCGCCGGCGTCGGCGGGCGGCTGGCCAGGAAATGGTAGATGCCGCAAAATCTGCCCGAGTCAATCACGTCGTCGTCCCCCAAATCAAGCTCGTTCAGGAAAACCTTGAGTTCCCACGGTAACAACCCAACGCCGGTGTCCGCCGCTAACACCGCGGCGAGCTGGGGTCTGTTTAGGGTTTAGGGTTTAGGGTAGGGACACCGGGAAGGGAAGGGACGGTCAGCGTTTTGACTTCCCCACGCGGATTTGTCACTTGTGCGCGCTCGATTTGGGTCCCGATGATTGTAACGTGGCACGCACCCGGTCATGGTTCCATCCAAACTCCCGAAGATGTTCCGGGCCACGTTCTCGAAACAAACCGCGAGCTCGATCTTGGAGGACGCGGCGACGGTCATGGTCGCCGGAGAGGGGGCACCGAGGGAACGCGAGGACGGTGTGACGCCTGTAACAAAAATGGAGTCGTGTTTTCACCCGCCAGAAACAAAAATGAAAAATCTCCCCAGGCGAGTTGCCTGGTATCGGGTTTTTCGAGCACTCACCGACTGACCCCTTGTTTTACCCCTGTCCTCTTTCTCGTCGTCGATCCCGGATGTTTTATGCCGCCCCGTCCCGCCGTACTCTCCCTCTTGCACGTGCGTCGACGCACCGCAACCGCTTTCGCTGCTCCCTTAACGGACAGTATCCCCAACGGCACACGGTTTAAAAAGACTGAAACCTGCAGTCTACCCTTTCGGACACTACGATCCGCTTGGTACCGCCGTTCTTAAAGTTTTCATCAACTCTCATCTTCACGCAAGATGCCCTCCGCCACCGCCCTCAAGGCGAAACAGCTGTACAATGACAAGATGCAAAAGCTTCTCGAGTCCCACGACAAAGCCTTCCTCGTGCACGCGGACAACGTCGGGTCCAGGCAGTTCATGGACATCCGTACGGTACGTTCCGCACGGCAGTGGACAGCGCGCGCGCGCGATGGACCATCATCCCCCGGTGGGCTTTTCTTTTTTAGGGTTTTGTGGGGTTTCGCCGTGTGTCTGGCCTTACGTGTGATACCTCACCGAGGATACCTTACGTGTGATACCTTACCTAGGAGACCTCACGTAGGAGATCTTACCTGGGATACCTTACGAGTGATACCTTACCCTACCCCCCAGCCTTACTGACCTTCCACCTTCCACCCCCATCTCCCCGTAACCCAAACCACCACAGGCCCTGAGACCCGAGTCCTGCATCCTGATGGGCAAGAACACCATGATGCGCAAGTGCATGCGCGACTACGCCGAGCGCACCGGGTCGAACGTCTGGGACGTCATGGCGGAGCAGCTGGTTGGGAACGTGGGGATCGTGTTCACCACCGGCGAGCTGGTTGACGTGCGCGCGAAAATCGCGGAGCACGTCGTACCGGCGCCCGCGCGCATGAACGCTGTGGCGCCCCTCGACGTCATCATCCCCGCCGGCCCCACCGGCATGGAACCGTCCCAAACCGGGTTCTTCCAGGTCCTGAACATCGCCACGAAGATCAACAAGGGTAGCATCGAGATCCTGTCTGAAGTCGTCGTCGTGCGCGAGGGCGAGAAAGTCACCTCAAGCGCCGCCACGCTGCTCGCCAAGATGGGCTTCACGCCGTTTTTCTACGGCCTGGAGACCAAGATGGTGTATGACAAGGGGAACATGTACGACGTCGCGGTGCTTGATATCTCGGACGCGGACATCAGCGCGATGTTCGGCAACGGCCTGGCGAACGTCGCGGCGCTTTCGTTAGCGGCGAACTACCCCACCGTCGCCGCGGTGCCGCACTCCCTGGTAAACGGATACAAGAACATCCTCGCCCTCACCTTGGTCACCGACTACACCTTCCCCCTCGCGGAGAAGGCGATGGCGGCTGCCGCGGCGGCGCCCGCGGGCGGCGGCGGCGGCGGCGGCGGCGGCGCTGCGGCCGCGGCCAAGGCGCCCGAGCCCGAAGAGGAAGAGGAAGAGGAAGGCGGTGACTTCGATCTTTTCGATTAAGCGTACTACAACGACGCGCGGGTGGTTGTTTGAATCGTCCCGTCACGTGTCACCACGAAAAGACGGTCACGTCTTGCGTTCCCAACAACGCTGTCGGTTTTCTGAAGAGTTTTCTTGTAATGAATATTGATAGTCGATGAAGCGGGGTGTGGATGAAATTCGTTCTTTTGCACCTTCTTTCGTCTCCCAACTGCCGTGGCTGATAAAGGCGTTTCGATCGCCGTCGACTTCTGTGTCGCGATGTCGAAGAAAAAAAGAACGAAGCCTATAACGGTGCGTACTTCGTAAATAGTCATATCTGGTCATAAAAGAGTCCTCCTCCTCTTTCCGTCCGCCGGTGTCCCTTCCTACTTCCTACCGGTTCACGGTGTTGATGAACTTCGCGGCGGCGACGTGCGCTGTTTGCGCGCCGACGCAAAACAAAAGCAGCCAAACCGCCGGGAGCCATCGCCCCGCGAAGGTCACGTCGTACTTGTCCTCCACAAATGAAAGGGAGTCGATTGTTTCGAAGTACGTGCCTCGGAAGGCGACGATTGTGGGGCAGATGCCGCTGTCCGTTGCGTTGTTAACCCCGGAAACGTACTGCGTACAGCCGCGTCGTTGGAACTGCGGCGCCACCACCGATTGAATCGCGAACGCCACCGGGTTGATGTAGTACGCCCAGACCCAGTACACTGGGATCTGGGGAAGGGGCAGGTAAAGCCCGCCGAACAGAAACGCGATCGGGATGAACGCGCTTGTGCCGGCCTGTGCGGTTTGAATCGTGGCGCACAGGCAGGCCATGATCTGCCCCACGGACAGGAAGGCGTAGCTCACCAAAACGTTCACCAGGGCGTGGAAGAAAAACGCTTCCGCGGTGGGGACCATGCCCACCAGGAAGTACAGCGGCGTGACCGTAACGAGGGCGATGATTGAGACCCACGGGATTTCAATCAGGGCGTGCGAAAGCGCGTACGGCACGCCGTCGTACATGAAGGACGAGCGCTCACGGAACGAAACCGCGCGTTCGCGAACCCGAACGGGCATCACCGCGTTCATGCAGATGATGCCGGTGAAAATCGTGGTCATGAACACGCAAGCCACCATGCTCTGCACGCCGCCTTCGTCCGAAGTGTCCAAGTCGAAGTAAATCACCCCGAACAGGATGTACAGGACGCACAGCACTCCGATTCGGCCACAGTTGTACCCGACATCCCGTAACTGCGCTAAGTGCGACCGGCGAAGAATCGTGACTAACTGCGTGGTGAAGCTCCGCGCGTACGGCGACGAGAACTTGAACATCAAACTCCCCTGTTTCGGGGTGGAGAGTTGTTTGACTAATTGCTCCGCCGCGACGCCCGCGGGTGAGTTTTTGAAGTGCGTCTCCAACTCCAGCCCATCAAGCAATACACCAGTGGCTTTGGAGCCTAAATACGCCCCCGACGCGTTTGAAGAATCGGTACCGCCCAACACGTCGAGCATCCAGGACGCCGGGTTCATTCCGGCGGGCGCGGCGTTTTTGTCGCCCACGACGCTGCGATTGTGAACGAAAAGTGTCAGTCATTCGGACCGCGTGAGTGAGTAATTACGGGCGGACAATCGGTAAACCGTGTGCCGCCTGATTTGGGAAAGGCCCAAGGCCGTACCTCGGCAGCGTCTCCATGTACTCCACAAACTTCGTGGCTCTGTTGGCGCCTAGTGGGCCGAAGTACACCTGCCAGCCGCCTCTTTGTAGGAGTAACAGGTCGTCAAACATCAGGAAAATCTCACGCGACGGCTGGTGAATCGTGGAAATCACGGTCCGGCCCATCTTGGCGACTTTGTGCACCTCCGTCATCACCACGAGCGCGGCTCTTGAATCGAGGCCGCTCGTGGGTTCGTCAAGGAAAAAAACAGGCGCGTTGCTCACGAGCTCCACGGCCACGGTGAGCACTTTTCTTTGACCGGGTGACAACCCGTTCGCGGACCCGGAGCTCCCGATCATGCGTCCCGCCAAAGGCCTCAGCTCAAGAATATCAAGCGCTTCGTTTACAAACCCATTTCGCGCCTCCGCGGTGACGCCGTCGCCCAACCGAAGCTTAGCGCTGAACTCCAACGCTTCGTTCACCGTGCTGAACTCGTTGTGCAAATCCATCTGCTCGCAATACGCGGTGCACCGCGCGAAGGTTTCTTTCTCGACGGAGTGGCCGTTCAGGGTGATGGTTCCTTTGCGGTACCCGCCGGTTTTCCGCCCGGCGATCACGTCGAGCAGCGTGGTTTTACCAGCCCCGGACGCGCCCTTTTGAGATGAAAAAAAAGTGTCAGTCTCTCGGGCCATGTGTATGAGTAAACAGCCTTGGTAATCGGTAATCGGGCCGATCGTAGAGGCGGAACGTGGTGATTGGGAAAGGCCCGCACCATCAGCGCCAACATGCGGTTCGGCCGCGCCGCCGAGGTTATGGATTGCAGCAACTGCTTTGTCCCCCCCCCCGCCTGCGTCGCGATGTCCACCGTGTACTCCAGGTTTTGCCACGCGATGGACATGGGCGTGAATTCAATCGCGTGCTGCGTGACTTCTTGGGAGACCTTCATGTCGCCCGATGACGGGGTTGTTTTCATTGGCTTGATCGCGATCGCTGTTTCCCCCGCCTCACGCTCCGCTTCCTCATCCGTCCCCGCCCGCGACGAACCGATGTTCCGGACGATACGCAGCTTCGTGAGAACCCTCCACGACCCACAAAACGTCAGCGCAAAGAAACCCAAGCAGAACAACGCGCCGCCCCAGAACCACCGTTTGTCGTCGTCGATTTGAATCTGCGCCATAATAGCTTTGCCCATCGTGGTGCACTCAAACGCGCCTTCCAAGCACAGCGTCGCGACGGGCGTGCTCGTCCGGTTCGCGTTCGCCGGGTCCGCCATCCACTCAATCTGCACCACCGGCGAAATCGCAACCTGCGCGTCGTACGTGTCACTCAGGAACTCGTTCTGGCAAAGGCTGCGTAAGGAGTACGCGAACAGCGAGATGTAATACACAAACTTCAGGAAACCCATCTTGGACGGGGTGATTAGAAACCCGGCGAAGATGATGAACACGGCGATGACCGGGCCGGGAAACGTCTGCGCGGCTTCCATGTCCGGCGCCGCTAACGCGACGATTCGGAAGAACGACGCCATGGCGACGTTCGCCAGCACCAAGTTAAGGTAAAAGAAAAACCAGCTTCCCGGGTTCATGGCGAGGCCGACCATGGGGTACAGCACGGCGCTGAACACCTGATACCAAACAAAGAAGGTGTCAGTCTTGTATATCGCGATGTATGGACAAACAGTCAGAGGGAATAACCGTCCCTTCTGGTACGAGTATGGGCAATCGCAGAGGCGGTGTGTGATGAATGGGAAATACGTACCAGCGTTTCCGCAAGCGCGATTGGCAAATGCACCATCCCCCACGCCGCGATGTACGCCACCCCCGGGAACATCTTGTTGTCCAGGTGCTTGTACGCCACGTACTTTTGCTCCACGGAAAACGTGAGTTCCGAAAAATTTGAAAAGGAAATGTGCAGCACGCAGAAAAGCAACATGCCCAGTTTTTCAAACCCTCGCTCCGGTGGTAAATCGAACCACACCGAACCGAGAATCAAACTCGTCATCACCGCCGCGCCGATGCGCGCGGTCATGAACAGCTTGTTCCGGATCGTGACTTGCCACTGTCGTTTCAAAACGCTCAAGAATTGAACAGGAAAGGCGTGCGGAAACGCGAGGCCGTACTGTTTTGTTGCGAAGTCGGACACGAGCGCCACGTCTTTTCCGTCCGGCGCGCATGTGGTTTTGATTGACTTTGCGTAAGGAGCCCCTGATTCTTTCCAAGCCTTTTTCAACGCGTTCGTGGTGAGAGGCACGTTTGACTGTTCACCCAAGTTCACCGTGCTTCCCTTCGCAAGCGCTTTTGGCGGTGACGCGACCAAGTTAACCAGCCAATCAGCAACGTCCTCCCCCGAATCCGGAAGCGGCGCGGCGAACCCCAGGTTGCCGAAATACCCGGGCGCGTTTTTAGTAGGGCCGTGGTAAACCGGCGCGCCTTCGCGTAGCAGTAACAACTCATCGAACTGGTTGAAAACCTCCGGGGTGGGTTGCAGCAGCGCCACGATCGCGGTTCCGTGTGTGGTCCGCGCCCACGCCCGGAGTGCGGCGATGATGTTGAACGTCACCGCCGCATCCAACCCGGTTGAAATTTCATCCATGCAGAAAACCCGCGCGTTTGTCACGAGCGTTTCCGCGATGGTCACGCGTTTCTTCTCGCCACCTGAAACCCCCCTCACCAAGTCGTCGCCGATAATCGTATCAATGCACCCTTCCAGGGCTAGGAGTTGCGTCACCGCTTTCAGCTTGCCGGCGTGAAGTGACTTGGCCTCTTCGCTCTCCGCCGGCGCCGGGGTGGAGTTTTCGTGCGAAAACTTCGCGGTTTCGTGCACCGTGAGAAACGGCAAGTGCGTGTCCACCTGCTCCACGTACGCGCACATCCGGTTCACGCTGATGTTTCGTTTCTCAAGCTCAAGTTTTGTCAAACCTCCGTAGGTCACGCTGTTGTCCGGAATCGCGTTCTTTGGGAGCGCGCCCGCGATGGCTTTTAACAGCGCAGTTTTCCCGTGGCCGGGAGGCGCTAAAACTAGCGTTATTTCCCCGGGCCTGAACGCGCACTGCACGTCTTGCAACACGGGGAAACTCTGGATTGCGTTTTTGCCTTCTTCTTCTTTGGGGAGCGCGCCTACTGTTTTCGCGAGCGCTTTGAAGGGCGCCGCGAGGGCGCCTGCGAAGACCTCGGGAACCGTGACAATGTCGCGGTCGACTTTCGACGCGGGCAACGAAAGGGTATACGAGAAGTCGCACTTCACCTCAACCGATGGGCGCGACCCGAACAACTCGGCCTCGCGTTTCAGGACGTTGACGTACGCCGCGAGCTTGTCCGTGACAGGCTTGTTGGGTTCGTTAACGTTTCTTCCCGGGTCACCGGAAGGCGCATCGGAAGGCGCGTACTTGGCTTCGGCTGCGCTCATGGCGAGACGTGGAGGGAACAATCAATCGGAATAAAAGTGCGGCGGCACAGATGTCGAGAGTTTCGAGCCGCGAAAGGAAGGGTCACGTCCTTGACCTCCCGCGCCCTTCAGGAACCGTGAACCGTACGGCGGCGTGGGTCCGTAAACACAGAACACGGGTGATGCGTGGACCGACGGGACGCGGGGTCTGGTGGGACCAGGCGCGGCGCGTGGACCAGTGAGGCGAGGTGGTTGCAGACGGTTGTTTGAGTGACGTCATAACATTCATCACGCTATCGCGTGATGCGAATCGAACGTTCGAGAAGTTCGGAAAAATAACGACCTTTTTAAGTGCCGAGTTTTTTCCTGCGCAAAAGACAGGCGCGCGGGGATGCGGCGAATCGTCGATGACCCCCTCCTCCCCCCCGCGTCCCCATCACCGAGCGCGTCTCTCCCCACGCGTTTGATATGGAATCCAAATGCGCGTCCGGTAGTTGACGCGCGCTCGCCGAAGAGCTTTGGAAACGTGAGTTTTTGGAACCGACATGGCAGGGACGCAGGTCAGGCGAACGAATTTTAGAAAACTTTGGGGACGCGGTTAACAGGTAGTAGTGCACGTAACAGGAGGAGGTGTAGCAGGAGGTGTAAAAGGAAGCAGACGGTAGTAGGCAGTAGTAGGTGTAGTAGGAGGTGTAAAAGGAAGTAGACTGCAGTAGGTGTAGCAGTTAGTATCGAAGTAGAAGTACTACTAGCAGTTAGTATCGAAGCAGAAGTACGTCATCAAACTGTATTACGGTCAAGTCACAAAATGTTAAGCCGAGGGTAATCCGCCAACAGCTCATCTTCCGAAAGCGTATCACCGCTTTCCTGCGGCGTCCACAGCACCTCCACGGCTTGCAGGGCATCCACGCGAATCGCACCGACGCGTTTCAACGCCGTTTTCAGCTCAGCGCTGTCCAACACGGCCGGAAGCTTCAGCCCGCCGTCGCACGCGGCGATTATGGTCACGAGGATGTACTCGTTGATGTGTTCGGCGCCGTCCGCGTTTTTGGAAGCCGAGCCCGCTCGTTTCCGGTTGTTCACGTTGACCAAGGTTTCCTCCTCGAACTTCCCCCGTTCGTCCATGCAGAACTCGTTGAACCTGTCCTCGGCTTGCTCCGGGCCGTCCGCCGCGGCGCTAGTGGCGTACCCGTACACGCAGAACTCCGGGTTTCGAAGAAGCGCCAACACGGTTTCCTCGAGCACGTAGTGTAACCCTTCCGTGGTGCTCGTGTCCGCGGCGTTTGCGATGTCCTCCAAATCAAGCTGTAGCTGCCTTGCCAAACCTAACAACCCAATCTGGATCTTCACAACCGCGATGCGATCGGCGCCCAGGCGCAACCCGGAGGCGTCGCCGCCGAATGCGTTTTTAATAGCGTCCAGAAATGCCAGGATCACCATGACGCCGAAAAGTAGGGAGAACAACCCACCGCCTCCGTACGCAGCGCCTCCCACCACGGACCCGCCCATCATAGACGCCCCTCCCATGCCCATGGGAATCAGCACCGCGCTCGTGGCTAAACCGCCAGAGGAGGACCCTCGTCCGAGTCCCGCTCCGCTGGATCCCAACCCGCTCGACCCGGTTGAGTAGGATCGCGACATCGAGCTGGCTCTGAACGAGCTGCCTCCCATCCGACCGCCGCTGCTCGCGGCGACCGCGTGTCCGGGAAACGACACCGTGACGACGAGGAGTGCGATTGCCAGGGCGGCGGGAACCGCGAATCGTTCGGCGACAACCGCCCACCAAGGTTTGGGTTTCGATTCGTTTTTTTTTTGGGGGGATTTCGGTTGGAGCAGCGAATCGGGACGCGCGGTTTGGGGTCGCGTGTGGAACCGCGAAACGTGTTGGTTTGTTTCCTTCGCGTCGTCCGCTTTTGCGTTGCACGCGACGCGCGTCGTCAACGACCCTGCGTCATGACCAAGCATAGAGGGGCGCGTGGTCGGGAACACGCGGAGGGAGACGGGTTTGTGAGCCACGCCGTTCGCAGATCGGACCGCGGTTTTCGTGGAGACACGTGCCGTGCGGGGTTTCCCCAGCCCGGTGATACGCGCGCCGAGAGACCCTACGGTCGTCGCGGCGAAGCTCATCGTGCGTGGAAACACGTGCTCGCACCCACTTCGAGCGGGTCGGGTCGCGCGCGATGCGAGTGAGGACAGGCGCGAACCAAGCGGCCAGGTGGCGATTTTTTACTCGGGATTTTGATATTCCGATCTTTCGTTTCGTCCGATGATGACTGACTTTCGAGCCAACGACTGATCCGACTCCTACCCTCCCACTCGACCGCGCACGTCTGCGCGACCCACGATGCGGGAAGCGCACGACGCCGCGCTGAACGGCGCTCACCCAGCGAAGCGCCAGCGCGCGGACGACGCCCCCACGGTGGTACCGCCCCCGGACTTCACCCATGTCTTGGTGCGTTTTGAATTATTTACCTTTTTCCGGGAAGGTGCCGTCTTTTCCTGTCATCCCGACGCTGACCCCAACAACACCCCACCCTTCAGGTGTACAACTGCAGCTTGAGCGACATTCTCGTCACGACTCAACAATGCTGCTCTCGCTTCAGAAGGGGGTCTACCACTGGGGCTCTGATGTATCCGCACGACGAGAAGGAAAAACTCGTTGAATCTGTGGCTCGTCCGAAGTCCAGCGCGACGGCGAGAGTCGCGGAGGCGATCAAAGCTTCGATAGATACGGGTTCGGGGGTATCCTTGTGGGAAGAGACCACACACGAATCCCAACCGTGTGCCCTCGATTCACTGGGACTCCCTCTCGGGTTCTTATTTGATTACCCCGCGTCGCCGGGACTGCCCGCGGATGAGTACACCTGGCACCCCTACCGTTCCTCTACGTCCCGGTTCGCCGTCCCCCCCAGCGACACGCCTCCCGAATTCGAGGAAGTCATGTTCCCACTGCTCGCTGTGGTGATTCCCAAGTGGATCGCCGGGTTCGTCGGGACCGGCGCCGGGTTCTCTCCAGATGCAAAAATAAAACGCGTGTTGTATTTAGTCTCCGGATACGGCGCTCCCGTAAACGCAACGCACGCCCCTGAAGGGAACAGCACCGAATCCGTCGCACGTGTGATGATGCAGTTTATGAACCGAGCGTACCCCGCAATATACGTGCGTTTGGCGCACTCCGGGAACGGCGTGTTCCGTTACGACGCGAACGTCGCGTTCGTAAACGAAAAGGTTAGTATTTCCAATCACCACATTCCGCCTCCCTGTTTGCCCACCATACGAGACTGACACTTTCTTTTGTATCTCAAAGCTGCGACCCGCGATTGCGAGGGACCGCAACGCGGTCGCGGAGACCCACGGCGACACGTGGTTCAAACGATTTAAATTAACAGTGTGTTTGTCCGACGGCACGCCCGCCAGGCTCAACGCGCTGATGAACGCTTTCCGGGATATGAAACCGTACCTAGCGCACGCGTTTCAGTTGAAACGGTTCTGGCAAACCGGGGTGTTGGCGACGAGCGACGTGGATATCCAACGATGGGTAAGTATTATTTCCCAATCACCACATTCCGCCTCCCTGTTCGGCCCGATTACTGTAACTGTTGACTGTTGACTCATACTATGGAGTACAGTATACCCTTCCCAATCCCTCATACACATTACGAGAGACTGACCCTTTCTCTTTTATCGTATCAGGCGCGGGCGGAATCGGCGCCTCCCACGAGTGTCAGGGATATCCCACGCGTGTTTTCGAACTCAGGCGCGGGTGCCAGTACTAGTGACGTACACACGGGGTTGGTAAACGCTACCGTCACGGCCGACATGGTGCGTGAAATGCGGAAACACAGAGACGCGTTCCGCAAAGTCAGCGACGACGCGCAAAGCAGTAACTCGCACGAGTTGCTTTCGTTTTGGTTGCGGAAAACAAGGAAGCCCGTGTTGGCGGTGCTGTGCGTGGTGAAACCGGGTTCAACGCACAAAAGCAAATCAACCCTAACCCCAACCGATTACGAGTTCCACAAAGGCGTGAACTTGGAAGTATCAATGCCAACCGGGAGTCTTTGCAGTGAGAGGAACGCGATTGGAAACGCCCTGGCGTCCAACCCGTCCCTACGAAGAAGCGACATGTTCGGCATCGCGGTGTTGAGTTTGCGAACGAAGGACATAGACGGGGGAGGGGCTAGTGGTACTACGGGCATGACAGGGGGAGCGAGTACTAGTGCTGCGGGCATGGCAGGGAATAGCAACCCACTGCCTCCACAAGAAACCCCCCACCTCTCTTCCAACGGAGGCGTGTCTCGCGACGTATCCTTCGCGGATTTAAACGGTTTATGCGCGCCGGTAGGGAATGGAGCGGTGGATTCCGTCACGGATACTCCGTCTGACGACCTCGCCGGTTTAAACCCGTTGAAACCGTGCGGCGCTTGTAAGGAGTGGCTGTTGAAAATCGCCGAGGTCAACCCCGGGTTCCGAGTCGTGATGTTCACGGACGTGACCTGCAAAGAGGTTTTCGTGAAGGAAGTGGGACAGTGTTGATGCGGAGTGCGGTAGAAGGTAGGCAACGAAATCGGAAGGAAGCAGGACAGTGTTGATGCGGATTGCGTGGAAGGTAGATCCGAGGGGGAGAAGGTAAGGTAGGTAGAGAACCGTAGATGAAGATTGCATGGAAGGAAGGCAGAGAACCGTTGTCAAAGACCGTTTTCGATGAAAGTAGTCTTGATTGATTTCGTCTCGAAAAAGTGGTTCTCCCGAAAACGCGGAAGAAAGCTGGGGACGATGCCATTGATTCGTCGCGCGTGCGCGGGTCCGCTTTACATCCCAAACGCGTCGTTCATATACCAAAAAAATGGGCCTAAGCGCCAGCAGCTTAGCCCTGACGCAGTACGACGTGGAGGAAGTCGTGGAGCACTGCGGCGGACGGTTCACATCGCGAGAGATTCAGAGTTTATACAAGCGGTTTCGGTCGCTTGATAAACGGCACAAGGGCTATTTAAGCGAGGAGGAGCTCATGAGCATTCCCGAGCTGGCGATATCCCCGCTCGCCTCGCGAGTGGTGCAGGTGTTCCAAAACCTCAACTTCAAGGACTTTTGCGCAATGCTCTCCTCGTTTTCCGACCGCGCCTCGCGTGACGAGAAGCTGGACTTCATGTTCAAAGTGTACGACGTGGACCGGGACGGGTGTGTCACCGCGAGCGATTTGGAGACGATCGTGAAGCACTTAGTGGGCTCTTCCTTGAACGAGGAACAGGTCGCGGAGCTCATGGAACGGGCGATGGGTGAGCTCGCGGAGCTGCGGCGGAAAAACAAAGGCAAAGGCGGTAGTGCCGAGGGGGGGCAGGGGGGGATCACGTTCCACGAGTTTCGGACGATTTTAGAGGGGGCCTCGAAGCTCCCAACAGTGAAGGTGCCGGTAGGTTTCGACTGAAAAAGAAAATACAACGAGCTTTCGTTCACTCCATCAGCGCGCGCGTCGGAGCGCGGCACGTGCAAGTGTCGCCCGACGTACACGTCGTTTTCTTCCCCCAAACGCACATCACGTGTATCGACCGACGTTTCCAAAGCACGACGCATCCAGCGCACCACTGCGTCGACCCGAACGCGATGGCGAGAACCAAAAAAACGACGAGGAAACACCCGCCAAAAAAGGATCCTCCAAAAAAGTTGAAAGTGTTGTTCTGCGGGATGGAGTTCGAAGAGGGGTGGAACCAAACGCGCCTGGCGGTTGAGAGGTCTTATCTTAGTAATACAGTGGATATCGTGCGATGCGCGCGCGCGGACGTACCGACCGAAATCGTGGATGCCGACCTCGTGGTGCCGTTGATGACCAAGCTCGACGCGACTACGCTGGACAAAGCGACACGGTTAGCGATGGTCCTTCAGTTCGGCGTGGGATTGGAAGGCGTGGATCAAGATGCGTGTACCGCTCGCGGGATCGTGCTCGCGCGCATCCCATCAGAGCACACGGGAAACGCACACGCGACCGCGGAGATGGCGGTTTACCTGACCCTCGCCGCGACGCGCCGGGTGAATCAAATGCGGGAATCGGTTGAAGGTACAATTTTGGGATCGCCGATGGGCAAGACGCTGCACGGGAAAAACGTCCTCATCGTGGGCTGGGGAAACGTGGGACAGAAAATCGCGACGTTGCTCAGACCGTTCGGGTGTCGTTTGTCCGCTGCGAGACGGACGTCGTGGTGTGATCGCACCACTGGATCGACTTCCAAAACTGAAACCGAAAAGTGTTTGGAGCATAAATACAAAGGGTCCGTCCCCGATAAATTGCAAGGCGTTCCCGACGCCGATATCGTCATCCTAGCCTGCACGCAGACCGCGGAAAACAAAGGCATGATCGACTGTAAGTTTCTGTCGCGAATGAAGCAAGGTGCCGCGATCGTGAATGTGGCGCGGGGAGGTTTATTCAACCCCTCCGATTGCGTCGACGCGCTCGAGTCTGGACAACTCGGATACCTCGCGTCGGACGTCGCGTGGGAAGAACCTGTTGATCCGAAACACAAGCTCTGCGCACACAAAAACGCGTACTTCACGCCTCACGTGGGGGGCGTCACGGACGTGTCGTACGGATGCATGGGGAACTGCGTCAAGGAGGTGGCCGAGGCGATGGTGGAACGGCGAGGCTACCCGACCCAGGAAGAATGGAGCGAACAAGCCGAATGCGAAACGGTTCGGTGGAACGGTACGGTGGTGCGCTGCGTGAACGTGCCGCAACTGGAAGTAAGATTCCCGCAGTGGCACTTTCTGTCCGGACCGAAAAACAATTATCAGCCCGACCCGGGTGAAAGCTTGCGTCCGTCCAAAGAGTTCGAAGAGTTCCCACCAGTGGGTGGCGAAAAAAAACGCGCGAGGACGAAATAATTTATGGAAATATCTTTTGGTCATCACAAAATTACTCGTCCGTGATCGCGGACCGCACCGTGGCTTGCACCGACGCGGGCATCATCCCCCCTTTCTTGCCCATTTTGAACCCGTCCCCGCCCGCGGTGTGGTCCTCGCCGTATCCTTTGTTTTTTATGCGGCCTTTTATCTTGGCCTTCTTTTGAAACTTGTGCTCCGCGCGCTTCAGTTTCTCCTGCGCTTTCGGTTCGATTCCCAGCTCGGTCATCATCTCCGCCAGTAACTGCTTCGCGAGCGGGTCGTCAGGGTGTTGCTCACCAGGCTGTACATCGGCCGAAAAAGGCGCGTTCCAGTTCGCGGAAGTTTCGCTTTCGGTGTGCTGCAGCAGTAAACTCGTCTCTTCCTCGACGACGTCGCCGTCTTTACTCGCGATGGCGTCTCCCGCCACGCCCATCGGTCCGACGTACCCAGCCGGCCCGACGCAGAAAAGCAACTTGCCGTTGATGAAATCCTTCAAAACAGCCCGCCCAGCCCTTTGTTCATCAGGCCGGCCGTGCTGCACTGTCAGGCCTCGCGCCGCGGAATACGCCCTCAAGATCTCCCCCGCCGTCGCGTTCCGGCCTTGGTCCTCGTGAAGCGCCGGAAGCGGCAGTTTCATCTTGTACACCTTCTCGATGAGGTGCCGGGAGATTCTTTGAGCGACAATTGATACGGGCTGCCGCACGTCCGTGAGCCGGTCAACAGGCAGCACGCCGTTGCACACCAGCTCCGCTCGGGATGCGGTGAACGACGGAAACACCAAACCAGGGCAATCCGCGAGAAGCAAACCCTCGCCCAGCTCCAGGGTCTGGAAGTGTTTCGTTTTACCGGGCGTCGCGCTGACGCCGGTTTTCTTCCGGGATTAACAAGAAAGTGTCAGTCTTGTATATCGCGATGTATGGACAAACAGTCAGGGTAATAGTCCCTTCTGGTACGAGTATATCGCGATGTATGGACAAACAGGCAGGGCACAGGTAACCGTGCCTTCTGGTACGAGTATGGGCAAACAGGGAGGCGGAATGTGGTGATTGGGAAATGCGCAAGGCCGTACCTTCTTCGCCACCAGGGCGTTGACCGTTGAGGATTTTCCAACGTTCGGGTACCCCACCATACCCACCACCACCCGGCCGTCCCTGCGTCGAGCGCGGGCGCCCTCGCCCGCCGCGATCTCCGCGCGTTGTTCCAAAATGGAAAGCAAATTTTCTCGCGACAGTAACCGGTTCAAATTGCTTGAGTCGTCTTGGTCGTCGCCGTCGTCAGCACGGTCGTGCGTACCAAGTTCATCATCCGGCTCCGCGTCACCGTCGTCACTGTCACTGCCCCCACTTCCTTCGTCAAAATCGTCCTCCACCCCCCCTATCCGCGCCGCGACGCTGGCGAGCGCGGCGGCGGCGTCTTGCTTTTCCTTTTTTTCGGCAAGCTCCACCTGTTCCGTTGCCGCCTTGGCGCTCCACCACAGGTACTCGATTCCGTTGTCGTCGAAATATTGGCTCCAAGCGTCGCGCAGTTCCGTGGATAACAAATCGGCTTTGTTTAGTAACAGCATGGTTTTCTTGGCCGGGTCTATTTCCTTAACGAATGCTTCCAAATCCAGACACCGGTAAAAAAGCGGATCGCGCGCGTCCACGACCTGTACCACGATGTCGCTCCGTTCGCACACGCGCCAAAGCTGTCTCCAGATTTCCAGGTTCTTCTCGAACGGCGTGAGCACAAGTCGCTCGTCTTCCTCCACCGAGGCGAGGGCTCTTCTCCACTCCAGGAAGCTTCTCCTTTCGTTCTGGTCAAGAAGGTCGGGGTGCATGTCTTTCGTCCACGGCGGTCTTCTCGGTACCTTCAGTTTGTCCCGGTGCGTCGCCTCCGCGATGGCGACCTGCTGTTTCTTAACCGCGGCTTGTTCGTCTTTGTCAAGGCTCGGGTCCGCGTTCGGGTCACTGCCGTCCGCGTGCGACACCACCACCGCACCCCTCCGTTCCGCGGTGAAATCGCGGTCCCCGAGCTCGGCCATTGCGAGGAACTCGTCCAGGTCGTTCCGTTCCATCACGCTCCTCAAATCCGGCTTCTTGGAACCATCCGGGTAAAACTCCGCGACGTGCCTGTCGTAGCCTTGTTGAATGAACCGCCCGTCGTTCCCGTCAACGTGCGCGCCGTGCTTCTTGGCTTTCCTCCCGAGAGCCTGATGAGTTGGTGAAGGGTTCCGGGAAGGAAATGGGGGAGGAGGGGGTGAGGTGAGTTGGAAGGCGACGGCCAAAGGTGGGTGTCGAGATTTAACACGGAGAAAAGTGCGGCGGCGGCGGCGTTCGTGCCGACGTTCGCGGTGGGCATTTAGTCTGGACCCGCGTCCGTACGTACCGAACCCAAGCCTTTGCCCGTGACGGATCTGCCGCTGTTGCGTGCGCCTCCCATGGCGCCCGGAACGGAGATGCGCGTGTGTCTGCGACGTCTCTTGTCCTGCGGGGGCGCGCGGAAGTAAGTCTCGGAGCCGCGAAGATGGCTTTTTCCGGCGACGAAAAAGGCTCGCTCCGGTTCTTTTGGCAAGGTGCCAGACTGTTAGACTGTTTGCTCACTCATCAGCTGGACTTAGTTTCGATGCGTCGTCTGCCGTCAACAACAGAAGCCCCGCACTCGACTGTGCGCTCCCCGACGTGGATCGGATACGCCTGTCTCCTTGTCACTTCCCACGACTTACGTACCCGGCATTACCGGCGCGTTTGGTGACCTCACGAGCGTCCGGAAAGTAACTCGCGCGCCCGCTGTACGGCCGCACACCCGCCAAGCCTCTGCCACCGACGCCTCGCGTTGAAAATCAGCAGCCATGGCGACCAAGGTGCAGCGCATCATGACGCAGCCGATCGTACGTTGCGCGCGATTTCACGACGACGCGTACTACTGTTCGCGTATCCCGCGTAGCAATCGCGCAATCGCGCGCGCCACGTGCTGTCACGCCCTGTCACTACCCTCCGCGAAACAACGCTGACCTCGTTTCCAAACACTTCCCGCTCGTTTCCCCAATCCAAATAGAACCTGATCTTCCGATTCCTGCAGACCAAGGCCCGGATCCAGATCTGGCTTTTCGAGAACGTGGATGTGGTGATGGAGGGACGGATCATCGTACGTCCTCCTTACGAACCCGGTTTGTGTGGTGTATCAGGACACTTCTTCCCGTGTCGCGCGCGCGAGCACCCAACCGCCCATCGGGTTTCTGCTGCTAGGGTAAATCGACCTTTAATATTTTGTTGCTTTTGGCGTTTGGTTTTTTTTCGCGCCTGACCCTCCCCTTGCCCGGTAACCCTCCCCACCCCACCCCAACAGGGTTTCGACGAGTACATGAACCTCGTGCTCGATGAAGCGGAGGAGGTGAACAAGAAGAAAGGCACGAAAAAAACCATCGGGCGGATTTTGCTGAAAGGCGACAACATCACCATGATGGTGAACGTGAGCGATAAGTAATGGGGACGGTTGTTGCGAAGGCGGAGTTTAGAGAGATGCGCATTGCTACCGGTACGGTTTATTGCTTTTCATTGCTACCGGTACGGTTTACGGTAACAAATCGTCAAAGTCATCGCTGCTCGAGCCGTCCCCACGGAGCTCTTGCATGATTCTTTCGCGGTGTGTTTTCGCGGGTTCAGGGTCGACCCGCTCCGCCTTTCGCGTCGCTTGGTGTCGCTGAAACTTCGCCGCCAAGCGCGAGTTTGTTTTCACCTCGTCCTGTTTCGCTTCACCATCGTCTTCGAACGGATCGTCGTATCCGTCCAAATCAACCTGCGAATCCTCGACGAACATAGCCGAGGTGATACCCGGGGCTATCGGCGAACTGGCGGCCAGCATTTTACCCACCATTCGCTGGACCTGTGTTTTCGTCGCGGCCGTGCATCGCAACCGCCGCGGGAACGCGCGAAGCACGTCGATTATCACTTTTTCCGCAGCACCAGCTTCATTTACATTTTCCCCGCCCGCATCGCCCGGCACCTTAACGTTCACCACGCGCGTTCGCGTTTTACCAGCATCATCGGCGTACTCCACGATGAACCGGGCAGGCGCGAATTTCACCGCGAACCGTTTGGGGAGAAAGTCGGCGGGCTCCATGGCCGCGCGCGACGCGCGCGTCCCCGGGAATGAGAAGCCACGCTCACGGTTTTCGTATTGCGGGTCTGAAAATTTCGTGGAAGCGTTTTCGGTTGGACGAAACGACGTCTTTGATCGCGGTCGCGTCAACCCTCCTGGCCACACTCCTCGCCGCCTCGTCGGTGACACGAGTCGTCGCGGCACGTGTTTAGACAGGCAGTACGGCAAGCATACCAACCGGCACCCGGAATAAAATGTCCACCCCCGAGCCCCCAACCCGCGTTCCGTTCACGTTCTGGGCGCAACGTAAAGATCGGGTGTTCATCACGCTCGAGTGCCCCAACTCGACGAACCCGAAAGTGAACCTCACGGACGACGGCGTGCTGACCTTCAGCGCCACCGCGAAGGTGGACAGCACGGAGGACGAGCATAAATACGAACTCATCTTGGAACTGCTACACCCGGTGAACGGGAAGGACTCGCAAATACACGTGGGACCCCGGCGCGTAACGATGGTGGTGGCGAAAACAAAGGAGGTGAGCAGGCGAGGTTTTTTTTTTTTTTTTTTCGCGAATCCGGATGTGTTTTTCTCGTGACTTTCTGTCGAGAGTGTGTCTTACGTAAGAAAGACACCCCGCAATACGTACCGAACTAAGAACTAACCACTTCCTTTCTTATCACACGACTTCCACTCCCCCAAAAAACCCTCAACTCTCAAACCCCGCAAACCCTAACCCCAAACCCTAAAGAACTCGGGTCCGCATTGGCCGCGCCTATTGAAAAGCGCGGCGAAGAACCCGCACGTCAAGACGGATTTCGAAAAGTGGGTCGACGAGGACGAGGAGGACGAGTTGGACCGGTCCACGAAATTCGACATGTCCTCCATGGAGTCAATGGACAAATACAGGGAGGACGATTTCGTGGACCCGGCGGACTCGGACGACGAGGACGACTTGCCCGGGCTGGAGAAGTGAAGAGACGACGTTAGTTTTTCGATGGGACTTCAACTTTTTCATCCTCTTGATTGAAGTCAGTCTTGGAAATCGTCCCCGCGTCCCGCCAATGAAGCTTCGTCATCAGAGGGCAATTCAATTTGACGTACGCGGTACTCGTCCCCGCCCTTACTCGAATTCCGAAGCGTACCATGCGCGTGTTCTCCGCGCGTCGCGCCGCGTTCCTATTGTTCGCGCTCCTCGCGCTTTTCGCCTTGGTCGCCGCGGAGACGAGCGGGACGGACCTGGAGCAGGTTTCCGAAGAAGAAAAAAGCCTGAACGACGCCGAGCTCGAGTCTCTTCTCGGTGACGCCGAGTCTCTGGGGTTCGATACCGGCGACGAGGAGGTTGCCGCCACCGGGTCGGTGGAACCCGTGCCTGCGGTTGAGGAAGACGACGACGAAGACGACGAACCTGATGAACCTACACCAGACCCGGACCCGGAACCGGAGGCGCTTCCCGAGCCCGTTCCCGAACCGCAATCGACGCCAACAGAAAAAGAGACGCAAAAAGAAACCCCGAAACCCGTCGCCGCGGCGTCCCCTTCCGCGAACGCGCAGTCTGGAAAATCCGCAAACAAAGGCCCGCCCCCTTCTTTGGTCGCGAAACCCGGCCAAGAGCCAGGCCCGTGTGCGTTCTGCAAAGCCTCCGCGCACAAGCTGCAAGTGAGTTTGCACGGCGCGCACCGGGATCACCATTCAGATGATGAGTACGAAATCGACGCGGCGCGGGTCGGAAGGAAAGAACTGCCGGAAGAAACGTACGTGCGGCACATGAGGGACGTGTGCGGGGACAAGGAATACTGGGGTGGGTACCGATCATATCAATTCGAATCCGGGCAGGTCGTGCTTACCGGGTCAGGACTTGACTGGAGCGCGCTCCGCGACCCTCGGGCGAGGGAAACAGGAATCGACCACTCCGCCGATTTGATGGCGGCGTGCGCTGCGATGGAAAACGAGGCGGAGAAAACCGGTTTGTACCACGCGTTCTGGCAAGGAAAAAAGGCGTACACGGGAAGGAAGTGGTTCTTTCAAGACGCGTTTTGCGGCGCGAAAGGACACGCGTGTCACGTGGACACGCTTCAGAAAAAACACGAGGAGCTGTGACGGTATTTACGTATTTTGAGGGTGGAGGGTCGTGGTACGGTGACATTTAACGCATCATCACTCCCCAGCGTTGACTTTTCGGCACCGTTTGTTTCTCCGGTTCTCTTCTCATTTGCCTTAGCTAGGAATACAAAAAGCTCTCCTCCAACGTTACCTCCCCATCGCGGCTCGCACCGCCTTGAGGGTCGCGACTTGCGCGGTCGCGTCGATTTTTCGCATGCCCTTGAGTTCGCACACGGTTTGAAAATCGGCAAACTTGGCGTCCGGAAGCAGGGCTTGAAACGTGTCCCTCAAACCGTCCACCGGCGACATCAATACCTTGCAAAGCGCTTCGGTTTTCGTGGACTCCCTGTCGACTAATTTTTGGTGGTACTTCGATATTTCGTTTTTCGATTCGGGGCCGAATTGTTCGTTCGCGGTGAGCGGGAGCTCCAGCAAGATTTTCTTGATACTCTGCACATCAAGCAGCATCTGCTGCGCGCCCGTGTCTGAAACGCGTTTGGTTTTCAAAATGCACACGTAAACCTGGTGCAGCACCGCCGCGGCGAGTTTCTCGCAGAAAAAAACAAACTGCGAGTGCATAAGAAAAGCGTCAGTCTTGAGTCTTAGTACTGGTGTACTGTATTGGGCGATTGGCAAACAGTGGGCAAACAGTCGTGTACGGGAGGACAATCGGCAAACAGTGCGTATGTGATGTGTGTAATCATCATCACCGTGTAGTGCACTCGACCATGGGCTGTAAACAGTCGGCGGGATTTGGGAAAGGCCCAGCACGTACCGTGTTTTTCCGCAGCGACCGGCGCGCCGTGGTGGTCGCCGAGGTTAGCGCCAGTGACATAACATCCACGTGCGTTGATTGGTCCCCCACGGTCTCCAAAATATCCCATCGCGTGCCCGTGATGCCTTTTCCGATTTGAGTCAAAGACAAAACGCCGCTCACGAGCTTACCGCTAGCCTCACCCGCCAGCGCGTGGAACGCCTCTTCCGTGGCGTCCACGTCTCGCGTCACCGAGTTTCTCAAGCCATCGTGTGTCAGAGTGCGTCGCATGGACTCACCCAGGGGGGCGACCGTTTCCGCGCACCACTCCGCGGTGTTTACGATCAGACAAAGCGCGAGTGTTTCGTTTATGATTTTTTGCAGCGCGCCTTTTTGTGTTTTTTGCGACTCCAAAGAAACACCCGCTTCTTTCGCCCGCGCCGACAGCGCGCCGGCGTACGCCCGCAGCACCCGCGAAAAGCTCCCGTGAATCGCAAGCAGTGGTTTGCCTGTTGTTAACGTGCTCGCCCTTTTAAAAACCTTCTTGACGTTGAGGAAAACCGCGCCCGCCGACGGTAACACTTCGCCGGCGCCGTCCACGGCGCCGGCGACGCTCGCAATGTTCTCGGTGGACGGTCGGTTCTGTTTTTGCAGGTCTGAGTTAGACCCTGAATTAGACCCAGAGCCATTTAAGTTAGTAGTCCCTTCCAGGCGGGACTTAAACGTGCTGGTCAGGGAACTTCCCACTGTTTTCGTGGACGAGGTACCGGTACCACTGCCACCGCTTCCTTCATACGCGTCTCCGAGCGCTCCCCACTTTTCCAAAGAAATCAACCGCCCGAGTTCCTCAACCATCTGCGCCTCCTCCATATCGACGTACCCGGAAAGGTGGTCTTCGAACACGGAGGTTATGACGGACACGAAGCTCCACTGTTCGTCCGCCAGCGCGTTCGCGGCGCTGTCCATGGGCAACGCCCTGCCTCCTTTCTGGGTTTCGAGTTGGCGTTTCTGAACGAGCCGCGCGTGTCGCGCCCTGACTTCGCTGGCGCTCAAGTTTTCGCCATCGTCGCCGCCGTCAAACGCGGACCCGTCGGAAACGCTCGAGTCGGTTCGGTTGTGTCCTTTTTTTCGTGTCTCGCTCCGTCCACCCAGCCCGAAAAGCAAATCCAGGTCCTTCTCGAACGCCAACGTTTTGTGCATGGCTTGAATCAAGGAAGTGGTTTGCCTGTCTTTGGCGGCGGCGTCGTCGGTCGTCACATTTTCCCGCGAATCGAGCAACTCCGCCAAGTTCGCGCGCGTCAGCTTGCACAGCGACATCGTGAGCAGCTCGGGGAACTTCCAGTTGCGTGGAAACACGGAAAACATGACGTGCTTCACGGTGAGGTTTCTTTTTATCCAGGAAAATCGTCTTTCTATTTGCTCGATAGATTTTCCATCCCCGCCCGCCCCGGCTGCGGCGTCGAAAACCGAGGCGTACGAAAGAAGCTCTTTGTTCTGCAAATCGCCGATGAGTTTGTCCCTGTGTTCAGGTTGCAGCGCGTCCAAAACGAGACACGCGTTTTTCAGCCTCTCCACCGCGTTCGCGTCGCTCCCCACCACCGAAGGTTGCCAGTTCATGAAGAAATCCTCAAACACGTGGTTTTTTAACGTCGCCGCGCATCTGTCTTTCCGTGTTATCAACTCGTCGACTTTTCCCACGTCGACGTAGTGCTCAAAGTTCCGCGACAACTCCGTCACCGCGGCCAGCAGGTTGGCGCTTTCTTTGTACACGCGCTGGTCGGTGTGCGTCTCGAGCTGATCCACGGCCTGGCAAAGCATGCTCAGCCGCCGCAAACTCGTGATCGTTGAGGTGAGGTGTTTCTTTGCGAAATCCAGTTTCTTGACGTCGGCGCAAATCTCGGTGACCATCGCTTCCGAGGTCGCCGCTTTGTGTTTGATATCCCCGACCCGCGATTCCAAGGATGCGATGGCGTTTTGCGCGGTCTGCAAGTCACTAAGCGCCTTCGCCCCACCCCCCGCCTGTCCACGCACCGCCGTGAGGATCTCGTCATCAACACGCGAAATGCGAAGCTTCAGCTTCCCAACCAACTCGTCAACCCCTCGCAACGAGTGCTCATCCGGGAAAAGCGCGTTTAGAAAATCCACGGCGTCGAACTCGGAGGAGGCGAACTTTGATGAATCGGGGGAAGGTTTTGGGGAGGGAAGACCAGGGGTGGATAGGTGTGTGGACGTCGTCACGCCCGACGCGTCCGAACCCGAGGACGCGCGGACGCCCTCCATCTCCACACGGCGAAGCCGAGAATGAACGCGAACTCGCATTGAGATCTCAACCAACCGAGTGAAGTGGAAAAATAGGAACGAAACATATGATACTTTTCAATCGTCAATTTTCGACGTCACAAGCGTTTCTATCTACCATGGTACACCTCACGACTCCACGTGTGTCGATGCTAAATCCTTCGTCTTTCTATCTACCATGGTACACCTCACGAATCCACGCGTGTCGATGCTTAATCCTTCGTCTCCGGGGTCGACTCGTCTACGTCCATCTTGCCCCCCCCCGGCGGGTTGGTGGTGAGTTTATCGAAAAACTCACGAAGCACGCCCGCGGATTCGCGCGCGTCCGAAAACACCGCAACCAGGTTGCGCATCCACTTGCTCACCATGCTCTTGTTCTTCGCCGCGTCCGCGTGCCTCGCGAACCTCCCGTCCACCAAAAATATCGCGGCGTAGTCCCCGGCGTGCCGTACGCACCGCCCCAACGCCTGGTTGTACGCCCGGAAAGCCTGGTTGTAAAAGAAAAAGTGTCAGTCTTGTATATCGCGATGTATGGACAAACAGTCAGGGCAGAGGTAATAGTCCCTTCTGGTACGAGTATGGGCAATCGCAGAGGCGGAATGTGGTGATTGGGAAATACGTACCTGGTGCGTGTACCACTCCCCCCCGGGTAACATCCCTTCTTGTTTCGCGTGCGACGTTCCGTTGTATTCTTTTTTCAAACGCACTTTAACGTCGCCTACCGCGGGGAACGGAATGCCCACGCAAAACACCGCCCGCGCGTTGTCATCCTTGAAATCCAAACCCTCGCTTACCTTCCCCCTGTAAACGGCGAGGAAAATCCCACCTTTCCCCTCCGCGACGCCGTTTCTGAACGTCTCGAGCGTCGGCGCCAAGGTCGCAGCCCCGGGTACCTCCCACACCACGGGTTTGTGTTTCTCCAGCGTCTGCATGGTCCCGTCCTCCCTCCACCGCTCCACGATTTTTCGAATCAGCGAATATTTCGGAAGGAAAACAAGAATTCCGCCTGGGATTATGTTCTTTGATAGGTACCGAAGCAACAGCTGCGCCAGCGCTTTCGGACACCCGTCCGCGTCCTGCGCCTTGGCGGTGAAGTCGCCTAGGGCGTCGCTGGCTTCGACGTGGATCTGGTTCGCAGGTACGACGTGCGGCGCTTCCACCTTGATAGGAAAGCTGACGCCCAGTTCGCCTTCCAAAGATCCCATCGGGGACAGGGTGCCGCTCGTAATAATCACGCACCGCGCCGCGACACTCACCGGGCGGAACGCGACGCTCGGTCGGAGACACCACAGCGCTACGCCCGGATTTTTATCCCCTTCCAGCTTCGCAGGCCCCATCCCACCCGGGCTATCCAGGTCCCCCGTCACACAAAGCGCGTACTCCTCCGGGTTCATGAGGCACTCCAGAAACTGCGTCGCGATTTTGTTCGCGCCACTCACCGCGTTCAAGCCGAAAGTGTTTCCGTTTTGCGAAATCTCGCGCATCAGATTGCCGTCAAACGCGGTGAGCTTTATGGTGTCCCGTAAAATGCGGGTGGTCAAACCACGCGCCTCGATCTGCGCTTCGTAGGTATCGTCGCCGTACGCGCCGCCGTAAGTCCTGTGAGGGTGAAACAAAAGTGTCAGTCCCTTCCGTCGGCGAGTAGTATGGGTCGTAACAGGTGCCAGTACGCCAGTAAATGTTACGAAACGTAGTGTACTCGACCAGGCGCGGTAAACAGGGCACTTGTGCTGTATGTAGTGCGCTTCTTTTTAATGACCGCGGTGGACGTCAAATAGGGGCAGTAAACAGTGTGTGGCGGATTTGGGAAAGCCCCAAGGCCGTACCTCGGGGCGAACGCCTGCGCCATCGCGGTGACGCACTCCGTGCCTTTCCAGAGCATCTCACCGGCACCCGCGGTGACCGGGCCTCCGAAGGCGCCGAGCTTCTGTCGCCCGAACTTCCCCTTACCCTTCGTCTCGTTCAAACACTTGGTGACCCACTTCTGTAACGGCTGCGTGAACCGCGCCGCGCCTTGCGCGTCCGGAAGGAACTGGCACATCTTCATGAGCTGGTCGTTCATGTCGTCCAGGTCTTTTTTGGAAACCTCGCCGCTCGCGCCGTCGCGACACACGTCCTCCACGTTGTGTCCTTCGTCGATAACCACGGCGTTACCCGTGAGGTCGATTTCAAGCGCGTTCCGAATGTTCGCGTCGAACACCTGTGATTGTAAAACAAAAGTGTCAATCGGTCGTGATGCGTACGCGCAAACAGGGAAGAGATTGGGATTTGGGAAATAATAACGTACGTAGTTGTACGGACAAAGAATCAAATCCGCGGTTTTGTGCAACGCGCGCATGGCGTAATAGGAACACCCTAGATGCGCCTTGGTGACCTTGTCCAGGTCCTCCATGTCCCAGATCTGCGCGCGGGTAAGTTCGTCGATGACGAAATCTTTCTTGTTGTAGTACCTGCGATTGGGAAAGAAAAGTGTCAGTCTTTCGTAACTTGTATGAGGGATTGGGAAGGGTATAGGGGTGTGACTTCGTGACTGTTACCAGTACGCCGTAAGCGTTACCAGTAGTTAACGGTCAAAAAGGGGCAGTACACAGTGTGTCAGGATTTGGTAAGTACAGCCGTACGTACCCGCAACTCGTCTCGCCGCTTCCCGTGTTTTTGTTCTTGGTCAACTCCGTACACTCCTCGTCGTTTTTGTTTATCGGGCAGTACTGTTTCCGGCTCCCAAGAATCGTGTACTTGGGCCGGTACGGGGTTCGTTTCAGTTCCTTCACGAGCTGATGCAGCTGCGAGTGCGTGCGCGAACAGAGGTAGATTTTCGGCACGCGCTGAAGCGGTTCCCAGGTTGGCGGCTCAATCGGGGGCAAGTTTTTTTCCGAGGTGTTAGTAGTACGTCCAGGCTTGGCCGAGGCAGCAGTAACTTCAGGCTTGACTTCACACGCTTCAGGCTTTATACGCGGTACGCCTTCGGGTTTCGCCGCTTCCGTGTTTTCGTTTTTAATCACGTGCACGGCGAGATCGCGCGTCACGTCGAACGTCCGCGGATTCACCACACTCGCCTGAATCAACGCATCCCTAACCGTGGGTCCGTACGCTTCCAGTTCGTTTTTCAACGCCAGTGTCTGGTCCAGTTCGTTGTTCAACGCAACCGCGGCGGCCGCGCCGACCGGGTCGTCGGTTGGTTTTTGTTTTCCCTCAGGAAGGTCACTTTTTATTTTTATTTCGTGTTGCGCATTCCTCGCACCGCGCCGCAAAGCGCACTCGCGTTCGTATTGCAGTTGCGACGATTCGTTTCTCATTTTAATCTGTACGTTGGCTTCGTCGGTTGTAACTCTTTCCTGTTCCTGCCACGCCAGCGCGGAGCACAGCAAGGAAAGCGACTTCCCCGTTCCGGTGGGCGATTCGATGAGGGCGTTTTGCTTTTTCGTCAGCGCGGTGAGGATTTTCGACATCGTGATCTTTTGCGGGACGTGCGGTGTCAAACCTTCGGGGAAGTGCACCAACACGCCTTGCATCGGCGCGCCAGAGCCTGGTGGACGCACCGGAGGTACGGGGTCCGGTAACACGTTCGACCGTGACCGCTTCCAAAGAGGGTTTACCCACTCGTCGTACCGCAAATCGTGCGTAGCGCCTCGGCCTCGGCGAGTTTGTTTGTTGTTGTGTCCGCCACCAATGGCTGGCCCGTCGTCGTCGCCCCCACCCTGCGACCCCCCGAACTTCACCCCACCAAGCGTAGTGAGCACAGCCTTCGGGTCACGCGTTGGCTGCCAAGCCGACCGCGCGTCGGGTGACGCTTTCGTGGAGGTGGTGTCGTCCACCCATCGCGTGTCGGGTGGCGACGCGTCGTGAAGAATAGGCACTGCAGCTTGCGTCTGCTGCGAGATCGTCTGCGACGGCGCCCCGGTTTCCCCGTCGTCGACACTCGCCGACGGGTAAAGGAACTTCTTCATGACGACAACGCGTGCGATACGAACACCGGACGCGTCGTGACGCGACAACCTGAAGTGCGAAGGGTCGCGCGCGAGGTGGTGTGCCTAGAAGATTTCTAATGAGGCGGTTTCCTGGTTTCCTCGAACGCGCCCGAAAGAAATCAGAAATCAGTTGACATCACAGCTGCGACGCGCGATGCCGCCGTCGGTCGCGCGCGCGCGTGCGTTCGCGCTGTGCGTGTTGGTCACGGCGTACATCTCACGCGCGGACGCGTTCGGCCCGAGACCGAGGCCGAGGTTGTACTCGAAGGTAAGTTCGCCGTCGTCATCATCGTCATCGGGTGATCATTGTTATCGATCGCGCAAAAAAGAAAAAAGTGCCGAATCTCAACCCAACACTGATCCTTCTACGCCCATTTCCTTTCCATCTCATTCCTCCCACCCCCAGCCGCATCTCCCTCCGCACTTACTAGCCGCGGAACAGGCGTTAAAAGAGCTGGCTCCAGGTGGCCCTTGCGCCGCGGGGTTGCTGACGGATGGGCGATGGCGATCGAATTTCGATCCTGATTGGATTGCGTTGAATGACGGCGACGCGAGTGACGCGAAGCATCTGGCGCAGGGCGCGGCGGGGGCCGATTCGCAAGCTTCGACAAGTGACACACACGGACACACCAACTACGACACGACCAATACCCCCACCGGTGCTTCCGTCACAAAATCCGAGCTGAAAAAACGCCGCGCGGCGAACGCGAAAAAGTACGAGGAGTATTTTTTGCGACACAAAATGCCGACAAAGCTCGCGAAGGCGACTCGTGATGATCACGAGTTCGCGCAAACAGTGTCACATGGCGAGTCAACCGGCGGTGACGACGTCGCTTTAGGGATTGGTGACAAAGGGTCTTACGTTTTGGAGATTTCAGGCGCTGACGGTGTCGACGCGGATGCGTCGGGCGTCGTACCGGTGAACAAGTTCGGCGCGTTGACTGAGAAAAAGTCAGACGACGTATTCGAAACCGCGCTGAATGCTTTTGACCGACCCGACGGCGCACTTCAAAAAGCCCAAGACCCGTCCGCTTTCCCCGACCAGTCCACACACGAGATGATGCTTCAGCTGAAAAAGGAAGCGGACGCGTACGTCAATCCCCAGACTGGAAACGCGGTTCGGTGGGGCGATACGTGGCGGCACGAGTGGGGGGGCGGGGTGGGTGTTGGGCGGGTGGAAAACAGACAACGAAGGATGATGGAGGATGGCACCACGCAGATCGTGCCTGACCACTCCAGTAAAAACGGATACCAACTCGTGCCCACGTCGACCGACAAAAGAGCGCTGGAGGAATTCTACGACGAGTGCAACGGCGTGCGGTGGAGCGTCCAGAAGAACTGGGGGGTTGGCGAGCCGTGCGCGAACGGGTGGCACGGCGTGGTGTGCGTCGGGAGTCGGGTAACCGAACTCTGGATGAACCTGAACAACGTGGCGTGCTGGGGAAAGTTCAACCTGACCGCTTTGTCCCGTTTAGGTACGTGTTGCGTTTCCCAAATCCCGCCTCCACGTTTGGCCGATTGTCCGCCTGTAATTACTGTTTACTACATACATCACAAGTAGACTGCCCATACATTCTACTTGTACACTCAAGACTGACGCTTTGTTTTAATTATCGTAAGACGAACTGCGGTACCTGGATTTGAGCGACAACTTGTTCAGCGGCGAGATTCCGTCCGAGTTGTTCCAGATGAAGAAACTCCAATCGCTGGTGTTATCGAGTAACCGCCTAACGGGTACCCTATCCCCGGAATTCGGCACGTTGACTAGCTTGCGACACCTCGATTTATCCGCCAACGGGCTATCCGGGGCGTTACCGCCCGAGTTCAGTGGAATGAAGTCCCTGGAGGTTTTGTACCTAGGCGAAGGTACGGCCTTTCCCACCCACTACGTCCCGCCTCCCTGATTGCCCATACTCGTACCAGAAGGGACTGTTACCTCTGACTGTTTGCTCATACACATTACGAGAGACTGACACTTTCTTTTTGATCGTATCAGCCGGGTTGGAAAACCGGAACAACTTCGGCGGGCGGATTCCGGTTGAGTGGGCGGATTTAAAAAACCTTCGAAGGCTATCCCTGAGCGGTAACAACCTAATAACAGGAAAGTTCCCACCGTGGCTGGGAACGCTTTCAAACCTGGAGGAGTTGACCCTGAGCGGTTGTAGTTTGACTGGCGCGTTACCAACATCCATCGGTACGCTTCGCCACCTGCGGTTGTTGGACCTATCCGGAAACAAACTCGTTGGCTTGTTACCTGAAGGAGTTTCTTCGTTGACTAAGCTGAAACACCTAAAACTGCACGGCAACAAGCTAACCGGCCACGTCCTGGGTACCTTGCCGTTAACCTTGCGGAACCTGGAAACCCTCGATCTTGGAGGGAATCGCTTAACCGGGGGGGTTCCGAGTTCCTTCTCCGCGTTCGGAAAACTGGAGTACTTGGATTTAAGCCGCAACAAGCTCACCGGGCCCGTACCGAAGTCGCTAAAGCACGTGACCAGTCTGCGAACGGTGTTGCTTCACGAGAACCAGTTTACCGGGCCAGTACCGGGGTGGCTGTTTGTGAACCTGCCTTCGCTAATGCACTTGTACTTGGATAACAACTTGCTAACCGGGAAACTTCCCGGCGCCGAAATCGCCGGCGCGGCTTTGTTGAAAGAACTGCACCTGGGGAATAACCGTTTTGTGGGTGCCATTCCGGCTGGCATTTTTGACGCCCCACGTCTGGCTAGTCTTCGGCTTAGGGGCAACAAGCTCACCGGTTCGATTCCACACGAAATAGGCCGCGCCGTGGAACTGGCGCGACTTGATTTAAGCCACAACAGTTTGACCGGGACGATTCCGGCATCAATCGCGAACGCCACCGAGCTGGCGGAGGTCCGGTTGAGCCACAACAAGTTAGAAGGGCCGCTACCGTCCCGTTCTTTACGGGAGTTGCCCATGCTACGCGAGCTACACGTGAACAACAACCTGCTTGTTGGGTCGGTACCGGCATGGCTGGCGCAACACGAGTGTTTAAGACACGGTACGTGCTGGGCTTTTCCCAAATCCTGACACACTGTTTACTGCCCCTCTGTGACTACACTAGTTTCATTCAAAGGAAGTACTTCACACTAGTAACGTACTTACTACTAGTAACGTTTACCATTACCACAGTACTGGTAACTGTTACGAACCCATACGCAAGACGCAAGACTGACCCTTTTCTTTCACAAAACCAGTGGATCTTTCCAACAACAAGCTGAGCGGTTTAATTCCGCAAGCGCTTTGGGACGAACTTCTCGACGACGGCGACGGCGGGTTCGGGGCGGTGCCGAAACTCCCCGCCAGGTGCGTATTTCCCATTTACCACATTCCGCCGACTGATTGCCCATACGAGGCTGACACTTTCTTTTTTACAATCAGGCACGACCGGTACGCGAACGAAGAAAGTCGGGTCGTTTCTCTTGGCAAGAATCCATTTTTTTGTCCAATCGCGGACTGGGCCAGGGACGAGCTGCAAGCGACATGCGTCTTCGCCGAGGTTTTGGCAATCGACCCGAGCTTCGGGCCACGTTCGGGGGGCACGGAAATTGTAGTCACGGGGACGAACTTCCCGGTGGGGGTTGGGGAAGGGGATGACGGGGATGCTTGGGATGGGCAGGGTGTAGAGTTTGGGGATGATGTTAATTGGGATACCAAAGTATCCCCGAATTCTTCCCCAAATTCTTTGGGGTGTTTATTTTCCAGCGGCGGCGGCGCCTCGAAGGAAATTTGGCGCGCCGCGACGCGGAGCGACGAAACTTCGGTGACATGCGTGACGCCTCCGAAAGCGCAAAACTCCGCGACGAACACGGTGGTGGTACGGGTGGGCGTCGGGGGCACACAAATCACTCGGTTCGGGGAACTTTTCGTGTATAAGTAACGTTGGGATGAAGAGGTATGAGGAGAGGTGTGGGGATGCCGCGCTTCGTTGCGTTTATCGTTGAATTCAAAATGCTCCGTCTCTCAAAAGTCTCTCATCAACCTCTAATCCATATCCACGGGAACCACCACCCCGTAGCCCCCGTCGCTGCGCTTGTATACCACGCAAACCTCGCCGTTTTGCGCGATGTTCTTGAACGCGTAAAACGTGTTGCCAAGTTGTTCCATCTCCTCAGCGGCGTCACCCGCGGTGCACGCGCGCACGGCTTGGAACCTCTCCGTGACGGTCTCCTGCCACTCCTCGTCTTCGGACACCGACACCGACATTCCAACGTCAGCCACCGCGGCGGCTTCCACCGCCGCCGCCGTAGCCGCCTTCGGGTTGTTCTTGTTATGCCCCGGCCGGGCCGCTTTCTTCTTTTCCTGTGATTGAGAAAGAAGGGTGTCAGTCTTGGGAGTCTTGAGTATGGGTGTACTTCGTAATGTGGCCTGAGCAAACAGTCGGGCGTAATCGGGCCGAACAGTGCACTTGTGATGCACGTGGTTGTAACAGTTGCCAGTAAATGTTACGGACGACAGTGTCAGGATTTGGGAAACGCGCAACACGTACCTTCAGTTTCCGCAGCTTCCTCTCCAGCTTATCGGCAACCGCGTCGATTGAGGCGTACAAATCGCTCCCCTCGTCTTCCGCCCTTATGACGCCGTTTTTGGTGTACACGGAAACCGTGGTTTTCGTGGAGTCCCCGCCGAGCTGAGATAGGTAAAAGAAAGTGTCAGTCTTTCGGACCGCGTTACGTGAGTAATTACGGGCGGACAATCGTCAAAACAGGGAGGCGGGATTTGGGAAACGCAACACTGCACCTGTTTCTCGCCGCCCCGGGCGCTGCACCGCACGTCCACTTCGCGCACGTCGTGCAAATCGAAATGGCTCACCGCTTTGTTGATTTTCTGTTCGCAGTACTCCTTGATGGAATCCGTGACTTCGAGGTGGATGCCTTGCACGATGATCTTCGCGCCTTTGCCGGTGGGGGCCGAGGCGGTGGGCACCACGGCGTGACGCGCGCTTTGAACGTTGGACACACGCTTCGTGGACGACGATAACAACGACTTGGTTTGGATCGATCCGAACATGCGCGACACTTTGTTCGTCACGCCAGCACGGGCAATTGATTGCGTCGATCGCGCGTGTGGCACGCATCGGGAAGAGGACTTACTGTTGAGCCCAGGCGCGACACGCGAGACCGTCGCCGGAGACACCGATACGGCGAACATGTTTTGCCGGGAAAGTAAACGCGATATTTGGGAGATCCGGCCTTGTTGGGACACGGAGCGCGCGAGACGCGGGTGCGGATGCGGTTTGGGGTGCGGTGCCGATTAGGGGCGTGCGCGTGAATGCGCGACGACGAGTGGCCGTGTGAAGGGACCGCGACGTGCGTCGTGGGGCGTGTGCTGAATGGCGCGAACGGTTGGTTTTGACGCGACAAAATCTTGACAGAGCTGACTGGACTCGGGGCTGTCGGCATCGAGGCAACCAATTCTTCATCGGTCTGACCGGTCACCGTCCCTCGGTGGAGATCGCAACGTCGATGATGGAAACCGATTTCATCGATAGATCTGATGTCGCGTCGATGCTTTTTCTGCGAGCACTCGTAAATCTCTGGCCTGTTGCCGCACGAGAGCAGAGCACCCCATTCCCCGCGGCGCCGCGTCGCCTCGGCCCTTCGTTTCCTGAAACGCGCGCGCATTTCCATGCTGGCCGCTACAACAACGCCGTCGCGCTCCATGCTCCGCGCCCCCACACTTAGGGCGCTGCTGCGTCGCCCCGCCGCCTCTGTGGCGAGCGGGACATCGCCGAGTTCGAGTGTGTTCCCTGCGTCCTTCGCGGGCACGGGAAGAGGCGGAAGCCGTTTCCGTTTCCGGTGCGCGGCGGCGTCGGAGGGCGGCGGCCGTAGCGTGACCACCGTGGACGTCGACGCGAAGAAACCACCAGGCCGCGGACAACAAATGATCGACCTGCAACCCGTGAAAGGCACCCGGGACTTCCCCCCCGACGAGATGCGAACTCGAACCTGGTTGTTCCAACACTTCCGCGACGTCGCCGCCTCGTTCGGGTTCGAGGAGTGGGACGCGCCTGTTTTGGAGCCCGAGGCTCTTTTCACGCGGAAAGCTGGGGAGGAAATCACCACGCAGCTTTACAACTTCGCGGACAAGGCAGAGAGAAGAGTCGCGCTGCGGCCCGAGCTGACGCCTTCGTTCGCGCGCCTGATTTTGCAGCAAGGCAAGGCGCTAGCGACGCCCGCCAAGTGGTTCGCGATCGGGCAGTGCTGGCGGTACGAACGCATGACAAGAGGCCGGCGAAGGGAGCACTACCAGTGGAACATGGACATCGTTGGTGTTTCTGGGGTGGAAGCGGAGGCGGAGTTGTTGAGCGCGATCACGACGTTTTTTAAAAAAGTCGGGGTTACCGAGAAAGACGTCGGAATCAAGGTTTCGTCGCGGAAAGTGCTGCAAGCGGTTTTGAACAAGTTCCACGTGCCTCCCGAAAACTTCGCGAACGTGTGCGTGGTGGTGGATAAAATAGAAAAACTACAACGGGAAACGATCGTGGATGAGCTCGCCGGGCTTGGCCTCACGCGCGACGCGATTGAGGGGATTTTGGGCGCCATGGAGATCCGGGACATCGATACGCTCGAGAAGTTGTTAGGTCCCGACTCAGACGCCGTGGCGGATTTGAAAACCCTGTTCGAGCAAGCCAAGGCGTACGGGTATTATGACTGGCTGGTGTTCGACGCGTCAGTCGTACGAGGCCTGGCCTACTACACCGGGATCGTGTTCGAGGGGTTCGACCGGAACGGCGAGCTGCGCGCGATTTGCGGCGGCGGGCGGTACGACAAACTTTTAGGCGCGCTCGGCGGCGCGGAGCAACCCATGGTGGGGTTCGGGTTCGGCGACGCCGTGATCATGGAGCTGTTGAATGATAAAGGGTTGGTTCCTGAAACGTTGAAGGTAGGGAACGTGGATGACCTGGTGTTTCCCATGAGTGCTTCGTTACGGAACCAAGCGATTGAAATCGCGCAGAAGTTGCGAAACTCTGGAAGGTCCGTGGATCTGGTGTTGGAAAACGACAAAAAAGCGAAATGGGTTTTTAAAAGAGCGGAGCGAATCGGGGCGAAGCGCGTGGTGCTTCTCGGGGAGAAGGAGTGGGAAAACGGGTTGGTGCGTGTTAAGGATTTAGAGACGAGGGAGGAAACGGACGTTACCCCGGAACAGCTGTGTTGAAGAGAGGTATCCATGTGATCAAGATCGGGTTTTATCGACGTGGCACGGGAGTACTCGCGCGCACGTCGTGGAAAAATAAAAGTGCTCGAGTACCACTGGTACTTTACGCGAGTACGGCGTGTGATGTGGTACTCGTCCAAAAGTACTCGCGTTAAGCTCACACCAGACTGTTTGCCCGTACGCGTTTTTTCTCGAATTAACACGAGTCAGGACGCGTTTTACACGAGTATTTGACGAGTTAAAAAAAATCGTGTTTCATCTGTCGCGATTGTCACATCCTGTTCATTCCTCGCCGCACGTGAGGGAGGTTCTGACACCGTCCAGGATGGAGAGTCCCGAGCCGTACCAGGAGAGTGGCGTGCCGCACGCGGATGCCAACGTACACACCACATCACACCAAACCCTGCGTGTGTTGTACTGCACGGGCAACTTTGGGAAGTTCAGTGAAGCGTCGCACGTGTTCGACGAGTGGAACGCCAGTGGGAGTTTCATGCGCGTGGAGTACTCGCAAGTCGACGCGGACCCGGTGGAGATACAGGGCGATTGCGAAGCCGTGGGCGTGGCGAAGGTTTCGGCCGCGACGCGTTTGTTAATTCAAGGGTACGGAACAGAAAGGCAGGCACATCATGACGTGATGATGGAGTGCAGTGATGCGGGAGTGCAGTGCGACGTCGTGACTGAGGACGTTTCTTTACATCTCAGAAGTTTGAATGGGTTCCCCGGGCCGTATTGCAAGCCTATGTTGGCCGCCATCGGGGACGACGGGTTGTGGCAACTGGTGTCTCGGTACGAAGACAAGTTTGCCAGGGTGCAATGCACGCTCGCGGCGGTTTCAGTTCAGAGGAATGCAGACAATTTTTCTTTCGACGATAACTGCATCGCGATTCACACGGGCGTCCTGGACGGCACAATCGGTCCGCCAAAAGGAAACGTCAAGCACGGCGCCACGTCTTGGAACTCGGTGTTTACCCCTGACGGACACGATTTAACGTTCGGTGAAACCCCGTTCGAGACACAAGCCAAGTTCTCGCACCGGCGGCTTGCGATTATGCGGTACCTGGAAAGCACGCAGACGCACATGATACACGAGCTCGATCACGCGGCGTGACGTGAGGAAGCGCGGATTCGCGCGAGAATAACCACCGGTTTCTATCAACGCTATCACGCTACCTCATCGCCCCTTCCTTCCACGTCACTTTAAGAATTTCCCGAACGTTGGACACCCCGTCGCTCACGGTGTATATGGGCAACACGTCAAAGGCGCCATCCTTTTTCAACGCCTCCGCGAACGCGTGCGACCCGCCGCCGACGCCGAAATAGTACGACTTGGCGGCGACCAAACAAAGTGAGTTTTTATTTTTCGCCAGCGCTCTCTTTAAAATCGCAACGTGTTTCCCAAAAGAACTCAACTCATACACCGTCTCCGCACAGAGCACGACTTGGAACGAGTTGGGAACGAGCAACTCGGAGTTGTGCGCTAACGATCCCCAGTCCCCGCCGAGAAAGCGGCAGTGGCAGTTGGTTTTTTTTTCGTCATTTTCGCTTTTGTCAACGTCAAAGCGCATCAATCCATTCGCCCGCGCGTTCGGCACGGTGAGCGTGCGCAACACGTCGGGGTTGTAGTCTTGGAACACCACTTGTTTAGCGCCTAACAGCGCGCACGCGATACCTGGCAAGCCGTGTCCGCACCCGAGTTCTAACACGTTTGATCCGTTAATTTTGAAATCGCCGCCATCTGCAAGTTCCGCTAGCAGGTACTCCGTTAAATCCACCGCGCATTCCCACAGCTTCGCCCCGCCTTCGTACGCGCCTTTCACCAGGTCGCTGGTTTCCGTTACTTTCTTCGGCAAACGCAAACTCGTCGTTGCTGAGTACTTAGCGCCCGTGGAGACGCCCTTTACGAAACTTGTGTTGTGAATGCGTATCGTTTCGGGGGTCCACCCGGGACACGGGTCGGGCACATCGGTGGCGAAAACCTCGACGCCTGGTAACAACAATTCGGAAGATGCGGCGACCGCGCTTTCGGGGTCGGCGGGGGGTGAACCCGCGCCCGCCCCTCCCGGAGACGCGTCGCCGCCGAAGTTGAAGCGGAAGCTCGCGTTCTCGCCGCCGGCGGGGGCATCGCCGCCCCACATACTCGTCGCGCGCGCGAACGGTCCCAGGGGCGACGATGGAAGTGATGAAAGGAGTGGAGGGAAGGCTCTTTTTCTCTCGTGACCTGGTATTTCGCCAGATGTCGAAATCGAGCGAGCGTCGACGCGTCTCTCGTCACAGATCATTCCATTCTTCTGCGCGCGCGCCCGGGTTCGCACATCAGCGTACGCGATGCAGAACGTCAAGAACGTCAAGCTCCCGAGCGCGGGTGTCATCACAGGGGTGGTGCAAACGGTGGTGTTCGGCGGTGGCGCGACGTACGGGCTGTACAATAGTTTGTTCAACGTGGAAGGGGGACACAGGGCCATCGTGTACAACCGGGTGCTGGGGATCAAGGACAAGGTACGGTCCCGCGATGCGATGTGTGTGTGGGGGATTCACGGCTTGACTGACACGATACGCGAATGCAACGTGTGTGCGATGAGCTCAACCGTGACACGTCACAGCCGTATGTTGCGAGTGCACGTCGACCGTTGGGGACCTGGCGTCCGCGAAGCCGGGTCGTCGTCGAACGCGATCGTTGGACGATCTCGGAAGCGCGCCGGCGCGATTTCTCAAGTCCCCACGCGATTGCGGTCGCGACGACGCGAAACACGAACGGTACCGCCGCGTCCCGCGATCAACACGCGTGTGTTGTCGACTCGAAGCAAACCCTGAGTAGTGCATGATACGCTTTCCGAAACCAACCCTGACCCACCACGATCCCCCATCTGAACACATTCTCTCGATTCGCGACCCTTTCCACCCCAATCGAATCATCCCCGCCAATTCCCAAAACCCGCAGGTATACACCGAAGGCACGCACTTGATGATCCCCTGGTTCGAAAGGCCTATTTCCTACGACGTGCGTTCACGCGCGCACCAGGTATCCTCAACGAGTGGTAGTAAGGATTTGCAGATGGTCAACATCTCCCTGCGCGTTTTGACGCGGCCGGATTCGAGCAAGTTGCCTGAAGTGTACCGAACGCTCGGCACGGATTTCAACGAGCGAGTCTTGCCCAGTATCATCCACGAAACCCTGAAGTCCGTGGTGGCGCAGTATAACGCGTCGCAGCTGCTCACACAGCGAGAACAAGTCTCCCTAGCAGTCAGGGACACCCTCATCAAACGAGCGCAGCACTTCAACATGATCATGGACGACGTCTCAATCACCGCGTTGACCTTCGGCAGGGAGTATACCGCCGCGATTGAGGCGAAGCAGGTGGCGCAGCAAGACGCGGAACGGGCGAAGTTCATTGTGGAAAAAGCGGTGCAGGACAAGCGGTCGGCGATCATCAAAGCGGAAGGTGAGGCGAAAAGCGCGAAACTAATTGGCGAAGCCGTTTCAAACAACCCGGCGTTCATCACCCTGAGAAAGATCGAAGCGGCGCGGGAAATCGCGCAGACCATGGCGGAGAGCAACAACAGGGTGATGCTAAACGCGGATTCGCTGTTGCTGAACCTGGCGGACCTGGGGCCCGGGGGGGGGAAGAAGTGAGGTGAGGGGCCTTTCGAGGAAGGGAAAGAAAAGGGTGCGCCGTACGGTTTTGGTAGAGATATCTCATGAATAAGCCAATAACTGGCGCAAAGTTTGTCAGTCTACCTCGTCTTCCCCTGGTTTGTCTTCGCCCTCCGCCGCGGCGTCGTCCACGGCTGTCTCCGGTTCCACAACCTTCGCGAACCGCGTCGGCGTCGGGGGAAGCAAGCGCGCGCGCAACGTGATTTGCACCGCCAAGTCGTCCACTCCAACACCACTAACCGGTGGGTCCCCACCCTTCAACACCACCGTCGATCTCGCCTCCACCCACTCCTCCACACCAAAATACGCGAGGTCACCGGCACGTGGCGGTTCGCTGGGCGGCGCGAAGGAAAAAACAAGTTCCGTCCGCGCGCCAGTCGCCACCGTCCCGGTTCGATCCGAAACGCACGACCACCCAGTTCGCGCGCTCGGTTCGGTCTCGACATCCACCGGCGTCGGCGGAGACACCGTGTAACTAACATCAGCGCCGCCGTCACCTCCCACCGCGCTGCCCACGGTTAATGACACCACCACAGGGTCGCCTCCGAACCGGGCCGCAACGGGCGCGGTGACGACGATGCTTTTAGGGTATGCCTTCCCGGTTGCGTCCAAAGTCGTTTCAGCCGTAGTCTCCGCCTCGACGATTTCAGACGACGTCTGCGCGCAGAGGAAGGGCGTTCGGAGCGCATCGCGAAGCGTGGGTAACCCGTCAGGCGCGCACCAGGCCGGGTTTCCGGTGCGCTGTGCTTCGTTGAAATCACCCGAACCACCTCCGTCGAAAAACGCATACGCGCCCCTGGACCAGCACCGCCCGACGACGCGTCGGGAAACGCTCGACGGAGCGCCCGCGGCGCTCCCGCCAGTGTCACCGCCGCTACGCAGACTCGTCGTGGCGACTTGTAGCACGGCGCGACACTCCGCGAGAGGCAAGTCATTTTTGTTGTTGTTGCTGTTCTCAAAAGGCGCGGCGCCGTGCGGCGAGAAGGTTACGGATACTTCGGTTTCGGCGTTTGGTTGTAACACCCCACCCCCCGGCGAGACGATGAACGGGTTCCGGTTCGTGCCGCCCGCGGTGGGCGCCACGACCGAGCCGGGCGGAAACCAGGCGCTCCACTTTAGCGGAACTTTCGTCGGGTTACGAACCGAGGTCGTGGTGGTGGTCTGCGCCCCGAAAACGCAATCGCCGCAGTCGATTGGGTTGCGTTTGGAGAAGTCGCTCTTGGAGTCACTGTTTCTGTCGCTCTTGTCGTCGTTCTCGTCGTCCTCGTTCTTTTCCTGTTTTCCATCCCCCTCGGTTCCGTCACCGCCGTCTTTTCCGTCCCTCACCGAAACCAGCGTTGGTTTCAAACAAACCCCCTCGCCTTTCAAAACCACCCGAATCGTACCTACTGGTGTGGTGAGCACGAACACGTCTTGGTATCGCATTGGATGTGCCGGTCGGAACTCCATCGGTATCGCTGCGGTCTGGTTTCCCCCAATCCCCCGAAACGCGCCGAGCGCGGCGAAAACGCCTGTGCTTGTAAAAGAAAAGTGTCAGTATTATGTACGTTGCGACGTATGGACGAACAGTCACCAGCTGAGAGATAAAACAGGGAGGCGGGATTTGGGAAACGCCCAATTGCGTACCTTCGTGGTCGAAGCACGACGGTTTCGTCACGACGGTCGCGTCGGTTTCGTTTTTCACAAGCAAACGTCGCAACCCCCCGGCGCCGACCGCGACAATCCCGAAATCCATCACGAACGCTTTTTCGCGGCGGTCGAGGCGACGGTTTTTTTTGAAACGCACGCCTCCTGGGGGGTGTACGGTGTCCTTGGAGCTTGTTTCTTTGGAAGTCTTGGAAGTTTCGTCGAGTGTATTTTCAGAAGTTTTCTCAGACGTGCCTCCATCCGTGTCTTTGGAGAGTCTGTTTCGTACTGTTCGCCCGTCCGTCTCTCCAAACGTTTCTTCCAGAAGAAACTCCGGAAGCCCCAACACCGATATCGCCGGGACGTGCGTCGCCGTGCGCACCTCCAGGTGCTGCGCGAAGGTTCGGGTTTCTTCCGGTTGGTTTTGGTTTTTGTGGGAGTCACGGTTCGTGTCACCGGGGTGCTCGTCAGGGTGCTCGTCGTTAGTGCTCTCGAACGCACCCGCGGCGTCGCGCAAGAAGTTCGTGTTTTTCGCGAAAAGCGCGAGGCGGAAAATCTCGGGAAGCGCGTCGTCGCGAGAATCGTTTTTTTCGTCGTTCCCTTTTTCGTTCCCTTCAGTCGAGTCATCATCATTCCCTTCACCCGAGTCATCTTCCTTCCCTTCCCCCGAAGAGTCCTCATCCTTCCCTTCCCCCGAAGAGTCCTCATCCTGCCCTTCCCCCGAAGAATCATCGCCACAATCCGCATCCCTCTCCGGCGGGCAAAACTCCACGCGCACGCGTTTCCTTTCCCCCGGCTGTAGGGTCGCGACGTGCGGCGAAACGGTGAGGCCCCTGTTTTTCGCGGCCAGTGGAACTACGATTTCAAACGTCTTCTCGCACTTTCCGTGGTTTGAAATGAACACCGACCCGCTCGACGCTTCCCGCGCGGACGTCGGCGGAAGCGTCAGGACGTTGCCGTCCACGGTTAGGGCCGGGTCCTTGCCCCACCCCTCGCAGGGAAGGGTAAACTCCCGGCCCGGCCCCAACAGTGTTTTCAGTTGGAACGAAAACTGAAACCGCCCCACGACTTTCGGGGCGAAACCAAACTCCACCGCCAAGGTTTCGCCGGGTAAAATCTCGCCGTAGCTGCGATTGTGAAAGAAAAGTGTCAGTCTTTCGTAATGTGTATGCGTAAAAAGTCAGAGGTAACAGTCCCTTCTGGTACGAGTATGGGCAAGCAGTGTGCCTGGATTTGGGAAACGCGCGGTACGTACCGCGACGGCGCGACGGTTACGAAACCGTTTTGGGTGGACACCTCGCCGTGTACGTCCGGGCCCACGATCCCGAACTTCTGGACACACGCCCCAGAGTTTTTGATAAGAACAACTATCGTGGCGGTTTCGCCGACGTTGACGTGTCTGAAGTCGATGGTACCGCTTGGAGTGAAGGTTAAGTCGCCGGTGGTGAGGGTGGCGGTCAACAAAAAAGGCACCGGGTTTTTCCGGCCCTGCACGACGACCTCGCAAGGCACCGACATCGGTACCTGGAAGGGAACCGCACCACGTAAACGTTCGTTTCCGTCGTCTCCTTGGTTTATCAACTCAAACCGGGCCACCAGCTTTGCGGTGGGTTTGAACTTGAGTTGGAACTTCACCGCCGAGCCAGGTTGCACCGACAACGCCCCAGTTGGAATAATCTCCAAAACGTTTCGCAACGAGTTCGGCGGTTTCAGGAAAACTTTGGCAACGGAGTTTCCCCGGTTCAAAACCTCGAGCACGTCACGGTACGCACACCCCACCACCGCGAGTTTGAAATCTACGCGTTTTCGTGTGCCTAAATGCACGGGCGGGGGCGATCCCGCGCCGCGCGAGCGAAGAAATAACTCGGTATTTTTGCAAGGGCTTTGTGCGCCGTAATCGTCACGAGCGAGGGCGAGGGACACTGTGGTTTCGTCAAACGCGGCGTTCGCGAATCGGGGGGTGAACGCGATGTCGAGGAACACGCTGCCGTACCCGGGGATGACCCCGGTTGTCGGGTCAACACGTGTGCCGTCGTCAAGAACCTTACCCGCGTTCCGAACGCGGGTGGAAAATTCTGGGGTTAAATTATTTTGATCATCGGAGTTCTCCTCGTTTCGCGACAGCGCGAAGGACGCCGCGGCGGCGCCTTCGTTCCTCAACTCCGCGACGACACGTTTCGTTTCGCCAATCACCACGTCACCGAAATCCAAATCGTTGCCGACGATCCGGACGTTCGAGGTTTTCGGCGCGCAACGGATCGGCACGAACACCACGCCCGTGGTGGTGCGTATCGGAAGTTGCGCGTCAATCTCAACCGAGACGGTCGGGGCGAACACCACGGTAAGACAGTGACTCATCCCCGCGCTCATCGCGCCCGCGCGCGCGTACTCCACCGTGAAAACGCTGGCGTGCGTGTGGTCCGTAAAGGGCAACACCCGGAACGTGCTTTGCGCGTACGAAACGTTGGTCAACAAGACTTTCCGTTTGTACGTTTTGCCAACCGCGAAATCGGCAAAGGTTACGACTTTTGGGCTCGGCGCGAACGAGTCGCCGACGAACGTTTCGCCGCGCGCGACTCGCGCCCGGTACAGCCGGAGCGGGTTCGCGAAGTTCGTTCGCGCGTTTTCGAGGTCCGCGATGTTTCCACTCCGAGCGGCTCGAGTTTCGGAATCGGCGTCGTCGATACACACGCCTGGCACGAAAACTTCCTCCGATTTCGGTTCACGCGCACCGGCGGTTTCCTTTTCTTTTCCAGGCGCAGCAGCGCCGACCGCTCGCGCGCCGTTCCAACTCCAACCACGTTCGTAGCTCTTACCTGACCCTAGCCCTCCACCCTTTGCCGGATTTGCTGAAGTCTGGTGCGTCCGTAACAACTCGCGCTCGTGAGAAGTCCGCGACGATTCCAACGGCCCGGCGCGGGGATACTTCCGCGCGTTCGCGTCCTCCGCGCCGGCGGGCAGCCGTCCGCGCGAAACGCGGCGCGCGTTTCTCTGTTGTTGCGCGGTCGTCCCCAAACCATCCTTGAAAAAAAGCTCGGTTCGTTTCGTCCTTCTCGTTTCCGCTTCCCTGCGGTCCAGCTCGCGCTCTTCTCGTTGAAGACGGTTCCGAATTTCGGCCATTCGCACGTCGTGCGCGTTCCTGTTTCCAGCCGCCTCTTTCTTTTTCCTCGAATCGAGGTCCCGTTTGCGGAACACCTCGTAAGGGTTCTCGCCGCGTCGCAGCAAAACCGAAGATTCAACCGCACGTGCGGTGTCTTTTCGTAACCGAACCGAACGTTTCGCCGCGACGGCTCGGGACAACGATTCGTACGCGGCATCCGTGTTTCTTTTCAGCTCCAGAATTCGCCGGACGTCGTCGTCGCGTCGCGAGCGCTCGGCCGATTTCACGCCCGCCATCAAACAACTAATCTCCCCGAGTTTCCGCCGGAGTCGGGACCGAGCCGCGGCTCGAGACGCCCTGGCGACTTCCGAGTTCGCGTTACCCGCCCTGGCGTGCGCCACGCGTCGCGCGTTCCCGTGTTGATCACGCGACGCGCGTCGCACTGGGGACTCGGTGTCCGCGGCGTGCGTTCTTGAGCCAGCCCTCGTGTCTCTCGAAGCCGCGGCGGTACCCATTTGGCTCCGGAACCGGCGTTCATTGGAGGCGTCGTTCAACGTGCTCACGTCAAACCCGGCAATTTCTCTCGCGTCTCGGTCCGCGTCGTGAACCGCCTTTCGCGCGTTTTGCATCTCAGGCACTAACCGCGCTAAGCTTCGCTTTTCCAAACTCAAACGCGCGTGAGCGTCGTCGCGCTGCAGTTCCAAACGTCGCCGGCGATCTCCTTTTTTGTGTGGAGACGTGGAAGAGGTTGGCTTGTCATCAGTCGGTTTGCCATCGTCGTCGTACTCGGCCCACTGTTCGTCACCACGTTCGCGCTCGTACTCCAAACGTTCGCGCTCGTACTCCGCGTCGCCGTCGCCGTCGCCGTCTCCAACGTCATCTCTAAACGAAACCAAGCGTGCCTCATCCTCGTCCAGCGCCTCCAGCGCTTCTTCCGTATCCAGCGCGTCCAACTCCCTGGTCATGTCCTCCACCCGTATCGTCAGTGCCGCGATCGCGTCCCGTGCCGTGTCGCGCTTCGCTAAGACGTCGCGTAGGTGTGACTCGGCGTTCGCGCCGCCTGCAACGGAGTTTTGTAAATCTAAGCCATCTCCGTTTTGCAAATCCGTCCCATCGGATGACGCCAAGAACGCGTCAATCTCGTGCCCCGCGGCGGCCACCGCGAGTGCCGTCGCGTCTTCATCAGCCGCACGCGCTTCGTCCTCGTCTTCGTCGTCGTCGGTGTCGTCGCGAAACCCCCGCGCGTCTGCCGCAACGGTTCCCACGAACGCGTCCTGGGAAACGTCCGGGTCGTGAGATTCTTCGTGAGCTTCACCGGCCGCGAAGCCTGTCAGGTGGAACAGAGTGGGTTTTGCGTGGATGTGAAGAGGAGGGAGGTTTTCGTGCCAGTGAGGAGGTACGCAGACACGCGTGAGGTGGGGAAAGAACAGGAGTAGGTCAGTGCCAGTACGACGAGAAGAACGAACGCCCGATCCGGCACGTCCGTCGTCCGAAAAGTCCTCGAAAAGTCAACACATACACTCCAGATGAGTCGTGTCCAGACGGGCGTTCATGAACCACGCCTGGCCTGTGTTTGGGGCATCCCGGGTCGAAGGAACACGTACCTCCCGGTTCGCGCAAAGCCACCTCAGCCATCGCGGCCTCTCCGTCGCACGACCCCGCCAGGCGCTTTGAACAGCAGAGCGCGCGTGGAGCGAAAGAGATTCGTTGAGGCTGGGCATTTGCGGAAAGTTGCTCAGTGCGTCAGTGGCGATTTTCATCATTTTCGTAAATTTCATTCCCTCATCACCCTTCGCCCCATCACTCGAGTTCCTTAAGCGCCGCGTCTACGTTCCTCTGCACCCGTTTCGCGACGTCTTCCGTCGGGTCGGGAGGCACGAATTTCGTCCCGGTGATCATCTCGAAGAGCTTGATGTACCGCTGCGACAGTTCCACGACCAACTCGGTGGGCGCCGCGGGTAACTCTTTATCATTATACGGATCACACCTGTCTGCGAACCAAAGCCTTAGGAACTCCTTATCGATCATCTCGGGCTCTTTGCCGAGTGTGTGCCTTGCTTGGTACGATTCATTGAGCCAGTACCGACTCGAGTCGGGGGTGTTGATTTCGTCAATCAGACGGATCGTGCCGTCCACCGCGTCGCGGCCGAATTCGTATTTCGTGTCCACCAAAATCAACCCTTTTTTTGTAAAAATAAATGTCAGTATTGTATGGGCAATCAGTCGGCGGAATGTGGTAAATGGGAAATACTTACCTTTTTCCGCCGCCATCGTTTGCGCCTTCTCAAAAACAGCTAAAGTCTTCTCTACGCAGTAGTCCAAATCCGCTTGTTTCATCCAGCCTTCCCCGACAATGTCTTCAAGCGAAATCGGCCGGTCGTGTTCCTTTTCCTTAGTCGTGGGCGTCACTACGTTGCACGGGAGCTTTTGGTTTTTCACCATGTTCTCGTCCAGCTTGTTCCCGCAGTAATCCCTTCCGCCGGTTTTGTAGTGCGTCCACAGACTCGTGCTAGTGCTCCCCGTTAAGTACCCCCGCACCACGAACTCGATAGGAAACACCTCGCACTTCCGCATGATCGTCACGTTCGGGTCGGGGGAGCATAGCCACGCGTTGGGGACGATATCTTTGGTCTCGTTGAACCACCACGCGCTCGTCAGGTTCAACACCGCGCCTTTGAACGGGACGTGCGCCAGGTGTCGGTCGAACGCGCTTTGCCGATCCGTCACCACGGCGATCATCAAGTTGTCCACCAGGTACGTATCCCGAACCTTGCCTTCGTACTTGGTACCTGTTACGGTGAGGGACGAGCTCGTCACGCAGTTGCCAATCGCGGACGTCGCCGCCGCCGCGTGCGTGCCATCCGTGGCGGGCTCCACCGCATCGGAAGAGGACGCCTTGACGAAACACCTTCGGGAGGGTTTTGATTTCTCCACCCTCGCCGCCATTCGAGGGAACACGACGTGGGTGGGGAACGCGCCGAGCGCGAGTGAGGGACTCGGCATGGATTTGGAGGTCGCGACGAAGCGGGAGGCCGCGGGGCGTCCAAGTGTGCCAAGTTCGAGATCGATGCAAAAGAAATACCTTATTGAAGTTCAACGGAGGCGAAAAAAAAAAAAGTTTCACATCTACGCGCTTCGCGCATCACGAGAGAAGACGACTCGGTAACATCACTTCCCCTTGCGCATCTCCTTGAGCACCTCCGAGGTGAAGGGGGTTCTTCCCACTCTTTGACGAACGAGGAAGGCTGCCTGTTCCATCGCAATTTTTGACACGGACGCGTCCGCTTCGTGAAATTTGTCCAGCCCGAACCCGCACGGGACGACGTTTTCGCCCAAATACACTTTCGCGTCGGCGTCGCTTTGCATAGCGCTCACTCCCCCTTTCTCCTCCACCGTTTGCGCCACCACCGCGAACTTGGAAAGGCACTCCGCTAGCCGTTCCTCCACGTCAAGTGAAACCCGCATCGCGCCTTCCTTCAGGGCTAGGTCGTAAGGCAGGTGACAGTAAAACTCCAGCCGGGCGGTTGTCTTTTTTTCGGTTTCGTTTTTGTTTTCCGGAGCCGAAGAAAACGAAACAACCGCTCCGCACGGGAACCCGTCCGTGGATTGCCAGTGGATTTTTTTGTGCGTCTCGTGCTCCACCGCGCACATGATAAACCTCAGGGACTCCAACTCGTTGGTTCGCGCGCTCCCGAACTGGTAAAACAACTCGCACTCGGCGGTTTTCACGGCTTTCAAATCGTTCCCGAAAAACGAAGTCGCCTTGGCCACTTCCAACCCCGGGACGAACCGCCGTAACGCCCCCGGGTCGTTCCAAAGCGCGTAGCACGTCTCCTGGCTCGCCCCGATGTCGACCTCGCCCTCGAACTCGGAAAGCACGTCCGCGTATTTCTTCGGTTTGAAGTTCTTTTCAACGCGCATCTGTTCCTGCGATTCCCAGAACTCGGGGCTCATCTGTTGTTTTCGAGTTTCCGCGGGAGTGGAACGATCGATACCGTAGTCATCCACGGTGCTTGACGACACCTCCCCGCGCCGTCCGGTATCAAGCGACTCAGCGTGCCGCAACAACCTGAACTCCCCTCGCTCCGCGCTGGATAACGAATCCGTGGAGGTGGAGGAGGCGGCAAGGGTGGTGACTTGTCGGTGACTGGAGCGGGCGCGGCAGGTCGAGCCTCGGTGGGAAACGCAAATGCGCTGGCGCAAGCCACGTCGAGAATCGGGGGTTAGCCCTCGGGACGCGGTCGCGGGCGCGGCGTTCACGGCGACGGCACGCATGGCTACCGGGCGATCACGAAGCGGCGGGAGAGCGGGAAGACGGACGTGCGTGTGGCGCGGACCGGTGTGACCGGATTTCCCACTGGGGACCAGGGAAGGGCACTGCCGCCGCCGCAGGACGAAAACCTGTTTGAGAAGTTGCTGCAACAACACGTTTGTAAGGGTTTTAGAGAAATAAGGGGGTTCCCGATTTGCACCTCTATTAGTCTATTTATTTGCACATTTGCAGTGCAGATTGCAGTGATAGATAGATAGTAGATAGATAGAGGGAGAACTGTCTATTGCAGTGTTCCCATCAACAGTCGCCAACGCTACGTCACCCCCCTCTCTCCATTCCTCGCCGCCACCAGCGCGTGCTCCACCCCCAACACCCGAATTTCCCGCAGCGCGTGTTCCACTTCAAGCGCCTCTCGCGCGGCGGCGAACACGGGTTGGTTCCCTGCCGCTCGTCGGAACCACTTTTCGCACCGCGGTTCCGCCAGCCCCGCGAATTTCAGCTGGTGAGGCAAACCCCTCGCCCGGGACCACACCCAGCACACCCACAACCGACGGTACTCCACCTCGGATGTTTCCGCTGGGGAAAGGGTTATCCAGTCGTCATTCGCCGCGGTTGCGTTTTCGTTTGGGCTTTCGGAAGAAACGTGGATCGTGTTTGGACCGGTCGCGAGCGCCGGACTCGTTCCGTTGGTTCCGTTCGCTCCATGCATACGCGGCGGCGAATCAGTGGAGACACCTTTCTGCGCTGCAGACCGTGCGGAAAAACGCGTCGCCGTGCGGCTCGCAAGCGCCCGTCGTCGGTCCGCCAGCGCAACCAAAACGCTCTCTTCGATCCGCTCACCCACCAAAACCCGCATCGCGGTTTCGACTTCCACGGAATCGCGCGCGTCGGTTGGCGACCACCCGCCGTTTGCCGAGTTACTCCTGGGGGCGTACTCGGAATACACGTCTGATGAATCGATCGCCAAGGTGTCATCCGTGTCATCCGAAAAAGAAAATGAATCCCCGCCCCGGTTCGCGTCCACCTCGTGTTTGCAAAACCCCGGCGTGCCGCTCCCCGCGACGTACGCTTCCCTTGTACGATAAAACCCGAAAGTGTCAGTCGGTCGGGCCATGTGTATAAGGGATTGGAAAGGTAACAGATACGGTGGTAACAGTATGACTAGTAAACAGTGTATGGGTAATCGGGCCGAGCAGGCAGGCGGTGTGTGTTCAATGAGAAAACCCTTACCTGACCGCTTTGATAACCAACAAAAGCGCGTCGTCCTTACCAGCCGGCGCGCGTTTCACCCAAACCGACGCTTCCCTCCAACTAACGTCTGGTTTTATTCCAAGCGCGTACGCCAGCCTCCAGTAGTGCGCCAAGAAACCCGCTTTCAGAAACGCGTCTGTTTTTTGATCCGGAGACAGGAGTGCGGCGCGCGTACGGAGACGTAACTCGCGCGCTTTCGCGTGCCACTTCTCGCTCACCTCCACCTCCTTCGTTAGCCTCATCTCCAACTCACTCGCCCGACTTGTCAACGTCTCGCACGTCAAATTATGCGCCTCCACCAGCCGTTCAGCGGCTAAGCGCCGGCGAGTCAACGTCAAGTGCGCGCGCTCCGCTTCCCGCGTCGCCGCCTCCGCTCTCAACGCCCGCTGTTCCAAACGGCGCACTTTCTCTTTTAACAGTTTGGTCTCCTCGTTGAACGCTTTGAACGCGAGCGAAGGTGGCGCGGTTGTGGCGGCGCTGCTCGTGTCGAGTGGCGGTCCGGGTTTGGGAGAGCGTCGCGGCGATTGCGCATCGCGTCGGCCCGGAGATTGCAACGCGCGACGATTTCCCGAACCCAAAACTGTTTCCGCCGTCGCAACCCCCGAACCCGAAACTCCATCCGACGTTCCCGGAGACGGCACGCGCACTCTCGGCGCTTCTTCGTCAGACACCACTCGAATCGTGAGTTGTTGTTTTTCCGTGGATTTCCTTTCGCGTCCCCCCGGGCTTTGCGGACTCGTCCCGGTTGGGGACAACTCTCGCCGTCGGCGCTCGAACAAACTCGATTGGGACCCCGGTGGTGTTTCGTCCAACGAAAGGGTCGCCACCGCCGCGGTCGCGGAGGCGTGCGCGGTCGCCACCGACACCGCCCCGCTGCCAAGTTGCGCTGGCGATCGCGTCCCGTGTGGGGTTTGCGGCGAGACGTGTGGGGTGCGGTGCCCGGTTTCCTTGAACGAACCGTCCGTGCCGAGCTTCACCGAGGCCGGGGGTCCGAATTTCGACGACGGCGACGACGACTTGAACGAGACGCTCCAGGAATCCGCCCTCGTTTGCAAAAACGGACTCGGCGCCGGTGCCGCCGCGGTGCGCGCCAGCCTCGCCGCTAAGATGATCACCCCCTCACCCTTCGAGCGCCGGCGCCGCGCCGAGCTCGCGGGAGACGCCGACATCACCCCTCACAGGCGCGACGCTCGCGACTGTGATTGGCAAAATAAACTCGACTCAATTCTTAGATTGGGGAAACCCCGGGTCCTTCTCGCGATATTTTTTTATACGGGACGGCTCCAACTTCCATGGAGAGCACTCGTCGCGGCACGATGACGTCGCTGGCGTGGACCGCGGCGCATCTGCCGGTGTCGTTGCAGCGGCTCGGCCACCCGCGATGTCTTGGCGCACCACGCCACTCCGGTAAAGCGTTCGTGGTCCACGCGGTGTCGTCACGCGCGTCGTCCCGGGAAAACCAGGCGCCAGCGAAAAACAACACCGTCCCCGGGGATGGCAAGGCACGACGCACGCACGTGGTGATCGTGGGCGGCGGCATGGCCGGTCTCGGGTGTGCGAATTCGCTGAAAGGCATGGACACCATCGATGTTACCCTTTTAGAGTCAACCAGGCTGCTTGGCGGTCGGGTAAGGTCGAAAACCGCGTTGGGGGCGCTGGCGTGGGACACGGGCGCGGCGTATTTCACCACGAAAAAAAACGACGGACCATGGGCGCGCGTCATCGACGCCGCGTTGCGTGCCGGCGTGGTAAAGCCCTGGGAAGCGCAGGCGGCGGCATGTGGGGACGAGGATGATCCGTCAACGCGCGATTCAAAATCGATGGGCACCGCGTGTGTGACCACAAGACAGTCGGACGGCCGCGCGGTGGTGGACCACAAATCGTTCGTCCCATTCGGCGATTCTAAAAAACAGTTGCTGGTCGGCGTTCCAAACGCGAGCGCGATGCCAAAGTTCATCGCCGAGCAAGTCACACTCGCGAACTTCCCGGAAGCGTCCTGGGTCGGGGATAACCGCGTTTCCGGGGTCCCCCAAGTGCTTTGTGGGGCGCACGTGGACCGGGTGAAGGAGCTGGGGGACGGCAAGGGGAAGTTTTGGCCGGTGCATCCGCACGGCCAAAACTCCTCGAAGGTAAGGAAGGGCCTTTCCCAATCACCACGTTCCGCCTCTGCGATTGCCCATACTCGTACCAGAAGGGACTACTACCTCTGCCCTGACTCTTTGTCCATACATCGCGATATACAAGACTGACACTTTCTTTTTCATCGTATCAGAAACGGTGGGGATTCATGACGCGGTGCAAGGAAGGAGGACACATGTGGTACAAGCCCATGGAGTGCGACGTGATCGTGTTCGCGTGTAACGCGTTTACTGTGGCGCAGCTGTTACGGGAAATTGATGTTGGGCGAAATGACGGGAGTACTGGTAACAGTACCGAGAAAGGGAGCACTGATTTCGGTGAAGTTACCGCTGGAGAATTTAGTACCGTAAGTACCGCGGAAAATACAAACGTCGTTGCCGAAAAAACCGCCGCCGCGGTCGGCCGGTTAACCAAAGCGGCGTCCAAAGCCCGAGGCGCGCCGTGTTGGTCCCTCACCGCGGCGTTCGATTCGTCGCTGAATTTACAATACGACGCGCTGAAACTGTCGCCGCCGTTCAGTGGGCAAATAGTCTGGCTCGCGAACGAATCATCAAAGCCCGGCCGCGGCCGCGGACAGAGCGCGGGGTGGGGGTACCGCTGGGCGGAGGTTGGGAAGTCGCAACTCACCACCGGTACCGGCGAGTGCTGGGCGGTGCACGCGTCTCCGGAGTGGTCGGCGGCAAATTTGGAGCTGTCCCCGAAAGACGCGGCGAAAAAATTGTGCGCTGTTTTCCTATCCCTGGTGGAGAGAGATGGACCTGGGGACCCGAAACCGGTGCACTGCAAAGCCACGCGGTGGCGGTTCGCGTTTCCGACGAAGAGCGAAGATGATGAAGATGATGAAGATGAAGATGATGCTGATGCTGATGACGAGAAAAGCAAACGTCCCAGCGCGCAAACGCTCGGCGGCGAAAAGAAACAACCCACCGCGGACGAACCCGGAACCCCTCCTTTTCTGTTTGAACCAAGCCTCGGGTTCGGGGTTTGCGGGGACTGGCTGTCCGGCCCGCGAGCCGGGGACGCGTTCGAAAGCGGCGCCGCGATTGGCAAAGCGGTGGCGAAACACGTCGAGTCCTTTGTCCAGAGCGCAAAGTGAGTTTTGTACGATAGTAAATGTGTAAAAAGTGTTTTAGTGTACAACAGGTCGCGTCCCTTCCTTCGAAGTAAATACGTAACGCTGGTTCGTTCTATGCAAACAAACTACCCGAACACCATCTTGACGAATATCACAAGCGCGTTCAGGACGACCAGGGGGACTGCGTGGGTGGGGAGAGACACGGTGGGCGGGGCGAGAACGGTGAACGGGTGAAAAGAAAATGGGACCTTTTGGAAACTTAGAGATGCGTGCCGTGTTTTCGGTGATGGGGACCGGCCTTCCGCGGCCTTCCGCGGGTTGGGTGATTGCTTTGACGTCCCGGCCCGTTGCGCGGAAACATAGAGAACCTACCTCGCATATACTGCGTCGCGGTGATCAGCCCGATGAGTTGCCCTCGAGGCGATGTGGCGCTGACGTATCCGCTGGTTAACGACGACTGCCCTAAACCGCGCTTTTCCAGGAACCGCGGTTCGTTGAGAATCGCGAACGCGTTGAACAGCAACAGCACGGACTGGCAGAACGTCCAGAGCGTCATCGGGGGGGGGGGGGGGGGGGGGGGGGGGGGGGGGGGGGGCGAGGACCGCGCCAAGCGCTGGGTCGCGCGACCGTGCCGAGTGAACGAGGCGAACGTTTGTTGATGATGAACAGATTAGATTTCCCAAACGCAACGGTTTGCCTCTGTGCCAACTTCGTGGCTCGAGCGCTCGACCCCGAGGAATAGAAAGTCGCAAAGATGGGCCTGATGTTGACGGACGACAGGCCAGAGCGCCAGACTAGCGTGTACGACGTCCAAAGCGCTTCGCAAATGACTGGCCGACAATGAACATCGCGCGTGGTTTCGATTTTTCGTCTTATATTTCACCAAATCCCAAGACTGTTTGCCCATACACGACTGAGTGAGCCGCGGGGTAGTGGTCGTTTCGTATAGTATTTCTACAGGTCTCGATCGCACTCCACCTCACTGTTGCGCGCACCACGCTCAAAACCAAACTCCAACCGTCGTCGCCCCCGCGTCGTCGTGTTTGCTCACTCCAACACCCTTCTCTAAACAAGCTCCAATGTCCGTCCCCGTGTCCACCACCGTGGAGGGCCACGGTTTGCCTTCGGAGTACAAATCCGGCGAGATGAACAGTATGGCCGGCGACGGCGGGCACGAGCGCAAGGTCGCGTTCATCACCGGCACCACCGGCCAGGACGGCTCGTACCTCGTGGAGCTTCTCCTGGAGAAGGGTACGTTCCACAGCGGTGTTTCATTGGTAGCGTCACGCGCGATCTACACGACGCGCGGCGCGACGACAACCACCTTGTCCGATCGTCTCGAAACGCCGTTCGAGACATACGCGGCTTCGTCGTTTTGGCCTCCAACATGGACCCGAACACGCGTCCTCCTCGAACCTACGCTGACCGTTAAATCGCTCAATCACCCAAAAACAGGCTACATCGTGCACGGCATCAAGCGCAGGTCGTCTTCGTACAACCACCCCAGGCTGGAGCACATCATGGAAGAAGGTACGTGGTCCTTCGGTGGAATTCGCGATCTGTGCATCTGTACTGTTTTCTTGTCGCACCCATTTGCCCGCGCCCTCGATCGGTGCACCGAAGCCGACCCTGTCGTGTGATGCCACACGCGCGCGTCGCATCACCGCAGACGCAAACGCGCCACGCGTGGTTCTGTGTCTCGCGATCCACTGCCCCGCGGACCGCGGATCCAAACCTCCGCGCTGGCCACGACGCTCCCCCGCGGACGTCTGCGGTCTCGATTCATCCCGCCCGCGGCTCCTCACCTCCATAATTTTTCTCAATAATTCAAATCCATCCCCCGCAGGCTACCCGAACCGCCAGAACTTCTACCTGCACTACGGCGACATGACCGACCTTCACGCCCTCGTAGGTATCATCCGCGACGTGCGCCCCACCGAGTGCTACAACCTCGCCGCGCAGTCGCACGTCCAGGTTTCGTTCCAGATGCCCATGTACACGGCGGAGGTGGATGGCGTGGGGACGCTGAACCTGCTGGAAGCGATTCGCCTGTCCGGCCAGGCCAAAACGTGCAGGTTCTACCAAGCATCCACCAGCGAGCTGTACGGCAAGGTCCAGGCGATTCCCCAGGACGAAGACACGCCTTTCTACCCCCGGTCCCCCTATGCGGTGGCCAAGATGATGGCCTTCTGGGCCGTTGTGAACTACCGCGAGAGCTACGACATGTACGCGTGCAACGGTGCGGGGCTTTCCCAGCTCCAAATCAGGAGTCTCCCTGTCTGTTTGCCCATACAAGCAGAAGTCATCATTCACCCACGACACACAAGACTGACACTGGGCATTTCTCACACTCAGGCATTCTGTTCAACCACGAATCCCCGCGACGCGGCGAAACCTTCGTGGTAAGGGCCTTTCCCAATCACCACATTCCGCAGACTGATTGATTGCCCATACGAGACTGACACTTTTTTTTTGCAATCAGACCCGGAAAATCACCCTCGCCGTGGCGAACATCAAGATTGGCAAACAGGAGTGCCTTTACCTCGGGAACATGGACGCCAAAAGGGATTGGGGCCACGCCCGGGATTACGTGGAGTGCATGTGGAAGATGCTCCAGGAAAAGGAACCCGAGGATTTCGTCGTGGCGACCGGTGAAACCAACACGGTGAGGCACTTCGTCACCGAAGCCTTCAAGGTTGGGGGTATGGAACTCAAGTGGGAAGGTGTGGGGGTTGAAGAGACCGGCACCGAAGTCGCCACCGGCCGCGTCCTCGTTCGCGTCCACGAAAGGTACTTCCGCCCCGCCGAGGTCGACCTCCTAATCGGCTCCCCAGCGAAAGCCCTCGCAAAACTAAAGTGGAACCCCAAAACCACCTCCCTGGAACAACTCATCAAGGAGATGGTGGAAGCGGACATCGCGAGGGTGGAAAATCCGTCGCTGAGGATCTAAGCATCATGTGCTTTGCTTTCCGTGATCGGCGTGTTTCTTGAAATTTCAGAAAGCGTCGTGTCGCCACGGAACCTACACCGGCGTTGCAAAACGAGCGGTCAAACGCGAGACGACGAATTTCGAGAAGAATAAACGTTGAAATTGATTCATTATTTCATTGCAAACTCTTTCGTCCCAGCTCGCATCCCAGGTGTTCTGTGCAACAAACACCCCCCTCCGTCGGTGTTGAACCCTGGACCCTACTACACCCTGTTACGAACATCGAGCTAAAGGGTGCGGCGGCGATCCGTACGCGTTTAAACGGTTAATCGTCCGGGGGCGCGGTTTCCCGGCTAACCCACGGCGGTACTCGTTACCCTTGTCACGCCACGGCTGCTTTGAAAACAGTAAGCCACACCGTGCAAGGCACCACCGCCAGGACGTACATCCGCACCAACACGCCCCCGATTCGCGGAGCCAGGAACCGGGTTTTGGAGTTCAAGTTCGTCAGTAACACCAAATTTTGCGCCGGCGGCATGGCGGACATCGTCAGGGCGACCAACGCGACGATCGGGTCGCTTGGGTACCAAGCGCTGCCACTCGCGCGTAGAGCGATGGCCCCGACCACGCCTTGCGAAATAAAAGCCGAAAGTGTCAGTCTTGTATGGGCAATCAGTCGTCTCTTACAGTGGAATGTGAGAAATACGTACCTATTAGGGGAAGGAAAAAGAACCGAACCGAGCTTGCTAACAACAACGCGCGGACGTCGGCGACGTCGTCCGCGGCGAAGAGTTTTGAAACCGCGTTGAACACGTTTTGCGAAAACCCGACGAGCGCACCATCTGCGTTTGAGGTTCTGAACCGTACCCCGAACGTAGAGGTGGCCATCGGGACTGGTTTTGCGAAAGCTTTTGCTCCTTTCGAGTTACCAGTCAAGGCGTTTTGTTCGGTCAATGCATCACTCAAACCAGTATCAAGCGCCACTTTCGTCTCCGTCTCACCCTCCGGTTTCGCCTTCGCGAAGCTGCTCGCCAGAATCAGCGTCTGCACGGGCAGTGCGGCGCTCCCGATTAGAAACGCCAGTTCGAAAAGCGCCTTCGCGGCGCTCGCAATGATTTGCACCTCTGGAGGAAACGGTGTTGCTGACCCGGCCGGCAACCCCGACGTGCCGATCAACACGTGTCGCAACGGGCTCGCCCCGATCAAAACCCCGAGACAAATCCCTATCAAAGGCGGGTTACACACTTCTTTCGCGATTAATTTTGTTTGCGCCCACTTTGACTTTATTTTGACACCTACCCCGTCGCCACCCGCCGCGCCCGTGATCCACACGTACCCGCCTAGTACGATGAAAAAGAAAGTCAGTCTCTCGTGATGTGTATGAGGGATTGGAAAGGGTAGGCCCTGTACTCCATACAGGCCAGTAATCAGGGAGGCGGAGCGTGGTTATTGGGAAAGGCCCTTACCCGTCCACAGCGTTGGGGACCAGCCCACCAGGTAAAGCGCGATGTACCCCGCGACTCGGTCGCCGTGTATGGAGCCCAGCACTTCGACTAAAAAAACGAGAGGCAGCGTGAACGTGTTTCCAAACGCGCAGCACGCGATTGCTAATCGGTCCATGGGGTCTTTTAGTGTTCGTTTTTTTTTGAAGACGTCTTTTGATTTCGTGTCGTTGTTTTTGTCTTTCGAAACAGAATCATCCCCCTTCCCAGAAGGCACCAGCGCCACAGAGACACCAGGCACACGCATCGCGCTTTCCACCGCGGTCGCCACGGATCGCGCGCTTTTCGAGGGCGCGGTGACCCCGTGCCATGCCAAGCTCAGTACCCGCCCTCCCGAGCGCGACAGGAAGGACAAACACAAACCCAACGACCCGCCCACCAGCACCTGCGCCACGGCGCTTACCGGCAACATGAAAAGCCCAACCGTCATTGGCGTTGCGGTCAAGGTAACCGCGACTCGGGTGCACATGTACGCGGGTAAACACAACAGAAACGCGAGCTTGGGATGGGTAAAACAAAGTGTCAGTCGCGTGTATCGCGATGTATGGACAACAGTCACCAGCTGAGAGATAAAACAGTGTGTGGCGGATTTGGGAAATGCGCGGTACCGTACCTTGGAAAGCACCACCGGGGTTTCTTTCGTCAGCGCGCCGGTGCGCTGCAGCTTGGCGACGATTAAACTGGGTAGAAATGACCGAAAGGGTCAGTCTCAAGTCGGCGGTATGGGTGTGGTGTATATCGCGATGGATGGACAAACAGTCACCAGCGTTAGAGGTAAAACAGTGCGTTTGTGCCGTGTGTAGTTGCCACAGTTGCCAGTAACTGTTACGGCCGTGGTGCGCTGAAAGAGGGGCGGCAGAAACGTGGAGGCTGTGATTTGGGAAACGCGCGGTGCGTACCAGAGCACGACAATTTTGAAAGTAGCCGCGAAACACGCGCTCGCGATGGCGAGGTCGAACCCGACGCCTAAGCTTGTTAGTCTTGAAAACGCGGAAACGATTTGCGCTATTACTGGGACGTGCTTGATTCCAACAGTCATCAACGCAGACATGCAGGTGGGAGTGACCCAAATCAAAAGACTCAAAGCAAGCGCGAAGACAAACTGACCGCCGGCGCCGAACCGTTTCACGATTGAATTTATCAACGGAGACCGGTTCCGCGCGGCGGTTATTTCATCGAGCATGCCGCCGGAGTTATTTTTATCAAGAACACCATATTGGACGTTTAAAGCTTGTTTTTTTCCAAAGGGTATCTCCGACCCTTGTTGTTTTTCTAGCGACTCTGATTCGTTCCCGACTATCCCGAGGTTGCGCTTGCTTATTTCCGCGGAGAGTTTTCGGGGAGAGAAGTCGCCCGAACTTTGTGGCGACCCGTCGTCACCGTCCGTACCGTCATTACCGCCCTCCCAACCATTCTCCACGCGCCGGTTCGAATCCTGGAACCCGTCGAAGGTCCCGAACCCGTCTGGCGTGGTGTTCTTGGCGGATACGCGGAAGCGGCGACGGCGAGTCTCGGTGAAAGGCAAACCGGTAGATTTCGGGAGTCGTACCCACGGCTTCACCGAGCTTCGCGTCACATCACAAGTGCCCTGTTTGCGCATACAGTACGCCGCGACGCACCGCGCGCGTGCCTTTTTTTCGCCGCCACGGGAACGCGCGGGCGCGCCACCGCGAGACCCGAGACCCGCGCTCGCGCCGGGCGCGAGCATCGCGCGTGCGCCAGACCGAGTGCCGTGCCGGGGTATCGCAAAGACACTGTCGTCACGTTTGTTACGCACACGCTGCGCTGGTGAGTCCTCGATCCAGAAAATATCAAAGATCTCCTCTCGTGTCTCGGATATCCACTTGGCAATCGGCGGACACCTCGCCCTCGCTCCCTCAGTGCACCCCACACCGTGCCCCACCCAAAACCATGGCGACCATCTCTGCCCTGACTAGCCGCGCGATCGTCACCACGCGCCCCGCGAGGGTGACCTCGGCCGCTGCTCGCGCCGCCACCGTGGTGGTCCGCGCCTCTGCCGAGCATTCCGTCACGCTGGTTTCCTTCAAGAACAAGGCACACGCGGTTGTCGCCAAAGCCTCGCCCGTACTGCGCACCGCGGGCCTCGCCACGCTCGTGTCCCTGGCGCTCGCGTCCCCCGCGCACGCGGACGCGATTGAAGAAACCAGCGCGTTTTTAAAGGCGTTCTGGGAGTTCAGGACGGGGGACCCGGCGTCGTTCCTCGCGCTCACCGTGCTCCCCATCGCAGGGCCGTACGTGATTTTCCAGTTCCTCATCGACAAAAAAGTCGTGGTGCGCAGGGAAGAACTACGAGCGGGTGGCTGGTACGAGTTCATGGCAGAACGCGGTTTAGATGCTGATGAGTTAACGTTGCAGCAACTCAACGCGTTCTGCGCGGCCGCGGAAAAAGACCTGCTGGATGACGGCATGGTCGTCGAGTTTGTTCGGCAAATCGGTCTCGACGAACAGTGGATCAAATCCACAATCGACGTGGAGGACCCGCGCCTTGAGAAAGCGAAACAACGCGCGCGGGCGGAGAAAATCATCGCCATGAAGGAAGCCGCGGCGATGAAAGAAACCACGTCTGCCAACTAAGCGTTGGGTATACGTTGTTTTCAAGAGTACACAGGATTACTCGCAAAATACGTTTCAAAGATTACACACAAGAACCAATTACTCGAATAGTTTCATTCAACAAACACTCGACTCACCTCGACTTCGCCCACCGTCCGTCGGTTTCCATCTGCCGCCTAAACTGTTTCGGGTCGAATGAGGGTTCACCGCCCCCTCGGGCTGGTGCCCCTGTCGCGCGGTCGAACCTGGCGGCACGGGTTTCGGTGTCTAAACCGAATTGATGAGACGGATCGTTTCCGACTCCGTTCGCGAATCGCCGCCCGGCGGAGCTCTTCTGCCGGTAAAACTGCCACACCTGCGATTGGTACACGAAAAGTGGTTAACGTCTTTCGTATGTTACGTGAGTAATTACTCGGGAAAATCGGCAAAACAGTGTGTCAGGTAGTCAGGATTTGGTGAAACGGGCAATACGCACCGACACGCCAATCATCGCCAGCACGAAAAGGGGCTGGCTCCACAGCTTGGTGTTGATCGGTTCTGGGCGCCACACCGCTAAGGACGAGTCGTACATCCCGACGAAACCGCCGGGTAAACCAACCACAACGAACCGGCCGCGGACGTCAGTCGCGATGGGAATGGGGAAGGGCGGGAAGGACCTTTTCAATTGAGCATCACCGCCTTCGTCCTCGCCGCCGCCGCCACTCTCGCCAATCAACGCCCCCCGCGCCTCGCCCTCCCCCCCGAACTGCCGCGCTAAGGCGAACACGTCGGTCGCGATGATCTCGGTGGGCACTCGCTTGCCGCCAGCAAGGTCGCTGTTCGTGTGTACCCCGCCGCTTTGGTGGCCCAACCCGGTCACGTTCAGCACGCGCACCGCATTGCTGACCGACACGAAAACGAACCCTTTCGTTGTCGCTAAGAACGCAGAGTTAAACATGGAGGACGTGTCATCTTCCGATATACTCGGAGCGATCCCTCCCACGGCCTCTTTCGCCTTGTGCCGTATCACACACGTCGCCCTCGTGTTCGCGCCGACGCCCACGTCAAGACCGTTAACTACGCCCATGACTGCGTGGGAGTCGGAGGTCACAGCGTAAAATTTTGACGAGTGCGCCTGATCAAAGGTTACGCTTTTTATTTCGTGGTCGAGCTTGGCGCATTTGCACAAACGCATCACGAACGTCTGAGGGTCTACGGACCCGGCGCCGGTGGGGGTGATGAAGGTCACCGCGCGCCGGCTCGGTTTGAACGAGACCACGTAGTTAATTATTTTGTCAGTCTTTGCAGTCTTTGCAGTCTTTGCAGTCGTTTCAGTCTTGTCAGTCGTCAAGTAATAAACAGAGTGCACGCTCGCGCCGCGGTCGGTGAACAGCACGATTTTGCCCGAGGTATCGGCGACGGCGTAGTACCGCTTGCCGTCGTTCAAACGGAAGACGTGAACGGCGGTTATACCGGCGGCTGTTTTGGGTGCCAGGTCACTGTGTACGTAGTCGACGAACTTTTCCGAGTTGGAATCGTCGTCGCGTCGAGGAAACTTTCCCTTTCCCTGGGGATACCGAACCCCCACCACGGAGATCGTCTCGGGAGTCGCGAACGCGTCGTCGTCGCCGGCGCCGCCCGGGAGCCCCATCTTTCGCGCCGCCTTGCTTTTTTCCTTTTCCCACGAAATCGTTTTCTGCGGGTTGGCCAAGCCTTTGGAGTCAGCGCAAGTTATGTTGTCGAGACTCGAATACGACTCGAAAACGGTACCCGCGAGCGTTCGCTCAAAGTGGGACCACTCCGCGTCTCCCGACGCAAACGGATCGCCAATCTTGTCCGGGTCGGTTTCGAAGATCTGGTGGAAAACCACGCCGCCGTCGCGTCGGCCGGACAGTAACACGGTTTCGTTGCGTCGCTGGTACGACGCGGCGATCGCGACGACGGAGGTTTTTTGGTGGACTCGACCTCGCGAGTCACCATCACTTCCCGAATCACTTCCCGAATCACTTCCCGAATCACTTCCCGAATCGAAAGCATCAGGCAACGCCACCGCGGTGTCTCCGTCTTGTTTCAAAACCCGCACCCCCCCGTGCGAATCACCCACCGCGAAGTACCTCGGAAACTCGGTGGCAATGTCGCTTCGCTGCGGTAACACGACAAGGGCGGTTACCCGTTTCCCTTCCTCCAACCGCGCCGCGCCCGTGAGGCGCAGATGGTCGGTCCAGTCATCTAACCGGCGCGCGACAGCGGCGCGGTCGCGGGACGGTACCATAGGACGGTACGACGTCGGCGTTAAGTGTGACGACGACGTCGACGAGTCTGGTGATTCGGACCCGCGGTACCGCGTTGGGTCAACGTCGCGGTACTGCGTTGAATCGACGTCATCTCTACGCAAACGGTCTCGGTACTGCGCCGGGTCGCCGTCTCGCGAATAATCGCGCGTCTGCTGAGAACTTTCGTGTGCATTTTTTCGCGATCCCGCCTCCGAAGAACCCGCCTCCGAAGAGCCCGCCTCCGCCTCACTCCTTGCCCGCAACGCCCGTGTCAGCGCCTCCGCCACAGCCACAGCCGACTCGTCACACGTAACACCCGGAGTCGACACCAGCGCGCGCATGGTTTGCACGCGCGCGCTTTGCGTCGCAACGAACTTCTCAAGCGCGCGCACTGTGCCCTTCGCGTGTGCCAAATCAGTCTCCAACAAATCAAGCTCGGTTCGCATCGCGGTCGCGCCCACGCCGTCGTGATCACCACCACCCGCCGCCGCGCACTCACGAGGCGCATCGCAGGTCGCGGAACCGAAAAGCGCGAACACCGTGAAAAGCACGGCGAGGACGCGCATGGTGCGAACCACCGCGTGGCGGACGCGCCACGACGAGTGGCTGTCGAATCTCGTGAATCGTTTGGGCACTGCAGCTCTGAATGCAGCAAAAGTCGGCGACGAGAGAAAAAACTGACAGGTGTTTCCGTTGACGCGTTGAAAATGCGCGCCCTCATCCGCCGCAGCGCCACAACGACCGGCACGTCACCCCGTCTCGTTCACGGTTTGCGTCAACAGCGCGCCTGTGTGGTTCGGGCAAAGGGGTTTAGATTTCCCTGCGAGTCGAGTCACACACCTCTGGTGCGTGCGAAACAGGTCCATCGGTCGTCGCATCTAGACACATTTACGGGGGAAACAGCCTGCCTCCATTTACGAAAGACGCTTGACGACCACCGCGCGCTTCCGAGTTGCCAGGATGGGTTTGTTTTCCTACCTCATGAGCTTCATGGTGACGAAGAAACAAAACGTCAACATCTTGATCGTTGGCTTGGACAACAGCGGCAAGACGAGCATCGTGGAGCGCATGAAGCTAAGAGCGGTTGGTGGACGAGGCGGGTCATTCGAAACCGAAGTCGCCCCGACCGTCGGGTTCAACGTCGATTCCTTCGCCGCCGGGCCGCTACGGTTCACGGTGTTCGACATGTCCGGCGCGGGTCGGTACCGGAGCCTTTGGGAACAGCACTACGGGGAGGCGCAGGCGGTTATTTTCGTGGTGGACAGCGCGGACAAATTGCGGCTTTGCGTGGCGAAGGATGAGCTGGACGCCATGTTACAGTGCAACGACCTCGCCGCGAAACCGATTCTGGTCTTCGCGAACAAAAACGACGTTCCGTGCTCGTTATCGCCCGTGGACGTGGCGCAAGGTTTGGAGCTGGACGAAATCGAGGACCACCCGTGGCAAATCGTGCCGAGCAACGCGCTGGACGGCACCGGGTTGCAGGAAGGAGTGGATTGGCTTACCGGGTTTCTAGCGAAGTGATTAGTAAAAGGGTGCGTGGTGTGTATTTTTATTTTGGATTTCACAAACGCTTTCCTTTCCAAAAGCAAAAGACAAAAGGTCACTCATCTGCAATCTTCCCTACGCCACGGTTTCTTCCTTGGCTTGTTCGTTTTGCTTCGCCGCGATATCGTCGGGGACCCACACCTGTGACAACAGGCGGAAGGACGGGCCGTATTGAAGGCCAACTTTGAGCATGTTTTCGTACAGCACGGTGACGTCCCGCGGCGTGCTGCACCCGGCGCGAAGGATGTCCGAGGAATTCATCTGAGAGATAAAAAAGAAAGACTCAGTCTCGTATGGGCAATCAGGGAGGCGGAACGTGGTGATTGGGAAATACTTACCTTGTCGTTGGCGCTCTGGTCGTTGTACCGCTTTTCGTTGGCGTACAGTTTCTTCAGGGTTTCCTGGGATTGGAAAAATAAAAGGTCAGTCTTGAGTCGGCGAGTATGGGTTCGTAACAGTTGCCATAGTAACAGTTACTATAGTAACAGTATCACGGGTACTGTGTCAATCTACCACAGTACTAGTAATCCCTAGTAGTGCACTCAAACAGGGGCTGTAAACAGTGTGTCAGGATTTGGGAAAGCCCCGAGACGTACCTGAATCCTCGCGGTGTCGTCGGAAAGAAGCGCGGCGCAGAGTTCTTTGTCCTCTTCGATTACCTTCATCTTGTCCGGGTCCGCAATGAGGGCGTCCCTGAACGCAATAGGATCCACCGCGGTGCCGTCCTCTTCGTTAAACGCCAAAGCGGGGTTGTCCGTGTTGGAGGGCATTTTTATTTTTTCTGAAACAGGGAGGGAAAGAACCGAAAGATGAATGATGTTGAGAAGTGTGGACCGAGGCACGAGACACGAAACACGCGACACGCGACGGTAAGAGTGGTCCGGGTCGGTGGATGGACGAGACGTGTGGGTTGGGTGGGAGGGGAAGACGAGGTGGGGGCGTTGTTAGTCCAGTTGTTTTACAATAGCTGGCGTCAGGCGGGTAGAGCACGAGGTCGGACGTCACGTCGAGGGCAGATCTGGCAGTCCCCGCCTCGGGAACGCGAACGGGAAACGTCATCGGTCTCGTGAGCCCGTTCGCGGTGGTTCCGCGAATGACTTTGGCGTGGAGTGGGTGACACGTTTGCGCGCGTACCGGTACTTGTTTCGTTTCGCGAAAGCGGTGGGTCGTGCGATGCGTGCCGTCGCGAGTGACGCGCCCACGTCGTCTCGTTCGTCGTGCACACGAAAACGGCCGAGGACGAAACGCCCGCTCACCTCCTCGCAGCTGCAAAAATGCGGAAAAAATAGAATTTCAGTTTCAGTTCTCGTCAACTCCAACTACTTTTCACGCCGCCTTTCCATCTGGGTGGCCACCCCCGCGCGCGTGACTCAGTACAGTGTTTCGCGACGACGTCACACGCGTCTCCTGGACCTACCAAGCAGCGCCGCCGCAACAAACCGGTTCGTCGGAGCGCAAATTCGCAACGGCGTCGAACCACTCCACCGTGCTGTGATTGGAAAAGAAAAGTGTCCGTCTTCCCGTGACTTGTGTGAGGAGGATGCCCGGCAAGAAACCCTCAACCGTGCGCCTTTCCAAGGAGCTGAAGATGTACGTCACGGACCCGCCTCCGTTCATCCCGAGAGTCTTCGTTGACGAAAAAAACATACTCGAATGGCATTTACTGATGCAGGGCCCAAACGACACCCCGTTCGAGGGCGGGTGGTACGTCGCGAAGATGAGGTTCCCTGAACAGTACCCGTTCAAGCCGCCTGACTTGTACATGTGTACCCCCAACGGGCGCTTCGAAACGAACAAGAAACTGTGCATGTCCATGTCTTCGTTTCACCCCGAAACCTGGAACCCCGCGTGGAACGTGGCGAAAGTCGCGATCGGGATGCTTAGCTTTCTTTCCGAAGACGAAATGACCACCGGGTCGGTGCGCACCACGGATGCGCAAAAGAAACTATTCGCAACGGAAAGCGTGGAGTGGAACTGTACGCACGGGGCGTACAAACGGATGTTTCCCGAACTAGGCGACGCGAAGGCGCTCGACGCGATTGCGGAGAAGAAAGCGGAGACGAGCGCAGCTTTGGAAAAGAAAAGCGACGCCGAGGAGACGGGCGGTAGGATAGACAAGACTGACACGGACAGAACGGTAGATAAGACTGAGACGGACGGCACCATAGACAAGACGCACGAAACCGACCTGGACCGGCCAAAGGACGACCAGCCACTAGCCACCGAGGCGTTGAGTCGGCTAGGGCTAGAGTAGGGTTTTGTGTGGAAGGCGCATAAGGGTTTAACCTGGAAGGCACATAAGTTGTATTGATAGTAGTCGGTGTAGGATCTTAGACGTAATGCGATGTAGTAATAAGGATACACGACGGAGTAATAAAAAGATCGCAGAAGTCTACGTCTACTGCAGCACGAATTTCGTAACCGCCTCCAGAAACGCGCGCGGATCTTCCTCGTGCGGAAGGTGGCCGACCCCAGGCATGACCACCAGCTGCGCTTTGGGAATCATTTTCGCTAAGTTTTCACTGTTTGACACCGGGACGATGAAATCTTCCGATCCGTGAACAATCAACACGCGCGCTTTCGACGCATTCAGGGCTTTGATTATATTCGCGGGAAGGTCGGTTTCGGCGTGGGGTGACTTTTTCCCGAAAAAAGCGGCAACACCGCCCACACCGCCAGTCGCCGCCGCCAGCACCACCCGGACTATCCCCGTGTCCCACCCCAAAACCGCTGACGGCCGTCGGTACCCATCCGCCCAAGACGTGTCGGTTCGCATTTTCTCGCGACTAGACGCCCCAACCGCCCTTGCCAACCCGTTGCGCCAGAACGACACGCTCCGCACTAACTTTCGCAACGCAAACTTCAGGAGAGGCGACACGAGAAATGCGAGAGCGACGCGAAATATGCGCGCGACTGCACCAAAAATCAAAGACAAAGGGTTGACGGATTTTTTTGAAGCATCAGACGCGTCTCGCGAAACATCTCCAGACGCAATCACCGCCGGTGCTACCAAAATAACGTCATCCACGTCCCCCTCCGCGGCGGCGATCGCGGCGGCGAGACCGCCCATGGAGTGGCCGATTACGATTCTTCGCGTTTTTCTTTCGGATTGATTCGTCAAAGACGCGTCGCCGCCTTCCGTAGTCTCCATTTCCCCAACCGCTTCGTTCCACGTTTTGTTTGTAGGTACGTCCTTGTCATCATACGAAGCTACCTCGTTGCCATCAGCACAAGCCACGTCAAGCATGGCCCTCGCGATCACCGCGTTTGTCCGCGGGGTGTACAACGACAAGTCACTAGCGCGTTCAGTCAGGCCAAACCCTGGGGAGTCGTGCGCGACGGCAATTGCGTTTAGCGTCTCCGCCAGCGGCGCTAAAGCCGAGCGCTCCCACGAGTACGCGTTCGCCCCGAACCCGTGCACGCAAGAGATGGCGATTTTGATATCGGTGTCGTTTCCATTGTCTTTTCCTTTGTCTCCACTGTCTTTTCCTTTGGCCGTTCGTTTCTTGTAATGTACGTTCAATCCGTCGACGTTTACGAAAAGCGAATCGGCATCACCCGCCGCTTCGGCGCTGAGTAACCGTCCTTGTTCCTGTACCTCCTCCAGCACGTTCCGGACCACCCAGAAAACCGCCGCGCCCACGATGGCGAAAGAAACCATCTCCAAAATCAAAACCTTGAACGTCATGGCGTAGTGCGTTAGGTGGAACTTCGAATACAGCACGGCGTACGCCACCACGGCGGCCCAGGAAACGACCACGCACGAAACCAACCCCGGGATGGTGAGCTTCGGGGTGAAGTCCAGGTCCAGGTTTGGGTATAAACGCGGGGAGTTTGCGTACGGGTCTTCTTCTTCTTGTGCTGGTTCCGGACTTGGTGCGGGCATCGCGGGAGATGCCGCGTGCGTGACGATTGACGACGCACGGCGTGATGACGCGTGAGACGCACCGACTCCATTCGTTTTGAAAGTCTTGGAGGACACGAAGACTTTTGACGACACCGCCGCGCTGGGAATGAACCCGCGCGCGACGGATGACTTACCGCGCACCGCGACGCGCGCACGCGTGGGACCGGCGGTGAAGCCCCCAGAAGGGGCGAGCACGGCGGGAGTGGCGCGAAGCATGGAGTTGTGATCGCGCTCGGGTCTGAGTTTTGATGAGATACGGAAATATGGATATCAGATAATCCCAAAAGAACTTCCCGGGCTCGTCCAAGGACGAGGCCACCACAACGCATCACGATGGCGAGCTGCGTTTCCTTCGCCGCGACGGTGGTGTCGCGACGTTGTCGTGTGCGTTATCCCGGGGGCGCGGCTGTATCACGCACGGGCGGGACGTCGTCGTCGTACCCGAGTCGAACGAACTCATTTGCCTCGACATCGGCACGCGCGTCGTCGTCGTCGTCGTCGTCGTCATCGTCATCGTCCATCGAGGTGATCACGTTCGACCTGGATGACACGCTGTGGCCCACCGGCCCGGTGGTAACCGCGGCAAACCAGGCGTTCGTGAGTTACTGCCAAGCACGCATACCAGGCTTTCCCGACTGTGATGGCGTGAACGAGTACATGAAACGCGTACGCCAGGAACGCATGGATGAGGCGTTGGCAAAAAGAACCAAACACTACCCGCTTTCGTTCGCGTCCTTGAGGATCGCGGCCGGGTACGCCGCCGCGATTGATCAAGGGTGCCCACCACACGACGCCATCGCGGTCGTGGCGCGCGGGTACCACATCGCGTGGATCCCCGCGCGGGGAAAAGCAGCGCAGGCGCATTTGTTCCCGGGCGTGCACGAGTGTTTCAAAGCGCTGCGGCAAAACTACCCTGACGCGGTGATAGGATCCATCACGAACGGGCTGGGAAGCGCGGCAGGCGCGGGGTTGGGTAAATATTTCGACTTTGAAATATCAGCTGACGCGGCGCTTGATGAAGAAATCGGGCTTCATGACGAATTCGCGCGGAAGCCGGGGTTGTACGCGTACGAACAATCGGTGCGACGCATTCGGGAAATCAAAGGCGACGCTTTGTTGACAATAAATCACGAAAAGTGGATTCACGTCGGGGACGACGTGGTCAACGATTGTCAGTTCGCCAAGAGCTTCGGGGCGAAAACCGTGTTGATCGCGGTCCTAGGGGTCACGCCGTACCAACCAGGAGGGGGCCTCCCGGACGACACGGCGAGGAAAGAACAAACGCTCGAGTTGGAAAAAATAGTAGACGCCACCCTCGCGTCCGTCGGGGAGTTGCCGGAACTGCTGAAACGGTGGTCTTGATTTTACTAGGGTAACTAAACATGTACTCAATGTTACGTATTATTTCTTTTGTCACTAAACCGGCCCTTATCTTCTCACGGCATCGTTGTCTTGTGTTCGCGCACCCATGCCGCGACATCGACGTGTTGTGCACGCGTCGCCACCGCTTCGTAAATACGCCAAATCCACGGACAGCCGTTCGCGCGCAACCACTGTAGCGCCTCGAGGTACCCACCCTCTGCCGCAGTCCCGCACGTATACACGTCCCACGGGCAGCCGTTCGCGTGCAACCACTGTATCACCATGAGGTGACCGTTCATTGCCGCCCTCATGCACGTGTCCTCGTTCCACCGGCAAAAACCGTTCGCGCGCGCCCACTGCAGCACCTCGAGCTGTCCGCCCAACGCCGCAAATTTACACACCACCGACTTATTCAGACGACCTTTCTGGAGCATGTGCTTAAGCGTATCTAAGTACCCTGAACGTGCAGCTTGCACAGTATTCATCTGCCCTACCGAAATCCCCGTCGCATTCACCGCGTCGCGCATCGCGTGACTCACCGCGCGAAGCCGCGCGAGAACGATGGGGTCGGTGTCAGATCTGAGAATGTGCGTGACCACGACTTCTTGGGGAAGGCCGGGGAAGGCCTCTTGCGGGGAGGACTGGTGCGCGGGTGTCGCGGCATCACCTCCCGTGGGATTATCGGGAAAATGTGTTGAGTTGGAGGACATCGCGGAAACCGTCGCGGGGAATTCGAACGTGGAGGGACTGTGTGCGCGGGGGTGTGTCGTTGCTTTTTTTCGGCGTTTATTACGAGGACAAAAGAAAGCAAATTAAAAATCCATGGGGGAAAAAGGCATCACTTTGTGAACGCGCACCGTCCGCGTTCAGAGACCCCGGCGAAGGCGAGACGAGGAGAGGAACTTTCAAGGCAGGAGTAGCTCCGTAAGTAAGTAGTTCGATCAGAACGTCCGCGCCGCGTGGCGTCGGTTTCGTGTTACAACACCGCTACACACAGCAGGCGTTCATTCTTTCTTTTTTCTTTTTCTGAGCTTCTTAGCGGGCCAAGGCAAGCCCTAGCCCCGCTTCGTCTTTGGAAAAAACGCGCGTCTCGTCCCCGGCTTGGAGCCGGCGATCAGGCGTTGAGCAGGTCGTAGTCGTCCAACTTGTCGTTGTACGCGGCGACCTTGCGTTTAATTTTGGACGTGTCCACCCAGGTCACGAAGTCCTCGAAGTTCCGGGTTACGAGGTACGCCGGATCGGTGACCGTTTCCGGCCCAACACGAACGTGCCCTTGTTCCACGAAAGTCACCGCTTCTCGCAAGGTTTCCGCCATCTTGAGGCGGACCATGATCACGGAAAGCCGTCGGCGGCAGAACGACGACGTTGATAGTTTGTCGCACAACCCCAGGCTCTTCTTTGTGGGCGTGACGCCCATGTCGTAGAGTTTGGCGAGTAAGTTGTCGGTGAGTTCAAGACGCGCGGGGTCACGGGGATCCAGCTGCTTCAGCATGTTCACAAGCTTCGTCACCATGCCGCACATGTTGTTGTACTTCTTGTAGTCGTCGCGGTCCTGCAGGTGGTACCTGCGGATCACTTCGACTTCGCGGTGGTTGTGCTCGTTCTTCCATTGCAGGAAGTTGACCTTCTTGAGGAGCTTCTTTTCGTGGAACTTGAGCTGCCGCATCGCGAGGGGTGGTTAAGTACCGCCGGGCGCGAGCCGCGTCGTTCGTCTAGGGTTCGGAAACGATCACACCACCGGAGGTGTGCCTCGTGGGTCCGCTAAGCTTGAGTAAACGTGTCTACCTGAAACCGATTACTTGCTGCGCTGCCTCATCTTCCTGCGCTTGCGCTTGAGACGGCGGGTACGCTTTTTCTTCCACTTAGCGCGCATCGAAGCAGCTGCACGTGCTGCGGAGGTGGAAGTGATCGCGGGGACACGCGGACGCGATGTTTTGAAGCGGGGCGAAAAAATTGCGCAGCAAAGTTGGGAGGGGCGCTTTCTTTTCAACTGCCAATGCTGGTTTCAACAACGCCGGTGGATTTGCGTCACCGATGGCGCGGTCGGTCAAAGTGTGTGCGCGTCGCTCAACCCTGGCAGGCGCGTCGCGCCTATCGCCTACGTCTCTTCGTCGTCGTCGCGTCACGTATCGCGTTATTATTCGAAGAATTTCGCCTGTCACGCCCCATTTCCCCCGCCCCGCCTCGCGCCCCTCGCGGGCCATGGGGTTCCCTCTTGCGGACGTGCTGACAAGCGACGACCTGATTGAGGAGTTCGCGTGCAAGATATGCACCGAGCTCGTGGAGTACACCAAGTGCTCGTACACCAAATGCGGACACGTGTTTTGTTCGTCGTGTCTTGGCAAGTGGATGGCGCGGGCGGGAACGTCCTGGGACGAGGCGCGCGAGGACGCGGCGATGAACGGGACGAACCCGGTGGTCGGTACGCGATGTCCCACTTGCAACACAGGTATTGAGCGCAACACTGTGAGTGACTTGAAACTCGCGTCGCCCCTGGCCTGGCGCTTGTTAGGCCGGGTGAAGGTACGATGCCCGACGCACACGAGGACGCACTGCGGATGGCAAGGCGACTTTTCCGAAGTCGACGCGCACCTCACGGACTCAAAGTCGCACACCGGTAACGGGTCCCGAGAAAAAGCACCGCGAACGGAAGGAACGGACGCGTGCGCGGATGACCAAAATGAAACCGACGCTACGACGAACGCGGAGGCGCTGAAGGAACAAGGGAACGCCAAGTTCAGCGCGAAAGCGTTCAAGGAGGCTATTCAGTTGTACAGCAAGGCGATTTCCGTGGCGGAGCAGAGCGTCGCGAACGCCGGCGCCGACCGCACGCACATCGCATCCTACTACAGCAACCGAGCCGCTGCGTGGCTGCACGTGGGCGCGCACAAGGAGTGCGTCGAGGATTGCAGGAAGGCGCTCGTGATGGACGAGCTTCATGTCAAGGCGCATTTGCGTTTAGTAAAAGCGCTTTGCGAATCGAGCGACGTTTCGGGGGCGTCGTACGCCGCCGCGGTGGCGCTTAAGAAAGTCCCTTTGAATCGAGAAATCGCACAAGTAGCGACGACTGTGGAGATGCTGGCGGCGTACTTAGCCGAGGGAGAAAAACAGCTCGACGAAAACGACCCGGTCGGGGCTTTGGAGACGTTCACGCACGCGAACGACGCGGTGCCGTGCGCCGTGGCTACTTTGGGTATCGCTAAATCAGAAATCTTGTTAGGCCAGTGCGACCGCGCATCACGAACGACGTTACAGGTCATAAAGCGCGACAGCGGGAACAGTAGCGCGTACACAACCAGGGGCCACGCTTTGTGCTTGGCGGACGATTTCGATCAAGGCCTGAAACACTTGAAAGAAGCGTTGCGCCTCGATCCCGACCACCGCGACGCGCAACGTATTTTTCGCAAGATGAAGAAAACGTTCGCGAGTTTAGGGAAAGCGCGTGAGGCGGTGAAGGTCCGGGATTTTGCACAAGCGGAGACCGCGTACACGGACGCGATTTCCATCTCAGAAGCGCCGGAAAAGTCTCCCCTGTTCGCGGTGACCCTGGGCGAGCGCGGGAACGTTTTCCTAAGGGTCAAGAAATTTGACGACGCGATTTCAGATTGTACGTGTTGCGTTTCCCAAATCAGGCGGCACCGGCCGTTTGATGCCACGTATGGAGTGCAGTTAGCAAGTGCTACCACCACGATAAGTGCACCTGAAAACAAGACTGCCTGTTCACCGTGCGTATCGCCCAACACAGGACGGAAGAGACTGACACTTTTCGTGGACAATCACAGGTGAGCGCGCCATCGACGCGCGGGAGGACCACAAGTACGCGTACTACGTGTTGGCCAACGCTTTGCTTTCGCTTGGCAAACCCGAGGAGGCTGCGTCGAGATTAAAAATCATACACGAGATCGACCCGGGCGACGAAACCACCAGGCGGCACTACGAAAAAGCGCTCTTCGAAGTGCGCAAGGCGAAGCGCCCGCGGTACTACGAAGTCCTTGGGGTTTCGTCCGTCGCGTCGGTTCCGGAAATCAAACAGGCGTACAAACAGCGGTGCATGCAGTGGCACCCCGATAGGCTCGCGCTTGCGAGTGACGAAGAGAAAGCGGTCGCGGAGGAGAACTTCAAATCCCTAGGCGAGGCGCTTGAAATCATGGAGGACCCGATGAAGCGGAAACTGTACGACGAGGGGTATGACAAAGGCGCGATTGTGGAACGCGCCGAGGCGGCGAGGAGGGCGGCGCACAGAGGGGGGCACGGGTGCGGCAGCGGGGGGGGAGGGTGTTGCTGAGTTAAGTGGTAACTTCCTAAGTTATACCACGTGCCGTGCTTCCTATGGCGCTGACGTTGCGTTGCTAGAGTTTACTCTTGTGAGTTTAATCGTTTCAATTTGCTGATATGTAATTATGGTACAACTACTTGCGTGGGGTAAGAAACATGCGAACTACGTCGGTCACGCGGGCACCCGCGGCGAGTTTAATACCTCGTAGGTACTTAAGTCGCCGCTAGCGTCCTCGCGCGCGCCGTCGGCCGTCCGTCCGCATCCTTCCCACCCGCGTCGCGATATAATTCTTTCTAATTCCATCGGTTCAATGGGTACTTGGTATACACGCGCGCGTCGTGACCCGCGGTCGGCTCCGTAATAATGCCGACGTCCACATCACTCCACGCGTTTTTATTCGTTCTAATTCTTGCTAACTTTATTCTTAAATGTTTACGCACGAGTCCCGTAAACCAGTGCCTTACTGCCTTACTGCGCCGCGAGTGCCGCGGCGAAGTGCATGTGCGTTTCGTACATCGCGAAAAGCTCGCGCTGCATCGCCGCGTGCTGCGCCGAAGCTCGCGCCGCTTGGTCCGCGGCGACAAGAGCGCTCGTCTCCGCGTCGCGCGCTCTGGGCGGCGGCGCGCTTTGCACTTCGTCGTCGTCGCCGTCGTCGTCCTCTCCGTCGTGTCTTTGACCATCGCTATCCATCACAGCGTCGTCCACGCTCCCGTCCGCGGCTCCTGCTCCGCCGGCGTTGTATTCGCTCCCGGGAGGCGTGCTGGGCGGCGCCGGGGCGTTTGACGCGTCCCGTTTCTGTGTCAACCTGGACGGGCGGTGCGCGGTACCGGTATGGGCATTTAGTCTGGCAACGCCCACTTCCGTCCCGTCGCCAGCCGTCTCCGCGGTGCACAGCGCCGCGACTTCGCGTCGGTCCTCAAACGCGCCGTGCAGGTGTTTCACGACGCCGGCGCCGAAAAAGGCGTGACCGGTCAATCCCCCAAACTCAAGGCCCATCCCTAGCCCCACGCCCCTGGCGAGCCGTCCAGCCATCACCTCGGTGGACCTCCACCGTTGTTCGCACGCGCTCCGGACGCGCTCCACGGCGCTCCATGTTTGTTCAGAGATTTCACGAGGCCACACGTTCCTGGCGCCCGCCCGTAGGGCTTCGTCGTGCACCATATCCGCGGGGAGCCCGCGTACGGCGCGCGTGATCCTGAAGCACGCGATCAAAAGCGCCCGCGTGTCCCTTCGGAACTGCGTGGGGTACATGTGGTGCACGGCCCGCGACCACAGCAGGGGGGTGCCCGCTTCCGCGCGTTCCAACACCGCGTCCACGGCGAGCCGCGCTTTGGCTTTCGCCGCGGCGGCGAGAGAGAGAGACTCGTCGTCGCCGTTCTCGGCCTTGTCGCCCCCCGTAACAGCGGTTGTCCGGCTGTTTTGCTCGCGCTCGTAACACTCCTGCGCCAGCCTTCGAGGGGTCCACCCGCGTGAATCCACCACGGTAGGGTCGGCGCCGCCCGCGAGTAAAACAACCACCGCGTCCAGGGACCCGCCGCGCGCGGCGAGGTGTAGGGGCGTGGCGCAGGCGTTGCGGGCGTCGCGCGACCGCGTCGACGCGGCGCCTGTTCCGTCGCTCTCCTCGCTTACTCGCTTGCGCCCCCGGCTGCTCATCGGGCCGGGGCACGCCTCCGCGCCCCGTCGCAAAAGCACCTCCACCACGTCCGCGTGCCCGTGGTACGCGGCATGGTGTAGGGGTCGGTGCCCTCTGAAGTCCTCGGTTTCCAGAAGCGACGGACACCAATCCAGGAGTTCCTCCACCACGGAGGCCCTGCCGCCCTCCGCGGCGACGTGCACCGGCGCGACACCGCGCACCGTGGTGGCGTCAGGCCGCGCACCCAGTTTCCGCAAAACCCTAACCATCTCAACCCGCCCGCTCTGCGCCGCCGAGTGCACGCACGTGTACCTGAGTGATGAAAAAGAAAGGGTCAGTCTCTCGTAAGGTGATTGAGTAAACAGTGGTGGTAATCGGGCCGATCAAGGAGGCGGAATGTGATGACTGGGACTCCATACGTACCCCTCGCCGTCGCTCGCGTCGACGTCGGCACCCGCGTCTTTCAACAGCGTGAGCACATTCAGTTGCCCGCCAACGTCCCCGACCCACGTCGCCCACCGATGGTTCGCGGCGTAGTGGAACGCGCTCCACCCAGCGCGGTCCACCGCGTTGACCGGGGCGCCGTGCTGTATCAAAAGACGCGCCGTCTCGGCTTGGCCCTCCTGCGCCGCCATGTGTAACGGCTGCACGCCCAGAGTCGTGGCCTTCGCCACGAACGCGCCAGCCTCCAGAAGCGTCTTGGAAACCTCGGGGCCGCCCCATTTAGCTGGGGGAGTGAAGGAGAGGGTTTAGGGTTTGGGGGGGGAGAGAAAGGTCAGCTTTTAGAACGTATGGAGGAGTGGGGACACTATAACGACGGCTCCTCCGGCTCCCCCCGGAAAACAAAAAAATCACAAAATTACCGAATCTGCATACGCGCACAGAAGTCACCCGGGGTAACGCATGTGTGGTTTCCCTCGCGCGTCTAGCCTAACTGCGCACTGCGCAGAGAGGCCCGACTCGTATTTGCCTTGCGAATCTCACGTCGGCGTGGCAGTTGATAAATATCGCGGGCCAGGTGTACGAGACGCGTGGGATGCGTGGACGGTTGGGGACGCGTAGAACCGGCGCGACGTGGTGGTCGAGCACCCACGTGGTTGGGTTCACGTGGGGAACATTTCGGGTTTGCTGACGTGCGTGTAGTTCCCGAAACGGCAGGCGTGGGCGTCGAGAGGCGCGCCGCTACGACCCAACACGCGCGCCGAGTCCAACGTTTCGAGGACCCGCGACGTGACGGGGCAGTTTCTTCGCGGGAAAACAAAAAACGATTACAGCGCGACTTTTTGGGCCGCGCGCGCGCCTCCGGAGCGCGGCCGCGGTTGGGTTTCGCGCCCGGTAGGTTCATTCACGCACCTGCAAAGTACATCACCGGGAAGTCCTCCTGCGTGCTCCAGCTGTGGCTTCCCAGGTACACGTCCTCGCCCAGCAGGGACACCGCGGCGGCTCGGGACAGGGACAATGCCGCGGTGGTATGCTTACTACATTTCGCGAGCGCGTGTTTCACCGCGCGCGCGTCTTGGCGGTACGCCGCGACGATGACGGCTTCGCTGGTTTTTGAAACGCCGCACGTGCCAACCTCCGTAGGAGTCTCAACCTCCGTCTCAGTCACCACCCGCGCCGTGGTCGTCATCGTCGCCATGGGTGGTAACCGGAGCGCCTGCCGGGTCGTGAATGGGGGCTCTTCCGCCCGCTTTTTGCCGCCTCCTTCGGTGAAGAAAGGGACGCGGACTCCGCCGTACGTGAGGGGTGCGCGCGTGGAGACCTCCGCCCGCGCGCGCTGTGTGGACGGTAAGTTAAATGCGCGGAAGGTTCTTGGTGAGAACTCGATCGCGCTGCGCGTGGGCGTGTGTCACCGGAAGACGAATGGCGCGGGTTGTTAAATATCGCGTTTTGCCGTTTTTGCACGTTCAAGCAAAGTCTAAAAAGTATCCCAAAAGCCAAAACATCTGGCAATTTTTGTATTGTACAAGGCACACACGTCTCACAGGCCCACAGGTACACAGGTAACAGGTTGGAAAAACGAAAAAGGCCACGTGGTAAACCCCGTCTTCCTCTTCATGTCTCTCGATTCTCCCTCAAAACGGAACTCGGTATCGACCTTCTGGGGCAGTTCTGTTTGCCGCCCGACGTCACAACACCACGCACGGTGATCACTTACGTCGCACGACGTCAACATGGCCGAGATCCTCGAGTACCGCACCGACCCCGTGGCTCGGCCACACGCCTTGTGTGGCATCGCGCGGGCACACACCAGGACCGTACCGCCTGAACCCAGGTGGCTCTTCGTTGGCAAAAATAAAGCACCCCTGGCCCAACGGAGAGCTCTGCAAGGCCATCTTTCTCGGCTTCGTGGAGACACGTACAGTGCGTCGAGCTCGAGATGTGGGAGGACGCGCTGACGCGCTGTTGCGACACGGCAGCTTCGCCAACCAGATTTCCGTGGACCGGAGGTACCGACGGACGCGGAACACCGGGGGCTGGGTTCGTGGAACTCGCCTCCTCCTTTTCGGTACCGCGACGAACGCGTTGTGGTGGGTGGTCGTCCTCAACGAACGGGTCGTAGCGGGTTCCACACACACGAAGATGCGGGAACACCTGCCGTGGCGGTGACGCCGGCCAGCTGCTGATGCGGTGTGTAACAACGACACGTCGCCCTTTGGCGGTGATGCCGGTCATGGGTAATGAAGCGGGTAACCTCCGTCGGCACACCGCGTCGAAAAATAACTACTCCAGACCTTGCAGAAAAAAACAATCCCGATTTGGAACTTTGAAAGGGCCACTACAGCTGTTTCACCGGTTTTTTTGGCCAAAGTCGGGGGTCAAGTTGAAACCTTCCCACGATCAACGGCATCAGCTTTCATCGGTTCACCGGGACAAGGACCTCGTCGTTGTTCACCCTCTCACCCACAGCGGTTCGCGCGGTCTGCCCGGTGTCCAGTGCGACCCGGTGACGCCGCCGATGGAGTCACGGCGTGACCCGCCGCTTTTCGCGATGACGGGAGAGGGTTCGGCGGACACGGTGCGTGGTTTCCAGACCACTGCGCGTGCTGCACGTCGCGCTCGCCCCGTCGTCCCCACGCGCATTTTCCCTTCATCAATCTGTGGAGCCCTCCCAAATCAACCCGTACTCACCTCTCTCCCCAAGGTTCACGTCACGCAGGTTCGCGAAACCGACCCGTTCCAGAAACCCCTGCCCACCACGGATGAGCTTCCGTTTTGGGCGATGCGGGACGTGTTGCCTGAGCTGATGATGACCTCCGAGACGGCGGTAGGTTCACGACCATGATCTCGCAATTTTGCGTTCGAACGGCACTTCGCAGAGTTGGCGCAAGAATGAGCAAATGTTTTTCCACCGCGCTCGCGTCGGCTGACCCCCTTCCCCTGATTACCCCCGAATCAAACCCTCGCACAGATCGCGGACAAGCGCGTCCGCGACCCGAGCTCGGATGTTTCGTTTAAATTCGCGCAGTCGCAAGAGGCGTACATGGCGGCGGCGGTTCCTGATTTCGTCGCCAATCAATTACCGCCCACGATCAACGCGCTGTCCCCGTTCACGCGCGGCTCACTTTTCGGTGATACGCACGACTTGTACCTCCACCCGCCTTCGTCGCGGATCGGTTCGAACTACACACCAACCGCGCCCCCGAACACGATGGAGCGGAAAAAGAAAGGGCCCCCGCCCCAAAAAAGAACCGGGCTGGAAAGTAACGCAGAGGTTCTCGCGATGCCGGTACGTATTGGGTCTTTCCCAAATCCTGACACACTGTTTACAGCCCCTGGTCGAGTGCACTACATACATCACAAGTGCACTCTTCGGGTGATGTCCGAATCCAACTTTCTTCCCTGTTTGCTCATACACGCGGCCTTACAAGACTTACACTTTTCGCGTACCAATCGCAGGCGCCCAAGTACCCGTCGCTTCACGGCCGCGGTCCGCCGCGGGACCTGAAAACCAGGAAGGTCGTTGACCCGTATTTAAACGTTTCCGTGAAACCTCTCGATGCTGGTCATGGTGAAGCCGGCTCTGGAGGGGTCTCACCGGATAACCCGTTCAAAGAACAAGACGGGTCTTCCGAAGACGAACAACTCAGCAAGACGAATTTGGACGACGAGCCGGCGGAGGATGGCGACGAGTTCGTCGTTTCGTCGGCCTCGATGACCGGTAAAAAGCGTAAGGCGCCTTTTACCTACACCGACTCTAAACGCAAGGAAATCGCAGACGCGATGGTTCGGTATTGCTACTACTGCGAGAAGGGCGTTTGCGACGACGACGATTTTTCCTTCGCCGCGCCGCCGAAACAGGAGTGGTTGGAACGCGTTTTGAATTTAGTACCTCCGTATTCGAAACAGCCAACCGCGGGTACGCGATCCGGGATGAGCAAAGCCCGGTTCGAGACTTTAATTATTTCCTTCATGGAGGAAATGCGCGCCGACCACCGACGGGCTTCGAAAAAAGCCGTCGTGGATTACGCGTTGTGTGACCAGCACACGCGAACAAGGCTGGGCGTCGACGCGCTTTTTCCCTTTCTCCCGGTAAGTATTTCCCAATAACCACATTCCGCCAACTGATTGCCCATACAAGACTGACACTTTCTTTTTTACAATCAGGCGCCGCCCGGCTCGCACCTAAGCGCGGTGAGGTACAACGCGAGCAGACACCGAGAGGGTGGAGGTGAGGAAACAGGAGGACACGAAACAGAAACAGCAGCAACATCAGCAACGTCTACTACCAAAAGACATGACATCGGCACCGCTGCGACTGCGTATTCGCCGTCGCCGTACGTCGCGCTACCTCCCGGGTGGCGCGAAAACGTGGACGCCGCGGCGTATTCGTTGCGCAGAAACCTGCGCGTCAACACGAAATACGCGCTGGCGCTCGCCAAGGAGTGGCACTTGTGTCACCTCGACGAGCCCCTCACCGACGTCTCCTCTGACACGTTTTGTGAAGGCCTGCCGTACGAAGCGACCGTGTTTGACGACTACCAGAAACGCGCGTGCGAAAGCGCGAAAAACGGGTTGTGGGATTTGTGGCGGGTGGAGTCGGCGCGGACGCTGGTGGACGGGACTTTGAATGGCGGTGCTATCGACCAAAATTTGTTCGACACGATCGCGACGCAGCAAGCCTCCGAGCTAAGAGCCCTGGTCCGAAGACGCGTCGAGGAGTACGCCGCGTTTTTCAAAAAAAGGTCGTACAGCGACGAACACTTGGAGTGCGACCCTTTGCACGAAAACCTGATGTGGGCGGTAAGTAATTCGTATTTCCCATTTACCACATTCCACTGACTGATTGCCCATACGAGACTGACATTTATTTTATTTCAATCAGCACGCCCCCGTGTTCGTCACGCGGTTGGTACCGAAAATCGAAACCAGTTTTGTTTGGGTGGAGGTGGAGTCGGAGACGGAGGCGCACGAAGAGGACGAGCAGGGTGAGGAAAGCGCTGTGATGAAGAAACCGTCTTCGCGACCCACCGAGGGCGAAAGCAATGTCGTGGAACCAATCGACGAAACCAAAGACGGAACGGTGAGCGAAGCGGATTCGTTCAAAACGGACTTTTCCGACGAGTTCGCGGGGGGCGGTTTCGGTTTTCCAAAACGGCACGACAAAAAAAAGCCGCCGCCGCGGAAAACGAGGCAGACCTCGGTGACCATCCCGTACGCGCGATTCGACCCGCCCCTGGATACCATCGCGCAAATCGCAGTCGGCGCCCTGGACCGGTTCGTCATCGCCGCGAGTGGCGTGCCTCGGGTGATGGCTCCGGCGCCGGACGGTACCGGGGAAAAGAATAAAACTCGAGACCTTTCCTCGAAAAACGGCGCGGCGCAGAAAACGGACAAGAAAAAAACCGTGTTATCCGCGGCGACTCTGGAGGATTCGCCAATCGCGGAGGCGCGGCACTGCGTGCACGTCGTGATGCGCCGGGGGTCCATCGCTCCGAAAGGCTTAGCGGCGCTGTTCGACCCGCACCTGCGTTTGTTAACCATGGACCCGGAGGCTTTGGCGTTGGAGTTCGTGGCCGCCGAGAGGACTTTGGAGGAGTACCGCGACGTCATCGACCAGTTCCTGGAGGAGGCGACCGTTATCGATAACCTCACAAGCAACACGGTGAACTGCGGTGCGTATTCCGTTGATTGTTCGCACATGAAACGGGCGTTGTCCACCGCGGCGCGCGGTGTCGCCACCGCGCTGCTGGATTCGATTCGAACCTCGGCGCGCGATTCGAACAAACACGTGGTGGACGCGTGCGAGCTTATCGAACGCACCGTGGGGGCGCCCAGCGCGACGGGCGAGGCGTGCGTGGGTTTGAAGAACTACATGAAGCTTCTTCCCAAGGAGATGGACGTTTTGAAAGCGCAGATTCTGGTCAACACGCAGCGGGACGAGTTCACGCACGCGTACTCGCACGACATGACGGACGAGGACTTGACGCTTTCGGTCGCCGCGTTCGGGTGGCCGTCGCGGGTGAAGCGGGTGTTGTTGAAAGCCAGCGTTACGGTGGAAAAGGAGTACAAGGTTTTCGAAAAGCAGGTGAAGCTGCGGCGGAAAGCGTTTACAGACGCCATCGAGGCGAGAAAGGGAACCATCGCGGAGTTCAAAACCGTGGGCGATATCGTCGAGCGCGAGGCGATTGCGACAAAAATCGACGCCCTCACGGACGCCGTCGCGACGGCGCAAACCGAGTCGGAGGAAATAAACGCGGAGGAGCGTTTGTTTTCCTTCGCGCCCACCAAGTTCGGCCCGGTGATCAACGCCCAGCTCAGCGCGCTTGACCCGTTTAAGAAGCTTTGGCAGACCACAAGAAGCATGTTTCGCAACCACCGGGATTGGCTCACCGGGCCGTTTTCGCAGCTCATGCCGGAAACCATGGACGAGGCCGTGCAAGACGCGTACCGGGTGATGTTCAAGTTACAGAAAACGTTCAGCGGCATGACCGGCGGTGACCGGCTAACTGAACCGCTGAAAGTCGCCAACGCCACACTCGCCAAGATTGAGGATTTCAAAACCTACCAAGCCCTGATCGACGCCGTGTGTAACCCCGGGTTACAGCAAAGGCACTGGGTGAAAATGACCGATGTGATTGACGTCGTGGGGTTCACCCTGCAGCGGGATGACCACACCAGCTTGAAAAAGCTGCTGGACAAAGGCGTGCTTGATCACTTGGAGAAAATCGCCGAGTGCAGTGACGTCGCGTCGCGGGAGTGGAACTTCGAACGCGCGCTTGATAAGATGATCGCGGACTGGACAGAGGTGCGGTTCATCCTGAAAGACTGGAAAGAAACCGGGACGTGTATTTTCGAAGGAGGCCCAGTTGACGAGGCGCAGGTTCTTCTGGACGAGCACATCGTCAAGACGCAAGCCATGCGGGCGAGCCCGTTCGCGGCGCCTTTTATCGACCGCGTGATGCCTTGGGAAGCACAGCTGACGCGACTGCAGGACATTCTGGACAGCTGGCTGCGGTGCCAAGGCAAGTGGCTGTATTTGGAGCCTATTTTCAACAGCGAGGAGATCATGAAACAGGTGCGGGGCTTTCCCAATCACCACATTAAGACACGACTGATTGCCCATACTCGTCCTGCGAAGGGACTATTACGACCAAAAGGGAATATTCCCTCGGACTGTTACCCTGACTGTTTACTCATACTGTGGAGTACAGTATACCCTTCCCAATCCCTCATACCAATCCCTCATACACATCACGACCGACTGACACTTTTTTTTATTGGTTATCAGATCCCCACGGAGGGCGCCGCGTTTATGACCATGGACCGGAGTTGGCGGCGATTAGTAGGGTTGATTCGTGACAAACCAAACGCCATGGATGCGCCTTTGATTCCAGACTTACTTGAGGACTTGCGTTCCGCGAACCACGACCTGGATGTGGTGGAGAAGGGCTTGAACGATTTCCTTGATACGAAAAAACTCGCCTTCCCGCGGTTTTTCTTCCTATCAAACGACGAACTACTGGAGATCCTGTCCGAAGCCAAAGACCCTTTGAAAATCCAACCCTTCATGAAGAAGTGTTTCGAAGCGGTTAAGGAAGTGGAGTTTAGTGACGACGTCACCATGCGAGCCATGATTTCGGTGGAGGGCGAGCGGGTGGCTCTTTCAAAAGAAATCAACCCTGCGGAGACAAACGCGGTGGAGCTTTGGATGCTGGAGTTCGAGGACGTGATGAAGGTCAGCGTCCGGGAGGTGACAGAAAAGGCGATCGCGGAGTACGGCACGGTGTCCAGGGAGGCGTGGATTTTGAACTGGCCGGGGCAGGTTATTCTGGCCGCGTCGCAGGTGCACTGGACGAAAGAAGTCACGGACGCGATCGTGGAGGGCGGCGCCAAGTCCCTGGCGAGGTATGGCGAAACGAGCAACGCGCAACTCACGAACATCGTGAACATGGTCCGCGGCGAGTTGAGCAAGTTAGAACGCGCGACGCTTGCTAGTTTAGTCGTCATCGACGTGCACGCCAGGGACGTCGTGCTTCAGATGGCCTCCGACGGCGTCCAGGACCCGAAAGATTTCAAGTGGCTCGCGCAGCTCCGGTATTTCTGGCAAGACGATAATTTGGTGGTGAGAATGATCAACGCGGAGGCTAATTACGGGTACGAGTACCTGGGGAACAGCACGCGGTTAGTGATCACGCCGCTGACAGGTACGGCTGTGGGCCTTATCCAAATCCAGGCACACTGTTTGCCTATACAAGACTGACATTTTTCTTTTCCAAACACAGATCGGTGTTACCGGACCCTGATGGGGGCGATTCATCTGAACCTGGGCGGCGCGCCCGCCGGCCCCGCGGGTACCGGGAAAACCGAAACCACCAAAGATCTCTCAAAAGCCATCGCGATTCAATGCGTGGTGTTTAACTGCAGCGACGGCCTGGACTACAAAGCCATGGGCAAGTTCTTCAAAGGCTTAGCCGCGAGCGGGGCGTGGGCGTGTTTCGACGAGTTCAACCGTATCGAGCTGGAAGTGCTTTCCGTGGTGGCGCAGCAGGTGCTTTGCATTCAGCGAGCGGTCGCGGCGCGGGTCAAGACGTTCGTGTTTGAAGGCGTCGAGGTGCGGGGCTTTCCCAATCAGCACACACCGCCTCCATGATTGCCCATACTCGTACCAGAAGGGACTATTACCTCTGACTGTTTACTCATACACATTACGAGAGACTGACACTTTCTTTTTTACGACTCAGCTTCGGTTAATTCCAACCGCGAACGTGTTCATCACCATGAACCCGGGGTACGCCGGCCGGAGCGAGCTTCCCGATAACCTGAAAGCCCTGTTCCGCGACGTCGCCATGATGGTCCCGGATTACGCCATGATCGCGGAGATTATCATGTACTCGTTTGGGTACCTGCAAGCGCGTGACATGGCGCGCAAGTTAGTACAGACCTACCGGCTGTGCTCGGAACAGCTGTCGTCGCAGGACCACTACGATTACGGCATGCGCGCGGTGATTTCCGTGTTGCGCGCCGCGGGAAACTTGAAACGAAAATTCAAACTCGAAAGAGAAGACGTCCTGATGTTGCGCGCCATAACGGACGTGAACCTGCCAAAGTTTCTGGACCAGGACGTCCCCCTGTTCCGCGGAATCCTGAGCGACCTGTTCCCAGGCGTGGCTTTACCGGAAATAGACTACGACAACCTAATCGCCGCGCTCACGAAAGAGAGCGCCAAACAAAACCTGCAACCCCTGCCTTCGTTTTTCGAAAAGATAATCCAGCTGTACGAGATGATCATCGTGCGGCACGGCCTCATGATCGTGGGCGAGAGCTTCGGCATGAAATCCAGTTGCATTTCCGTCCTAGCGAAAGCCCTCGGTGACCTGTGCGACAAGAAACAAAACAACGAGTTCCACGTGAAGTACTACGTAATAAACCCGAAGTCGGTCACCATGAACCAGCTTTACGGCGCGGAGGATCAAATTTCCAAGGAGTGGGCGGACGGCGTGCTGGCGGTGACGTTTCGCAACGCCTCGAGGGACACCTCCCCTGACCGGAAGTGGGTGGTGTTCGACGGCCCGGTGGATGCGATTTGGATCGAAAACATGAACACCGTGCTTGACGATAACAAAAAACTGTGCCTAAACTCCGGCGAAATAATTGCCATGCAGGGCTTGATGAACATGATCTTCGAAGTTGCCGACCTTGCGGTGGCGTCGCCCGCCACCGTGTCCCGGTGCGGCATGGTGTATGTCCAGCCCAGTTTGCTTGGCTGGCGGCCGGTGATGATGAGCTGGCTCAACACCCTACCACACGGGATAACGAGGGAGATGAAATCGATCATCGAGGTACGTTTGCGCGTTTCCCAAATCCGTCAACACACTGTTTCCCCATACAAGACTGACACTTTGTTTTACCTGTCGAAGGGAAACTTCGACTGGTTAGTGCCGCCCTTAGCGCGCATGGCCACGAAAACGTGCAAGATGCCGCAGCCGATGCACGAAATCAACCTAGCGCAAAGCTGCATGCGCCTTTTCAGCGCTTTGCTCGCGGAGTTCGAAACCCCCAACGTCGGTTTAGTTGCGGAGTTGAGTAAAACCACAGTACAAACCTGGCTGGAGTGCCTTTTTCTGTTTTCCCTTGTGTGGTCGATAGGCGCCGCCGTGGACGAGGACGGCCGAGGGCTCTTCGACAAGGCGTTACGAGGGTTACTCGTGGGCAACGTACCTGATGAGTTACAGGCGTTCATGACCAAGGACCTGCCTTTACACAAAAAAGTTACGCAGCCCATTCCCGACCAGATCGACGGCAAAGACGCGTCCGTGTACGACTACGTGTTTGACAAGCCCAGCGGGAAGTGGGCCGCGTGGGTCAAGACCGCACCCGAGGTTCCGATTCCCGACAACGCGCAATACACCGACATAATCGTCCCCACTGTGGATACAATCCGGTACACGTTCCTCATCGACGTTTTCGTACAAGGGCGAATCAATTTCCTGTTCGTTGGACCGACGGGGACGGGCAAAACGAGCTACATCAAGAGACACGTCCGCGCCGTCGCGGACCAGGAGGACTCGCAATGGGTGTACCTGTTTATGTACGTGCCGCGCCGGCCTTCCCAAATCATAGACGACTATTGGGCCGATTACGGCCCGACTGTTTACTCATACACATGGCCCGAAAGACTGACACTTTCTTTTACGTATCGCAAGGAACTTCTCGGCGCAAACCAGCGCGAACCAAACCCAGGACGTGGTCGACGGGAAGCTCGATAAACGGCGCAAGGGGGTGTTCGGCCCGCCGATTGGGAAACAGATGATTGTCTTCGTGGACGATCTGAACATGCCGCAGGTCGAGACGTACGGCGCGCAGCCGCCCATAGAGCTACTTCGACAAGCCCTGGATTACCAGGGGTGGTACGACAGGAAGGAACTGACGGTACGCGTTGTGTTTCACCAAATTCCGCCTCCACGTATGCTGCCCCTTCGTGACTGCTCACTGCCCATTTTGGACGAGTGCAACACATCACGCACAAACGCACTGTGGAGGCCTTGATTAGAATCTAACTCTCTTCCCTGTTTGCTCACACGCGTTACGAAAAAGACTGACACTTTTTTTTCACCTGGCCGCAGTTCCGCAAAATCGTCGACCTCAAGTTCTGCGCCGCAATGGGCCCGCCCGGGGGTGGGCGGAACCACGTCACGAACCGTTACCTGCGGCACTACTCGCTGGTATGCGCCACCGCGTTCTCGGACCACGCCATGACAAAGATCTTCGGCGCGCTTTGCGAGTGGTGGGTCCGCAAACAGGAGATCCCTTTGCCAGTGGCGAGACACCAAACCTCGCTGGTCGCCGCGACGATTGATTTGTACCGCACGGTTCAGCGGGAGTTACTCCCCACGCCCACGAAAAGTCACTACACCTTTAACCTGCGGGACGTCTCGAAAGTGTTCCAGATGATAACTTCGGCGACCGCGACGAGCGTTGGGGAACCAGCGCAACTCACGCGGCTGTGGGTGCACGAGTCGTTGCGAGTGTTCCACGACCGGCTCACCGACGACGCCGACCGTGGGTGGTTTTTCGAAACCGTCAAGAAGTTGATGGAGGTGCGTTTTTTCCACCCACCACATTCCGCCTCCCTGATTACCCATACGAGACTGATACTTTCTTTTTTATCTCTCAAAGAAACACTTCCTCAACGTCAAGTTCGACACCTTGTTCGCGCACCTGGACGCCGACGGAAACGGTTTCGTGGACCCACAGGAGCTGCGTAAACTCATGTTTGGCGACTTTTTAGTCCCGGGCGCGGACCCCAGGGTGTACACGGAAGTCACCGACTACGGCGCGCTGCGATCCGTGATTTCCGAGTACCTGGGCGACTTCAACGCGACGTCGAAAAAGCCCATGAAACTGGTGCTTTTTCTGTTCGCCCTGGAGCACGTCAGTCGTATTGTGCGGATCATAAGTCAACCGGGTGGGCACGCGCTTTTAGTAGGGGTTGGCGGCAGCGGAAGACAATCGTTAACAAGACTAGCGGCGTTTATGAGCGAGTTTTCCGTGTTCCAGATTGAGGTTTCGCGGTCCTACGGAAAACAGGAGTGGCACGATGACTTGCGGAGTTTGATGAAACTCGCGGGCGAGCAGAACAAGAAAACCGTGTTTCTATTTTCGGACACGCAAATCAACCACGAGTTCTTCGTGGAGGACATCAGCAACATCCTGAACACGGGCGAGGTACCGAACTTGATGCAGGCGGGTGACCTCGGTCCGATTTTCGAAACCATCGGCGGCAGGGCGCGCGCCGCCGGATGCGACGCCGGGAAAGACGCCATGCAGAACTTCTTCTTTAGCGAGGTTCGCAAGAATCTGCACTGCGTGCTTTGTTTTTCGCCCGTCGGCGAGGCGTTCCGGGAACGGCTACGGAAGTTTCCCAGTTTAGTAACGTGTACCACGATTGACTGGTTCTCCGCGTGGCCCACGGACGCCCTGCGCGGCGTCGCGGTTGAGTTTCTGGAAACCCTGGACGCGCCAAAGGAACAGGTACGTGCTGTGGCTTTCCCAAATCCAGGACACTACACTGTTTGCCGATTGTCCCGAGTAATTACTCGCACAAGTCACGGTCCCGACTGACCTTTTTCTTTCCCACTCGCAGAAACTGCGACTCGCGGAGATGTGCGTCAGCATGCACAGCATGGTGACCGACTTATCCAACCGTTACCTCGCGGAAGCCAGGCGGCACTTCTACGTCACCCCCACCTCGTACTTGGAACTGATTTCGTCGTACAAGGACTTGTTGCAGAAACAGCAGCGCGCCGTCGGTAAGGGCCTTTCCCAATCACCACATTCCGCCTCCCTGAATGCCCATACAAGATTGACACTTCCTTTTTTATCGTATCAGGCGACGCGCGGCGACGGTACGAAACCGGTTTGGAAAAGCTCGTCGCGACGGAAAAGTCAGGTACGGCCGTAGCGCGTTTCCCAAATCCGACACACACTGTTTTTCCTCTAACGCTGGTGACTTTTTGTCCATACATCGCTATATACAAGACTGACACTTTGTTTTACCCGTATCAGTGGCGATCATGCAGGACGAGCTCACCGCGTTGCAGCCCGAGCTCGTGAAAGCGGGTAAGGAAACGGACGCGGCGATGGTTGTCATCGCGTCGGAAACCGTGGAGGCGGACAAGGTCAAGGTTTTGGTCGCGAAGGATGAAGCCTCCGCGAGCGAAGAAGCTGCGCGGGTCAAGGCGATTAAGGACGACTGCGAAGCCGACTTGGCGCGCGCCATGCCGCTGCTGAACAAAGCCATCGCCGCCCTTGATACCCTGTCCGCCGGGGATATCTCGCAAGTAAAGGGTTTTAGTTCTCCGCCAGCGCCTGTTAAACTGGTGATGGAGGCGGTTTGTATTTGCAAGGGGGTTAAACCAACGCGGGTGCAACAACCGGACGGCAAGATGGGGGACGATTACTGGGACGCCGCGAAGAAGATGCTGATGGACCCGAAGTTTCTGGAAAGCCTGAAAAAGTACGACAAGGACAACATCAAAGCCAAGATCGTTAAAAAAATAAGGCCCTACCTGTTGAAAAAAGACTTCCAACTCAAAGTCGTCAAGAAAGCCTCGAAAGCGGCGTACGGTTTGTGTTCCTGGGTCCGGGCGATGGAGGCGTACGACCGGGTGGCGAAAGGTACGTGTTGCATTTCCCAAATCCCGGACGACTGTTTGACCATACACTACTGACACTTTTCTGGCAAAACTCCAAAAGTGGTGGGGCCGAAAAAACTGCAACTCGCGGCGGCGGAACGCGACCTCGCGACCGTGATGGCGGCTTTGAAAGAAAAGCAGGACGCGCTGCAGCAGGTGGTGGATAAGATTCAAGCTCTTAACGATGACTTAGGCGCCAAGAAGGCGTACAGCGACAGGCTGCAGAAGGTAAGGGCCTTTCCCAATTACCACATTCCGCCTCTGCGAGTGCCCGTACGAGACTGACATTCTTTTTTTTACAATCAGGACGTGGAGCTTTGCGTGGTGAAGCTTGAGCGCGCGGAGAAGCTTATTGGCGGGTTGGGGGGCGAGAAAGTGCGGTGGACGGACGCGAGCCAGCGGTTGATCGGGGACTACGAAGCCCTGACCGGTGACGTGCTGCTCAGCTCAGGGTGCATTGCGTACCTCGGCGCGTTTTCGTCGCAGTACCGAGAGCAAACCATCAAGGCGTGGATTGGGCTTTGCCGCGAAAAGGAAATTGCGTGCGACCCGAACTACAGCCTGGTCAAGATTCTAGGCGACCAGGCTTTAATCCGGACATGGAACATCCAGGGTTTGCCCAAGGATGGTTTTTCTAGTGAAAATGGCGTCATGGTAAAGCACGGCCGCCGGTGGCCTCTTTTCATTGACCCGCAGGGCCAGGCGAACGGCTGGGTGCGAGCGATGGAGAGCAAGAACGGACTCGTGTCGGTCAAGCTGAGCGACGCGAACTACGGCAGGGCGCTTGAAACCGCGGTGGAGTTTGGTAAGCCCGTTTTGCTTGAAAACGTGTACGAACAGCTGGACGCGTCGTTGGAGCCGCTGCTTTTAAAGCAGACGTTCAAACAAGGCGGTACGCTGAACATCAAGGTACGAACCGCCCGCGCGTTTCCCGAATCCCGGACGATGATTTTACCGAAGCTGGTGACTGTTTGTCCATACATCTCCCAATACAAGGCTGACACGTTTCTTTCCCAATAAAGATCGGCGACATCACCGTGCCGTACCACGAAAACTTCAAGCTGTACATCACCACCAAGCTGAGGAACCCGCACTACACCCCCGAGCTGTGTACGAAAGTGAGCCTTATTAACTTTATGATCACCGTTGACGGTTTGGAGGACCAGTTGTTGGGGGTGGTGGTAGCAAAGGAATGCCCAGATTTAGCGGAAGAGAAGAACGTGCTGATCGTGCAAGGCGCGGCGAACAAAAAGGCGCTGGCGGATATCGAGGACCAGATCCTCGCCGTGTTGTCGTCCAGCGAGGGGAACATTTTGGAGGACGAAAACGCGGTTAAGATTCTAAGCGCGTCAAAAACCGTGTCCGACGAGATTTCGACGAAACAGAAAATCGCGGACACCACCGAGGCGAAAATAGACGCCACAAGGGCGGGGTACCGCCCGGTCGCGAAACACAGCAGCATCCTTTTCTTCTGCGTCGCGGACATGGCGGCAATCGGGGATATGTACCAGTACTCCCTGCAGTGGTTCACGGATTTGTTCATCCGCGGAATCGAAGGTGCGTACTTCCCGACCCAAATCCCCCCGACTGTTTACCGCCCCTTGGTGACGTCCACGGCCTTCATTAAAAGGAAGTGCACTACATACATCACAATCATGACTGTTTTACAGAATATGATGACTGTTTGTCCATACATCTTGATATACAGTACACCCACACTCGCCGACTCAAGACTGACCCTTTCTTTTATCGTCTCAGACGCGCCGACCGACCCGCGCGTGTCGCTGCGGTTGAAAAACATCACCAACCACTTCACGCAGTTCCTGTACCAGAACGTGTGCAGGTCGCTTTTCGAACAAGACAAGCTGCTGTTTTCGTTTCTGATCACCACGAAAGTTTTACTCTCCCTCGGGGAGGAGAAAAAGGTTCGGGTAAAAGCTCAGGCGGCGGCGGTTGAAAAAGCGGCGCGCGAGCAAATCGCGGAGGAAAAACGCGTCGCCGATATCCGAGATGCGCGAGTCGCGAATGGCGAGGACGTTGATGCGGAGGAGGCGGCACAAAAGGCGCAGCTTGAGCTGCAAAAACGTGAAGCGTTGGAAGCCGCCGCTGTTGCTGAGGCGGAACGACTGGAGATAGCAGCGGAGGCTGCTGACAACTCGCAAGGGACCGACGACGCCGCCGAAGGACGCGGGGACGATGACGACGCGCCGCGGTTTTCGGCCGACGAAAACGACGGAGGTGTCGTTGACGACGACCACACGCAACAAGACCCCGAAACACACGAGGGCGACGAAAGGGACGGCATCGAATCTGACGAGTTGCGCTTTTTCCTAACGGGCGGGATAAGCACGGGCGACGTTCTTGATCCGAACCCGGCGCCCGAGTGGATCTCGGACAAAACCTGGGGCGAGCTGGAGCGCATGCACTTGATCGAAAGCGTTTGCGGAAACGGGGACGTACCGGCGGACGTGACTAACGACCCGTCCCGGTGGAAGGTGCTATACGACTCGAACGAACCGCACAAAGAAACGCTACCCGCGCCGTTCAACACGCAGTTCACCCCGCTGCAAAGGATGCTTCTCGTCCGCGCGTTCCGCCCGGACAAGGTGGTGCCAGGTACGGCGTTGGGTTTTTCCCAAATCCCAACACGCGTTTTGCCGATTGTCCGCCCGTAATTACTCACTCACATGGCCTAAAGACTGACACTTTATTTTATTTATTCCAGCCATAACCGAGTACGTCGGCGCTGAGCTGGGCGCTTCGTTCGTGGACCAAACCCCGTTTGATTTAGGCGCGTGTTTCCACGATTCCTCCCCCGGCGTGCCTCTGGTGTTTATTCTCTCCCCCGGCTCCGACCCGATGGCCAACCTTTTGACGTTCGCGGAGTCGAAAACGGTAAAGGTCCCCGGTGCTAAACCCGGGGACCCGGAAGTACCGACGAAGGTGGAGGTGGTTTCCCTGGGTCAAGGCCAAGGGCCTTTCGCGTTGAAGTCCATCGAAAAAGGCGTCACTGAAGGGCACTGGGTGGTGCTTCAAAACTGCCACCTCGCGAAATCGTTCATGCCCGATTTGGAACAGGCGTGCGAGATCAGAATAAAACAACACGACGTGCACCCCGATTTCAGGTGCGGGGCCTTCCCAATCACCACACACCGCCTCTGCAATTGCCCATACTCGTCCTGCGAAGGGACTATTACGACCAGAAGGGACGGTTATTCCAATCCCTCATACTATGGAGTACAGTATACCCTTTCCAATCCCTCATACCAATCCCGGATATACCCATCACGACCGACTGACACTTTCTTTTTTACACTCAGGCTGTGGCTCACGTCCTACCCGAGCCCGACTTTCCCGGTTGGGATTTTGGAAAACTCGGTCAAGATGACCAACGAAGCCCCTTCCGGTTTGAAAGCGGGTTTACACCGCACGTGGACCTCGGATCCCCTGTCCGACACAGAGTTTTTCGAATCAAGCACCAAGGACAAGGCGTGGCGAAAGATGGTCTTCGGGCTGGCGTTTTTCCACTCCTTCGTGCAGGTGAGGGGCTTTCCCATTGAACAAGTTCCGCCTTCGCAATTGCCCATACTCGTCCTGCGAAGGGAATATTACTTCTGACTGTTTAGTCATACACATCACGACCGACTGACCCTTTTCTTTTTTTATCGCGCCAGGAGCGCGCCAAGTACGGCGCCATCGGGTTCAACATCCCGTACCAGTTCAACGAAAACGATTTGCGTATTTCGATTCGCCAGCTTAAGATGTTTCTTGACGAGTACAACGAAACCCCTTATGAAACTTTGCGGTACACCTGCGGCGAGTGTAACTACGGCGGGAAGGTCACGGACGGGCACGACCGGAACACGGTTGAGTGTATTTTGAGACTGTTCTACACCCCCGCGATTGAAACCGACGAGTCGTACCGGTTCTCCCCCAGCGGCAACTACCGCGCCCCGGAGCACGGAACCTATGACAGCTACCTGGTGAGTATTTCCAAACTTCAAATCCCATTACGTACGACGCTGTATGTAAAACAGTCAGAAAGTCCGCCCCACCAATCCCTCATACAAGTGGCCTTACAACACTGACGTCTCTTTTTTTTGCAAACAGGAATACATCGACTCCCTCCCGCGAGTCGCCGCCCCCGAGGTGTACGGCTTCCACGCCAACGCGGATATCGCGAAGGACGTCAAGGACACGGAGATTTTCCTGGATTCCTTCGGGCTTACGCAGAGCCGGGATTCGGGAGCGGGCGGGCAGGTACGTATTTCCCATTTCCCAAATCCCTCCGACTGATTGCCCATACGAGACTGACACTTTCTTTCTTTTTATTTCTGAAGTCCCCCGAAGAAGCCATCGGCGACGTGGCGACCGATTTGTTACACAAAACGCCACCCGACTTCGACGTGGAAACCGCGGCGCGTTTATACCCCACCACGTACCACGAATCCATGAACACGGTGTTGACTCAGGAGCTGGTACGCGTCAACGCGTTGTTGACCGTGGTGCGGTCGTCCCTGGTGAACCTTTCGAAAGCGGTCAAGGGTTTGGTGCTGATGAGCGACGAGCTCGACAACGTGGGCAAGGCTTTGTACGACGGCAAGGTCCCCGCCCTGTGGCTCAAGAAAAGTTTCCCGTCTTTGAAACCCCTGGGGAGCTATTTCAAGGAACTCACGGAACGGTGTGCTTTTTTCGCGCGCTGGGTGAAACACGGCGTACCCACCACGTTCCCGCTGTACGCGTTTTTCTTCACCCAGGCGTTTCTCACCGGGTCGAAACAAAACTTCGCGCGGAAACACGCAGTGGAAATCGACAAAGTCGACTTTGACTTTGCGACTCTCGTCCAGGACGAGACTTTTTACGTGGAAAGAAACACCAAGCCCGAAGACGGCGTGTATTGCTTCGGGATGTTCTTGGACGGTGCGGCGTGGGACGGGGATCGGAAGTCCTTGGTGGAGAGTACCCCGAAAGTTTTGTACTCCCCGTGTCCCGGCATACACATGATCCCGTCGCGAATCGAGGACTTTGCGCAAATCAAAAGCTACGACTGCCCGCTTTACAAAACCGCGGACCGCCGAGGCATTCTGTCCACCACGGGGCACTCCACGAACTTCGTGATGAACATCCGCGTGCCGTCGGACGCGGACCCGGATCACTGGATTCGCAGAGGGGCGTGTTTGCTGCTCTCGCTGAAGGACTAAAGGTATGTGTACCTACTAAAGGTGTTAAAATTATGTGTATCCGATTAATGTACCTACTTAAAGGTGTTAAAGTTATGTGTACCCACTTAAACGTGTGGTACCGGGGCGCGAGGTGAGGAATGGTCCTCAAAAAGAACCGAGAAGAGGAGCGCAGCGCTTCCGTTGATGGGAAATAGAATTACAGGTTATTATCAACACTCCCGATCAACGGTTTCTAAACGCGTACCACGCGACTCCGCACGCCGCGGTTACCGCTAACAGCAGCAGCACTACCTGCCACAGCCAAATTTTCAAAAGCTCGCGTCTCATGTCTTTAAGCTTGTGCACCGCCACGTCCCGCGCGGCTTCGTGTTCCACGGAAACCACCCCCGCCGCCACCAGCTTTCCCGCCAACGAGCTGATTTGCTTTTTCAAATCCTTCTTTTTCTTGGCGCTCTCCACAAGCAGCGCGCTTCCTTTTCGTTTCATCATTTCACCACTAGCTCCGTTACCGTCGTTTTTGTTAGCCTCGCCTTCCGCATCGCCTCCGGAAGGTGAGCATGCCCACCCCGTGGATCCTCCCGGGGACCCACCCCCGGTCGGCGTCCCGGGCGGGCTCTCGCCGAACAAATCGATCCCCGGCAAAAGCGTTTCGGTCAACGCGAGAAACGAAGCCGGAGCGTGGTTTTTTATATCCGGTCCGTACGCATTTCGGTACGCGGTCACCGCGGCGTCCTGCGTGCGCAAACGCAACAGCGCGTGCGCGGTAATTAAAGGTACCTCTGTTTTCTTCCCACCAACAGCTTCTGGGATTTCACCAAGAGGAACCCCCAAGTTCCCGTGGAAGTGCGACGACGCGCTTCCGTTTAAAATCACAAACTTGTGCCGCGCGCTTTCGGTGAGGAAAAACTTGGCGATGCCCCACACGAACTGGAACACGCTTGGGGCGTGCGCCACGACGAACGCGCTGAAGGGCTCGGGGTGGAACATCGCGGCGATTAGTTGCCCCGCGATGGCGGTGATGTTCGCGCTGGTGTACTGCATCATGCTGAGTTTCCCCAAGTCGATTATGAAAATCGAGGGGTGCCCGGACAGGGCGTGGCTGGGATAAATAACCGAAAGTGTCAGTCTTGTATACGCAAACAGTGTGCCTGGATTTGGTTCGTGAACACAACACGTACCTGGGCTGCGTGATGCAAAACTCGTAAAAGTGGTTCACCGCGATCCAGGAACTGGGCTGCGGGGCTTTGCAAAGCGCCTTTGTTGTGAACGAAAAGTGGTTAACGTGTTGTATGGGGAAACGTGGAGGCGGGATTTGGGAAACGCGTAATTACTCACCTTTGCCCCGGCGTTTGTCATGCGCACCACGATCGCGGCGGGGACGTGGTTCGTTGCGGCCATGAACTCGAAGCTCTGAAACCCGTTCCCCAAGGTTTCTATTAGTTTTTCCCGGTTTTGTGGAGCGTCGATTGTCGGGTGTACAAAACCGTGCTGCTGCGGAAATCTCTTTGCGAACCGCAGTAAGAAACACCGCAGGAAAAGCGCGGCGCCCGTGAGTTTCGAATCCACGCACTGCGCGTACGCTTTCGCGGTTCCTGGTTTGTCCGTAATGGAACAGTAAACCACGCCGCCGCAGCCTTTCAGCAATCGGAGCAAGAACAGGTCGCACGCCACCGCCGGTTCCGTCGCCGCGCCCTCGAAAATAAAAAGCGCAAAGGAAAACAGCGGCGTTTGCAACGCGTCGTGCACGGCGCGTCGCATGTGGTGCAGTTTGTTTTGCTCCGGCAGGTGCTTGGTGCACGGTCGGTCATTGTCGTTGCACACGTTCAGCTCGACTAAGCCGTGGTCGATTATTTTCGCCATCTCAGGCCCAACGAACTCCACGCCTTCCCACGGCAGCAACGCGAGCCCGCCGACAACCGTTTTCGCGCGCGCCACCATAAACGGCTCGACGGAGTTCTCAACGCCGCACACCGGCACCGCCGGCCCGGTCCAAGGCATGGGGTCCTCCACGTGGTACCACGGCCCGGTTTGGATGGGGAGGAGCGGTGTTGAAGAAACGGATGTTTTCGAAAACGGGTTCGTCAAATCAAGCGACAGTCGGGCGGATTTCGCGCTCACCGTGGTGGCGGGCGCGTCTCCGCGATTATTTTTGAAATCCCCAATGGGAGATGGGGACCCGACACTCCCCGCAAGCGGTTTCCGTTTCTTCTTCAACCCCATCGCGATTTTCGTGGCTTTGTACATGCCGAAGGTGTACGTCTTTTTGTGTTGCGTGGTGTCTGGTACCGCGGCTTCCACGACGACGGCGCCACCGGTTTTTTGTGTCACCGGCGAGCACGAAGCGACAGCGGTAACAATGGTCCCAACAGCAATGTTCCTTTCGTCACCCGCGTTTCCAATCCCCGAAGCATTCGCGTTTGCTTCCCCCGTGCTCGGCGAGGCCATCGGCGTGCGCCCCACCGACGCAGCCGCGGTGGCTGGGGATTGCGTCACCGCGGACGTGACTCGTGACATACCGAACGTTTCCCACGAGGCAGGTCCGACCACCACCACCACCGAGCGACTCCCGAACTCGATCGACCGAGATACCTTTTGAGGCGGACAGGCACGTTTCTTAAATCCGTCCCCGCGACCGACGACCGAGCTCCCCAGCCAGTCACAACGCGAGCGCGACCTCCGCGATGTTACGCCCCGTCTCCACGCCACACGTGGGTATCCGGCAACTACGAGACGCCGCTCGAGGCAACCCCGCGGGTGCGCTGCGCGTCTGCGCGGTTTCCCGAGGAACTGCGTTCGACAAAAGAACTGAACGGTTCTCCAGAAAAACGATGAGCTCGTTCAACCTCAACATGGCTCTTCCAAGAACGAGCTGAGGCAGACGAGATTCCGAGGGTGAGAAACAGTGGTTAAACGTGGAGAGACGCACGGAGACTACAGTGGGCGCGGAGACTACTGTGGGCAAGCGTCTGCGTTGATACTACAAGTTTCTCTCCCCTAATAAGCTCCGACGGACCGGCCGTGTCTCACCCGTTGTTGCGGGCGCACGAGCGCGATCGGTGGTGCGCTGGAAGGGATGCGAAGCATCTCCTTTGTTTCCGCGCACTAGGGCTGTGGTTGCGACAATTCAACAAAAGCAAAATGCACGTTTGTCACGAGGACGTTTAAATATCCTCGCCAGTCATTTAGATAGCGTACCCGCCGCCCGAGTTTTCCGCCAGAACTTTGATTCTGGTCATGGCAACAGCACCCAGCACGATGCCGATGAACCCGAGGATGAACCCGAGGGCGCCGACCGCGGCGGCGCCGTCGATTTCCGTTTGCGGGTCGTTGTACCAGGCGCTCGGGTGCAGCGCGGCGTGCGCGGTTTGCATCGCTTGCATCGCGGCTTCAAGCGCGGCGATCTGCTCGACCATGACGGATCGCTCGTAATCAGCGTACGCCTTGCGCTTGCTGGAAAACACGTACGCGCCGTTGCCGTTGATGGAATCGTCTTCATCGGTTTTACCGGTCACCATGTCGAGGCCTTCGTTGGTGTATTTTTCGAAGATCCAAGGCGTAGCGGTGCCGGGCAACACCACGGCGGTCACCGCGGCTCTCGCCTTTGCTTTGATATCGGCGGGAAGCGGGATGAATCCGAAATCGGGCAACATCAGCTGGGCCTCGTCGGAAAGCACGAACAGCGCAAACGCCTTGACGAGCGCCGCAGACTGGGCGTCAGCAACAGCACTCCACGCGGTCATGTTTTTGCGGATGTACATGTACGAAAACGTGCAGATGGGCCATGAGGCGTCGCCGGCTTGGTTCATCAGCGACATCGTGGACCAGTCATCACCGTATGTGGTGGCCGCTCGGTCAGTATCGGTAGCGACGGTCGCGGCAGCCGAGATGGAGCCGTCCGTGGAAGACTTCACGAACTTGCCGTTCGCGTTCTTCAGCGCGATTTCGCTCAAGCCGGCCGCGATGCCGTGTCCAGAGTCCATGTACGAGATGGAGTACGGGTGAGCGGCGAGGTAGTCGGATACGCCGCCGGAGCCTTGCGCCCCGAAGGTGGAGGAATGCCACTCGATTGTACTGCCTTCTGCCGTCCAAACATCGGGGCACGCCGTCTTGAGGTACTTCGTGGAGAGCGACGTGGAGGATGACCCCTTCACGCGGTGCACCACGGTGATGGGCTGATCGAGATCGAAACCGGGGTTCAAGGTGACAATGTCGGGGTGGTTCCACCTGGTGATGTCGCGGCTGAAGATCTTTGCGAGCGTGCATGCGTCGAGGTCGATTTCGCCGTAAGAAGTGGGCACAGAGTGGAAGAACGCGATGCCGCCGATGACGAACGGCACTTGGATGAACGCCGCGCCCGCGTCGGTCAGCGTCGTGTGATCGTCCAGGGAGAAGGGAATGTCGCCGGAACCGAAGTGGTTCAGTGGGGCGTAGGCGGGGTTGGAGGTTGGAACACCCATGAACTCGCTTTGGCCGGTGCTTGAGCCTGAGATGGGAAGGGGATGGAAGGTCAGTCAGGCTGGGAGTGGAGGCGGGTTGCGTCGCGCGTCACGTCGTTTGATTGAAAAAAAAGGGATGACGTTGACAAGACATTCGACGCGTTTGCGTTTTGGGGCGACGACGAGGCGGCCAAGGATGGAGACTCAAAACGTACCGACTCCGCGGTAGGTCATGGTGACAGGCGTGCGCGCGCGCTCCTCCATCAAATCCATCACCTTCCAGAAGAACTTGCTGGGGTTGGTGGTGCCTGAGCCATGAAGCTCGTGGTGCTGCGCGGAGACGCCAATGGCGGCGGTGAAGATCGCGAGGGCCGCGAAGAGAACGGCGGAGGTGAAGCGAGGCATGGCGGTTGCTCGACGAGGTTGATGAGGATGCTGCGGCGGGGGCTTGGAGGGCAGGGGGAGGTAAACTGCTCGGTCGTTGGGTCTCTTCCGTGTCTGGGAAGCCCGCGGAGAGGAGTGATGAGAGAGAACGATTGCGATCGGTAAAATACTGTAAACGAAAAGGCGACGTCGACACGACTGCAGTCACGCGTTTCTGGTTTGCCACTTCGATCAGAGAGGTAAGTAAGTAAGTAAGTACGTAACTCTGCTTCGATTCCCAAAATAAAAATTTTCGCGTGTTCGCAAAAAACGGACCGCGACCGGCGTTTGGCCTTAGGCGCGCACACCACGGCGCGACTCTGCGCACGTTGACGTCTCGCGATGGCTTCGAAGCGCATCACCAAGGAGCTCCAGGTGCGTCGCGTTTTTCGGTTGTTCCACTTTGCGCGACTTGATCGCGGCCGAAAAGACGGGTCACCGCGGTTTTCCGGAAGTTCGGATGGCACACGAGGGCCGGCGTTTGCTCAGACGCAAAAAGTCGCCGCGCGATGCCGCATCGCGGTTCGCGCGTGCTCCCCTC
>Ga0209830_10000089_pt1 | contig 104873 bp, 84 predicted proteins | sample ArcticOcean_MG_C_12_FD_187439 | JGI IMG/M metagenome (GOLD analysis project Ga0209830, IMG submission 187439) | Marine microbial communities from western Arctic Ocean - ArcticOcean_MG_CB8_130 (SPAdes) (version 2) | ecosystem: Environmental > Aquatic > Marine > Oceanic | place: Arctic Ocean...
CAAGCACTTACGTTGTATGGCGTCCCGTAGGGGAGTCGAACCCCTGTTACCGCCGTGAAAGGGCGGTGTCCTAGGCCTCTAGACGAACGGGACGTGATTGGCTAGGTGGCGCGCATGATAAGTATCTACGGGAAAAGAGTCAAGCATAACCACGGTAAATTTAACGGGTTTTTGAAATTTTATAGTTCGCCCGAATTGTGTACCACAAACACAGTCGTAGTAGGCCGGCTAAAACCGAATATTACTAAATTATTTGATCAATAAATATGAATAACAAAACCCCAAAAAAACAGAATCAATACACTAATCGCTTCCAGTAAAGCAAACCTATATTGTATGAACAAACCGCGACAAGTAAGAAGATTGATTGATATCGATACCCCCTGCCCTAGTGCTATTTTCTTTGCAAACGACCTCACAAAGTTATGTAAGCCCGAAGTTCAAAGTGCCTCTAGCTCTCTTAGCTCTTTAAATAATTCTTTTATCACAAGCTCATTAAATCCGAAGTCTCGGCGACTATTCGGCGAAGATCCGCGCACATCAATAATACTCACACCTGCGTTAGCTGAAATAATTCGTACCGCCACATCAGTGCGTTTTATTATTCCAGTAATTCCACTCTTGACTTGATAGGTTTCGTTAAAAACCTTATCGGTACTTGCGTCATCAGAACATCGCAAAAGGAGCCAGCCCAGCTTATTAATCGCTCATTTGATAAGTATCTTTGGATCCAAACCTGACATAAGTAAAATTAAGCTCTCCGTCTCTGCTTAACGAACTTTGTGCGGTATATCCATGAAACCCTGCAACTAAGATGATTCCTTGGCCAGCAGTCTCTCGTGCTTGCTTTGATTGAATTGGGGAGGAGTCATTGGCGGCACTTAAATCAATATTATTCCACCCATAGAAAATCTCAACAATGGTAACTGTAAATATGCACAGGATATAAGCTACTATTGCATTTTTCCGCTCAGGATTTAGACCAAGCTTGTTTTTTATAGCTTGGGCGATACCAAAAAAAGCCCAGATGCCAGCATAAATACAACTGATGAAAAATCCCAGTGATTGATGACGGCATAGTGGCTTAGTACAAAAAATAAAAATTGCAGCGATGAGCTGACATTACAGAATTTTTTAAACAATGTTCATTTATGTACCAATCAACCCGCTGTCATACCCCATCTCAGAAAAAACTGATGATGATACCGCCAGTAAAATAATTAGATACGCTATAGCTGCATCACTCCCTAGCCGCCAATAGTATTTCTTTCTTTAGTCTGAGTATCATAAGCTCGTTAAAACCAAGATCTCGCCGACTATGGGACGACGAAGAATGGATATCAACCTCACTAAAGCCCTCGTTATTCGTAACAACCCGCACTGCTACATCAGTGCGTCCGGCGATTCCAGGATTTCCAGCTCTAAGTAAGTAAGTCTCATTAAAACCCTCACTAGTACTGGTATTATCCATGAGTCGCACAAACACCCAACCCAGTTTGTTAATTACTTGCTTAATCATTATTTTTGAATCAAAACCGGACATGGATAGCACTAAGCTATCTGTATCTGACTTGAGTACTTTGTGTGGAATGTCCAAAAAACGCCAAAATGAGGGCATCTGCTGGGAACGCAACCTATTGTGCTTGCTTTGGTTGAATTGAGGGGGATTGATAGCGTCTGTCGAGTAGTCATTGCCTGCACCTAAATCAATAGATTGCCACCCATAAAAAATCTGAACACTTATCACTGAACTGAGACATGTTAGAAAAATCACTAGCCCCTCTCTACCAAAAGGAGTCTTATTAAAATTGCGCCTTATACACAGGCAAATACCAATAATAGCCGCGACACCACCACAAAAAACAAATAACAACAAAAATAAACTCGCAGGTATGTACCAGGGGCTGTGATGTATTGAATACTGCACTAGCCCAAAAAAGATAAACTGCAGTAACACCATACTAATACAGAATCCTTTGATTATTTTCCCATCCACGACAACAAAAGCTCCTTTTTTATAGCCTTCATTTCAAACACCTTATGCTACTACCTACATTAAAATATATTAGCAAAATTTCGTTATACTACTTGACCAACTACCTCTGCGCCCGTGTTCCAAGTGATCTGATGGTAAGGGGATAATTCGTAACTGACTTTTCTAACTCGTCAGCTAACGTTCGTATCATAAGCTCATTAAACCCGAAATCTCTCCGTCGACCGGGGGATGAAGACCGAATATCAACGACACTGGAACCATCATTATTTGATACAACTCGCACAATCAGATTAGTACGTTGGTGCACGTCCGAAGCCCCCACTATGAGCTCATAGGTCTCGTTAAAATTTTTATCAGTAGTCAGGCTGTCTGAGCGTCGAACCACTATCCAATCTAGCTTGTTAGCCACTTTATTAATAATTACCTTCAATTCCATACCTGACTTGGGGAACACTAAGCTATCTGCATCTGACTTGAGTGTTTTGGGTGGGACATCCATAAAACCCCAAACTGGGGATACCTCCTTAACCTTTAATCTTTGATACTTACTTAGCTGGTACTGAGGCGGATTAGTGATATCTGTCGAGTAATCATTACCTGCCTTTAAATCGAGCGATTGCCATCCATAGACAATCTGGAAAAAACCCACCGTGGAGAAGCACATGAAAAAAAGAACAATGGTGTCTAAACGAACAGCAAGCTGATGATGCTTGCGCATTATGCAAAAACCAACACCAAAAATAGCGCCAACGGCGCATAAAATCAAAGACATGAGAAAAAACACTAACGCAGGAAAAGACCAAGGATCAGTGATTTGAAACTCCACTAACGAAAAAAATATAACCTGCAGGCCCAGCATGAGAGCACAGAACGCTTCAATTATTTTTAAATTCACGATGATAATCCTTTTATCAGGACCTCAACACCAGTTAGAGCGGAAACCATAAATACCCTCTCGTCAGGTTATTAGAGTAACTGTAAACCTTTGGGCAGACCCAATGACGTCATCGTCATCTGATACTTGAGAACTGCCTTTGACAGTTCGTCGGCAAAGTTACGTATCATAAGCTCATTAAATCCAAGATCTCGGCGTCGGCCTGGCGAAGAAGAGCGAATATCAACGACACTAGAAGATCCAGTGAGAGAAACCACTCGAACGAGTAAATTAGTGCGTCTGGGTGATCCTGCCATCGCACCGACAATTTCATACACCTCTGTAAAACCGACATCATCCATAGTTTCATCAAAGCGCCTAACCACTTGCCAACCCATCTTATTAAGCGTTTTGATGGCGATTCTTTTTGTAACCAAACCAGACATAGGTAGCACGATACTGTCTGTATCAGACTTGAGTATTGCTTGAGGGATATCCATAAAGCCCCATAAAGCAGAAGTGTGTGTGCTACGCAGCCTCTCAACCTTAGTTAGAGAGAATTTAGGAATATCAGTGCTACTCGTGGAGTAATCATTTCCTTTCTTCCAACTGAAATTTTGAAAACCAAAGGACCCTTGGACGACGCTCAACAGGGAGACCGTTAAGACGAGAAGCAATGCAGTTTGTAGGCGTATAGCTTCACTCTGTAATGCCCGCTGTACCAAACGACAGCCACCAAAAACGCCAAAAAAAACGCCTAATCCACAAGAGCCCAAGAACAGAACCGATGTCGGGAAAACCCAAGGGTCGACGAGCTCAAATGAAATTATCAAATAGAGCACGGACTGATATATTAATAAAAGGGCTAATACAGCCTCAATTGTTTTATCAAACTTCAATGCATTGTCCTTTTGTTTAACATAGTACATTGCCATAGAAATCTAATTAAGCTGAGGGCCAGTCTGATTGAACCATTGACTTTTCGTTCTACTACTTTTTCTATTCACCGCTTCCATAAAATAAAGATGCGCCTACTACATTACTACCGAACCTATAAATTGGCGGCATGTGCGACGTTATTAGCGGCGAGAATGGAATCGTCAGTCATCTCAAACAGCCGTGCCCCTATTTGTTGATCATCATATTGTTAAATCCAAGATCCACTCGTTTGTTGAGCGAGGACGAACGAATGTCGATCACTGCACCATAATATTGGCGTAACACAACTCTAATGATCATATCACTGCACTGTTGAAGTAAGGGTGATCCAGCTTTAAACTCGAAGGTGTCCGTCAAACCAATACTACTAGACCCTAAAACTTCATATCGAACCGCTATCCATCCAAAGTTGCGAGCCATTTTTTTAATCAGTCTTTTGATATCTAAACCTGACATCGGCACTATAACGCTGCCTGCAGCGACACTTGCCCAATGATACCCAATAAGCGCATTCTTCTCCCCAAATAATCCATTTTTTGAGTACAATACAGGCAAATCAAACCTGAATAGTTGCCAGTATAATATGAAAAAGGTCCTGCAATCCAATAAGCTCCACAATGTGAATTATGAGATTCGTGGGCCGGTACTAGAGTACGCCGATCGACTGGAGGCTGATGGCCAGCAGGTCTTAAAATTAAATATCGGAAATCCAGGCGCATTTGGGTTTGATGCACCTGACGAGATCATGGGAGATGTTATACATAATCTTCGAAGCGCTCAGGGCTATTCACACAGTAAGGGACTGTTCTCCGCAAGAAAGGCCGTAGTGCAGCGCTATCAAATTCAAGGCGTAACAGACATCGGTGTTGACGATGTAATAATGGGAAACGGGGTCAGTGAGTTAATCGTCATGGCGATGCAGGGCTTGCTCAATCCATCGGACGAAATCTTAATTCCTGCCCCAGATTATCCATTATGGACAGCAGCCGTCGCAATATCTGGGGGAAACCCCATACATTATCGCTGCGATGAAGATCTTGACTGGCAGCCCTGTTTAACGGACATCGAGCGTAAAATAACCGCGCGCACTCGCGGCATAGTGATCATCAACCCAAACAATCCGACTGGCGCAGTGTATTCCGAGGAAGTACTCTGTAAATTGGTAAGTCTGGCAGAAAAACATGGCCTTATTATATTTGCTGATGAGATATATGATCGTATTTTGTATGACGGTAGCGTTCATTATCCCCTATCCGTTCTCACAAAGAATACTCTCTGCCTAACGTTCAATGGTCTCTCAAAAACCTATCGACTAGCGGGGTTTAGGTCTGGATGGATGCTTGTCAGCGGCGCCAAAGATAGTGCCAAAAGCTATCTAGAAGGTCTTGAGATGCTTGCATCCATGAGACTCTGCGCAAATGTACCTGCTATGTTAGCGGTTCAAACAGCTCTGGGAGGGCGACAAAGTATCAACGATTTGACGATGCCCGGCGGCCGGCTTATTCGCCAAAGAGATTTATGTTTTGAGCTACTGACAGCCATCCCAGGGCTGACCTGCATGAAACCAAAATCTGCGCTTTATCTATTTTTTAAATTAGATTCGTCCGTTTACCCCATTGAAAACGATGAAAATTTTGTGCTGGCTCTGCTAAAACAACACCATTTACTTATCGTTCAGGGATCGGCATTCAACTGTATGGATAGACAACATTTTAGGATCGTTTTTTTACCTGACAGGGACCTGTTAGTGGATGCCATTGGCAGGCTGTCGAATTTTTTACTGGAATACCGACAATAGTCTTTAATAAAGAAGCCACTCAATGGACTTAAGACAGTCTTAGTCTTCAGTCAGTAAAAACCCTACTGCGGCCAAGGTACTCTTCAACTCAGCCCCTTCTGTCTGGCCGCCAACATCTATAACGGTTGATCCAAATTCTCTACGCACTGGATATTCACGACGAAGCGCATCAAACATGCCTCGTTGCTCGGTGGACCCCTTTGCCAATCCGAACAGCCTCTCACGCATTCTTTTATCATCATCAAGAACATCATAACTTGCTAGTAGAGCCTGGGTGAACGAATTGATGGTCTGATCAATAATACTCACGGGATCAATACTCAAGCGCGTAGTGTAATCCTCTTGAACATTTAGCCACTCTAAAAAGCGATCGAAAACCATGGTCGTTCCATTAACCTTTCCCTCAAGGCTATAACCCGCAATATGGGGTGTTCCAAACGACACATGGCGCAAAAGATCAGAACAAATGTCAGGCTCCGATTCCCATACATCCAGCGCCACAGAGAGCTCCTTACCTGAACGTAATATGTCTAAAAGAGCCTCCGTATCAATCACCTCACCCCGTCCTGCATTAATTAGTAGAGCACCCGCACCTAATCTATTGATAGCCGCTCTGTCGATCATATGGTGCGTAGGAAATAAACCTTCATACGTTAACGGTGTATGTACGCAGACAATGTCGCTACCTAGTACTTCGTTGAGATTGCCCGCAGGAAATCGGCCATCTGCTGGCAAAAAGGGATCATACACACGACAGTTCACACCTATTGCCGACAGGGTATTACAGAGCTGCCCTCCGACATTGCCACACCCAATAATACCCACGGTTTTGTCTTGCCAGTCTGGCATCAGTCGACTCATAACGGACAAATCATATTGAACTACGGCTTTGGCATTGCACCCCGGAGCAAATGCAAACCGAATACCCGAGCTACTAAGAAAAGTTGTATCGACATGATCAATACCGATGGTCGCCGAACCCACAAACTTTACACTTGAGCCTTGGAGTAATTTACTGTTCACAGAGGTAACAGATCTGACTAATAAAACGTCAGCATCGAGCACATCCTCTGATCGGATAGATCGCCCAGGGATGAGCCTAACATCACCATAGGGACTAAATAATTCCTTAACCAACGGCATATTTTCGTCTGCTACAATTTTTAGTGGTCGATCATTCATCGCTTATTTACACTCGAAAATTAGAGGCCATTGGCCGATGTTTAAGATCAGCTAGTCGTGCAGTAAATACGTTTCCAAATCCCATCTCTTCTGCAAACAACTCAAACGCCTGGATATGAACCCCCTGCCAAGTAATATCCTTGGCAGCCGGCATAGAATCTATATCTGTGACTATTGTTGCTAACTGGCGCGACCGGCTAATTTGAGTCTGACTCGCCAGCAATTTATCCGCCAGTTTTTTTGCGCCTCTAATGGGCAAATCCTGTAGTTGATCAAGGTGTTCCAGAATCGCCTCAGTATCTGGAAAATGTGAAAGCAGCTGCTTAGCGGTCTTTTCCCCAACACCAGGCACACCAGCAATGTTATCGCTTTTATCGCCCACCAGCGCCAGATAATCAACCATTTGACTACAGCCTATCTCTAGCGTTTGCTCTAATTGTTTCTGAGACTTTGGGTAGGCCTTACCAAAGTCCCAATATAAATCTTGATCTCTAACCAACTGCATTAGATCTTTGTCTCTACTAACGATAATCGGCTGGACCCCTGCCCCACGCATAGTACTGGCCATAGAGCCGATCAAATCGTCAGCCTCATAGATGTCAGAGGCCATTTCAGCCACACCTAGCACGCGACAAAGTTGGCGGCAGGCATTTAATTGAAAAGCCAAGGCAGCATCAGGTAACTCACGGTTCGCTTTATAATCAGCGCACAATTGATGTCGAAAACCGGTTCTAAGGCTCTCATCAAAGGCACAAAATATATAGTCGGGTTGCTTTTGCTTCAATAAATCAAGTATGAAACTAGTAAATCCATACACTGCATGAGTGGGTAATTGACTCTCAGGCGCATGCCAGTTCTCCGGCAACGTAAAGTAGCTACGAAATATATAGATGGAAGAATCGACGAGTAAAGATTGCATCAGTTGCCTCTATCTAAGGTGCTTTAATTGATAATATTCACTACATGTGGCGTCGGTATTGTAATGCGCCATCAGAGCCTTCACAAACTGTTGCCCTCGAGCTGGTAGGCTTCCCGGTGAGCACCAATGCTGAGCCTGGAGGACAACTGCCCACTTAAAGGATTCATCATTGGTGTTCTCGCTATGACTAGTTATGTTATCTGCACTAACATGAAATGATTTCTTACACGCCACGCTAAATATCCATTCTAAGGCCTGGGGTTTCACCTCCACAGACTCAAACTGAATTTGCTCCGCAGCTGATCTCCCCTCAGGATTGTACCAATAACCAAAATCTTTCATTGCTCGTCTGTCTTTACCCGCAATACACCAATGCGCAACTTCATGAAGCGCGCTAGCTAAAAAATCTTGGCGATAAAAAATTTGTGCGGTTCGATCGGCATCCCCCGCCGGCAAATATAACGGCTCATCAGCACCACCAATCAACTCAGTAGCACAAGCGTCCGCGAACTCCGCCGCAAATAATGCATTGATGACGGCTAATTTATTGGCTTCATTATTTCTGATGACTTTTCGCTTCCTAAGAACTGACAATTAATGCCAACAAAGTCTAGTTTACATGAGTTTTTGAGGATCCAAAACAACTCAACTATCGCCCTACACTAAAAGTAACCATGTAAATATCGATCATCTGAAACACAAAGTGTTGTGCTTTTTATTGATCTAGAGTACCTTATGTAGTGTTAGTGATCGATCTGACTACTGCCATAAGGAGATATCTCAATGCCTAGTTCGGCGCCGCAGCACTCCAATAAAAACGTAATCGATATCTTTACTCGCAAACCCCTATCTGAACTTGATGACAACCCTATTATTCGCATTGCTGCGGAGCTTGACGGCCTTGAAATACTTTATAGCAATGCTGATGATCAAGACAAATTATTCTCAGTGAGACTTCTAGCTTGGGGCCTCAGACGAAACGGAGAGGTTGTTGGCTTAGTTCCCTGGCTGGACAAACTTGTCCCCTGTAATGAAATTAATGATCCATTGAATGGTCAATGGCATGGTTACTATGATGAAGGCGTTGACGAATTATTTTTCAGCGCACCGGTGCATAAAATCGTAGAGTTAGAAACTGCGGCGGAATATTATGACTACGAATGTGACTCTGCGGATGAAATAATTCAAGAAATACCAGACGCCATCGGAACCCATGCTGCCCTATCCGCCGAGGGATCTCATAGTATTATTTTGAAAGAAGTCATTAGCTGGCAACTCTCTAACAGCGGTCATATTGAAGCAATGTTGGTTAATGAGGAAAAAAAGGTCACCACGCCAGTCCTGCCGGGTGATGATTGCCTGTATGCAGCCAGCACCAGTTGTGAATTTCGGTACTTTTTCCAACACAACATTGCCAACAAAATCAAAAACAAAGATCCTGACGCGATGGCCGCAATCTCATTGCTAAAAGACAGTAACTAATCATTAATTGACCGAAACGTTGGCGATTTAAGACTGTCTAACTTGGGTTGCCATAACTCATCAAACGTTCATATCGCTGGGCAAGCAGCTCGTCAAGAGGGATTGAATGAAGCTCTTCGAGCTGATAAGACAGCTGGTCCTTAAGCGTTGAACTCATCGCCTCAATATCTCGGTGGGCTCCTCCCATTGGCTCAGGAATAGTTTTATCTACAATATTGAGTGCCTCTAAACCCGCCGACGTAACGCCCATAGCTTCTGCAGCTGCGGAGGCTTTATCACTACTCTTCCACAGAATGTTTGCACAACCCTCAGGGGATATAACCGTATAAGTACTGTACTGCAACATGTTCACTCTATCACCGACACCGATCCCTAGCGCACCACCAGAACTCCCTTCGCCAATCACAGTACAAATTATTGGCGTTCTCAACCTAGACATTACCGCTAAATTACGTGCTATCGACTCAGAAATATTTCGCTCTTCCGAATCAATTCCAGGATAAGCACCCGGCGTATCAATCAGTGTCAAAATAGGCATTTTGAAACGCTCAGCGGTTTCCATTAGACGCAGAGCTTTGCGGTAGCCCTCCGCTTTTGGCATACCAAAATTGCGCATTACTTTCTCAGTAACACCTCTACCTTTTTCTTGGCCAATTATCATGACGGGACTATTACCTAATCTGGCAACACCGCCGACAATAGCACTATCATCTCCAAAATGGCGGTCGCCATGCATTTCCTCCCAGTCGGAAAAGATACGATGAATATAATCAAGTGCATAAGGTCTATGTGGGTGACGAGCCACCTGAACAACCTGCCATGGCGTAAGCTTCGCGTATATATTTTGAGTTAGCTTACGTGATTTTTCACGAAGCTTTGTGACTTCCTCTGCAATATTCAGCTCATTATCATTGCCAACCAACTGAAGCTCTTCAATCTTCGCCTCTAACTCGGCAATGGGCTGTTCAAAGGACAAATAATCTAGATTCATTGTAATGTTTTTCTCTGTTAAGCCTGTAATACGATTCAGAGTAGCATTTTAACAGCAAAAAATTGCTTGGCTACTAATTGGTTTAATCATAGCCCATAGAGACATTCGTCTTTCCAAATTGTTCTCTCAAGCGGCTAATTAATTCATCTCTAGGTTGGACCTTCCAATGACTTCCTAGCTTAAGTGTGCCGCTAGCATGAGGCTGATGATAATCTACGGTTACAGCACAGTTACCGTCTTTGAATCCACTTAGCGTTGTATGCACTTGTTCCACCCAATCGTCACTACCGGCAGTAATATTCAGCTCAAGACGGCGTAACTTACTGCAACGTGCCTCATAAATTGACTGTATCGACTCAGCAACCATTTTCAAACCACCCGTAAAGCTATCCTCTGATACGGCGCCTTTAACGACCAGAAGTGCATCTTTGGCAAGGATCTCGCGATACGCGTTATACTTCTCAGCCCAGACTGATAATTCGATACGTCCACTCTTATCATCGAGTGTTAGGAACGCAAAACTATCTCCGCGCTTATTCTTCATAATACGCATCCCGACTACCATCCCAGATATCGTTTCAGCATCTTTACCAGGCCTTAAATTAACGATCCTCTGCGGTAACATTACTTTTAATTCGTCCTCATATTCATCAATGGGATGACCCGTCAAGTAAAGACCTAACGTTTCCTTCTCGCCGTTAAGACGCTCTCTAACAGACAGAGTGCGAGAAGCTGAATAGGCGTTGTAATTAATCTCTGGCGCACTATCAACGACCGACTCGCCAAATAAGTCACCCATACCACTCACTTTGTTACGCGCATGCTGCTCGGCTAACTTAACCGCCTCATCCATGCAGGCGAGCATGACAGCCCGTCGATATCCTATTTCACCCTTCGGCCCTATTTCATCAAACGCCCCCGCACGAATCATTGCCTCCAGGCCACGTTTGTTAACCTTTCGCCCATCAACGCGCGCGCAGAAATCAAATAAATCATTAAATGCACCACCTTCATCGCGAGCCGATATAATAGCGCCGACAGGACCCTCCCCAAGTCCTTTAATGGCACCTAAGCCATAAATTACACTACCCTGCGGATCAACACTGAACTGAAACTGCCCATAATTGACATCCGGCGGTAACAAATCTAGATTCATCGCCCGACATTCATCAATGAAGGTAACCACTTTATCCGTCTTATCCATATCGGAGGAAATAGTCGCGGCCATAAATTCGGCAGGATAGTGCGTTTTTAGCCAGCCAGTTTGGTAAGCCACTAAGGCGTAAGCTGCTGAGTGAGATTTGTTAAATCCATAGCCAGCAAACTTTTCCATTAAATCAAAAACATTGGAGGCCAGGTTGTTGGCAAATCCTTTTGCTATGGCGCCCTCAACGAATAAATCACGCTGCTTTGCCATCTCGGCAGCGTTCTTTTTACCCATCGCACGGCGTAAAAGGTCAGCTCCACCTAAGGTATAACCGCCCATTTCTTGAGCAATTTGCATAACCTGTTCTTGGTAAAGGATGACCCCATAAGTAGGTTCAAGTGCGGGCTTAAGACATTCGTGCTGATATTGTGGATGCGGATAACTAACTTCTGCACGGCCCTTTTTACGATTAATAAAATCATCGACCATTCCTGATTGCAATGGCCCGGGGCGGAATAACGCAACTAGTGCGATGATATCTTCAAATCGATCTGGCCCCAACTTGCGAATTAATTCCTTCATCCCACGAGATTCAAGTTGAAATACAGCGGTTGTCTCTGCTCGCTGCATCAGCCCATAGGTAGCCGCGTCATCGAGGGGTATTTTTTCTAGAATCAGAGGCTCTTCATCTCCCTCTGAGCGCTTTTTGTTGATCATCTTTACGGCCCAATCGATGATCGTCAAGGTGCGTAACCCTAGGAAATCAAACTTGACCAATCCGGCATCTTCTACATCATTCTTATCGAACTGCGTCACCACCCCTGAGCCATGCTCGTCGCAATAGATGGGGGCAAAATCGGTTATCTGAGTTGGTGCGATGACTACACCACCGGCGTGTTTTCCGCAATTTCTTGCCACACCCTCAAGCTGTAGCGCCATTGACCATATCTCAGCTGCTTCGTCATCCGCCTTAAGAAATAGACTGAGGTCCTCTTCTTGTTCAACCGCTTTCTCAAGCGTCATACCCACTTCAAACGGTATCAGTTTAGATAGCTTATCGGCCAAACCATAGGACTTACCCTGCACACGAGCGACATCTCGAACCACAGCCTTCGCCGCCATGGTACCGAAAGTCACGATTTGAGAGACTGCATCACGACCATACTGCTCAGCAACATAGGCAATGACTCGGTCACGCCCTTCCATACAAAAATCGATATCGAAATCGGGCATTGAAACACGCTCCGGATTAAGAAATCGCTCAAAAAGAAGATCATACTCAATAGGGTCTAAATCTGTAATTTTTAAGGCATAGGCAACCAGTGAACCGGCGCCCGAACCTCTTCCTGGCCCCACTGGAATATCATTTGACTTAGCCCAACGAATAAAATCCATAACGATTAAAAAATAACCTGGAAAACCCATCTCAATAATAATGTCCAGCTCAAACTGTAAACGCGCGGTGTAAAGAGTATGCTTATCTTTAAAGTCAGATGACAAGGGATCAAATAAGGCGTTCAAACGTTCGACTAAGCCGGCGGTAGACACATCTATAAAAAATTCGTCAATACTCTTGCCATCAGGAATAGGATAGTCCGGAAGAAAGTATTCGCCCAACCTAAGATCAAGATTGCACCGTTTAGCAATCTCTAGCGTATTTTCTAGAGCCTCCGGAATATCGGCAAATAACTCAGACATCTCATCACTAGTTCGGAGAAATTGCTGCTCTGAATAACGACGCTCACGACGCGGGTCATCAAGACTTCTACCTTCATAAATACAGACACGCGCCTCATGCGCCTCAAATTCGCTCCTATCAATAAAACGTACATCATTGGTGGCTACAACTGGGCAATTATTACTAGCCGCAAGCGCGACGGCAGAATGAATATAGTCCTCTTCATCATGACGACCTGTGCGCTGCAACTCCAGATAGAACCTTTCTGGGAACAACTGCATCAGACGGGTTAGAGACGTCTGTGCATCAACATTGCGTCCAGATACTAACGCCACGCCAACATCACCAAGTCGACCTCCAGAGAGAGCAATCAGACCATCTCCTAGCGTTTCTAGCCAAGACAGCCTAACTGTCGGAACAGCCTGTCGCTGACCCTCTTGATAAGCTTTGGAAATAAGGCGGGTCAGGTTTTTATAGCCAACCTGGTCTATCACTAACAGTACCAGTTGCGTTAAAGCTCCCTCGCCCGACTCATCGAGCACTAACACTTCAGTACCCAGTATAGGTTTGACACCCGCGCCTTGGGCCGCTTTGTAGAATTTTACGAGGCCAAAAAAGTTATTAAAGTCTGTTAATGCCACGGCAGGCATGCCTAACTCGGCAACCTTTGACGCAAGCGGTTTTATTCTCACCAGACCATCAACTAGTGAGTACTCCGAATGAAGTCTTAAATGAACAAATTTTGAAGGCATATTTATGCCTTGGTTAAAAGATGTTTAGCATCAACGCCATAATGGGCAAAACTATCGGCCATTAGGTCGAAAACGGTTCCTTCGAAATCAGGGATATCTTTATCACTGATCTTCGCAGGACTAACTCTGTCGCCCCACTTAATGACACCAGCACCGCAGGTCAGACCAGCACCAAATGTCGCTGTCAGGATTGTCATTCCGGGCTTCACCGTTCCATCGGCTATGGCATCGCAGAGCGCTAATGGGATTGAGGCCGCAGAGGTATTCGCGTATTCGTCTATCCGAACAATAATCTTATCCATTGAGAAATTAAGCCGCTTTGCCAGTGCTTGAATAATTCTAATATTCGCTTGATGCGGAATGAATAGATCAATATCGTCCGGCGTAAGCCCCTCACGCTCAAGGACATTAGCAATAGAGTCACTCATGCCTTTGACTGCACTCTTGAAGATCTCCTGACCCTCGAAGTTTAGCGATATAAAAATATCATCGGTAAAATGTAAGGGGGACATGCCCCAACTCGGCAAGTGAAGGCATTCGCGGCTGTCCGGAATACAACTCATGTGTGAAGAGACTAGACCGGTCTTCTCTTCTGAGGCTTCTAGCAAAACAGCGCCGGCGCCATCGCCAAACAGAAAACATGATTCTCGTTTCTGCCAATCCATGGCCAAGGAAATTCGCTCCGAACCCACCACAAGTGCTTTTTTAATCGATCCTGCTCGGATCATATCAGTAGCAACGTTTACGCCATAAAACCAACTGGTACAGGCAGAATTTAAGTCAAAAGCAGCCGCCTTTGTGGCACCAAGCTCGTTTTTAATGTAGCTCGCAGTATTGGGACAAATTTCTTCGGGGCTAGTGGACCCTAAAATAATTAAGTCGACGTCCTCAGCATTTACTCCAGCCGCATCTAGGGCGCGCTCACAAGCCAACCATGCCATCTTGCCGGTCGAAACATGGGAATAGTGGCGCTGTTTTATACCTGAACGGGAAAATATCCACTCATCGCTTGTGTCTATTACTTGGCTCATATCGTCGTTAGTCATGAGGATAGGAGGAACGTAGCTACCCCATCCAGTAATTTCAGCGTATTTCAAACGATATTCTCCCAGTAAAAAATTATCATGCTATTAAATGAATGTAATGGTTGTCGGTGTGTAACTCAAGTTCTTAGTGGCATTTTTTGCTATTAAAATGCCTATCTATTTACAAACAGATAGCCATTAACCGTGGCTCTAGTAAAATCATAAAACTTAACTCAAAACAAGGGCGCTTGCTCACTGTTGAGACCATTACTGACCGGCGCGAATGAACGACGATGAATAGGCGTTGGCCCCAATCTTTGTAACGCTTCAAGATGCTGTGGTGTTCCATAGCCCTTGTTTGCAGCAAACCCATAACCTGGGTACTGACTATCTAGGGCTAACATTTCTGCATCTCGCACGACTTTGGCAATAATAGAGGCGGCGCTTATGACCTCAACGCGCCCATCACCTTTAACAATAGCTTCACTAGCATATTCCCATTGCGGTAATCGGTTACCATCAACAACAACATAGTCAGGCTTCAGATCCAAACTGAGTACGGCACGACGCATAGCCATCAAGGTCGCTTGTAAAATATTGAAGCGATCGATCTCCTCCACAGAAGCCCTACCCACCGCCCAACACTGTGCTTGGCCAACAATATCTTCGTAGACATTCTCGCGCTGCCTCGCGCTCAACACTTTAGAATCGGCAAGGCCCTCAATTTGATGATTTTCAGGCAATATAACCGCGGCGGTCACCACATCACCCGCCAATGGACCTCTGCCCACCTCATCAACGCCAGCTAGGCATAGAATCCCGTTTGGTCTAACCCAAGGAGTCATGAGACTAGCAACTTACGAATAGCCTCAGCCCCAAGAGCCGCAGAGTCAACGGCGAGTACTTCATGCATGCTATCGAATCTAGCGATCAAAGCCTGATTTTTATCGGTATCAAGCGCGTTAATTACTGCTGCTGCCAGCGCCTCTGCGGTCGCAGCACTCTGTATTAACTCAGGAACTAACATTTCACCCGCTAAGAGATTAGGAATAGACACAAAAGGTGTTTTAATAAACGGTGATACCAAGGCATAAGTCAGTGCGCCTAGCCGATAACTCACTACCATTGGTTTTTTAAACAACATGCCTTCTAGCGCAGTCGTGCCAGAAGCCAATAGAATGGCATCAGCACTCTCCATAGCAAGATGGGACTGCTGAAGTAGTAAGGTTACATTGAGATGCTCATGACGCAATAAAATATGTTTTAGCTGCTCGTATCTAGAGCCATTCGCCGCAGGAATAACTATCTGCAGACCATTCACTGATTGCTCTATGCGCTCTGCTACCTCTAAAAACAGATCGGCTAACAACTGGACTTCCGCGGCCCTGCTGCCAGGCATAACGCATAACACAGGTTTATGACTATCAAGTTCTAGCTGTCTTTTTGCTGAGTCAGTATCCGGCTGTAACGGAATCTGACTGGCTAACGGATGGCCGACGAAACAAACAGGAACATCATGCTGTTTATAAAATTCTGCCTCAAACGGTAATAGTGTCAACATCAGATCAACCGCTTTTTTAATGGTTTTAATCCGTCCCTGACGCCAGGCCCAAACAGAGGGACTTACGTAATGTACCGTTTTAATACCAGTGCGACGTAATTTTAACTCTATAGGGGTATTGAAATCCGGAGAATCAATGCCGATAAACACTGTAGGCGGCGCCGATCTATAACGACTTACGATCGCCCTTCGGATATGAAGTAACTCTGGAAGGCGCTTCAAGGGTTCGATCAAACCCATAACCGATAACCGCTCCATTTCAAAGAGGGAATGGAAGCCCTCGGCCTGCATTTTTGGCCCACCAATACCTTCAAAAATCGCATCCGGAAATATTTTTCGCAAACCGCGCATCAAATCAGCGCCCAGTAAATCTCCAGACATCTCTCCGGCAATCAGGGCAAAAATAGGGCTGTTAGAGCTCATAAGCTAGCGAATGATACCGCGAGTCGAGCGCTCAACAGAATCAACAAACATTGTTATCATTGGGTCATTGCCAAGTTCAGCAATAGCGCTAATAGCTTCCTCCAGACGCAGGCCACGTCGATATAAGATCTTGTAGGCTTTATTCGCCATAGCAATTTGTTCGGATGAAAAATTGCGCCGCTTTAGCCCTTCGCGATTAATGGTGCGCGGCTCTGCCGGGCTACCGGATACGGTCACGCAAGCCGGCACATCGTGATATACAAAAGCCGCTGGCCCAATAAAGCAATGAGCACCTAAGCTTACATACTGATGTATCATCGCAAAACCGGACAAAATTGACCAATCCCCTACCACCACATGCCCCGCCACTGCTGCGTTATTTGTCATAACAACATGATTACCAATAATACAGTCATGTCCGACATGCACATAGGCCATGAACAGGTTATCACTGCCTATTCGGGTTTCCCCATTGTCCTGAATTGTGCCTCGATGGATGGTAACACCCTCTCTGATCGTATTGTTATCGCCGATAACGAGTCGAGTAGGCTCACCTTTGTATTTTAGATCTGGCGTGTCTTCTCCGACACTAGAAAATTGGTAAATCGTATTGCCACGGCCTATCACTGTTGGACCTCTAATGACCACATGCGATGCTATGTTACAACCATCACCAATCTCTACGTCGGGCCCAATAGTCGTCCACGGACCAACAGTAACGTCTTTGCCAATTATCGCGGTAGCATCAATAACAGCACTTGGATGAATCACTGGAATTTTTCTCTGTCTCTATAAGCACATAAAAGAGTGGCTGCGCAGGCAATCTCACCATCTACCGTTGCAACAGTCTTAAAGCGCCAAATATTGCGCTTTACCGCCTCAACTTCAGAAGACAACATAAGCTTATCACCGGGCACAACGGGTCGCTTAAATCTGACTTTATCAACCCCTGCAAACAAATAGAGTTTGCCGTCATCTGCGGTACTACCCGTCGACAAAAACCCTAAAATACCGGAAGCTTGGGCCAGAGCTTCAATAGTCATAACCCCAGGAAAAATGGGCGCACCCGGAAAATGACCATTAAACACATCTTCATTAACCGTAATATTTTTATAGGCCAGAATCCGCTCATTGGCAACGTAATCAACAACTCGATCTACCATTAGCATGGGGTATCTGTGTGGCAGCAAACCCATTATTTCATTAACATTCATAGACTTTTCCAGTTGCGTTTTACCGTGGACGACCTAATTACAGTTCTGCGCAGATCGTCAAATATGTAACAAGACCTATTGCTCTAGCTTTTTGACACGCCGTGCTAGTGCATCTAACTGTCCAATTCGTACAGAATTTTTCCGCCACTCAGTGGTTGACATCAAGGGCGTAGAGCCAGAAGAGTAAGATCCTGCTGTGGATATTGACTTAGTCACTAGCGTACGTGCAGTAAGCTGAACATTGTCACACACAGTGACGTGTCCAACGATACATGCATCGCCACCCATGATGCAATGACGACCTATCCTGGCACTGCCCGCCAGACCAGAATAAGACGCAATAGCAGTATGATCGCCGACCACCGCGTTGTGAGCGATCTGAACATGATTGTCGAGCTTAACGCCATCACCAAGAATAGTATCAGATAGCGCAGCCCTATCAATGGTTGTACAGGAGCCAATCTCAACATCGTCTCCTATAACCACCCCACCAATTTGATAGATTTTTTCCCAACTGCCATCTGGCCTCGGCGCTATACCAAAACCGTCTCCACCAATCACGCTACTGCTATGAATACGTACTTTTCGGCCAATTCTAACGTCATGGTAAATTGAAACGTTAGCGGCTATATAACCATTAGCACCAATAGACGATCTTGCTCCGATAAAACTATTCGCCGCAATATGGCAACCTGAGCCAATACAGGCATTCATTTCAATCACCACATTAGGTCCGATATAAACATCATCACCAAGTACTGCGGTAGGATCTATTATGGAACTCGGGTGAACAGCTGCGGGCTTTATAGGCGAAACATCGAACCATCTGGAAATGCGTGCATAGGCCAGATAAGGTTGAGAGATAATTAAGCAGCTACCAGAAAAACCTTCCGCGTGATCCGGCGCAAGAATCACAGCGCTTGCCTTAGTAGTGGCTAGCTGTTTCGTGTATTTAGGGTTCGCTAAAAAGGTTAACTGGCCGTCACCTGCGTCTTGCAGAGTACTTAGGCCAGTTATTCTTAGCTCAGAGTCTCCCCTGACCTCGGCATCGAGGTAAGCGGCTATTTCACCAAGCGAAAAAGTGACACTCATAAAGGGCCATTACTTATCTTCGTTAACTGCGTTGGTCTTTTGGTTTAGTCGGTCAACCACCTTAGCAGTGAGATTATTCTCAGCACTCGCGGACAAAACTGATTCAGCTCTAAGTAGCAAGGTAACACCCTCTTCTTCTATTACTTCTGAAAGTGCCTGTTGAAAAATCGGCGATAAATCTTGAAGTACTTGTTGCTGTAACTGCTTTTGCTCACCTTGAATTTTTTGCACAGCAAGATCATAGTCTGCTTTTGCGTAGGACATTCGTTTCTGGTGACTACCAGCCTGCTCTGCAGACCAAGTTAGACGTTTTGCTTCAGCTTCTTTGGACATGGCTTGTAGATCGGCCGCAGAACCCTCAGCTTTGGCTTTCAACGCGACAAAATCAGCACTTTCGATAGACTGCTTGACTCTGGACTGCGCATAATCAGAGGCAAACATAGCCTGCTGAACGTCCAAGATAGCAATCTTATCTTCTGCAGCCACTACCACCGATGAACAACCAAGTACACCAACCAACAGTAAAACGAACCCTTTCAAATTACTCACTACACTTCTCCAAACCTAAGATTTAATTAAAATTGATTTCCCAGCGAAAACTGGAAAACTTCTGTTTGATCGGTCTCATCTGAATTAAGGGGTTTGGCCACACTAAAAGTGATGGGACCAAAACCGCTTAACCAAGTTGCACCAAGACCGACCGAGTAACGCAGCTCACCCTCTTTAGGGCTATAACAATTTACCTCAAGAGGACCACATTTGGTATTAAAAACATTGCCTGCATCAAAAAATATCGCTGATTGCACTGACCGCTGGTCTTTAATAAACGGTAGTGGAAATATTACTTCTGCGCCTAATACCACCTGAACATTACCACCGACAGGACGTGCTCGTGATCCAGAGTAACCCTGAGAAAGACTATTTTGAGGGCCAAGTGAGTATTTCTCATAACCCCTAACCGATCCCAAACCACCTGCATAAAAGTTCTTGAAAAACGGCATCTGGCTCGTGTCTCCAAAACTCTCACCATAACCAAGGTCAGCTTTTACCTTAAGCGTAAAATCTCTTGTAAGGCCGCGTAGATGGCTCGCCTTATAAGTTAGTTTGAAATACTCCAATCCAGACCCAGGCATTGCCACATCAGCGCTAAGGCGCTGAGACGTACCACGAGTGGCAAAGATCCCTCTGTTTAATGTAGATTTAACCCAATTAACGTTAAAATTAACCGAACGGAACCAATCACCATTGGCCGCAACAAACTCTTCAATCACCGGGGAGCTAGTGTAATCACCTAAGTTTAGCTCTAAGTGCTCATAAGTGAAGCCAAACCCAATACGCTGGACTTCGGAAACAGGGTAACTCCAAGTGACGCTAGCTCCCTTAGTATTCTGAGAAAACGGTTGCAACCTGAGCTTACTGTAGTCGGTCTCACGCGCATAAATACTGTAGCCCGCGCTAACACCATCCACCGTAAAGTACGGCTCAGAGTAGCTAAAGTTGAGTGAACTTTGGTAGGCGCTCTTGTTGATACCAACACCGACCTGCTTACCTGTACCAAAAAAGTTATTTTCAGTAAGGTTGGCACCTAACTGTAAGCCATAACCTTGAGAATAACCAAGGTTGGCTCCGACTGAACCGGACGGCTGCTCTTCAACGGTGTAAACCACGTCGATCTGGTCATTAGTCCCCGCCACCGGAATATTCTCTACCGATACCTCTTTAAAGAAACCGACGCGCTCCAATCGCACTTTAGACATATCAATAAGAGCGTTATTCGCAGAGCCTCCCTCCATTTGGCGCATCTCACGCCTCAAAACAGAATCGGCTGTCTTGGTGTTTCCTCGAAATTCAATTCGTCTTACATAGGCTCGCATACCCGGCTTAACTAAGAAGGTTACAGTCGCTGTCTTAGCATCTTCGTCAATTTGCGGATATCCTTCGACCTCAGCAAACGTATAACCCTCGTTGCCTAAACGCCTGGTTATGTAGTCACTGGACGCAGTCATCAGTGCCTGGGAAAATATAACCCCTTCGCGCAATAGTACGAGCATTCTGGCCTGCGCCTCTGGGATGATGAGATCACCCGCCAGTTCTATCTCACTAATCGTGTAAACATCACCCTCATTTACATTCACAGTAATGAATACGGATTCTTTATCAGGACTGACCGAGACCTGAGTACTAAGCACTTCAAATTTCAGATACCCTCTGTCTAAGTACCAGCTTTCAAGGGTCTCGAGATCTGCAGAAAGCTTTTCTCTAGAGTACTTGTCATCGCTGGTAATCCAGGACAACCAGCCAGTTTTGTTCTGTTCAAATTGATCAAGCAAAACAGGCTCTGCAAAGTTGCTGTTACCCACAATATTAATGTGCCGAATCTTGGCGACGTCGCCCTCGTCGATATCTATATTGACGGCAACACGATTACGCGGCAACTGCTTCACTTCAGTTTGAACCAGCGCACCATAACGTCCCTGGGACACATACTGCCGCTGCAACTCTTGACTCATACCTTCCAAAATAACCTGACGGAATATCTGACCCTCTGCTAAGCCATTATCGCGAAGTGCATCCATTAATTGGTCGGTCTCAATAGCCTTGTTACCTTCAATATTGATTTCGGTAACTGCTGGTCGTTCAATCAACCCAACCACTAAGATACCATTCTCTCTAGCCATTATGACGTCTGCAAAATAACCCGTACGAAAAAGTGACCTGGTCGCTTCACGAACGGCTATATCATCCGCCATATCTCCAACACTAAGGGGTAGCGCGGCGAAAACAGTTCCCGCAGAAACACGCTGAAGGCCCTCGATACGTATATCTAAAACCTTAAAATCATCAGCATGAGAGCCAGAAGAGGCGATTACTATGAATAGAATCAAGCCAGTTAGTAGTTGCTTCATTAACATCAATAACCCTAGTAATTAATCGGCGTAAGAGAACTCAAAATGGACGCATGAGATCATTAAATGTGGCGAATATCATCAAACTTATTAGCATTGCAAACCCTGCTTTATAACCAACAAGCTGAATCCGTTCAGAAACTGGCGAGCCTTTAATTACTTCAATTAGGATGAATACAATATGTCCTCCGTCTAAGACTGGGACTGGCATTAAATTCATCACGCCAAGCATTATACTCAGAATAGCCACAAAGCGAATAAAATTATCGAAACCTGCGCGAGCTGTATCACCAGCAACTTTTGCAATAGTGATAGGGCCACTTAAGTTTTTAGGGCTGAGGTTACCGGTCACCAATTTACCCACTGACTTAACGACAAAAATACAGTTTTCAACAACCTCTTCGATCGCACGTGGAATCGCACTAATCAGCCCATAATCAATCTCGGTAACCAACGACTCCGGATAGGTCACGCTAGAGGATAACTGGATCCCTAACTGGCCTACCGATTTACCCTCTCTTATTACACTTTCTGGAGTGGCATAAATGTCAATATCACGAGAACTTCCACTCTCATCGAGCCTCTGAATACTAAGCTTGAGTCGCTGACCAGAGCTGTTAGAAACCTGCTCAATAAACGCGCTGGTAGACATTATAGGAGCATCATTGACGGCGACCAACTGATCGCCTGCTCGCAAACCCGATTGATCGCCAGGTGCAGAGTCAACAACCGCTGCTACTAACAATGAGTCGAGGACAAATGGAGGATACAGACCAATGGTTCTAAGTGGCATGGGTGCTTCTTCATCAGCTAGCCAGTCCTGAACACTAACACGTAGCTCATAGCGAATAGAGCTATCAGAATAAGTGACCAAAAAAGGAATCTCGCCACTGGTCCCAATAAAATCAAATAGCACCCGGGACACCTCTGCCCATGAATCAGTCTGCTGACCGGCAATATCGACAATTTTCATACCTGATTCAAAACCAGACTGCTCGGCGATTGATGACGGCCCAACGTCCCCAATCACGGGCGATAATCCGCGTTCACCGCCTAAAAAAATAAACCAGAAAATAACGCCAGCTAATAAAAAATTAGCCACAGGACCCGCACTAATTATGGCCAAACGCTGCAATGGTGTTTTAGTGTTAAAGGCTAACGGGACGTCTTCGGGGGCGACATCACCAGCCCGCTGATCGAGCATTCTTACATAACCACCAAGAGGCAGCACGGCAAAGATGAACTCGGTCCCGTGTTTGTCATGCCACTTAAAAAGCGCCTTCCCAAATCCAATAGAAAACTGTTCTACGCGCACACCACAACGGCGTGCGACCCAAAAATGGCCGAATTCATGAAAGGTGACTAGCGTACCTAGTGCTATAAACGTGTAAAAAATAGTTAAAACGGTATCGAACATCTAAGACGTTATCCTTGAAATATAATCAGCAGCAAGACTGCGGGCTTTAAGATCTGACTCTTGGACTGCAGTAAGTGACTCAGGTTCATTAAATGTAGAGACAGACATAGTCTCTTTTACAACATCGGCGATTTGAGTAAACCTAATACGCCTATCCAAAAAAGCCTGAACCGCTATTTCATTAGCAGCATTTAACATTGCTGGGGCATCACGACCAATTCGCGCCGCTTCATAGGCCTGAGTCAAGCAAGGGAAATCATTAAAATTTGGTCTTTCAAAGTCAAGGCGAGAAACATCAAACAAATCTAAATTTTTAACCCCTGAATCGATTCTGTCGGGCCATGCAAGTGCATGAGCAATTGGCGTACGCATGTCTGGATTGCCTAGCTGGGCAATCACTGAACCATCTACATACTGAACAAGCGAGTGAATAATACTTTGCGGATGAACCACAATCTCGATCTGGCTTTCCTGCATGTCAAACAGCCAGCAGGCTTCGATCAACTCTAACCCTTTGTTCATTAGAGTTGCGGAATCAACAGATATTTTGTTACCCATACTCCAATTTGGATGCGCACATGCCTGTTCCGGCGTAACATCCTTCATCTGATCAGTCGTCCAACCCCGGAAGGGCCCCCCGGAGGCCGACAATAAAAGTTTACTGACTCCCACCGCAGACAAATCATTCTTATTTTGCGGCAAACATTGAAAGATCGCATTGTGCTCACTATCAATCGGTAACAGCACAGCTGTCGAATCCTTTAGGGCCTCCATAAAAAGATGCCCTGCCATTACTAAGGCTTCTTTATTTGCCAGTAACACCTTTTTATTGGCGTTTACAGCGGCTAATGTGGGCATAAGTCCAGCGGCGCCAACAATAGCGGCCATGACTATATCTACCTGACTGTCGCGCGAAACCTCGCACAGTGCGTCTACGCCAACAAGTACTTGAGTAGGGACATCAAAAGGCTTTAAAAGAGCATTTAACTGCTCAGCGGAATCGTTATCCATAACCACTGCATACTTCGGTCGATGCTTTTGACATTGCTCAGCCAACAGCTGAATTTTAGTCATACCAGTGAGCGCAAAAACACTGTATCTCTGAGGATGACGAGTCACCACATTGAGGGTACTCAGGCCAATAGACCCTGTTGCACCTAATATTGTTATCCACTGTGTGCTCAAGGTGTAAAGGCCCCCAGCAGAATTGCATACAAGGGAAGCGCGGCCATCACACCGTCAATACGATCTAAAACACCTCCATGGCCGGGTAGTAATGAGCCACTGTCCTTAACACCGCTATGGCGCTTGACCATACTTTCAAACAAATCGCCGACTATTGAATACAGAGCCACGGGAAAAACCAGCAACGACCATTTTAACGCTGAGATCTCCGCCGGAACATAAACGACTAACGCACCAATCAAGAGTACCTGCAACGCCATTGCCCCAATAAAACCTTCCCAGGTTTTACCCGGACTTACCAGTGGCGCCAGTTTACGTTTACCAAATAGCTTGCCAGCGATAAAGCCACCGACGTCCGCCAAAACAATGATTACGATCCCTAGCAGTAAACCCAACTGGGCATGATCGCCCAGTAAAATAGAAACAATAGACAACCAGGTAGCCGCTAAAAGCAACAACCCCAATAGTGCTAAAACAGGTTGCGGAGACCACAGAATTGAACTAGAAGGATAGCCTTGAATCCATAGGAAGATCACCGCCCACAAAGCTACGATCCCAAGCATTATATTATGAGCTCTTTGTGGCTGGAAATTATCGGGTAGCCCCACCCATGCACTTAACCCAATGAGAATAACGGCTAAAGAAATGATGTAAGCAACTCTGGCTGTTGCAGAGTTGACTCTAATTAGCTTAGACCACTCCCAACAACCCAGTACAACAAGCGGAAGAGTCGCTATAGCAAACCAAACAGAGGGCAATAGAAATAACATCGCCACAAATAATGATGCCATACAAACTGCAGTTATTATTCTCAGTTTAAGCATCTAAATACCTAACCTATAAACACTGTAATGTTTAAAATCAGTCAACAAGAAACCTGTAAGACCATCGATACCATAGTAGCCAAAAAGGCGCTCTATCGCGTTCATATCTTAGTCCACTTTGTGTGGTCTGATAAAGAGATTAAATCTCCATCAAGTCTTTTTCTTTAGCGACCAAAGACTCGTCTATTCGACCAACGAAACGATCAGTTATTTTCTGAATATCATCATTAGCTTTACGCTCTTCATCTTCACTAATATCTTTTTCTTTTAACAAGTCTTTTACGACTGACAGAATATCTCTGCGAATATTACGAATTGAGACTCTCGCATTCTCAGCTTCTGACTTGGCCTGTTTTCCGTAGGTCTTGCGAGTTTCTTCAGTGAGAGCAGGCAAAGGTATACGTATTACGGTTCCGGCAGTGGATGGATTCAACCCTAAGTCCGACTTCATTATCGCTTTCTCAATATCGGGAACGAGGGACCTTTCCCAAGGGGTAACCGACAAAGTCCGAGAGTCCTCAACAACAATAGATGCCGCCTGAGATAACGGCGTATCAACACCGTAATAGTCGACAGATATCCCATTAAGCAAGCTTGAATGAGCCCGTCCGGTACGGATCTTATTAAAAGCATTAGCCAGAGCGTCCAAAGACTTAGTCATCCGCGCTTCTGCATCACTCTTGAGTTCTTCAATCATCGTTTAATCTCTCACTCTTCTTCTATCAATGTGCCTTCATCGCCGCCGACAACAAGGTTTAACAAAGCGCCCTGCTTTGACATTCGAAAAACCCGTAGTGGCATTTTATGCTCACGACACAAACAGATAGCTGTCAAATCCATTACGCCGAGTTTTTTATCCAGAATTTCATCATAGGTCAGGCTTGAGTATAGCTCTGCGTTGGGATCAAGCATTGGGTCAGCATTATAAACCCCATCAACTTTAGTCGCTTTGAGAACGATCTCTGCATTGATTTCAATACCGCGCAAACACGCCGCTGAATCGGTTGTAAAGAAGGGATTTCCCGTGCCGGCTGCAAAAATAACTACATCACCGTCTTTCAAGTAGCGAATTGCACGCCGTCGGTCATAGTGCTCTACAACACCGCTCATTGGGATAGAGGACATCACTTGAGACGATATATTGGTCCGTTCCAAGGCATCTCGCATTGCCAGAGCGTTCATCACTGTCGCTAGCATACCCATGTGGTCACCAGTGACGCGGTCCATGCCGGCTTCATTAAGCGCAGCACCACGGAACAAATTACCACCACCAATGACCAGTCCTACCTGTACGCCGATACCAACCAGCTGACCAATTTCTAGCGCCATACGGTCAAGAACTTTGGGGTCAATACCAAAGCCCTCACTGCCCATCAATTCCTCTCCGCTAAGCTTGAGAAGAATTCTCTTATACTGCTTTTGACTACCAGAAACTGACATAACGATTCCTAATATTGGTTAGCTAGCACCCTTGACTTGCGCGGCAACCTCGGCTGCAAAATCAACCTCTTCAACCTCAATTCCCTCGCCAACTTCGTAACGAACAAATGATACTACCTCTGCCCCTGCTGCTTTGACCAACTTGCCAACAGTTGTGTCAGGGTCTTTAACAAAAGGCTGATCAACAAGACTGCTTTCCTTTAAAAACTTGCTCACTCGGCCAGCAATCATCTTCTCAATAATCTCTTCTGGCTTACCACTCTCTCGAGCTTGAGCCGCATAAATCTCTTTCTCAGCAGCAACCACCTCAGCGGACATCTGGTCTGAACTTACCACTGCAGGATTCACCGCAGCTACATGCATGGCCACATCTTTTGCAAGCGATTCATCACCGCCGCTTAAACCCACTATAACAGCGATCCTGTTGTTACTGTGAACATACCCGCCCACCACAGTTGCATCGATACTAGACACCCTGCGTGGTGAAATATTCTCACCAATTTTTTGTACAAGAGCTTCTCTCAAAGATTCCAATTCACCGGACATCAATGTTGTCATGTCAGTTTGTTTTGAATCAAACGCAGCGTCGACTACAGTCTGCACGAAACCCTGAAAACCTTCGTCACGCGCGACAAAATCAGTCTCACTGTTGATTTCAACAACAACACCAAAACCTCCGTCAACCTTAACAGAAACAAGTCCGTCGGCCGCTGTTCGACCGGCTTTTTTAGCCGCCTTCATACCACTAGACTTACGCAACTCTTCAATGGCTTTGTCTATATCAGCTCCAGCCTCAACCAGAGCTCTCTTACATTCCATCATTCCTAGACCTGTGCGTTCACGCAGATCTTTCACTAATGCTGATGTTACCTGTGACATCATATGCCTCTCAAAATCGTTTTTTTATTTAAAATAAAGGGGGCAAAACCCCCTTTAGATCGCTATGTGCTCACTAAAAGCTATACCGCTTCGTCAGCCTTTGGCGCTTCAGCAGCAACCTGAGCAACCTCAGCAACAACCTCTACTTCGACTGCGGCTTCGGCTTCGGCTTCGGCGCTGACTTCTGGCTCAACTGCCGCCTCTTCTACAAACTCATCTTTGCTAGTGATAGCAGCAGACTGCGCTTTTCCTTCTAGCACTGCATCTGCGATGGACGCAGCATAAAGTTTGATCGCGCGAATAGAATCATCATTCCCTGGAATGATGTAATCAACACCATCGGGATTACTATTGGAATCAACAATACCGACCACTGGGATACCTAGCTTGTTAGCTTCATTAATCGCAATACGCTCGTGATCAACATCAACCACAAATAAAATATCAGGCAAGCCATTCATATCCTTGATACCACCGATAGAATTCTCGAGCTTGTCTTTCATACGGGTTCGCGTTAGAACTTCTTTTTTGTTTAGCTTGTCGAACGTACCGTTACTTTCCTGAGCTTCTAGATCTCGGAAACGACGGATAGATGCTCTGATAGTCTTGTAGTTAGTTAACATACCACCCAACCAACGATGACTAACATAAGGCATATCACAGCGTTCAGCTTGCTCTTTGATGATTTTTTGCGCAGCTCTCTTGGTTCCCACAAACAATATCTGGTTACCCTTTGCTGCTTCAACACGCAAGATTTCCAAGGCTTCGTTAAAAGCTGGAACTGTGTGTTCTAGATTAATGACGTGTACTTTGTTACGTGAGCCGAAAATAAACTGACTCATTTTGGGGTTCCAGAAACGGGTTTGGTGGCCAAAGTGCACACCAGCCTGCAACATATCGCGCATACTAACAATAGACATAATTTTTCCTCTTGGGGTTAAGCCTCCACATCCCCCAAAGATCAACTCACAAAGCAGTAACTGCGCTATGCAAGCACCCAGACCTTCGTGTCGGAATGTGTGTGTCGTTTATGTAACATTAAATTTGTTGTGAGTTCATTCCCACAACGGCGCGCTTTATACCATATGGTAGCCTCGAGTTAAAGAAAAAAGTAACTCTTATCGTGGTTTCCGTCTGTGACGGCGCTACATAATTAACTGGGATGCCCACTACTTTTGACCAACTGATAAAAAAACGCTGAACATTCCCTCAAGCGCATAAGATGAGTACAATAACAGCCTAAAAAACTGGGCTATGGAGACCACATGACAATCAAGCTACGCAGCAAGGATGATTTCGTTAAAATGCGCATCGCAGGCCTTATGGCTGCAGAGGTCCTTGAACTAATAGAAGAACACGTAATTGCGGGTGTAAGCACAGAACAGCTCGACCAAATTTGTCACAATCATATTGTTAATGTCCAAAAAGCAATTCCAGCGTGTCTTGGCTACAACGGATTCCCAAAATCAATATGTACATCAATTAATCAGGTAATTTGCCACGGGATCCCCTCGGATAAAAAGATTCTCAAGTCAGGTGACGTCATTAATATCGATGTGACCGTTATCAAAGATGGCTGGTATGGCGATACCAGCAAAATGTACTGCGTGGGTCAAGTGGCACCCCATGCAGAACGCTTATTAAAAGTCAGCCAAGAATGTCTTTATAAGGCCATCAAGTTAGTGGGGCCAGGCGTCCGTCTTGGGGATATCGGGTATGTGATTCAAGATCATGCAGAAAAAAATTACTACTCAGTCGTACGAGATTATTGCGGGCATGGTATTGGTACAGACTTCCATGAAGAGCCACAAATTGTGCATTACGGGAGACCTGGCACTGGAATGGAACTTAAAGAAGGCATGACCTTTACGATAGAACCGATGGTTAATGCAGGGAAGTTTACGACCAAACTGAAACCGGACGGCTGGACGGTTGAAACCAGAGATGGTCGACTCTCGTCCCAATGGGAGCATACAATGGCAGTAACAGCTAATGGCTGTGAAATTTTTACTGCTCGCCAAGAAGAATCACTTTAATCTGGAGCTTACTACCGTGTCACTAATGCCCACCAAATCGTTGGTGCCACCCCAAAATACGATGCTCAATGCGCCTCTTTTCTTCGATCAAAAGCGTTTTCTTCTTGATCTAGAAGCACAAGAACCAATAAAAGTATTCCGTAATGCCATCGACGCATCAAGGGCACATTTTAACAATCGTTTTCACGAAGGCGAAGACATCCATACTCTGGTCAATGAATCGGCTCGCTTCGCAGACCTATTGATTTCCTTAGCCTGGCTACAGTTCGACTGGGATGACGGCATATGCCTCCTAGCGGTCGGTGGTTATGGGCGTGGGGAATTGCACCCGCACTCAGATATTGATCTTTTAATTTTAATGAGGGCAGACCATGCCGCTCGGCATAAAAACAGCATTGAACAATTTTTAACCTTTCTTTGGGATATTCAGTTAAAAATTGGTCATAGCGTTAGATCACTGGCCCAGTGCGTTAGTGAGGCAAAGCGCGACATTACTATTGCAACAAACCTCATGGAAACTCGGCTTATCTGCGGCGACATGAATATTAGGCTTGCGATGCTTAAAAAAACCGGCCCCAATAAAATATGGGCTTCGGCAGATTTTTACCGTGGGAAAATCGATGAACAGATCGCCCGCCACCATAAACATGATGATACAGAGTACAACCTCGAGCCGAACGTCAAAGAGGCACCCGGTGGATTACGAGATATACAGCTTGCCAACTGGACTGCCAAGCGCCACTTTGACGTGCATCGTCGCTCCCAACTGGTTCAAAAAGGATTTCTCAGTGAAGAAGAATACCTGACGCTTCGCCGGGATGAAGAATTCTTATGGCGTGTCCGATATGGTCTGCACCTGATTGCGAGGCGGCCAGAGGAGCGACTGCTGTTTGACTACCAGCGACAGCTTGCGACGATGCTCGGTTACTCCGACAGTGAAGGTAAATTAGGCGTTGAAAAATTTATGCAGCGCTACTACCAAGTCGTTCTGTCCATCCGGGAACTCAACGATGTATTGCTGCAATATCTTGACGAAGCCATTTATCGAAAGGGAAAAACAAAAAAGGTTGCTGTCATTAACGATCGATTTCTTGTCCGAGACAACTATTTAGATACAGTAGACGAATCAGTGTTCATCAAGCAGCCCTCAGCATTGCTCGAGCTATTCGTGATTCTTGGCGAGAATGATAATATTTTAGGCATTCGGGCAGCCACCATTCGTCAAATTCGGCTGCATAGAAATTTAATCAATGACGGTTTTCGTTCGGACCCTGCCAATAAACAACTATTTATGCGCCTGCTTCGTGTGCCATTTAAGCTTTCTTTTCAGCTACAGCGGATGAATCGTTATGGCATTCTTGGCAAATATCTCCCTGAGTTCGGGCGCATTGTTGGGCAGACACAGCATGACCTGTTCCATATATATCCTGTGGATGTGCACACTCTGCAAGTAGTAAAAAACCTTCGACGGTTCGTTCGTCCGGAGATGAGTAAGCTATTCCCTATTGCCTCACACATTTATAAAAATTTAGCCAAACCCGAACTGATTATTATAGCCGCGCTCTATCATGATGTAGCTAAGGGACGAGGCGGTGATCACTCCAAACTTGGTGCGATTGATATCGTTGCTTTTGCCGAACGTCACGGTATGCAACCTGAAGAAATAGAACTCTTACATTGGTTAGTTGAGAACCACTTATTAATGTCTACCGTTTCACAGCGACAAGACACCTCTGACCCCGACGTTATTTACAAATTTGCTAACAATGTCGGCGATGTCATGCATTTAGAACACCTTTACCTACTAACAGTTGCTGACATTAATGCTACTAACCCGAAGCTATGGACGGACTGGAAAGGTTCTTTGATGCACAACTTATATTTTGAGACAAAACGTGTACTGCAAGAAGGACTTAGCGCTCCATCCAAAAAAGCCACCTGGGTAGCCTCGGCAAAAACGGCCGTTTTGCAACGACTCGAGACCAAGGGTATATCTCAAAGCGAAGCCCTACAAATATGGCATGATGTAGATGATGAACTTTTCTTACGTGAGCGTGCGGATGATATCGCTGGATTCACAGAGGCTATCTTCAACAACCCTGATGCTAATGAACCTGTGATTCTGATAAGAGATCTAGGGGTAGAAGTACCCATTGCCACTCAGATATTTGTGCATACCAGAGACAAACAAAGCATATTCTCCATTATTGCAGCCGTACTCGACAAATTGCAGCTTAACATTCAAGACGCTAGACTGCAGACCACCAGTGATGGGCGTGCATTCGATGTTTTTTACGTTTTAGACGACGAGGGTGAACCCCTAGGAAAGAATGTGAACCTGTGTAAAAAAATTATTACCAGCTTAACGCAGGAGATCGCACAGCCTAAAAAAATAACTATGGATATACAGCGTCGAACGTCTAGGCAATTAAAGCACTTTGCCCTCAAAACGGTCGTATCATTGCGTAATGACAATGACTCTAACGCAACTATTCTTGAGGTTATAACGCCAGACCGACCCGGTCTTTTAGCTCATATTGCTAGCATATTTTTACGCTATGAAATCAATGTTTATAACGCTAAAATCGCTACCCTAGGTGAAAGAGTCGAAGACGTTTTTCATCTCACCGATTCTAATCATCAACCGCTGACTGATACTGTATTCAACCACGAGTTACAGCAAACCATTTGTAACGAATTAGATGCACGCAATCGCGAAGATGCCCAAGGAAATGAACTCCAGCAAATGAAAATACGGCACTGAGCGCATGAATAGTTATTTAAGTAAATTACACCCCTACCCATTTGAGCGGCTAGCTCATTTAAAGTCGGGCATTACCCCTCCCGCTGATTTGAGCCATATCTCACTATCTATTGGCGAGCCTAAGCATCCTGCCCCAGAGTTTGTTAAGCAAGCCTTGATCAATAACATTCAGAGCATCGATCAATACCCTACGACAAGAGGGACTAGCGAGCTTCGAGAAACGATTAGTGGCTGGCTGGAGGATCGCTTTAATTTGGAGCCCGGCAGCATCAATTACGAGCATCAAGTATTACCTGTCTGCGGCACCCGAGAAGCTATTTTCGCTTTTACCCAGGCAACAATCTCCACCGAGGACTCGGACATTCAACCGCTGGTGGTTGCACCCAACCCTTTTTATCAAATTTATGAAGGCGCCGCCTTATTAGCGGGCGCTCAACCTCACTATCTTGATTGCGACCCCAGACAAGGGTTTATCCCGGATCTGTCAGCAGTACCCGAAGAAATATGGCAACGCTGCCAATTACTGCAGCTCTGCTCTCCGGGTAACCCGACCGGCGCAGTAATGAGCCTAGAGCAAATGCAATACGCTCTTGAGCTAGCCGATCGTTATGATTTTGTCGTCGCCAGCGACGAATGTTACTCCGAAGTTTATCTTAACGAATCAACACCACCACCTGGACTTTTACAGGCCTGCCAGCAATTAGGTCGTCATGACTATGCGCGCTGTGTGGTTTTTCACAGCCTCTCTAAGCGATCAAATTTACCTGGATTGCGCTCAGGCTTTGTGGCCGGAGATCAATCGCTAATCGAACACTTTTTTAGCTACAGAACCTATCATGGCTGCAGTATGTCGATACCGGTGCAAAAAGCATCTATAGCGGCATGGAAAGATGAAAACCATACGATTGAAAATAGAGCGTTATACCGACATAAGTTTGGCGCTGTTACCGAGATATTAGGAACCTGCATGGATTTTCCAGAACCCCACGCGAGCTTTTATCTGTGGCCTAAAACCCCTATCGATGATGTAGATTTTGCACAACAGCTTTTTGCACAACAAAATGTCACACTTTTACCCGGTCAATTTTTATCAAGACCTTCTGCCACGGGTAATCCAGGTCAAAATCGTGTGCGCATGGCCCTCGTGGCTAATACACAAGAATGCGTAGAAGCGGCGTTGCGTATTAAGCAGTTTATCCGCTCTCTGCCGAATTCCAAGGTCAATAACTGATGCTCAAAAAAGAACGTGCCGCGTTTATTTTAGAACGATTAACTGCATTGTACCCAGAAACCCCCGTGCCACTTGACCACAAAGATAACTTTTCGCTGTTGGTCGCTGTGCTTTTAAGCGCTCAATGCACAGATGAGCGCGTCAATAAAGTCACGCCAGCCCTCTTTGACCTAGCAGACAATCCATTTGATATGCAATATGTGCCGATCGAAAGCATCTACAAGGTAGTGCGGCCCTGCGGGCTAGCCCCACAAAAATCTTCAGCAATTTCAAGATTATCAAAAATTCTTGTCGACCAGTTTGATGGCATAGTGCCCTCTAATTTTGAGGATTTAGAGAGTCTCCCGGGCGTAGGTCATAAAACCGCCGGAGTAGTTATGTCTCAAGGGTTTGGGCACCCTGCCTTTCCAGTGGATACGCACATTCATCGCCTTGCGCAGCGTTGGGGGCTTACCAAAGGTAAAAATGTCACCCAAACAGAGCGTGATCTAAAGCAACTTTTCCATCGAGACCATTGGAATAGCCTTCACTTACAAATTATCTTTTACGGCCGTGAATTCTGCTCGGCGCGCGGCTGTGATGGCCGTGTCTGCGATATCTGCACAACCTGCTATCCCAAAAGAAAAAACCCCTTTACTGCTAAAAAACCCTAGACCGAGGTGAATAATTTCACCGCTCCTCTCCTATTCTTCAAAACGGATATTTCAATAGCTCGAACAATAAACTATTAATAACGTTTATATTGTAATTATGGAGTGGATGACGATAAGGGTTTGCAGAATGATACTGCGTGTAAACTATATTGACAATTATTACAATATATGTCGTATTTCGTCTCGAAAAGCAACAAGTACTTATGAAGCATCTCATTACATCGTGATACTGTATGAAAACTATGTTGACATTTATTACAATTTATGTCGCATTTCTTTTCGAAAAGTAATATGGTCCTCTCTCAATTTATTGTTAAACATGTAAATTGAAAATATATCCAACAATAATCAATATATACAAACAGGGGCAGTCTATGAAGTTTAAAAAGCTACCATCATTAGTATTAATTCCGCTAATCACAGCAAGTTCATTCGCAGTATCTCAAGAAGCCGCAGAAACCAAGATAGAGGAGGTGCTAGTCACTGGTTCCTATTTAAAGTCGAGCGCAAAAGACGGAGCATCACCAATAGTCGTTGTTGACAGAGATAATATTGACCAAATGGGTGCTATGTCTATCTCCGATATTACTAGAAACATGACGGCCAACTCTGGTGCAGAGAACGTACCTGACTCATTTACCTCTGGCTCTACTCAGGGTACGAGTAATGTTAATTTAAGGGGACTTGGACTGGGTTCAACGCTCGTACTCGTAAATGGTCGCCGTAACACATTAGCCGCAGCCGTAGCCAATGATGGATCTAGCTTTGTCGACACTAGTATGATTCCTGCTATTGCAATAGAGCGTGTAGAAGTTCTTAAAGAAGGTGCTGCTGCAGTCTATGGATCTGATGCCATTGCGGGAGTAGTAAACTATATTACTAGAAGCGATTTTGAGGGAACTGAGATTAGCGTATTTCAACAGTCAACCACCTCAGACAGTCAAACAGACACCCAAATCAGCTTCTTGCAAGGTTGGGCTGACGAAAAAACTAACGTTGTCGTTGCAGCTCAATACATGGATCGCTCAAATTTGAGCGGTGCGGATCGCCCCACACTAATTGAAAATGCGAATTCTGGGTTGGGCAATTCCTTTCTCCTATTCGGTCCATCTACCGTTGAATTTGGTCCTTATGCCGGTACCTATACTCCGTTTGAAAATGTTGCCGATGCTGGCTGTGTCGAAAATGGTGGGATCCTTATACCGCAAGCAAGTGGCCAACGATGTGGCTTTAAATACGGGCCAAGATTCAATATCGTCAATGAAGAGAAGCGTACACACCTTTTTGGCAGCGTGCAGCATGATCTCGACAACGGTATGGAACTCAATGCTGAAGCGATGTGGGCTAATGTTGAGGTTCTGGATAACCCCCAGTCTCCCAGCTATCCTGCATTATCCTATTTGAGCCCGTCTCGTGCCATAATGCCTGGTCAAGCGGGAAATCCATTTGGCGTACCAGTATTGTGGTTAGGCCGCCCTCTTGGCTCAGCCTTTGACTCACCATTGGCAACCCGCGACAACACGCACTTCAGAGCAGCATTGGAACTCGATGGTGATTTTGGTGACTATCACTTCAACACTGCTTTGACTCATAGTAACTATGATGGCTATGGCGTTCAACCGGACACCAGCACCTCCAGATTTACAGCTGCCATAGCAGGAACTGGTGGGCCGAATGGCAATGAGAGCTTTAATCTATTTGACCCCCTGGCGAATAGTCAGGCGCTAATCGACCACATATCTGTTCAGCAGGAAACCGCTACTGATACAGCACTAACCGTTTTCGACTTCGTTGTAGATGGTGAAATTGGTGGATTTGATTTCGCATCGGGTATTCAGGTACGAGACGAGTCGTTAGAGGTCAATCGCAATGATATCAGCCGCGTTGAATTCGATGCTGAAGGCAACTTAACAAAACCAGCGGATCTCCTATTCTTAGGTGGTGGTGTTAACGTTGATGAAGCCAGAACAGCATGGGCTGTGTTCGCAGAATTTCAGCGCAGCATTACTGATTCTTTTGATATTGGATTCGCCGGGCGATATGAAAATCTTGACTCAGGCTCTACCTTTGACCCTAAGATTTCTATGCGCTTTGAAGCCACAGATAACTTAATATTGCGTGCATCTGCGTCTACCTCTTATCGCGAAGCCTCGCTTGCACAGCTTTACGCCAGTCAAGTGAGTCTTCAGGGTATTCAAGACTTCAATGCCGACGGAACCGCTAAAGGTGGCACCGCGTTCATTCGTGTTGCGCAAAATGCTAATGCTAATCTCAAGGCCGAAGAAGCAGACAACATCAACCTTGGTGCGGTTTGGACGGCAACTGATAACTTGCAGGTGACGCTAGACTACTGGGCCGTTGATTACACGGACTTAATTACGATTGAAAGCGCGCAAGGCAAAGTTGTTGCTGATCCAAGTCAATCTGATATAAAACGTACTGAGGGCGGCACACTATTCGGTATCACCACTAATTACTTTAATGCCGCCTCCGTAAATGCCGATGGAATTGATATTGAAGTGGCCTATGACTTCCCTGAGAGCAGCCTAGGTGACCTCGGCTTGACTGTCGACCTAAGTCATTACTTGAGCTATGAAATTCCGGTCAATGGCCAAACAACGGATGTAGTTGGTCTCTTTAACCATGACAACTTTGCACGATCGTTGCCGGATACAAAAGCTAATGCGTCATTACGTTGGGAAACTGGAGCTCACCAAGCGTCTGTAACCGCACGTTATATTAGTGCTTATGAGACTACACGAGCAGCTCCTCCAGCAGGCTACTCTAGTAACATCGACAGCCATCTTACCTGGGATGCTCAATATAACTATCAGTTAACAATGTCGTCTGTGGATACACAAATCACTATGGGTGTTTTGAATTTAACTGATGAAAAGCCACCGTTGGTATGGGATTCAGCTAACTTTAGTTATGACTCGCGCCAGCACGATGCACGAGGTCGTATGGCTTATGTAAGATTGAAGTTTGCATTCTAAATTTAAAGATTGTAATACGCCAAAAGCCCCTCTCCGTGAGGGGCTTTTTTTGTGCTCAATTTCAGAACGGCTCAAAGGCTACTCTTATTTGCGGATATAACGCATAACTTTTGCTACTATTGCAGGCCAAAATTAGAGCAATCCCTTACCCATGACTATCCTATTTGGCATCAAAAACTGTGATACCGTAAAAAAAGCCCGTCTTTGGTTAAATGAACAAGAAATTGAGCATAGTTTTCATGATGTCAGGGCTAACGGCCTAACCATTGACCAAATAAACCAATGGATTGACAGCGCAGGCTGGGAAGCGGTGTTGAATCGTCGAGGCACCACCTGGCGCAAGCTTGATCTTAGTATTCAGCAAAGCACCACCTGTGATAATGTAGCCGCACTGTTACTGGCTAATCCTGCCATGATTAAACGCCCTATTCTTGATAACGACGGCATTATTACTATCGGCTTTAAGCCCGATCACTACCAGTCCATCTTTAAGTAAAACCAACAGGAAAATAACGATCTTATGAATAATCTTTACGCGTTTGGCATTGGCATCGGTACTAAAAACAACACCGGAGAATGGCTAGAGGTTTTTTATCCCGAACCCATGCTCGCACCCTCTGACGAATTAGCAGCTATTGTTGTAGCGTGCTTAGGATCACACAATGGTGACATAGAACCATCGCAGGAGGCTCTTGCGGCACTTATTAGCGCTCTTCTTCAAAATGGCTATAACCAGCTAGCCGAAACTGTTACCGCATTAAAAGCCTCAAGCAAGCCGGTGGTCGCCATAATGCTGTCAACTGACGCGGCTCCTTTGTCTGTCCCTCAGGGTTATCTCAAGTTGCACTTACTGTCACACAGGTTAGTCAAGCCGCACCAAACGAATATATCGGGCATCTTTGGCGTATTAAAAAATATAGCATGGACCAACGTCGGTGCGATTGACATTAAAGAGCTTCCTGATCGTGTCTTAGCTGCGCGTATCCAGGGGACTCCTCTGCAAGTTGACTGTGTGGACAAATTTCCCAAAATGGTCGACTACATTGTGCCAACTGGCGTGCGTATAGCCGACACTAGTCGAGTCCGATTGGGTGCCTATGTGGGTGAAGGAACCACGGTTATGCACGAGGGCTTCATTAATTTTAATGCCGGTACTCAGGGGCCTAACATGGTTGAAGGGCGAATTTCTGCTGGTGTATTTTGCGGTGCTGGCTCAGACATCGGCGGTGGTGCATCAATAATGGGGACTCTTTCTGGCGGAGGTACTGAAGTCATTTCGTTGGGCGAGAAATGTCTATTAGGTGCTAATGCCGGTGCCGGCATCTCACTCGGAGATCGGTGCACCATTGAAGCCGGCCTCTATGTGACTGGCGGCACCATTGTCACCCTCCTGGATGGCCACAAACAGGTCAGCGGGAAAAGTAAAGCGAGAGATCTATCAGGACAGAGTGATCTCCTATTCCGGCGCAACTCGGTAACTGGAGCGATTGAGTGCTTAACTAACAAAACAGCTGTCGAGCTTAACAGCACATTACACGCGACAAATTAACTCTAATTGATTATTCCGCAATAACTAGGTTTGGATAAAATAACGTTGTTGATTCTTGTGAGGAAATAAACTTGAGCTCTAAAGTATTCACACTAACATTTGCACTTCTCTCCACGATAGCGCAGGCCGACGCGGCGCTTCAGACAAAGGGTGACTTTGTCGATAAGTTCCGGCAGTTAGAGGAGATATTGCCGACACCTAATAGCTACCGAACTGCCTCGGGTGAACCGGGGCATGACTATTGGCAACAAGAAGTCGACTACAAAATAACCGCGGTACTCGACGAGGCCAACCGACGGTTAAGCGCAAGCCAGGAAATCAGTTATAGCAATAATTCTCCGGAAACGCTGAAGTATCTTTGGCTTCAGCTGGAACAAAATCGCTTCAAGTCTGACTCAATGGCAGAAATGTCCGGTGATTTTGCTGGAATTGGACGCCGTGGACCGGGCACTAAGTCAAATGACGGAGATGCTCCCGCCGGCATTAGCTTTGGTGAGTTAAGACGGCAACAGTATTATGCAGATAATCAGCCAGGCTACGAAATAAGTGATGTAACGGATAGTAATAATGCGCCATTGCCCCATATTATTGTGGGCGCACAGATGCGCATTGATCTTCCAAAGCCACTAAAAGCTGGGCAATCAACGCAGATCAATATGAACTTCCAATTCAATATTTTAGAAGAGGATGCAGTTTCAGCAAGAGCGGGATATGAACACTTTCCCGACGACGCTCGAGAGGGTGGCAATGATATATTCCTGTTAGCCCAGTGGTTCCCGCGTGTATCGGCCTATTCCGACTACGAAGCTTGGCACAATAAAGAATTTTTAGGGCGCGGTGAATTTACACTGGAATTTGGTAATTACGATGTTAGTCTAACTGTACCTGATGATCATATTGTCACCGCGACGGGCGTTTTACAAAATCCTAAAAAAGTCCTCACTAAACAACAAAGAGAGCGTTTGGTCGCGGCCGAAAAAGCCCCTAGGCCGGTTTACATAGTGACTGCTGAAGAAGCCCTGGAGAAAGAGAAGACCGCAAGTACAGCAAGTCAAACGTGGCGCTTCAAAGCCAATAATGTCAGAGATTTCGCCTGGTCCTCATCAAGAAAATTCATGTGGGATGCCAAAGGTCATCAACAGGGCGGCGACGAGCAACCACTGGTCATGGCTATGTCCTTTTTTCCAAAAGAAGGCGGCGACTTATGGGCAAAATATTCAACTGAGTCAATTATCCATACTATGGATGTTTACTCACGATATTCTTTTGACTACCCCTACCCCGTAGCGCAGAGTGTTAATGGGCCTGTCGGTGGTATGGAATATCCAATGATCACCTTTAATGGTCCGCGAACTACCTGGCACGAAGATGGGACACGTACCTACACTCAAGCCGAAAAACGTTTTCTAATTGGTGTCGTCATACACGAAATTGGCCATATCTATTTCCCCATGATCGTTAACTCTGACGAGCGTCAGTGGACATGGATGGACGAAGGACTCAATAGCTTTCTTGATGGTGTCGCCGGTCGTGAGTGGGATCCAACGATGCCATGGGGTGTTGAGCCGCGAGACATTACTGATTATATGAAATCAACCGTCCAAGTACCTATCATGACCCAGTCAGACAGTGTGCTGCGCTTGGGTCCTAATGCCTACACTAAACCAGCCGCAGCATTAAATATTCTGCGCGAGGTAGTCATGGGTCGTGAGTTGTTTGACTTTGCGTTTAAGGAATATGCACAGCGCTGGAAATACAAACGCCCTACGCCTTCAGATTTTTTCCGCACTATGGAAGAAGCCTCTGGAGTAGATCTTGACTGGTTTTGGCACGGCTGGTTTTACACAACCGATCATGTGGATATTTCACTCGATAAGGTGTCTGAACTGCGGCTGGACACCAAAGATCCTGATATCGATTATGCCCGGCGACGTGATGAAGAAAACGACAAGCCAGCCTCTTTATTTGTAGATCGCAATAAGGCTCGGGGAACTGAGTTATGGGTTGATAAAAACGCTGATGTCAGTGATTTTTATGATCAGAATGATCGTTTTACAGTGACCAACAAAGAACGCAATAAATATCAGCAAATGCTCGTTGATCTTGAGCCATGGGAACGTGCAGCATTAGAAAGAGCCGTCAGAGAAGATAAGCACTATTATGTTTTAGAGTTTTCAAATTTGGGTGGTCTGGTTATGCCTATCCTTCTGCAACTTACCTATGAAAATGGCGAGATAGAAGATCGGTATATTCCCGCTGAGATATGGCGACGAGCTCCACATAAAGTAAAAAAGTTAATTGTAACCGATATTAAGCTGAGCGCTGTAACGGTTGATCCCGGCTGGGAGACCGCTGACGTCAACGTGCATAATAATCACTACCCACGGAAAATTATTCCTTCTAGAATTGATGCCTATAAAACTAAGAAGAGTAAAGATCTAGTGCGCCGCGACATCATGCATGACGTGACAACTGAACTGAAAGATCCGAAAATAAAGCTTAATAAAAAGTGATTTTTATACCTAAATTTTTTGCTATGATCTGTATTTTCGTTGCAACTCTAACTATCGGCAATGCAGATTCACATGAACAAAAAACTAGTATTACGGTAATACTCGCTAACAAAAACACTGGCTTTCTTGAGATTAGTCATAGATTCAACATACATGATTCTGAACACGCTCTCACCGAGCTTTTTGGCACCAGCGCTGACATCATAAACGACGTCAGTACTCAGGCTCGTTTTAGTCAGTACATTCAAGAACATTTCGCACTACGTACCAATGAGCGGGTGCCTATCGCCACTCATAATATCGGCCATGAAGTAGACGGTAAGTTCTTCTGGGTATATCAGGAAGCCGCCCTAGCCCCCTCAGACTCTGCAATCGAGGTATTTGCAGATGCACTGCAATCTGTATGGAAAAGGCAAACCAATCTTGTCAACATCGAAGGCCTGGGACCGATTCAGTCACTCCGCTTTACGTTAAACAGTGGTTGGCAAACCGTTCTCTTAAAACCTATTTAATTAGAATCATAAGACGCTACAGTCTAACTCTGCAGGATGGGTTATCTGTTACTTTTTACATAAGCTTAGATCAACTCAAATTAGCTATGCAAATATCGTTATGCTTAACTATAGTAATAGTAAGCTCATCGAATATGGATAAAGTTATGGTACCAAGTACCAGAGTAACCGCCGAGCCGAGCGTTCGTCGACCGCAAGCAAGAACCGAATTGGCAAGGGCTCGGATGATTAGTGCTGCTACACCGATGTTTGCTGAAGATGGCTATGCAGCCACTCCCGTTCGGAACATTGAACTCGCATCCAATGTAAAACGCGGGATGCTCGTTTATCATTTTGGTAACAAAGAACTTTTTTGGAAAGCCGTTGCTGACAATGTTTTCAACCAGGTAAAAGAGCAACGAAAAATGCATGCCACCTTGCTTCCGGACATGTCCAGGCGAGAAGGTGTGGCGATGATAATCCACTTCCATGTGCGTATGGCCGCTCGATATCCTGAAATAAACCGACTGATGGCCCAAGAGGCCCGTCAAAAATCTTGGCGCATTGAGTATCTGGTGAACGAACATATTAAGCCCGGAAGCGTCTATCTAGAAAAGTATGTAACAAAAGCGCTTACCTTAACGCCTCGAGAGTTTGCACACTGGTACTACGTAATGCTAAGTAGTAGCGCCACCATATTTTCATTTGAACACGAGTGCTCACTCTTGTTTGGCTTTGACTGCCGCCAAGAATCCGTCATAGAAACTCACGCTAACATGCTAGTCGCAATGCTTTTAGACCCATACCCTTGATGAATCACTGTTCAGTAAAGTAGTCTTTATCTATTTTCTATTGGTTTGCCCCTCTGTGGTCGTATAAAACCGCCATCACATCTAAAATATCCGAAATACATGGATTATTACTTTGTATCCTTAGTCATAAAATGTGAGAATTTGGTCCGAGCCTAATAATCACGTACTTAAAGGATTACGCCCATGAGACAAATTCAATTAGTCAGCCCTGGCGGACTAAAAAACCTAACCTTGGTTGAGGCCGACAAGCCTATCGCTAAGCCAGATCAAGTGGTTATCAAAGTGGCTGCAAGTAGCCTTAATTACCATGATCTATTAGTTGCTCTTGGCCAAATTCCCACCGATGACGGGCGCGTAGTTCTATCCGACTGTGCTGGAGAAATCGTCGCCGTCGGTGATGGTGTAACGCGATGGAAAGTCGGTGATTCGGTCATGAGTTGCTGTTATCCAAACTGGATTGAGGGACCACCACAGTATCAATTACTGAGTTTCATTGGTGATAACGAAGACGGCTACTCAACTGAATATATTGCCATATCTGAAAAGTCTATAACTCGCATCCCAAAAGACTGGACTATGGCTGAAGCCGCCACATTACCCTGTGCGGGATTAACCGCATGGCGCGCATTAGTTAATGATGGCAAACTGCAAGCCGGCGAAACGGTCCTAGTGCAAGGTACTGGTGGCGTTTCGATCTTCGCGCTGCAGCTAGCAAAGTCTATGGGTGCAAAAGTTATTGCCACCTCCTCGTCTGATGAGAAACTTAAAAAATTGCTGGCGTTGGGTGCCGATGAGGTCATTAACTACAAAGATGAGCCACAGTGGGGCAAAGCAGTGCTTGCTAAGACCGGTGGATTAGGCGTTGACCACGTTATTGAAGTGGGCGGCGGCGGCACATTTGGAGAATCGGTTCGTGCCGTAAAGCTCGGCGGGCACATTGCACTCATCGGTGTTTTGAGTGGGCCATCGGTCAGTGAAATTATTCTTCCACGCATCTTCATGAAACAGATTCGCCTGAGTGGTGTTGCTATGGCCAATCAGCAAACACAACTAGCTATGCTCGATTATTTAGACTCCACGTCTATTCGACCTATTATCAGTGATACGTTTGATCTGGCCCAACTGGGAGACGCATTTCAACATCAAATAGACAACAAACACTTCGGTAAAATCTCGATCTCCATCAGCCAAGATTAGTCAAACTAAACGCCGCCAAACTAGGGTTAAAACCTAAATTTGGCGGCATCTAATCATTTCCGTAACCGCTGCTTCACGACCTAATAGTGCGTACAGAGTCTGCAGTCTGCTTTATGAGATCCGCAAACTGGGCCAACAAAGGCTGTGGCAATGTGTGGCCCATACCCTCAAAAAGCACTAACTTTGCATGAGATATCTGCTTTTTAGTCTCTATGCCCCCGCTCACATCGACGAGCGTGTCTTGTTTACCATGGATTATCAGTACTGGCATTTTGAGCTCATTGAGCAACTTATTACGATTAGGCGCTGAACGGATAGCGGCCATCTGTCGAAGGTAGCCGGCCGGGTTGTTGGACCGTTTAAACTCAGACTTTACCGCTATGGCAACCTCCTCATCTGATTCTGGGTAGGCTGGGCTACCGAACATCTGCCGCGTCATCACCGAGTTATCCAAAGCGGAGGTACCTTTGGGAATAGGCTTTACCATTTGCCTAGCCACTGCAAGAGAGGCCCCACCTTTACCAAAAGCCCCTGTTTTAGACATAATAGACGTTAGGGAAAATACTCTATCTGGATACAGTCCAGCCACCAACTGACTGATCATTCCACCCATAGACATACCGACAATATGCGCCGCTTTAATATCAAGTGCATCGAGCAAGCCAACCGTATCAGCGGCCATATCATTCAGTGTATAAGGTACTTTCACGGGAATACCCAACAAAGAATTAAGCCCTAACCTGAGAAAACTCGGGGCTACCTCACCTTCCATTTTATCGGTGAGCCCAATGTCTCTATTGTCAAAACGAATAACTCTAAAACCCCGCTCCACCAATAAATCGCAAAATTCCAAGGGCCACCGAATCAGCTGGTTATAAAGACCGGCAACAAGCAAGACGACCGGGGCATCAGCATCACCAAACTCTTCGTAGGCCATGCGTATGCCATTAGATTGAACAAACTGTGTATTCAGTTTTTGTGTTTTATTATTGGTCACGCAATTCTCGCCTCAATATTTTCATAAATAGGTGTTAGATACTCAAGCTACAATTGGGGGAATCAAGGTGCATTAGTGCGTTATCATAAGGCTCTTTTCACTCATGCGCCATAACCCATTGCTGTAAAAAAGGCGACTTTCCCAAGTCGCCTTTGTCCTGTTATATCTAATCATTTTATTACTCTGGCAATTCGCCTGGCGCCCAGTAGTTGATCAGATCTTTAATGTAATTACTGGAAGCACCAGATGTAGAAGCTCCCAGCCCTACTTGGACGCGCGGCCCAATTAAAAAAGGCCGAGGTTGCAGATCATAAAGTGTTGCCGAAGGGTCTATTTCTGTTGCTAGCTTATTAAATTCTGATTTCATCCAAGTTTCTTGAGCTGCGCCATAGCCCGTACTGCCATATGCCAGTTGCCCGACCAAACGACCGTTGAGATCAAAGACGCCAGACCCACTAGCTCCAGGTGCTGCAGGCAACGTGTAATGCAGTGTGGAACGCTCATCCATGTTGAGACCTATAAATGCACCTCCACTTGTCACATAGGGCCCTGATCTCAGCATCAACGCTGGATGCCCCACTGTAATTAATGGCTCACGACGCACAAGCAGACTAGAATCTGCAAACTGAATAGGCTCAAGATTCATCTCTTGATCTGTCCGTAAGAGCGCAACATCACCACGATGGGCGCCCTCAACAGCATCGTTCCAGGTTATGTCTGTTAACAATGCTTTATAAATGTCACCCACATCCAGCCCTGTCCGATTAACCAGTTTGGCATTAACAATTTGTCCTTGGAATGTTTTAAAGGTATTTTCATCGCCCACTGACATAAAGGTAACGCAGTGATCATTAACGACGATCAAGTTCTTACTGACAGCAAATCCGGTACAGATACAGGAGTCACTGAAATCCTCGGTAAGATCTCCAGCAGCGCAGTTAGTACATCCATTAGCTTTAACATACATTACAGTTCCTTGCTTGGCCGTATCAAATGCAGAGCTATTTAATTCACTTCGTGGAAAACCGGATACGGTAAATGCATCACCATAATCTATCACTTCATAATTTGTTGTCGCTAACGTATTTCCGCTGACAGGCCAATCAGGGTTACTCGTAATCACAGGTGCATCAGCATTGAGAATCGAGGCTTGCTGAGCATCATAACTCTCGACAAACGCTCGCATATCTGCACTACCCAAAGCAATCGTTGATTGATTAGGGTCAGCAAAAAACGTACTTAAAACACCAAGAGAATTTTTCCCAGGATGGGCAATTCCATAACAGTTATCGGGCGTGTCGTAATACTCCTCCTTGATCATACCAACAACATAACCATTGTGATTAAGAAGAGGCGCTCCGATACTCCCTGCATCAGACCAAAAGTCTACTGCGTAAACATCAGCTCCATCGCCACCAATATCACCAAAATAGAAATATTCGTCACAATTATTAATAATTTCCGCGGTGGTGGCGTGCCAGCCCCCGGCGTCTCTTGCAAAGTCAGGGTGGTGCAGTGTTACGATGCTTGATTCACGCGAGATATCTGCTGGGGCCAACTGCAAAACCGATGTTTCCTTTTCAATTGAATCCCAGGACGCCCAATTCTCCACGAATACATTCTTATCCTTGCTACCCTTACTTAGCTTTATGATGGCAAAGTTCTCATCGCTTGCGACAACAGCCCCTGCACCCCAACTCCCATCAAAGGTTTGAACGATGGGTCCAGCTCCTACTTCAAAGGTTATTCCCTGGGCACCAGAGGCCTCGAACTCATCAACCAGGTTCTGACAGGTATACCACTCCTCAGGATTAAATGGGTTTGGGTAATTTCCTCCAGCCCAAGGACGAACAGGTTGTTCTTCAAACGATGCCGTTGCGTTTACCTCGGTAATGATGAGATCTGGGGCAATAAAAAAACCTGTTCTTGGTTCTGAACTAAAACGCCAATCGATATATTCATTTTGACCGAGCATGCATGTATCGCCATAAACTTGAACGACGGCTGGAGCGGCCCATCGCGCGACTTTAGCGGGTATATCAAGCGTACTAAAGTCAATATTATCCGCTACACGGTTTTGTAAGTAGCCATCATACTTTTTAATTGAAAAACTTTTGTTACCATTGGAATCTTCAAAAACCTCTCCGTCAGGCCATTGATCAATAATGGTTTGCACTTTGATCGTACCGTAGTCAGAAGATACTCTTGTGAAAGTGGCTTTCGATGTAAACCCGGTCTCGGCATCGCCCCCACTACTATTACCCACGACAACGTCTTGAAATCCAGCCTCATCAGTACTAAAACAAACTTCATTACCCTGACTATCTTGAGTACATTTACTTTGGTAAACAAATCTAAGCTTTTCTTCGACAGGAGGCGAAGTACCGGCAATATGAGCACTTATCTCAGCAGAGCTGTCTCTGGTTGCACCTGACCCAATAACCCCATTAGTCAGAGCGTCGCCATCCAATCCAAACAAATAGCGTAGTAGTAATAATCCGTCAGTCAACGCATCCATAGATCCATTGCCATCCAGATCAAAGATCGCAACACGAGCGTCAATATAACTTCCTATGGCCTCTGGGCTCGTAATGGTCGCATCAGACGCTAAAGCACCCGCTGTGAGGGATATGCCCTCCAAGCCAAACTGATGACGCAAAACTAAAAGCCCATCAGTTAAGGCATCATCGGCTCCGTTTCCATCAACGTCATACTGTGATGCAATACTCGCGCTTGAAATTAAGCATGCAATCAGGAACATTAGCCCGTGCAAGAATAGGTTATCTAAGCCTTGGTTTTTATCCACATTTACACCCCAAATATATCAACTAAAACGTGTTTATTGAGGAAATGTTAGCAGTAAAGGGTAATCAATATTGCATACAAAGTCGGCATCGGCTGTTGAAAAACTCATTATTATTTTCTCTTCATGAGAAAATAATAAGTTGCAAACTCTGAGTAGAGTCACCACGCAATAAAAAAGGTGCCTTAAATTCACTATGCAACTATTAAAATAGGTCAACCCAAAATTAGCCATTCCTGTACCCGTGATAACGCTAAATCGGCTATCAGGAAAAATTTAATATAACGCTAGAGACTAGGCCAATAGTATTATTAATCCGTATGTCAGACATAATGTCCCGAGCACTAAATATGCTTCAATGTACATTGTAAAATCATTGAACACGGGTCCTTGGAAGGCCAAAATCAATGACCAGTAAACATATCTTCACAAAGGTATCATCATAAAATGAAGCAACATATTCATATTGTTTGGTTCAAGCGCGACCTGCGAGTTGATGACCATGCGCCACTTGCATATGCAGTAGCTAAAGGAATACCCGTTTTACCTCTTTATGTCATTGAAAAAGACTATTGGCGGCAAAATTTCGCCTCACGTAGACATTGGTCTTTTATTCGAGATTGTTTATCAGACCTTCGACAGGAGACTTCAGCTCTGGGGCAACCGCTGGTGGTACGACCGGGTGAAATTCTCAAGGTTTTTCAAGATATAAGTAGTAAATATACTATTAAGGGCATTTTTTCTCATGAGGAGTGCGGAAATAATTGGACCTTTCAGAGGGATAAGAGAATTATTCAATGGTGTAAAACTAATAATATTTCTCTCCATGAGTCTCCTCATAATGGCGTAGTAAGACGCTTGAAAAGTCGCGATCAGTGGTCAAAAACACGCAATGCTCGGATGGCCAAACCCGTAATTACGCCGCCTAGTAGTATACCTCCCCTAGTGGCTGAGAGTATCGGTGAAATACCGCCTGTAGATCATCCTATGTTTGGCGATACAATCGTAGGCACAGTTCAACGCGGCGGTCGCCGAGCAGCGATAAAAACACTAAACAGTTTCCTGGCCCGTCGGTCAGTCTACTATGTTCAGAATATTTCAAATCCGGCACGCTCAGATTACTACTGCTCCAGACTCTCTGGGCATCTCACCTGGGGTTCGCTATCAGTGCGTGAGGTAGTGAAAGCCGCACAGGCTTTTGCACAGACACCCTCCTTTGGACAGCACGGTGAGCAAAAACGGAGTTTTTCTGCATTTAATAATCGTTTAGCGTGGCGCTGTCATTTCATGCAAAAACTTGAAGACCAGCCAAGTATTGAATTTGAGTGTATGCACAGCGCCTATGAGGGAATACGCCAGACTCACAGTCAGACAGCCCACTATTATCAAGCCTGGGCCGAGGGACGCACAGGCTATCCTCTTATTGATGCCTGTATGCGGAGTCTTGTTCATCGGGGATGGATTACCTTTCGCATGCGTGCAATGTTAGTGTCTTTTGCCAGTTACCACCTTTGGTTAGATTGGCGGAAAACCGGCTACCATTTGGCCCGAGTATTTACCGATTATGAACCTGGTATTCACTACAGTCAGCTGCAAATGCAATCCGGAGTGACCGGGATCAATACAACGCGTATTTATAACCCTATCAAGCAATCCCAAGATCAGGATCCCAATGGACAGTTCATCCGTCAGTGGGTTCCAGAATTGAGACAGGTATCGGACATGTGGATTCATGAACCTTGGAAAATGAGCTCCGCGCTGCAGCAGAGGGCCAGTTGTCTGATTGGTGAAGACTATCCAGCGCCTATAGTAGAACACGCCTCTGCCATCAAAGCGGCGCGCAAGGGCCTAAGCGCGGCTCTTGCCCAAGCGGACTATCACCAAGAGGCGAATCAAATCTTTGACAAACTAGGCAGCCGCCAGCGTCGGAAAAAACCAACCGTGCCCAAAGCAGACAGTAGTCAACTCTCGCTTTTCAACTAAAGCACGTCAAGGCAAGACAATATTAAAGTCATCATTAGACTCACCCAGTAGTGAGAAAAACGTCAGTAGCTTTAATGTGCTGCCTTCAATGGATAATTGGTCGGAGGTAATGATGTCAGTAATACCCACTTCACCCACCAGTAGATCAACGAACATTGCCTGCGTTATTCTAATGCTGGCATCCGCAGTGCTATCAAAGGGTGTATCTTGGTAGTACATAACGGAGTTTCTTATCGTCAGCACAAAATTTTGCTCGCGTTCAGTAAACAGTACATTTAGCGTAATAGCCTTGCCTACTGCTTTTTCTGCATCTAGGTTAACCGACAGTGCCTTCATAAACTCTGATAAGGGGACTTCTTGAAGAAAAGCTTTGGAATTCACTTTTAAGAATTGCTCTTTCACCTTTCCGGCAATCAGTTCCGCCGCTCCAGACAAATAAATATCTCTCCATGGACCAGACTCGGCTTGATACCCCATCTGACGATAAGCCTCGGCCAACATTTCACGCGCGGGCACATTGTCTGGCTCAGCAAATACCACATGATTGAGAACCTCTCCCACCCAACGATAGTCTCCCTGCTCCATAGACTGACCTGCACGCTGTAAAATAGCCGTAGAACCGCCCATAAAGTCCACGTAACGCTGTGCAGACTGTTCTGGCGGTAATGGGTTCAAATTTGCAGGGTTGCCGTCATACCAACCAAAATAATGCTGATACACCGCTTTACTGTTGTGACTTAACGTCCCGTAGTAACCACGGACATGGAAATTCTTTGCCAAACTCTCGGGCAACTCTAACTTTTCAGCGATTTCTCGAGGCGTATAGCCCAAATTGGCTAACCGCACAGTTTGATCGTGAGTAAATTTGTACATATCTTGTTGCTGCTGCATTTGCGTAATAATGCGATCATGGCCCCAAGTAGGCCAATGGTGACTATTAAAGAAAATCTCTACATCATCGAGCCGATCAATAGATTCACCAATGTAATTGCTCCAAAGGAGTGCGTCGCGGACTTTCGCGCCCCGTAAAGTCAGCACATTATGCATTACATGAGAGAGAATTTCGGCACCACAAAAGGCCTTCCACTGAGGTAAATAAAAGGTTAACTCGGCAGGTGCCTCAGAACCTGGCATATTGAAGAACTCAAAGTCCACTCCGTCAACCGTGATGTTCATTTGGGTTTGATCAATAATGACCGAGGGCGGAACGATTGACAGAGACCCAAATACAACCTGCTTGCCCAATCCACTATCCACATGGCCAGTGGGTGAATGGTCCAGAGAATTGCCAAACATATAGTTGCCACGCCTTGCCATAGCCGGACCAGCAATCACATTCTCGCTAGTCGCCTCCTCAATAAACCCTGCCGGCGCAATTAGCGGGACATCTTGATATTTCGCTGTTTGCTCATTGGTGATGGCCAAAATACCGCCAAAGTGGTCAGCATGACTGTGCGTAAAAATCACACCAGTCACTATAATTTTACCCAAATGTTGCTCAGCAAACTCCATAGCAGCAGCGGTAGTCTCTAAGCTCGTGAGGGGATCAACTACAATCCAGCCTTTATCACTCTTGATAAGCGTGGTATTAGCCAGATCAAAACCGCGCAACTGATAGATACCCTCGTCTACCCTGAATAAGCCGCGAATATTATTTAGCTTGGCTTGCCGCCAAAGGCTCGGGTTAACCGTCTCAGGCGCATCACCTGAGACAAACGCATAACTCCCAGGATTCCACATGGTGTCACCCTGCTGGTTACGCAGCTCATTGTTGGGTGCACTCGCCACCAAACCGCGTTTAGCATCAACAAAATCTTGCTGATCTGTAAAATCTAAACTCTCAGCCATGCGCTTATTACTCGCGATGGTATGAACGCTTGCTTGCGACTTTTCTTTATTAGACTGCTCAATAGAGGATTCGCACCCGACGAATAGTAACGAAGAGGCAAATATGACTACGGTTCTAAAAATTCTGACTTGAATCAGCATTACAACAGGACCTCAAATATTGGACGTATAAAACACATCGTGATGTACCAATTGTGACACCAGCCCCGTAATAATGTAAACCGCTCAAAGCGCTTGAACGTTGATTTCTACCTTAAGCCGGTTCAAATCATAAATTACATAATGGTCGCCCTGCAGCGTCAAAATTTCCTGCTCAGTCCACTCTCTGAAACTTTTATTAACTCGCTGCCGTGAACCCAAGCAAAGCGTCGTCTAAAAAGCCTTTATTTGACTAACTTCATCCGCGTCGATTGTTGTGCGGATTAAATATCTAGGGGCAAAAAAATGCCGCGCCATCTACAACGGCGCGGCATTTTAATAGCTAAAAGTGATGCCGTTAAGCTTGCATAGCAGCCATGGCTTTCATGACAAACTTTTCAGTCTGTTTACCACCTGACTCTAGTGCTTTGTGATTGGTGTTGTCTGAGAGCTCATCCCATTTAGCAACAATAGCATCCGGATTTTGGCTTTCCACCGGCATAAAAATACCATCGGTCTCATACATGCTTGCGGTTGCGTAACCACCAGCGCCAGCACAAAGAATTGTTCGAGTAGGTGCTTTTTCATCGCATAGTACGATAGCGCCCGCTGTTACTGCCTCAGCGGTCATTAGTTCTAGCATTGCAGGGGGTAACAAATCTTCGGTCATGCGAGTGCCCGCAGTGGGGGCCAATGCATTGACATGAATATTGTTCTTACCGCCCTCAAGAACCAAAGTATTCATGAAACCCAGCACTGCCATTTTCGCTGCGCCGTAGTTAGTCTGACCGAAGTTACCATACATACCACTGGATGAGGTCGTCATGACGATTCGACCATAATTCTGCTCACGCATGATGTCCCAAACGGCCTTTGTACAATTCACCGACCCCATCAAATGAACGTCCATGACCAATTTAAAATCAGCCAAATCCATTTTACTAAACGACTTATCACGCAAAATACCGGCATTGTTGATCAAAATGTCAACACGGCCCCACTTCGCCATTGCCTGAGCAACCATGTCCTGTACTTCTTCAAATACAGCAACATTGGCGCCGTGAGAAAATGCTTGTCCACCGTTTGCTTCAATTTTGGCAACAACTTCCATAGCCGCATCCGACGAGGCACCGGTGCCATCGCGAGCGCCACCAAGATCATTGACTACAACTTTTGCTCCTCGTTCAGCCAATGCAAGCGCATGTGAACGCCCTAGCCCGTTTCCTGCGCCAGTGACGATTGCTACCTTACCTTCAAAATTAATACTCATTACCTACCTCTTCTTCGTAGTATTTTTATAAATTTAATTAGCCATTTGTACGGTTAGCCACTCAGCAACCAGCGCGGGCTTATCTCCGCCTTCTATTTCAACCGTAATATTCATTTTAAAGTCGTACTGTCCAGGACGTTTTTCAGTAATTTCCATCACCGTGGCATGACAACGTATCTTACTGCCGACACGCACAGGTGCCACAAAACGTACCTTATCAAAGCCTTTGTTGACTCCCATGTACATGCCTTCAATCACTAGATTGTAGCTCGTAGAAAAGTAAGACAACATAGATAACGTAAGAAACCCATGAGCGATAGTGCCACCAAAGGGCGTGTTTGCAGCGGCTACCGGATCGGTGTGGATAAACTGGCGGTCAATTGTACACTCAGCAAATTCATTGACTTGCTCTTGGGTGACTTCAAACCAAGGTGTCGGCTCACAAACGTATCCAATATAGTTCCCGATTTCGCTTTTATTAATCATCTGTGGCATTGTACTTTCCCTCTTTCAGTGTAAATAAAAATCCCTAACAAACTCTGTAACTTGGGATAAAAACGACATTTAAACTAACAAACATCGACGAATATTCTAAAAAACAAGGCTCGGATGTTATCACAGATAATCGGTTTAGTAGCGCTGTAATATTGACTATGGGGTCTCGTTATAAACATACTTAAATGACTTAAATACCTTCGTTTTAATCGCGTCATTCACCTACTGGGCATCCCGAAAAATGGGTATTTAACTGGCAAAAAAAGGTCTAACCAAAAACGCCCAAGAGCAAAACCTCTTGGCCGTTCTTTATAGCGTCTATCTATACTTTACCAGCCGCACTGCTGATCTTTATTTTGCACCTTTAGCCAGTCATTAAGCGGTCCAAAATAGTCAATAATTGCACTGCCATCCATGTCCGGTTGGCCGGTCATTGCTTGCATTGCTTCAGGCCAAGGCTTGCTCTGTCCCATAGCCAACATATCACCTAACTTTTTACCGGCTGCTTTGTTGTCATAGATTGAACACTCATGCAAAGGACCTTCAAAGCCTGCCTCATCGCACAACGACTTATGAAACTGAAACTGCATGATAAAAGACAAAAAATAACGAGTGTACGGGGTATTCCCAGGAATATGGTACTTAGCACCTGCATCAAAATCGGCCTCAGTACGTTCTAGCGGCGCGGCTATACCTTGATACTCTTCGCGTAATCGCCACCAACCCGCATTGTAATCCTCCGGCGCTATCTCCCCGGAAAAGACCTGCCAACGCCATTCGTCGATCATTTTTCCAAAAGGCAGAAAGGCAATCTTTTGCAATGCCATTTTCATCTGTTTATTAATCGTCGCCTCGTAGCCCTCAACGGTCTCGCCGATTAAACCCTTTTTCTTAAGATATGCCGGTGTCATTGAGAGCTGGATGGTGTCGCCAATCGCTTCGTGGAAACCGTCATGCGCCCCACCCTTAAATACGGAGGGCTGATCCTTGTACATCAGATAGTAGTAAATGTGTCCCAACTCGTGGTGCAGTGTTTCGAGTTGCTCCTCATTAATTTCTACACACTGTTTAATACGCGGATCATTACCATTATCGATATCCCAAGCACTAGCATGACAAACAACGTTACGGTCTCGTGGTTTTTTGATCATCGAGTTCTTGTAAAAGCTATCAGGCAGTGATGGCAGTCCAAGTGAGGTAAAAAAGGCTTCAGCAGTCTTAGTCATTTGTAACTCATCGTACCCCTGATCCACCAAGGCTGACGTGACGTCAAGTGATGCTACGCCACTATAGGGTTCTGCAATGTCATAAATATTATCCCAAGTTTGCGACCACATGTTACCCAGTAGGTGCGCAGGAATCGGTCCTTCATTAGGCACTTTTTCAGCGCCGTATGTTTCGCTCAAACGACCCCGAACATAGCAGTGAAGCTGATCATAAAACGGTTTTACTTCACCCCACAGACGCCTAGACTCTTCAACAAAAACCTCACTTTCCATATCGTAACCGCCCTGCCACAGGTCGGCCAAATTGGTATAACCAAAGTCTTTAGCGCCCTGATTACCAATCTCTACAAACCGCTGATACTCTTTGCGGTATGGCGGAGACACTTGACGCCAACCCTGCCAAACATCAAGTAATTCATCATAGTCCCTTGACTGCGCTAACACTGACTCCAGCTCTTGCAACTCTCTACACACGCCGGCGGCATTGCAGTATTGTCCAGACCCATATTGACCTTCCATATTAGTTAAAATAGCCGACAGTTCAGTGCGCAGAGCTGCGTCATTTGGCGCTGGTGCGGAAGACCCTCTCAATATCAACTCGATAGCCCGTGCTGTCTCCGTATCCATGTCGGCATCACGAAATTGTTTAGCCTGTTTGACCATGCTACTTTGAAAGGCCAGAGATCTCTCTCCAGCTTTTCTGGCCAATATAGCGGTATCAGGGGTGATGTAAGTATTGCGAACCCACTGCGCTGCGCTAGACTCTTCCTCGAGGAGCGCTCCTTCCGCCTGTATTCTTGCCACAAACTGCTTAGCGGTCTCACTGGTCTTCTCTTTCATGGTTGCGTTTTCACCACAGGCACTCAATAGCAATGCCATAGCAACAGCGATAATAATTTTTCCTTGCATAGTTCTCTCCAATTCTCAGTTTTTAGTCAGCGCCATGCATCATTTTGGTAATTACCGGCGATATCAGTAACATCAGCACAGAAATACCCAGTGCAATGAAGCCAACCTGAGAGTAAACCTCGATATAACCCGCCTTTGCTGCTGCCACATTGGTCATTTGACCGCCTATGGTCTCAGCACCAGTGGTACGTGCAATAACCCCGGCGAGAAAGTTGGATAATCCCGAGTAAAGGAACCAAGCACCCATGGTCATGCCGACAATGCGCGCAGGCGCCAATTTAGTCACCGCCGATAAGCCAACTGGCGATACCATTAGCTCACCCATGGTGTGAATCCAGTAAATCAAGAAAATAAAGATAACCGGCGTCAAACCGACTTCACCAGAACCCTTCATACCTCCGACCAAGGCGAGGAAGCCAAGACCCGCCATTGCAACACCTAGAGCAAATTTAACTGGTGTTGAGGGGTTTAGATTACGCCTAGCCAGCCAAATCCATAGCCAAGCCACAAGTGGTGCAAATATGAAGATATAACCTGCATTTAGTGACTGAAACACGGGGCCCGGAACAGACCATCCAAAAATGGTGCGATCAACCAGTCTTGCCGTTAATAAATTTAGCGATGATCCCGCTTGTTCGAACAGCGCCCAAAAAGGAATCTGAGCAAGGATAAAGTAAATGGCGGCCAGCATTCTTGAACGCTCATCACCATGCAACTTAGTCAAAGAGTAACTCACCATTCCAACCAGCATGATGATACCTATTGGGCCCAAAATACCGCCAACTAGCTCTTCGTTCATCACCAACAGCATGGAGACCGCAATAATGGCCAAGCCAACCAAATAACACATCCATTCCACATTAATGAACAAGAATACTTTTTCTTTTAGCTTTTCAACTGACGGCGGCTCTGCCTTACCTTCCAACCAGCTCTGGCAGGATAAAAATACAACCAAACCGACCAGCATGCCTATGCCAGCTAACCCAAACCCATACTTCCATCCATGCACAATACCGAGATAACCGCAAAAGATTGACGCTAAAAATGCGCCCATGTTGATACCCATATAAAAAATTGTAAAACCAGAATCACGACGTGAATCACCAAAGCCATACAGCGAACCAACAATGGTTGAAATGTTGGCTTTCAAAAAACCAACCCCGGCGATTAGCAAGGCCAGAGACAAATACAACATCATTAGATATCCCTCCTCCGTCTCTACGCTCATCGTAAATTGGTCTCTTGGAATGACCGCGGGTAAGTCAACGGTCTCTGGCTCTGCGATCAACATATCGGTTTCGGTAAAAGTCACATAGGATGTTCCTGAATCGGAAATAATCAACTGCTTAGCATCACCACCGCGGGCATCAAGACTAATTTCATATTGAGTATCGTTATACTCCAGCAATTGCCTCGAGCCACTGCCCTCAAAGGTCATTCCAAAGTGACCTAAGGTTAATAGAATAGCGCCAAAAGTAACCGCCTTTCGTGCACCAAGGTAACGGTCTGCCAGCGAACCACCAATAATAGTCATCACATACACCAAAGCAGTGTAAGCACCGTAAAGCAGACTTGATCTTTCATCAGAAAAAAGAAAATGCTGGGTGAGATAGATCACCAAAAGCCCGCGCATTCCATAATAGGAGAAACGCTCCCACATTTCGGTAAGAAATAAAATAACCAAACCACGAGGATGCCCCATGATGGTTTTTTCATTGAGTGAACTATTATTTGCTTGCGGTGTATCCATGGATTCAATCCCTGCGCTAGATAGTTAGTTTCGTGTAGTTAAGGCAAAACCAGCCGCCCTTAAAATCAGCCGAAACCTTATCACAGTCTAACGCGGGGTGTAACCATCCTAAGCCATCTACATTGACCCAAATTCGACTAAATGTCTTACTCTGGCGCAGACTCAGGCTGGTACTTGTAATAGCCCTCAAAAGGTATCATCAGGTGAGCGTAGTCTGATCCCTTGAACATTTGATAGGGAGCTCCGACGTTAAAGTCAGTTGGAAAATTAGCAATAGTTGCCGGATCCCTAGGCATTAGCATCAGATGCGGGCCAGACTCAATCCAATGCCCATGCTTCATCGCCATACCCTTGTCACCTCCAGGCATATTGTTATCCTCACCCGTATCACCGTGCAACATCCAAATATAAGCATCTCGCTCCATCACCGGCTTGGTGCCAGCCATGTAAGCTGCGGCCCATTTAAAACCCTCGGCATCGGCGCACAGCGCAAACGCATGATGGGCTGTCTCAAAGCCGTTTTCGGGCATGGGCTTCGTGGCAGTGCAGGTCCAACCATTACTGCCCTCTCGCAGCACATCACCGTCGCCCCCTACGATAGTCGCAAAATCACCAATAAATGAGGGTGCAGCACCTGAATAGGCGGTAATTTGCCACTCGGCCGACGCATGAGAAAGCCCATTGTCAGCGGCCAAAAAAGTGCTTGAGAGCATAAGTGTCGATAATAAAACTACCATTGATATTAGCTTCATAATAATCTCCAAGGGTTTTAAAGAATGTACTACTTAACTATAGCCGTTAAATAACTAAACTATTTACAAAAGGTGTATCCGCAGTATGCTATGTGAAATTCAATAGATAATAGAGACACTATGAAGACCCTTAGCCCAGCCATGTCAATATTCTTGTCACAAAAACCAGAGTTTCTTCAGTTATTAGGGTTTAAAGACTACTGGTTTGACGAACCGACTCAGATCTACCACTGCACTTTTGAGCCCTCAGTGGCACTCACCCACTCCAACGGCACCATTGTTCAGGGTGGCTTTATTGCCGGTATGTTGGATTCCGTCATGGCACAGTATGTTCTTCATGTTCATGACTTTACGGTAAACCCACTGACATTAAATTTAGATATTACTTATCTTTTGTCTTGCCGGCCCGCCCCAGTAGAGCTTCGCTCAAAGGTACTTAAGATGGGCAAGAGTATCGCGTTTACCAGTGCTGAAATGTTTCAGGACGGCGTACTAATTGCAACTGCATCTGCGACTAACAAATTAGTACAAATAAAACATTAAATTCCTTAATATCAATATATTAGCGGGCTAAATTAAAGTATTATATAAATATTATTTCCAGGTGTATTATCTTAGAGAATCAAGTAGCAATGCGTCATTTGGCACTAAATATAATCCGAATGGCACCAATTAAGAAGACCTATAATTAACCGCTCTATAAGGTAGAGAAACGAACCAACAGAGAACAAACAGATGAACGACCATGCCGCCATTGACAGTACTGAACTCGCCGACTTTCGTAGAGGCGTAATCGACTGGATCAAAAACAACATCCCTGCCGACCCCGGCTTTTTACTTCCACAAACCTTTATGGAGGTTGGTTCTGAGCAAGTGCTTGAGTTCCTCCGTGAATGGCAGCATAAGGTCTGGTCGTCGGGCTTCTTGGGTATGGCGTGGCCTAAACAATACGGCGGCGGCGGCATGCCCCGTATCTTTCAACAAATTGCTGACGAAGAAATGAAACGCGCCCGGGTACCTATTTGTTTTAACGTGATCGGCTTGGGATGGGCTGGGCCGCTCATTATCGACACTGGTACGGACTTTGAAAAAGAAACCTACCTCAAGGGCATTCTCACTGGCGAAGACATCTGGTGTCAGGGCTTTTCCGAGCCCAACCATGGCTCTGACTTGGGTAGCATCCAAACACGCGCAGAACGAGATGGTGACGAATACATTATTAACGGCAGCAAAATCTGGACTACCATGGGTAATTACGCCAAGTATATGATCTTGCTGGCACGCACAGATTCACAGGCTGAGCGCCGCTACAATGGCTTGTCGTTCTTTCTGTCACCTATGAACGCGGCAGGTATAACAACCTCCCCTATTCAAAAACTCACCGGTGATTATGGATTTACCGAAACCTTTTTTACCGATGCGCGTATTCCCGCCAGATGCTTGATGGGAGAAGAAGGTCATGGCTGGCGAATCGCCATGCAAACTCTACAATATGAGCGCGGGGCCGAAGCTGGCGCTGCCGGCGGTGTGTCGATTCTCTCCACGGTCATGAATGATTTGCTGCGTATCGCAAAAGACGTTGAGCGCGATGGTCAACCGATCATGCAAGACCCCGTGACACGCGACAATCTGGTGAAGTTTTTGATTGAAGAGCAAGCACTTTATCTGGCTGAAAATCGGGTCAAGATACCGGCACTTTGTGCTGACTACCCTAACTCCCTTGCGTTATCCACCAAACTGCGTGGTACAGAGTTCTTCCGTCGTATGCGGCAATACTCGCTGACCCTTCAAGGTGCATCGAGTGCGCTATACGTGGGAGACGAAGACGCGGTTGAAGGCGGCTTTTGGCAGCGCGCCTACATGAACAATTTCTCTACCACCATTGGCGGCGGCACCAGCCAAATCCAAGCCAACATCATTGGCGAGCATGTGCTCGGCCTACCTAAGGATTAGAGGAACCTATAATGACAAGAACAGCAAATCTCTCAATAGCGTTCAGTGAAGAACAAGCGATGATTCTGGACAGTGCCAAAGCCTTCTGTCGGGACAATTCTGACACTAGTGCAGTACGCGCCTTACTCAAGAGCGAGACCGGCTTCAATCCTGAAGTATGGAGCCAAATGGTGGCTCTAGGCTGGACTGGAATTGCATTACCCGAGCAATACGGTGGTTCTGAAATGGGTATTGGCGCGACTATTCCGCTGGTTGAAAGTATGGGTCGGCATATGCTGAGTACCCCTTTCATCTCATCAACCATTACTGCCCAGGCCATTATCCGCGGCGGAAGCGTAGCTCAGCAGGCCAAATGGCTGCCTGGCATGGCTGAAGGTTCGATTGGTACTATGGCTTTGCTAGATAATGAAGATTGGGGAGCTACTGGGACTAGCTGCACACTTACCGCTAATGGCGATAGCTTTGAACTACACGGCAAAAAGTTATTGGTCAATGATGCCGCCGTTGCCGACTTCTTTTTAGTATTAGCTAATCATGATGGTGCATTAAAGCTCGTGATTGTTGAAGCCACTCAGTTGGGCGCCGACGCAATCAAACATAAAACACTAGTCGATGAGACAAAACGCGCGGCTAACGTTGATTTCAGCGGAGTTAGCGTCTCTGCGGAGGCGTTGCTTGTCAATGGTGCCAAAGTACTGCCAGACGTTCGCCTAATTGGTGCCTTATTAATCGCCGCAGAAGCCACAGGTTGTGCGGCAGCAGCACTTGACACTGTAGTTGACTACCTGACAACGCGAAAGCAATTTGGCCGTCTTATCGGCTCTTATCAGTCGCTTAAGCACCCGACGGTAGAAATTCTAATTCAAATGGACTCAGCGAGAACCTTTATTTATCACGCAGCCACCCTCATTGACGATGGTCCACTGGATAATGATAGCGAAATTGCCTGTCGAATGGCCAAGGCACAAGCCGCAGAGGCTCTCTCGTTTGCCGGTGATCGTGCTGTACAGTTTCATGGCGGCATGGGTTTCACCTATGACTGCGATGCCATGCTCTATATTCGCCGAGCGCAGTGGTCACAACACCAATATGGCGACCCTCAGCATCATCGTAAGTTACTCGCCGGCTTACTACTTGATTAACTACTCTAAGCCCACATTTAATAAGCTCCATAAAAAAGCCCGCTTTCGCGGGCTTTTTTATTAACGATGACACTCTTTACTAGCGCACCAGATAACGCCGGCGAGCAAGTAAGAGTCCTGCCAGAACTAGCAACACTAACAGAGACGCGTCACTTGAGCCATTGCTGGCAACCGTACAACCACCGCCACCAGAACTAGACTTTTCTATAGCGGTAATCTGCAAACGCTCTGAAGAAACGGTAATACTTGTATCACCATTATCAATCACTACAGTCACTGGCCCGTTACCACTTGTCATGCCGGCGGTTACTGTGGCCGTATAAATACCACTACCCTGTTCAACAAAGTCACTGACCACTACACCTACTAGCGCCATACTACCGGTGACGTTCATGAACTCTAAACCAACTCCTTCAGCACTCAACGCGGTCACTGTAACAGTAGTACTGTCAGTACCATTAGCCTTTAACGTCGTATTTGACAGAACAACTTGGCTATTACTACTTGGAATACCAATATCTCTAACGGCTATTCCACCAGGATCAAACAAGCTGCCATTAGCAACACCATCAGCATCGTTCGCTCCACCATCCGCAATAAACATTTGTAAGCAGTCATCACCAGCGGTTAAGTCCAGGGTATATAGATCACTGCCCAGTGCTGGACATGCTCCCTCAACAGACATCGCTGTACTAAGTGCATTGGTACCACTGAAGACAAAGTCTGCCCAACCGCCGCTCGCGCTATACTTCCGGTATACCGCACTCTCAGGGATCGCTACTGATAATGGCACAACTAAGGTATAACTATAACCAGGCTCAGCGCCCGTTAAGATGAAGTCAATCAAACCGCCTGGATAGTCAAAGCTGTTATCTGCAATCCCAGTCAACGCGGCAATATACTCTTCGCTGATCCCGACATTATTACCACCCGCTCCGAGTGCAAAACCACCCAGTATCATTTGAGTTCCTGGCTCAGATTCGACAACTGCCCCACTATCACCAAACGGAATCAGATTAGGTTCAGCTATATTATCCAAATAATCTGGAATACCATCGCCATCACTATCACCATAACCCTCATCAGCATCTGATATACCATCACCATCACTGTCAGCGTCCGCAGACAATACCGGCGCTTGTGCGAGTACGTTCAGGTTCACCGCTACCGATACAATCTCAACGCCATCACTGATATCAACTTCCACCAGGTAAACGCCGACCGCCAGCGCTGCCGCGTCAAACTCTAGGGCCTTCACACCTACGGTAGCATTGGGTAACGTCAGCAACGTCTTAGCCCAATCAACCGTATGTGTATCGGTTGCGTTAGCATCGAAAATCGCTACATTAATCATCGCAACCCCTAGATTCTGTGCAATGGTAGACCCGGCAATGCCTGCCTGAGAAATCTGCAATGTTACCTTCGGTGGCAGGTTCCCCTCAACGATCGTAATAACCTGGTCAGTATTAACACCTAGTACCGCATTAGTCGCCTCACCTAAAGTAATCACGACGTTTTCCTCTGACTCAGCAGCTTCATCGGCAACGATACTCAAACTAATGCTTGCTATCTTTCCTTCGGTAATAATGACACTACCGGTTGAGCCAACAGTGTAGTCATCACCTTCAGCGGCGGTACCGCTAACGGTGAAGGGGATACTTACTGGGTAATCTGCAGCCTGACCGCTTAGTAATACGTCAATGGACAAATTACTACCTTCAGTGGTCGTAACGTCCACTCCTAGGTTAACCATTGGTACGACTTTGAGAATCTGCGTATCAGTCACCGTGAGGCCTGCATTAGTGGCAGACCAAACAATCTCGTAGCGACCAGACTGAAATGGTCCCAATTGATCAGCAACAACATCAATGGCTATGCCATCCCCATATATGGCACTGGCAACATCTTCTGGGTCTAAATCCACAGCCGTTAGGAAGCCGGCGGCATTGACCGTCAGATCAGCCGGAATAACCAACGTAAATGGGATAGCGGCATCAACAACATTGACAGTACGTGCCACTGACGTCGCTGCATTACCCGCGGCATCAGAAACGTTGTAGCTCAGAGTATAGGTATCCACTTTACTGGTATCTACAGTTCCTGTAACCACAATATCGGCAGTCAGATCACCATCAACCGCATCTGTAGCTGTAGCGCCTGGGTCAGTGAACACAGCGCCCACTTCTAGCTCAATACTAGCAGCACCTAATAAGGTAATCACTGGTGCAACTGTATCAACGGCAACTGCGGCAACAACTTTGACCGAACGGGTCACGGGTGTCGCTGCATTACCCGCGGCATCAGAAACGTTGTAGCTCAGAGTATAGGTATCCACTTTACTGGTATCTACAGTTCCTGTAACCACAATATCGGCAGTCAGATCACCATCAACCGCATCTGTAGCTGTAGCGCCTGGGTCAGTGAACACAGCACCCACTTCTACCTCAATACTAGCATCACCTAATAAGGTAATCACTGGTGCAACTGTATCAACGGCAACTGCGGCAACAACTTTGACCGAACGGGTCACGGGTGTCGCTGCATTACCCGCGGCATCAGAAACGTTGTAGCTTAGAGTATAGGCACCCACTTTACTGGTATCCACAGTCTTTGCAGCCGTTGCAACACACATTACCCATAAGGGGCTATTAACTAGGGCCACAGTATTTGTCACACTGTTAACGACATTGTCATTAGCAGAGTTACGTGTTGTAAAGACGAACGCTTTGTCGCCAGCTTCATTCTTGTCAGCCGTCCAGTACTTCGACTTTGCTTGAGGCCATACAAGATCTGTCTCAAACGCTTTACCGTTCCCAACAAGCGGCATTATATGAGTCGTAATTTCAGCTCGAGTGGGTAATCGACCATTTTCAGCGGCACACCAAGCCTCTGCCTCTGCAAACTGCATTCTTCGGAAACCAAGATTAGACCCCATACGAACAGCATCTTTGGCAGTACTGTTACCTGCAGTACACCCATCGCCAGTAGGACACCACGTAGCGGCCGGAGCCTCAAGGTTAACTGGTGGGCGAACAAAGGTTAAATCACCGGCAATATAGCTTCCTTTAACGGTGACATCATCATCCGTACCCATAGTTGTGTCTGGACCATTACCTATCTTATTAGCAGGGATGTTAATCCCAGGAGCAGATGTGTCTAATAAAGTAACCACAATGTCATTAGTCAGATCACCATCAACCGCATCTGTAGCTGTAGCGCCTGGGTCAGTGAACACAGCACCCACTTCTACCTCAATACTAGCATCACCTAATAAGGTAATCACTGGTGCAACTGTATCAACGGCAACTGCGGCAACAACTTTGACCGAACGGGTCACGGGTGTCGCTGCATTACCCGCGGCATCAGAAACGTTGTAGCTTAGAGTATAGGTACCCACTTTACTGGTATCTACAGTTCCTGTAACCACAATATCGGCAGTCAGATCACCATCAACCGCATCTATAGCTGTAGCGCCTGGGTCAGTGAACACAGCGCCCACTTCTAGCTCAATACTAGCAGCACCTAATAAGGTAATCACTGGTGCAACTGTATCAACTGCGGCAACAACTTTGACCGAACGGGTCACGGGTGTCGCTGCATTACCCGCGGCATCAGAAACGTTGTAGCTCAGAGTATAGGTACCCACTTTACTGGTATCTACAGTTCCTGTAACCACAATATCGGCAGTCAGATTACCATCTTTATTATCCGTCGCCGTAGCGCCCGGATCAGTAAAGACATCGCCAACATTTAGCGTGATACTGGCACTGCCTTGTAAGGTAATCACCGGCGCAGTGGTATCATTTACAGCCACGGTAAATAAATATCCGTCTGTACCATAGCCGGCTTGTTTGTCTACGGCAGAAACACGATAGGCATGAGAGCTAGCGACTTCATAACTGGCCGGCGAATCTAGTGTAACTACACCGCCACTGCTGATGGAAACACCAGAACCAGAGATAGACCAAGTTACTGGTTCATTAGCTGAGATAGAACCTAGAGCAGTACTACCCTCGTCAACCGACGTCAAAAGACCGCTGTAGTCAAAAATTGGCGCCGTGATATCGTTGACCGCAATGGTGACAAGATAACTAACAACCCCTGCTCCACCTTGCTTGTCTGTCGCAGAAACCGTAAAGGAGTGAGACTCGGCCACTAAGAAATCCGCTGGTGACTCGAGGGTGATAACACCTGAACTATTAATAGATACGCCAGAGCCGGAAATCGACCAGTCGACTGGCTCATTAGCCGCCATGGAGCCAAGCGCTTTGCCACCATCATTGATGGATGTTACCAGGCCGCTATAATCAAGAACCGGGGATGTAATGTCGTTAACCACGACAGTCACAGGAATCCTTCGGAAATTCCCTGAGGTATCGGTGGCTGTTATATCGAAGGAATAGGAAGTTTTCACGAGATAATCGGCAGGCGAATCGAGCGTTACAGATCCTGCACTGCTAATAGAGACCCCAGCGCCGGCAATGGACCAAGTGACTGTCTCATCTGCAGTAACACTGCCAAGGGCAGAATCTCCATCATTAACATTTAAGTCAAGGTTATCCACGTAAATAATCGGAGCAGTGACATCGTTGACCGCAACGGTGAAAAGATAACCAACAACTGCTGCTCCACCTTGCTTGTCTGTCGCAGAAACCGTAAAGGAGTGAGACTCGGCCACTAGAAAATCCGCTGGTGACTCGAGGGTGATGACACCTGAACCGCTAATAGACACGCCAGAGCCGGAAATCGACCAGTCGACTGGCTCATTAGCCGCCATGGAGCCAAGCGCTGCGCCACCATCATTGATGGATGTTACCAGGCCACTATAATCAAGAACCGGGGCTGTAATATCGTTGACCTCAACGATGAAAAGATAACCAACAACTGCTGCTCCACCTTGCTTGTCTGTCGCAGAAACCGTAAAGGAGTGAGACTCGGCCACTAAAAAATCCGCTGGTGAGTCGAGGGCGATAACACCTGAACTATTAATAGATACGCCAGAACCAGAAATCGACCAGTCAACTGGCTCATTAGCCGCTATGGAGCCAAGCGCTGTGCCACCATCATCGATGGATGTTACCAGGCCACTATAATCAAGAACTGGGGATGTAATGTCGTTAACCGCGACAGTCACCTGAATACTTCGGGAATTCCCTGGGGTATCGGTGGCTGTTATATCGAAGGAGTGGGAAGTTTTCACGAGATAATCAGCAGGCGAATCAAGTGTTACAGATCCTGCACTGTTAATAGAGACCCCAGCGCCGGCAATAGACCAAGTGACTGTCTCATCTGCAGTAACACTGCCGAGCGCAGAATCTCCATCATTAACATTAAAGTTAAGGTTATCCACATAAATAACCGGAGGAGTGACATCTGCATTCGCCACCCCTGCAACGGCCATTGACAAAGCAAGGATCATATACGCCCAATTGCTAACACTTCTTCGTACTAATTTCATTACCACATACTCCCTGATCAACGCTTTTAACGTTTTTGGTATAAAAAAGATGTCAAACTAAACATCGTGTAAAAACCCTGTATATAAGCCTGAAACACAAACTCGCTCCCCAAGCCTATAAAAAAACCCGTGTGACAAAACTGACTGTCTGTGGGCAAGCGCTGAGCCATTATTCGCCGCAACCTAAAACTTTATGTACCGGCGCGAATTCCGCACGTGATATCAGTATGGGCAATTCACAAATGAGTGTCAAACCAAGACTCCTATATCTTCCTAAAAATAAAGCACAAAAGCTATACGCTTCTATTTTTTAACTAATATTTAAAATCTTATCTACAATGGTGCTAGTTGGCGAGTGGCATAATACCCGCACTGCCATATTGAGCTTGTCTAAAAAAAAGGCATTTGACTATTAATAGAATCAGAAGAATACCGAGCAATAGCAAAGCATTGCTATGCGGAAAGCACGGCGGCCTCTATATCAGTTAAGTATTTTGGATAGCACTAACTAAAAAAGGAATTAAGCATGAGAATACTAAAGGTATCTCCCCTCAACAAAATTGCCTATGGGTTTGGCTCAGTCGCCTTTGGCATCAAGGGCAATGGCTTTGATTACTTTATATTGCTGTTTTACAGTCAGGTCATGGGTGTTGAAGCGTATTTAGTAGGCCTAGCGCTGTTAATTGCACTGCTAGTCGACGCCTTTAGTGATCCTTTAATTGGATACTTTTCTGATAACACACACCATCGATGGGGGCGTCGGCACCCCTTTATGTATGCCGCCGCGATACCCGTCGCAGTGTCCTACTTTTTTATCTGGAATCCCCCAGCAAGCTTAAGCGGAAATGATCTATTTCCGTACATTGTAGTGCTGGCTATTGTGGTCCGCACAATGATTACCATGTTTGAGATCCCTAACTCTGCCCTAGTCGCAGAAATGACCGATGACTATGATGAACGCACTAGCATACTCAGTTATCGGTTCTTTTTCGGTTGGGCCGGCGGCACGTTTATGGGGTTTTTTGCCCTCACCTATTTACTGGTGCCCACCGACACCATTGCTAATGGACTATTTAACCTGCAAGGCTATGGCCAGATGGGGCTTGTGTCATCTATAGTGATTTTTATCGCTATCATGGCCTCATCGCTGGGTACTCATAGCTTTATACCCAATCTCAAAATGGCACCCCCTAAGACCAAGCTATCAATCGCTCGCATTTACAAAGATATTTTCGAAACACTCTGGAACCGCTCGTTTGCTGCTTTGTTCGCCGCTGCATTGTTTGGGGCTATTGGCACCGGTGTTGCTACCGGGCTATCACACTACATTAACTCATTTTTTTGGGGCTTTTCCACTGTTCAGTTGGGCCAAATTTCTCTATCAGTGGTGCTTTCTGCTGTCATAGCTCTAACCATTACGCCAATCCTTTCTAAACGCTTTGGCAAAAAAAGAGCGGCGATTACCATTGGACTTTTGGCCTTTACTATTTTGCCAGCCATGATTGTTCTGCGACTGCTTGGCATCATGCCGGACAACGGCGACCCGCGGCTCTTCCCAATGATGCTGATCATTACCATCATCGACGTGAGCTTAATTATTGCCTATCAAACTCTGGCTACGTCAATGATTGCCGACTTGGTTGAACTGAGTGAAGTCAAGACAGGACGTCGATCTGAAGGCGTATTCTTTGCCTCAATGACCTTTGTTAAAAAGTGTGTTCAAGGCTTCGGCATAGTCATGGCGACCACCATACTGACTATCGCTAACTTCCCTGTCTCTGTTGCCCCAGGAAATGTACCTGACGATGCTCTATTCCGCTTGGGAGCACTCTATGTACCTGCTGTTGTGACGCTATGGATGCTGATGATTCTATGTATTTCCTTTTACCAGATTGATCGCAATAAACACAACGCAAATCTAGCGGTTTTGCAGCGAAATAACACAAGGTAGGCGAATTGATTAAGCCAAAGTCCCTAACGCAGGCTATTGAGCGGCTAACGCACTGGCCTGTTGGCGCAGTGGAAACTTTTGCACCTTGCCGGTAGATGTTTTAGCAATGGCTTGAAAAACAAACTGCTTGGGCACTTTAAAACTGGCTAAGTGCTGCTTACACCAGTCGATCAAGTCATCGGCTGTTAACGCAGAGTTATCGGCTAACTCAACAAAGGCACAGGGTGTCTCGCCCCATTTTTTGTGAGGCATTGCCACAACAGCTGCGGCCACTACATAACCATGCTTGTGCAACACCTCTTCTATTTCAATAGATGAAATATTCTCACCACCGGAAATAATAATGTCTTTTGAGCGATCTTTCAGCTGAATGTAACCATCGGTATCAACCACCCCAAGATCACCCGAATGGAACCAACCACCGGCAAAGGCCTCATCGTTGGCTCTCTTGTTCTTTAAATAGCCCTTCATAACCACATTTCCACGAAACATCACCTCGCCCAGTGTTTCACCGTCGCGCGGTACCGGTAGCATGGTCGCTGGATCGAACACATCTAACCCTTCTAGCGCATGGTAACGCACACCCTGACGGGCTTTGAGCGACGCTTGCTCTGGACCGGGCAAGTCATCCCACTCAGCATGCCAGTCATTGACTACCGCGGGCCCATACACTTCTGTTAACCCATACAAATGGGTCACATTAAAGCCAGCGGCACCCATAGCGGACATTACAGACTCCGGCGGCGGCGCAGCGGCAGTAAAAAAGTCAACACTGCGTGCTAATTCACGCTTGACTGCAGGGTCAGCGGCTAAAATAGTCGACATGACCACCGGAGCACCGCAAAGGTGGGTCACCTTGTGGTCATATAGCGCAGCATAAATGGCATCGGCGCGCACCTCACGCAAGCACACATGAGTGCCGGTTAAGGCTGAAAGGGTCCACGGAAAACACCAGCCATTGCAATGGAACATGGGTAACGTCCACAAATACACGGGATGCTTAGGAATATTCGCGGTAATAGCATTACCCTGAGAAATAAGACAAGCGCCACGATGATGATAAACAACCCCTTTGGGGTCTCCGGTGGTGCCTGAGGTGTAATTAAGAGCGATAGCGTCCCACTCATTAAGCGGCATCAACCAGTCAAAATTAGCATCACCTAAGTCTACTAATTCTTGATAATCTGCACGCCCAAGACGTTTTCCCGCCTGTGGAAATACTTTGTCTTCATAATCAATAACCCAAGGCTCTGCCGACGCCAACGCTAGTGCTGCCTCCATAGTCTCTGAAAACCCCGTATCAGCGATTAATACCTTGCTCTCGCCATGGTCTAACTGAAAGGCAATGGCTGTGGCATCCAAGCGGGTATTCATAGAGTGCAGCACTGCCCCACACATAGGCACCGCATAGTGGGCCTCTAACATGGTGGGTGTATTGGCCAGCATCACTGACACCGTGTCACCGCGACCAATGCCGTAATCGGATAACACCGAGGCAAAGCGACGACAACGTGCGTAGAACGCCGCATAAGTGAGTTGCTCATCGCCATAGATGACTGCAATATGATCGGGAAATACGCTGGCAGCGCGCTCTAAAAACGGCAAGGGGCTCAGCGGTTGATGATTAGCAGGGTTTTGCTCAAGATTGGTATCGTAGATAGTCGACATAGGCAATTATTGATCATTCCATTGTGGAGGTCGCTTACCAAAAAACGCATCAATGCCCTCTTCGGCATCGCGGGTTAGCATGTTATCGACCATAACCTGTGACGCGTAAGCATAAGCCTCGGTTAATGGCATCTCTGCTTGCTCATAAAAGGCGCGCTTACCCACCGCTAATGTCATGGTGGATTTACTGGCAATTTTTTTGGCCAAGGCCATGGTTTGATCGGTTAACGCATCACTTTCAAAAGCACGGTTGATCAAACCCATTTGCTGGGCCTGATCACTATCAATCATGTCACCCGTCAGTAACATCTCCATGGCGTGCTTGCGGCTCACATTTCGCGACAATGCCACCATGGGGGTCGAACAAAACAACCCAAGGTTAACCCCGGGCGTTGCAAACTTTGCTGTATTGGCGGCCATAGCGAGATCACAGCTAGCCACCAACTGACAGCCAGCTGCGGTAGCAACACCGGCCACCTCAGCAATAACCGGCTTGGGGTTCCGCACAATTAACTGCATGACATCAGCACAGCCAGCAAACAGACGCTGAAATGCCGCTTGACCCTTATCGGCCTCAGCGCGAGCCGCCGTCATTTCTTTTAAATCGTGCCCCGAACAAAACACAGGCCCATTAGCAGCAAGCACAATAACTCTCACCTTGGGGTCTTCTGCTGAACGAGTAAAAGCACTAGAGAGTTCTGCCAGCATGGCACTGGACAGCGCATTGCGGCGCTTGCCATCGTTGAGTGTTAAGCGCAACACGCCATCCGCGTAATCGCTGAGTAACACTGTGCTGTCCACGTGATCGACCATTAACCTATCTCCAAATCTGCAGACTGTTAGCCTGACCTAGTTAGGGACACTCGTCCAATAGGATTTTTGTAATTCTAACTTTGGACAGCGGTCCATAACAACTTTTATCCCTACTGCCTCGGCCAATTTCGCAGCCTGTGGATTACGTATTTCAAGTTGCATCCATACCACGCTCGTCCCTATGGCTATAGCCTCTTCGGTAACGCCCAGAGCTGCCTCAGATGAACGAAAGATCTCCACCATGTCTACTGGCTGCCCAATGTCCGCCAAGGACGCATAGCAGCGCTGCCCTAAGATAGATTTGCCAGCCTCTCGCGGATTCACCGGTATTACCTCATAGCCCTGCTCAAGCAACACTTGCATGCAGGCATAACTGTCCCGCTCAGGTCGGGGGCTAGCACCCACCACGGCAATACAACGCACCTCGGTGAGTATTTGCTTTAAATAAGCGTCTGGATAGCGATCGTGATTGATAAACATACCTGCGGTTGTTAGTTAGGCGCTCTTTAGTGCCGCTAGACTCTTTTTAGGATCATAAAACGGCTTTTCAACAACTGTACCACTGCGGCGCTCTATTGGAGTCACTATCTCAGTTTCGGTACCTAACTCACTGTACTCAACACTCACCATGGCTAGCGCAATATTAGCATCAAGACGTGGCGAGTACACCGCAGAGGTCACAACACCGACTTGCTGTGTACCATGCATAATGGGCCAGAACTCGTTATTAGAGCCAGTGATTGGCTCACCGCTAATCAACAGCCCTACTTGCTTGCGCTCAATACCGTTGGCGGCAATCTCTTTTAATGCGGTCTTGCCAACAAAATCGGCGTCCATGTCTAAATCCACTAAGCGACCTAACCCCAGTTCATAAGGGTTAGTGCGACTGTCCATGTCCGCATGATAGGACAACATACCGCCTTCAATACGCCTTATGGTAGAGGTATGCCCCGGCTGTAAACCATAGGCTTGGCCAGCGGCCATTAGACGCTCCCACAACTCGTCCCCACGACTGCCATCACGCAAATACAGCTCATAACCCAACTCGCTAGACCAACCGGTACGGGAAATAATCAACGGCATGCCTTCTAGCTCAAACTCTGCAAACCAGTAATAACGAAGCTCATTAATCTTATCCCCAAACAGCGACTGCATAATCTCACCCGATCGTGGCCCCTGCAGCTGCAAAGGCGATACATCGGGCTCACACACCTGAACATCTAGACCCGAATTAACGGCCAGTCCTTGGGCCCACAACAAGATATCGCTGTCAGCCAGAGATAACCAAAAATGGTTCTCAGCCAGTCGAAGTAACACTGGGTCGTTAAGCACCCCACCATCGGCATTAGTAATCAGTACATATTTGCACTGGCCCACAGCGCAATTAGACAGGTTACGGGGTGTTAACAGTTGCACAAAAGTGGCGGCATCCGGCCCGGTAATTTCTACCTGACGCTCAACTGCCACATCACTGAGTGTTGCCGCATTAACCAGGTTCCAAAAGTTTTGCTGTGGATCTCCAAAATCGCGGGGAATGTACATGTGGTTATACACCGAAAACCCAGTGGCGCCCCAGCGTACAGTGGCATCAAAATACGGTGACTTGCGAATTTGTGTGCCAAAGCCAAATGACTTGGGTGCATCATTGGCAGCCGCAGTATTAGTAGGAACTACAGTGTCAAAATCAGGTGTTTCAGAAGTATCAATTTCGTGATCTATTGTCATGGTTTTTACTCTAAATATTCAGTAGATAATTTTTGCGCATTGTGTCCTCAAAAATAGTAATACGCTTCCAAATCGACGACAAAAACGTATTGCACTGCGACACAAATTACGCCTGTATTTCAGTGCAAATAGGTTTTGTTTAACGTTGTTTTGGAGACTCGACTAGAGCCCAGCAAAAATAGCGCTGACGGAGCGCCATCCGATGCTGATGTGCCGCTAAACGGGCTAATGCGGCGCACGTGACTGGATGAGTTTTCCCGGGGTGATTGATCAGGCGGTAGCTGGTCTTTTCTCGATCGTTCATAGTCTTATCCTCTTTAGTGCTTTGCAAGGTGCGGGCGCACAATCTGGTTATCAAATGCCCAGCTTTTAAGGAAAGCCAACCTGTAAAATGCAAAAAACCCAATTCAGCAGTACTAAATCGGGTTAGTGAGTCGGGATTAATCGACAGTCCGGTTTAGCTGGTATTTATAAAGCACCCCGCAATCTGGAACAAATCGGTGCTGAGATAAGCATAGTGCAAACAGATTTTAATTGGAACTGCTAACCAGTATTTTTATAGGCCTAAGCATCACCGCACAGAACAACCTGCCTTTAAAAAATGAGCGCATAAAAATACGCGGCCCAACTAACACACATAAGTGCCGCTGTAATTGTCACCGTAATACCCGCACAAGCCTGGTTGTTGACTCTGGGGTTAAACGAGCGAGGGTTGCTATTAGTCTTCTTAATCTATTATTTAGGATATAGCCATAAAGTATTGATGTAGATCAATAAATACATATTAATTAAGGTTAAAACAACACAGGTAAATAGTAAACTTTGCATGGCCCCTCCATAGATATTGTTGATTAATAATAATATTACGCTAACCCGCAATGATCCGGCTAACAAAAAAGCGCATAAAATTGACGCTAATAGTGCGCGCATTGGGGTAACATTGCAGCTCAGCAAACAATATTTTAATAAAGGCTATTTCTTTGAAAACGATCATGCCCTTTACCTTTCTCTTGGTGGCACTTTGGGTGGGGACTACCGCAGCTCAAAGCCTTGTTAGTGACACCATACTTGCCAATCCATGTTTGTCTAACAACCCCGAATTGGGAGACTCAGCCCACTGGGCAGTTACAGCAGTCGACCAGTTTGCTGACCAGCAGTATACGGCCGCTGTAGCCACAGTAGACGCCTGTTTTATGCAATGGGGCCCAGAGGCAGGTCATGCTCAGAAGAAAATGCATGATGACAAAACTCGCTGCCCTCGCACCGGTAAAGTCAGCCAAAAGAACAAACAAAGAATTGAACAAAATTACCTGGTCAATGATGTGTCTATGGCACTCTGGGCAAAGGCAAATTCACTACAACAACTTAACCAAACCGAACCCGCCATAAAGGCCTATTCGCAATGTGTTTACATGAGCTGTGGCCGAGCATGGGATCCTAAAGGCTGGTACTGGAGCCCAGCAGAGGACTGCGCGAATAAAGTGCGTAGGCTGCTTAAATAGCCTTTATACCTGATCATATCAGTAAATGACTTGAAATCTTTTACAATAAGCGACATCAGTGAAAATTGAACTATCGATAAAATTCACAAAATAGCGAGTTTTTATACTAATACCTTGTATCGTTTCTTTTTTGCGCTAACACGGTTAATGTTGGTGTTATCAAAGACCAGAGGACAATCAATGAAAACCTTGAATCTGCAATCTTCTCGTAGACAGTTTATACAACAATTGGGGCTAGGCGTTGCTGGGTTGGGACTGGCCGCAAACGCGCCATTAGTATTCGCCAATAGCACAGCGACCTTACCCTTTCGCCAAAATGCTGCGCCACTATTTTTACATTGGAATGAAAACTCTCTTGGTATGTCGCCCAATGCCTTATTGGCGGCAAAAACTGCTATTGAAAATTGTGGCAACCGCTACCCAGATGCCGCTGTTGATGAATTTAAACTTAAACTGGCAGACCTCCACAACGTTAAGCCTGAACAGATAATCTTTGGCAACGGTTCAACCGAAGTACTGCAGGCTATTGCTACCTATGCCGCTCAAAACAACGCCACCATGGTTGAACCTTCCCCTACCTTTGGTGACCTCAATAATTATTGTAAAGCAGAAAATCTAAAAGTTATTCAAGTACCTGTTGGGCAAAACTTTGAAATGAATATTGCTGCCCTAAAAAAACAAGCCATGGCACAAACCGGCGCAGTGTTAATTAATATTTGTAACCCCAATAACCCCACCGGTAATATTGTTGATTTCACCACCCTGTTTGACTGGATAAGCAATGCGCCAGAGACCCATTTGTTTTTGCTCGACGAGGCCTATTTTGACTATGCCCAAACCAATGCCCGCTATAAAAGCGGCTTAGAGCTCATTAACCAAGGCAAAGACAATGTAGTTATCACCCGCACGTTTTCTAAAGTGCATGGCATGGCTGGCATGCGCATGGGTTACGGCATTGCTACGGTAACCACAGCCCGTAAAATAAAGCCTTTTGCCGCAGGGTTTAACCTAAGTGCGGCGGCCATAGCGGCTGCATCTGCGGCACTTGATGATAAACCGTTTTATAAAAAGAGCCTTGAGTACAATCAGTTATCTAGAAGCATATTAATCGACACTTTAAATGAACTGGAATTAGCGCATATACCCAGTGACGCCAATTTTGTTTTACACAGAATAGGCACGCCATTGGCAGACTACGCCCAACATATGCAGCAAAACGGTATACGTGTAGGCAGAAAAATGACAGTAGATGATCGCTGGAACCGCATATCCTTGGGCACACCGACTGAAATGACGATATTTGCGCAAACCTTAAAGGCGTTTAGACAAGAAGGTTGGGTGTAGTGACACATCACATCACAATAACCCATAGCCCATAGCCCAGCTATCAGACGGCGTGGCACCCTGGGAAAAACAATGGTATTGGGGCACGTTCAGCAGGAATTATAGCGTCGTGTTTGACGGAGGTCAGAAAGCAAGAAGAACAAGCACCTAACCGTCCCGCTCCCCAGCACTAACCGCCCCCGCTTGTGGCGATTCGCTCTTCCTAAGCATTTTGTACCAGGCATAAAAAGGACCAACGGTGTTTTGCCAATAGGTACGGTGTTCTGCTTGTGTTTTGGGCCCAATACCCCAGGGCGTATATTCATCTTTGATGGGTATATAGAGTGTTCCAAACAGCCTATCCCAAATGCTCGTGATAGCCGCAAAGTTTTTATCCCAGTGGGGCTCTAAGTAACTATGGTGTATGTGGTGCATCGCTGGGCTATGAAGCCATAGCGAAAGCCAGCATGGGTAGTTAAATTGCACATGATAATGGCGGAAAGAGCCATTAAAGCCGAAAAGTAATGAAAAGAACCCTATATTAAACAGCGTTGCTGCGACTATATTTCCGCTGAAGAGCCATGCGAATAGCCCACCAACAAGGCCATAACTGAGGGCGCTTCCCGTTGCCCAGATGGGCCCTGCCAAAAAGTGCTCTCTGTACCGAGTGAGCGGTGTTAAAACTTCCGCTGAATGATGTACTTTATGAATGGCCCAAAGTGCAGGTACTCTGTGCATGGTGTAGTGAATAAGAAAGAAAATAAAATCATAACAAAGGAGAGTGACTAAGCTATATAACAGCATCCAGCCATAATTGATTTCTAAACCAGGCGACGCCCCAGCAATTCCATTTAGACTGGCAATCATAGCTGACTCAGCACTTGGCCCCACTGTCGCCATTAATCCGACAAACCAAATTGGTCTTAATACTCTCTCGGTGACCCATAACCAAATATCTACTCGGGCTGAAATATGGGTATAGATATCTTTAGGGAACAAAAATTTCAATAACGTTGCCGGCCGCTCTCTGCCATCAGCCCCACGAGAGCCGCGTCCCTTTCTAAACAGCCAAATGCAGATGGCAAGTACGATAGTGACACTCAAAAATTGCCACGTTAAATCTCTAGGAAGGTTATTAGCTACCAGCTGCCATAGATAATTACTCAGTTCTTGGGTAGTTTCATTTAATGGCCCTACTACCTCGGTTGCAGAGTCGGCAAGAGACTCATCAACCCCAGGATATTTTGCTTTACCTACTATTGCCATGGCTTAGAGAGCCCCAGTGAGTGAGATTTTAACCATTACCCTTTAACGTCAATTTATATTTAAGCAATATCATGTATGAACTGTCAATCTGTAGACCAGATAGCTTAATAGCCCTAAATTTTTGTTAGCCATCAATCATCCCTTTGAGATACCACACAATAGATCGTTATACGTAAGTAAAAACTCGTTGGCTAGAGCGCGGCCATATCGCCGAGACATAAGAATTTCGTTTTTTTAAATAGCCAATAATACCGGCACGCAAGGAATCCACGATGGCCTATAGCTTTACTCAAAGCCGTGCATGGCCAACATCAACGCCTATGCACAATATAATGGAATAATTCTCATTCCTATTTTATAGTTGGTTCGATCTTTTTCTGATGGGTGAATACAGCGTGAAAACAAACTTTGATTTTATTATTTTGGGTGCTGGGTCTGCTGGCTGTGTGTTGGCTAACCGGTTGAGTGCTAACCCCGATGTTAAGGTGTGCCTGATTGAGGCCGGCGCTAAAGATACTGACTTGCGCATTCATGTGCCGCTGGGCTTTGCCTTTTTGGGCGATAAGACTACTTTAAGCTGGAACTATGACACCGAGCCGCAAAAAGGCTTTGATAAGGTGTCTGTTGAGTCCCCTGCTTCGGCGGTAGTCGATTCTGCGGGCGGTGTACACAATGTGCAGGCCGAGCTGATGGAGCACCGCAAGGGCTTTCAGCCACGGGGTAAAACCTTGGGTGGGTCTAGCTCTATTAACGCTATGTTGTATGTTAGAGGACATCGGTGGGACTATAACCACTGGTCTGAGTTGGGTAATGCCGGGTGGTCTTATGATCAGATACTGCCCTACTTTAAAAAGGCTGAGCATAATGAGGTGTTTGATGATGCCTTTCATGGTCAGAACGGGCCTTTAAATGTCTGTAAAATTAGGCATAGCAACAAGCCCACTAATCAGTTTGTTGAGGCTGGGTCAAAGCTGTATGCGTATAACGACGACTTTAATGGTGCCGAGCAAGAAGGCATTGGCTATTACCAAACCACTCAAAAAGATGGCAAGCGTTGCAGTACTGCCAAGGCGTACTTGGTGCCGGCTATGGATCGCCCTAATTTAACTGTGTTGACCGACACGCAGGTTAATAAGCTGTTGTTAGACGGTGATAAAGCCGTGGGCGTGCAGTGCATGACTCAGCGGCAAGAAATGGTTGATTTTAGTGCTGCCAAAGAGGTTATTTTGTCCGCAGGTGCCTTTGGGTCACCGCAAATTTTATTACGCTCGGGTATTGGTCCAGCTGAAGAAATTACTAAACACGGTATTGAGCACTTGGTGGACCTGCCTGGTGTGGGCCAAAACCTGCAAGACCATTTAGACTATTTGTCAGTGCACAAGCATCCCTCTTCTGAGCTAATTGGCATGTCGTTGCGGTCAATCTTTTATACGTACCCCAAGGAGTTGCTTAAATATATTTTCAAGAAAACCGGTTTGTTTACTTCTACCATAGCTGAGGCCGGTGGCTTTATACGCACCAGTGATGAGCTAGACGTGCCAGATGTGCAACTACACTTTGCCCCCGCCATGGTGGTTGACCACGGCAGAACGCAGTTGTGGGGCCATGGTTTAAGTTGCCACGTGTGCCTGCTGCGTCCTAAATCTAGAGGTACTGTTAAGTTGCAGTCTGCCGACCCCTATGATGACCCTTTGATTAACCCTAAGTTTTTGAGCCACCCCGATGACATTAAGGTGTTAGTGGCGGGTTACAAGAGAATGATGACGATTATGAACACTAGGCCCATTAGCCAATACATAGCGGAGTGTGTGCGGCCGGTGAATATTAACGATGACCGCGATATTGAACGTGCCATAAGAGAAAGTGCTGATACGGTGTATCACCCGGTGGGCACGTGCAAAATGGGCAGCGACAGTCATGCGGTGGTTGATGAACGCTTGCGAGTACACAAGGTGAAAAACCTGCGTGTGGTTGATGCGTCTATTATGCCTACGGTGGTTGGTGGCAACACTAATGCACCCACAGTAATGATTGGCGAGAAAGCTGCAGATATGATTTTGCAAGATTGGCACGCTACCGGTTAGGTCATGACTTTATAGACTGCTACCTTTTATGTCCTACTGCATAGTAATGGCGGTTTGAAATGCGGGCCTAGCTTCTATGTTTTTAACAAAAGCCTTGATATTAGTCATTTCGTTAGTCACACAGCCGTTTCTGTTGGCCATAAAACACGCATGCCCAAGCATTATGTCTGCCGCTGAAAAGTCACCAATGAGGTAATCTCTGCCGTTTAGAGCGTCATTAATGGGCCCTAAAGACTTGGTCAGCAGGTTTTCAGCTTGGCGCAAGGCATTAGCATCACGACGGTCTGGTGGCAGTAAAAACTTTTGCACGACTATTTGATTCATGGGTGGCATAACCATACCTTCGCAGTAGTGAAACCATTGTAGGTAGGCCGGAAACTCCGGTGACTGTACTGCCGGTTTTAGACCCCCATTTTTGTGGCGCTCCAGCACGTAGTCAACAATAGCGCCGGACTCAAAAATAGAGATGTCGCCATCTTCTAGTACAGGGACCCGGCCCAGAGCATGTCGCTCTCTATGCTCGTTTGATTTTAGCCCATCCTTGGTGAATGGCATGCTGTTAACGGTGTACTCAAGACCTAGCTCTTCTAGCAACCATACAATACGCCCAGCTCGGGTCCCTGCAACAAAGTGAACTTTTAACATAACCTGTCTCTTTCAATAGTAGTGTGGTTAGTACCCCCTATTTAAGGCAACTCTAGGGGTAGCGTGCTATAAATTTTTGTATCTCGTCAAAGGCTTCTTGAGCGGCGCAAAGCTCTGGATGAAACATCTGCCAAACGTGCGGCATGCCCGACCAAATTTGCAAGGAGGTCATAGAACCTGCGGCCTGTGCTTTATTGGCGTAACGGCGACCATCATCTAGTAAAATTTCAGCGTCGCTGGCCTGAATTAGGGTTGGTGGTAAGTCATGTAACTTACCCAATAGTGGCGAAATCTCCGGATCCTTGGTGTTATAGGGCGCAATAAATGCGCCAGCACTGAGCATTAGCCAGCGTGGGATTTTTGCCAACTTTTTGGCCATGGGCTTGAGCATGATGTCTGTATTTAGATTGGCTTTGATGCTCGGGTTGACCATGCGCATGTCAGTGACCGGTGACAGTGCCACCGCGGCATTGGGTGCGCGTCGCTGGGTGTCTCGAGACCACGCCAATAAGGACAGAGTTAGGTTACCACCGGCAGAGTCTCCCGCTACATAAATTGCCGTTGCCGTTGCTGACCCCTTGGGGCCATTGGCCATCACCCAATCATAGGCGGTTCGACAATCTTCTATGCAAGCTTCACGTTTATGTTCTGGTGATAGCCGATAATCAATGGCTAGCACTGCGCAGTTTGTTATCTCAGACAGCTTGCTGGTGATTACTCTGTGGCTGGTAGGGCTACCGGCGACAAAACCACCACCATGAATATACAGTAACCGTCTGTTGGGGTCGGCATCGGGAGCAATCACCCATTCAGCGGGAACGCCGTCTGCGTCTGTAGGCGAGCATTTGCTGGCTAATGGCACATGACTTCTAATGGTGTCCATGAGAGAGCGCACATGATCTATGCGGCCTTTAAGGGGCTGAGACATTGATGGTTTATCCGTGATTCTAATTTGCTTGTAGATGCCTTTTAACGCCATGGCATTAGCGACTCGCGTTTTGGAGTCTGTATCGGCAAAGAAGACCTTCCCAAGGGGAAGGTCATATTGGGCATTGGTATCACGCTGCAACCACACACAAACGGCTATTGCAGTGATTATGATCAGCGCTATGACAATCGACACAGCGCCGAACGTGCCCATAGTTAGACAGAGTAGCTTAGTTGATTAAACTTCTTTTGGTGAAAATCGCCATCACCAAAGGTGGTGTTAATCATCATCAGGCGCTTAACGTAGTGACCAATGTTTAATTCATCAGTCATACCAATACCACCGTGAAGCTGAATCGCTTCTTCACCAATGTTTTTGCCATAACGTGCCACAGTCGCTTTAAGCGCGTGAACCGTCTTAGCCAGTGCCTGCGCATCGGTTTCACCTTCTTCAACACTTTTTGACTCGCACAGTCCACGATAGAGCATTGATTTAGTCTGCTCACAGCCCATGAACGTGTCTACCATGCGGTGTTGCAAGACTTGAAACGAACCAATCGGCGAGCCAAACTGCTGTCGTGTCTTGGAGTAATCTACGGTCAAGGTATTTAGCGTCGCCATAATCCCCAACGCTTCTGCAGACAAACCAATTAAAATCTGTGGCATGACTTGTTCAATAAGATCCATGCCCTCACCCGCTGCGTTAAGCAACTGGCTCTGATCAACCGCAACATCAGTTAGGGTTAATGTCGCTGCACTTTGGCCGTCCATCATTTTGTAGGCTTTGACCTCAACACCCGGCGCAGTTGCGTCGACTAAAAACAGGCTTACGCCACTGTGATCAAATTGTCCGCCGCTGGTGCGCGCACTGACCACAAACTTGCTGGCCGTACCGCCGTTGGCCACCACGGTTTTTATGCCATTAAGTGTATAACCGTCGCCACTAGCCGTTGCCGTAGTGGATACGTCACTCATTTCGTAGCGTGACTGAGGCTCCATGTAGGCAAACGAACCCAGGCATGCGCCCTCAATAATATTTGGAATAACAGCTTCTTTAAGAGCTGAATTAGTAGATGCAGACAGTAACCCGCCAAACACCACGACGGTGGACACATAGGGCTCGACCACAATGCCTTTACCCATTTCTTCCATAACTGCCGCTATGTCTACGACCGTGCCACCAAAGCCACCGTACTCCTCAGCGAAGGGTACTGACAACCAGCCAAGTTCAGCAAACATTGACCAGAACTCACGGCTAATGCCGTCGTCTGATTCGATAATGCCGCGACGTGTGTCAAAGTCATATTGCTCACGAACAAAACGCGAGACGCTGTCTTTGATCATGGTTTGTTCTTCGGAAAACTCAAAATTCATGTGTAAACTCCTAAAATCTTTTTAAGGGCCGTTAAAGCCGTTTTATAGGCCAAGAACGGCTTTGGCAATCACGTTGCGCTGCACTTCGTTAGAACCACCATAAATGGTAGCTGCTCGCCCGTACATGTACTTACCACGAGCTTCAGCGGCAAAGTCATGACCAAGCTCATCGCTGCTAAGGTCACTGGGCAATGCACCACCATAGTTGGCTGCTAACTGCAGTTGCAGCTCATGAATAGCCTGACTAATCTCAGTACCTTTGATTTTTAGCAATGAAGACTCAGGTCCCGGCATGCCGCCAGACGCCATGGAGGCAAATACACGTAGCTCGGTGTACTCTAATGCCATGAGTTCCATTTCAATGTCTGACATGCGCATTTGGAAGACGGGATCCTCAATCATTGGCTTACCACCATTAATCTCAGCCGTCGCGCGCTGCTTAAGACCGTCAAGCATACGCTTGGAGTCCGCCACTTCTGCCATACCGGTGCGCTCGTGCGCCAATAGCGCCTTAGCGTAGGTCCAGCCTTTGTCCTGCTCACCAATAAGGTTCTCAGTAGGCACCGCTACGTCTTCAAATAGTACTTCGTTGAGGCTGTGCTTGCCGTCAATAGTGACGATAGGCTTAACCGTAATACCTGGAGTGTTCATGTCGATCAGCAAGAAACTAATGCCTTCTTGACGTCGAATACCCTTGGAGGTTCTCACTAAGCAGAAAATCCAGTCGGCATATTGCGCAAAGGTAGTCCAGATCTTACGGCCATTAACAATGTAATTGTCACCCGCATAATCTGCAGAGGTACTTAAGGCCGCCAAGTCTGATCCAGCGCCCGGCTCTGAGTAACCCTGACACCACCAGTCTTCGCTATTAAGAATACGGGGTAAGAAGCGCGCTTTTTGCTCTTCGGTTCCAAAGGTATAAATAACCGGTGCTACCATTTTCAAACCAAACGGAACTACATCGGGAATACCGGCTAGACCACGCTCAGTCTCATAAATAAATTTTTGTGTGCTAGTCCAACCAGTGCCGCCGTACTCTTTGGGCCAACCGGGTGCGATCCATCCTTTAGCATGCAACTTCTTTTGCCAAGCTACAATGTCACTCTTGTAGTCTGCAGCGGGGTCAGAACCCAGGCGAGTCGATGCGGCACCGTCGTATTCTGCTGCAAAAAACCCTTTTACTTCATTGCGAAAGGCAACGTCTTCTGCTGAAAATTTAATATCCAATTTCTTAGCTCCTATGATATGAATGCGCCACAAGAAATGGCGGTCTATAAATGCTTGCAGACACTGTAGGTTATGGCACTTATTGGGTCAATACTTCGAGGGGCCTTTAAAAGCGTCCGGCCGGTCATGTTATTGGGATAACACAACGTTCCAGATTTTCAATTGCGGAGCATTCAACCCCGAGGCTACCTTGGGTGATGCGTCGATATCTAAATACGCGCCCTACTCGGCTTTCCGAGGCGACCAAAATTAGTCCGGCAACCAAGTATTGCAGGCTTTTTTTTATCGCAAAAAAAGACCCTAAGGCCGCATTGATTTCGAACAAATCGATATTGGAGTTATCCAACCCAGCCTTGGCTAGTACTTTATGTCCCGCAGGCAAACCGCCAGTTTGTGAGTAAGACTCTTTAACTGTGATTGGATCGAACGATCCAGCTTTGTTGTTTGTAACGGATATAACCAGCATGTTAATGCTATTTCTAGTATTGGAGAGGGCCACATTCCCATTTGATTCAATCTACGACAAAATCTAGGCTATTGGGATTCCAGCGTATACTTTTATCGCCGCCGTGCACTGTATATGCGCTTAGGTGTCGGTTAACGCCGCAGGATTTTGCAGCCCACGCATAAATACACTCACAAAACGGTTTACCCGCATTTTGTAGATTTCTATATCCGTTGAAGTATGTCTGAGACCCAAAAGAGTAAGGTTCAAAAGCTCAGAGACTGCAGGCGCCGTCAGCAAAGCTGACTTCAGATCAATCTCTTTCTTACGATTTGCCGACTTCAGGGCAGCCGTCAGCATATCCTTAGATTGCGCAAATGAGTCCGCAAAGCTATCGCCACAAAGGCGGAAATAAGTCTCCGCAATCTCTTCACCATGGGCTGATTCAATAAGCATCTGATGAAGGGGGAGATATCTTGCTAGCAACGCAGCCTCGATTCTTGACGTCAGATCTAACGCTGATAACCCTATGCATCGCTTCGCTTCAACTAATCCAGATTCAGTGACGGATATTAATACGCAGCGAAAAATGTCATCTTTATTTTCAAAGTATGAGTACAGAGACGCCCTCGAAATGCCAAGAGCAGTTGCAATATCGTGCATTGATGTCTTGCGATAACCGTAATTTTTGAACGTTGTAAACGCAGCATTGAGTATGGCTTCTCGCTTATTTTCTTTGGCTAGATTTTGCATATTTTTACAGCCAGCATCTGATGCTCGTTTTGTAATTAGGACAAGTCTGACAACAGTATCCCTTTATGTCAATTTGTTACTCTACTCACCGCAGCCAAACAGTAGCAAGCATACTAAAATAGACAGCGAGCCAAGCAATAAGGCGTACTTTTCATCGATTAAATTGCCGCGGCGAGATAACTGGCCTGATTAATCGCGGCCTTAGCATCCAGCTCTGAGGCTTCGAACGCACCGCCAATCAAACTCGCGTCTAGACCCATGGCAGTAATTTCATCGAACAACCCACGCTTGGGAAGCTGGCCAGCACACACAATCACTGTGTCGACTTCGAGTACCGATGGCATGCCGTCTGTACTAATGTGTAAGCCTTGGTCATCAATTTTATGGTACTCAAGGCCATTCAACATTTTAACACCACGCTGAGCTAGCGAGATACGGTGAGTCCAACCCGTCGTTTTGCCTAAACCTCGGCCAACCGGACTAGATTTGCGCTGCAGTAAGTAGACCTCTCGATCAGCTTTTGCAATCTCAGGCTTAACGCCTGTGACACCGCCACGGGGATGATTTTCAAAATCTATGCCCCACTCTTTTGCAAATACGTCTCGATCTAAAGCGCCTGAGACGCCGCTGTGCATAATAAGCTCGGAGACATCAAAGCCAATACCGCCGGCCCCCATAACAGCCACGCGCTTGCCCACTTCACAGTTACCCCGAATTACGTCGATGTAACTGACCACGCTGGGATGATCGATACCTTCGATCTCTGGCGTGCGAGGCGTGATACCTGTAGCGACCACGACATGATCAAAGTCATCCTGTTTGAGTTGCTCTGCAGACACCGTGGTATTGAGATGGACATCAACATTATGTATTTCTAGCATGCGCTTGTAGTAACGCAGTGTTTCATAAAATTCTTCCTTGCCCGGTACCTGTTTGGCCAAATTAAACTGGCCGCCAATCTCAGTGGCCGCATCAAATAAACTCACATGATGGCCGCGCTGCGCCGCAACGGTGGCATAAGACATTCCAGCTGGACCTGCTCCAATGACAGCAATTTTTTTTGGCGATGCGGTGATTCGATAATTAAGTAGAGTTTCATGGGCCGCTCGTGGATTAACCAAGCAACTGACTGACTTACCACCAAAGGTATGGTCCAAACAGGCCTGATTACAGGCGATGCAGGTATTAATTTCGTCTTCTCTGCCTTCAAACGCTTTGTTGACCAACTCCGCATCGGCCAACATAGGACGCGCCATAGAGACTATGTCTGCATGGCCATCTACCAATACCTGTTCAGCAACATCTGGCATATTGATGCGGTTACTAGTGATAGTGGGAATCTTAATTTCTTTACGCAAGCGGCCCGTAACGCCAGCAAAGGCGGCTCTTGGCACCATGGTTGCGATGGTCGGTACGGTGGACTCATGCCAGGTAAAGTGAGTGCTGATAATCGTGGCACCCGCCTTCTCCATTTCTTTGGCAAGCAATACCACTTCATCCCAAGACATTCCACCTTGGAGCATATCCATAGCCGCAATACGAAAAATTAATATAAAGTTCTCACCGACTTCAGCACGACAGCGGCTCATGATCTCTAGTGGGAAACGCATTCGGTTCTCATAACTGCCGCCCCATTGATCATCTCGCTGGTTGGTTTTCTCCACCAGAAAGGTACTCAGTAAATAGCCCGCAGAGCCAATGATTTCGACGCCGTCGTAACCGGCTAGCTGAGCCATTTTTGTGCACTGCACGTGGTCATCAATTTGCTTTTGAACGCCCTCTTCGTCTAATTCGTTGGGCACCATACGCGCTATTCGCGAGGGAATAGCGGATGGCGCAACACACGCTGGAGTGCCTGCCAGTGGCCCCGCATGCAATATTTGCATACAGATCTTAATATCTGGGTCTACAGCATGCACTGCGTTGGTTACTAGGCGGTGGTCTTCGGCCTCTTCTGGCGTTGACAATTTTGCGCCAAAGCCGCCTTCCATGTTCGGCGAGATGCCCCCGGTGATCATCATGCCAACACCGCCCCTAGCTCGCTCAGCAAAATATTCGGCAAGTCGAGGAAAGCCATCATCAGCCTCTTCCAGACCCGTGTGCATGGAGCCCATCAATACCCGATTTTTAATTGAGGTAAAGCCCAGGTCAAGTGGCGAGAATAGATTCGGATATACCGCGTGCTTGGTCATTGGTTTCCCCAATTTTTATTCTTTTATGTCATCAAAGCTTACAGCGAGATGGCTTTTTGAAACGCTGGACGGGCCTTTAAACGCTCGTAGTAGGCTTTGGTGTTGGGCTTGAACCCATCGGCTAAGCCCAGCGATTCGGATAATTGCAACGCGAAGCCTACTGCAATATCGGCAATAGTAAAGCGGTTTGCGACTAAAAACTCGTTATGCGCGGTCGCTAATTCAACAGAGCGCAGTCGCGAGTAAAACCACTTAGTGTAGTCTTCCGCCACCTTGGGTAGCCTCGTAGCCTCTGGCTCCAAAATGGTGTATCTCAACACCAGCGTCTGCGGGAATGTCAAAGTTGCGTCGCTGCGATGCAACCAATTGAGGTAGTCACCATAGCCAGGTTCATTGACCCCTACAGCGAGGCTCGTAGGACCATAGCGGTCGACAAGATATTGGCTAATACCCGCCGATTCGGTCATCTGAATCATGCTATCCGCGCCACCTGCATCATCGGTAAAAAAAGGAACGGTTCCAATGGGGTTAATGTCGGTGTAACCGGCATGCAGAAAACGCGGTGGAAACTGCATGACCTCAAGTTCGTAATCAAGGCCCATTTCTTCCATGGTCCAAAGTGGACGCATTGATCGTGAATTGGCGCAATGCCATAGCTTTAAAGCCATACTAATCCCTATATTTTTATGTTAATCGTCTTGATTTTCGTTAATTTCAATGAGCACATCATCCGCAGCCACCTGTTTACCTGCAACGGCAGTCACTTCGGCGACTATGCCATCAATTTCAGCTTGAATCTCATAGTGCATTTTCATGGCTTCAAGTACGGCTAAGGTTTGCCCTTTGGTGACTTGATCACCAGGCTTAACCAAGACTTCAAGTAACAATCCGTGCATGGGGGCGATAACACGACCACCGCCCTCGGCTTCATCCACCGCACCGTCGAGGATAATGAGGTCTTTAAAGAAGGCCCCACGACCCTGAATAGAGCAATGCATTTGGCCACGCTTAAGCCACAGAAATTGAGCGACCAACTTGACCCCATCAAGCAACACCACGGCGCTGTTGCCCTGCATTGATAACACTTGAACCACTGCAGCCTGTTCGGCTGTGCTGTCTGAGACCTGATAGGTATCTATACTGCTGTTGACCGGCGATATTGACAGATCATGCATAGTGTCATCAAACTGATACTGCTTGCGCGACACCATGGCACTGGCAATGGTCCAGTTTTGAAGCTGCCCACTCACCAGAAGACTTTTCTGAAAGTGTCCTTTATTCTCTAAACAGAGTTCAAGTGTTGCTGCCACCGCACTGTCAGGGAAGCTTACTGGCATTATTTCGAGCTCAGCGTCAGAGAATTCTTCAGCAATAAAGGCGGTCGTTGCTGCGCCAGCAATAAATGACTGCTTTTCTAGACACTGAATCAAAAAGTCTTTGTTATTAGGTGTACCAAAAAGAATGGTTTCTTTTAGAGCGCCAATCAATCGGAGTCGCGCAGCTTCTCGCGTTGGCCCATAGCCGATAACTTTAGCCACCATAGGGTCATAAAACGGTGAAATAGCCTGCCCTGTTGATATGCCGCCATCGACACGCACCCCAACACCTGAGGCGGGTGCCCAAAGATCTACTGGACCAGAGGCCGGCAAAAAATCTTGGCTTGGATCCTCGGTATAGAGCCGCACCTCGATGGCGTGACCCTCGAGGTTAATATCATCTTGGCTCAACCCAAGCGGTTCACCCTGTGCGACTGTAATTTGAAGCGCAACCAAGTCCAATCCAGTGATTAGCTCGGTAACAGGATGCTCTACCTGAAGACGGGTATTCATTTCTAAAAAGTAAAAGAAGCCGCTGTCGTCGAGTAAAAACTCCACTGTGCCTGCGCCACGATAATTGACACTTTTAGCCGCATCAATAGCCGACTGGCCCATTTTTTCACGTAATTCTGGGGTCATTACTGGGCAAGGCGCTTCTTCAACAACTTTTTGATGACGACGTTGCACTGAGCAATCACGTTCGCCCAGATGGACGGTATTGCCCATGGTGTCAGCAAATACCTGTATTTCCACATGGCGAGGTTTCATGATGGCTTTTTCAAGAATAAGCTCACCCGAACCAAAGGCCCCTTCTGCTTCGGCGCGAGCCAACTTTATGGCATTGGCAAGATCGGCCTGGTCATGGACCAAACGCATACCTCGACCGCCACCACCCGCGGCAGCCTTAACCATAAGGGGTAAATCAATCTTGAGGCCCTCTGCCAATAAGACATCATCGCTTTGATCATGACCTTCGTAACCCGGCACACAGGGCACGCCAGCCTCAATCATACGACGCTTGGACTCGGCCTTGTTGCCCATCACATCAATGGCCTCACGCGTTGGCCCTATAAAGACTAACCCTGCACTCTCTACCGCTTCGGCAAAGGCAGCATTTTCACTAAGAAAACCATAGCCTGGATGGATAGCTTCTGCGCCACTGCTGGCGGCTGCTTGTAAAATATGCTCTGGCACCAGATAGGACTCTCCCACCGGACCAGGACCAATGCGGACTGCATCATCGGCCAACTGCACATGCGGTGCTCCAGCATCAGCATCCGAATATACCGCGATAGTTCGATAGCCTAATTGTTTAGCCGTACGAATGACTCGGCAGGCTATTTCACCACGGTTGGCAATCAATATACTATTAAAGTTATTCATTAAACTGTTACCTTAATTTGTTGTTTTATATGTTTTAATTATTTTTAAATGAGACTTTAGATATCTTCATTCCAATAGGGTTTACGTTTTTCAACAAACGCTGCAACACCTTCTATACCCTCTGAACTGAGCATACATTGAGCAAATCCTTGGGATGCAAAATCTAAAGCCTCTGGCCTTGGGCGGCGCAACGCTTCAAAAAGGATACCTTTGGTCACTGCGTTGGCGCTGGGCGCACAGGCGTTAATTTGTTGCAAAATAACGGCACATTGTGCGTCCAAGTCCTCTACGTCAGTCGCGACACCATGGGCAATGCCAAGCTTAACGGCCTCCTCGCCTTTAAAGCGTGCTCCTGTGAGCATAAGCCGGCGAGCTTGAGTAAGACCGACACGCTCAGTAACAAAGGGGGCTATCTGTGCTGGGGGAATACCTAAGCTGGTCTCGCTCAAGCGGAATCGTGCATCTGCCGTCACTAACGTGACGTCCGCAACACACGCCAACCCCAGCCCTCCGCCAATGGCGGCGCCTTCTACCAAGATAATAACCACCTGAGGTTGCTCGTTGAGCATGATCATGACGTTACCAAAAGAGCGATTGCTCATTGCCACTTGCTCGGCATCAACGGTTTGCATACCAGACTTAAAGCCTTTGATATCACCGCCAGCGCAAAAGAAGCCACCTTTACCACGCAGTACTATGGTGCGAATACTCCGATCATCTTTGACCGCAGTGAGCACATTAACAAGGTCATCTGTCATTTCTGCATTCAGAGCATTCTTTGCCTCGGGACGATTAAACCAAATCTTTAGGACCGAGCCCTCTCGCTCTAACAACAGCATATTGGTTGCTGGTAGTCGTGTTTTCGCTATATCACTCATATAAATATCTCCACTGACCGTTAAATACGTGCAACACCAAAGCTATTAGGGCGCAACTTTCTATGGCGACCTTCACGCACAGTTTCTAGCAACATTCCTAAGGTTTTACGCATATTACGTGGGTCTATCATACCGTCGTCCATCATGTGGCCAGAGGTATAAAAAGCATCGGATTGCGAATCAAAGATGTGGGCCATCGTTTTTTCTTGTTGAGCCAGCATCTCTTCGTCCGCGTCTACGCCCATAGCGGCCGCTTTGCCACGGGCAACCATAGACATGGTCTTAGCGGCCTGCTCACCACCCATTACGCCCATTTTGGCGTTGGGGAAGGTATAGAGGAAGTCAGGGTCGTAACCGCGCCCACACATGCCGTAATTGCCGGCACCGAAACTAGCCCCGGTCATAAAGGTAATGCGCGGCACATCAATGTTACGTACCGCCTGAATCATTTTTGATCCATGCTTAATCATGCCCGCTTGCTCAGACTTGGTACCGACGATATAGCCGGTGGTATTTTGAAAGAATAAGGCAGGAATATTGGCCTGATCTAATAGTTGCAAGAACTGCGTGACCTTGTTCGCTCCTTGTGGGTCAATTGGGCCATTATTACCAATAATGCCAACCGCTTGACCAAAGATTTCCGCCTGAATGCACACTGTGGATACGCCAAAGCGTGGCTTAAAGTCTAAGAAATCAGAGCCATCAACGACTCTAGCGACCAGTTCCCGCATGTCATAGGGTATACGGTAATCGGTTGGAATGACGCCAGCCAGCTCATCGGGATCATAGATGGGCTCTAGGAACGCGCGTTTGGGTGGCATTGGGCAGTTATCATTCCATTGCAGGCGATCGACAACTTCACGGCAAATTTGTAGGCCCTGACCGTCGTTCTCTGCAAGATATTCAGCCAAACCAGAAATGGTGGCATGCATTTCCGCGCCACCTAACTCTTCTTCTGTGGCTATTTCACCGGTCGCCGCTTTAAGTAGTGGCGGCCCTGCCAAGAAAGCCCTGCCATTACCTTTAATCGCAATAACGTAGTCACTAAGACCGGGCATGTACGCACCCCCAGCGGTAGATGAACCATGAAGAATGGAAATAACGGGAATGCCTGCCTTGCTTAACTGTGCAAGCGAACCAAACAGCGCGCCGCCGACACTAAAGCCCTCGACGGTGTAGTTCATTAAATCGCCACCGGCACTCTCTACCAGGTGTACAAAGGGCAATTTTTGCTCAAGAGAAATTTGCTCGGCACGACGGATCCTGTAACCCCCCGCAGTGGTTAAAGAGCCCGCTAAAATACCACTATCATCAACTACAACGACGCATCGCACACCCGAGATAAAGCCAATACCTGAAATAACCGTTGATCCAGGGATAGATTTTTCTTCTTTCTTGGTTTCGACCATATAGCCCGCAATATTGCCTATCTCTAAAAACGGCATACCGGGGTCTAGCAATCTTGCCAGACGTTCGCGCGGTGTTAGCTGTCCGCGAGCATCAAAGCGTGGTTTACGCTTCTCTGACAACGCACGACCTCGCCCATTGAGTTCATTAAGCCTATCAACAAGCTCCAACATCTCTTTGCGCTGACGCAAAAAGGTCTCTGAGCTAGTGTCTATTTTTGAGGCAAATACGGCCATGTGGCTTTCTCCATCTATCTTTTAAGGTAATTTTTTAGGCGTTAACTTCAGCGGCAATAGCCGCACTGACCGGGATTGAAGCATCCAACATTAATTGACCGAAACCCTTACCTTGAGCGTCGTTGCGAATACTCGCCATACCGCCGCCGCCCAACACATCATGGATTAAAAAGTTAATCGCGTGGGTACCTGGCATGAGGTAACGCTCGACATAGGACAGGCTTTGTTGCGTAGCACCCTCGGGTAAAAAGTGTGCAAAGCGCTCTGCCACTGCCTGCTCGTTTAAGGCGGCATAAATATAAGGAACAAACTCAGGCTGACGAGCAATGATACCGACATTGGCCTTGTTGCCTTTGTCGCCGCTACGAGCCAGCGCTAGCTTAATCAGGGGCACATGCACCATGTTGCTGTCCAGCGGCGCGCTGAGCGCGTGCGGACGCTCAATGAGCTCTCGTTTTAGCGCAGCACCCAGAGTGTCTGGGCAATCAATGTAGGTGCCATCCATTTCGATTTGAATCTTTAAAGAGCCTTTGGGAAGCGCAAAGGAAAACAACCTCACCACCGGTGATGGCTTAGGCCGTGCCCCAGCAAATCCGGACAACCCTGGCGGTGTGGCCAGACCAAGGCCCACACATTCTTTTAGGAGTATTCCAATACCCGCCGGATCTGAATGTTTTACAGCAATCTTCATGGACAGTTCTCGGCAGTTAGCGACAGCAGCATTAACACCGTACTGGCTCTCTGCGCCAATTAGCTCAACACTGGTTTCAGTGTAATCAGGCAAGCCCACCATCTTAAGCGTTCTGCGTGACGCGGTGAAAATAGCGGCAGCCAGCTTTTTGGCTTTCTTGTCGGCATCAAACCCATAAAAACTCATGGTGGTGCCGCCACGGAATTGATCGGCATAGGTGCTACACACTTTATAACTATCTGGCGCTGCCAAACCGGTAGCACCCTTCACTTCAACCAAATTCTCTCCGATTTCAGTCAGAGTGACCTTGGAGAAGTCGCAGACCACATCGGGCAGGATATAGGCTTGAGGATCACCGATTTCGTAAACCATTTGCTCGGCGATGGTGCCCACTGAGACAAGGCCACCAGTGCCCTCGGGTTTAGAGCAAACAAAGCTTCCGTCGGCTTTAATAGCGGCGATCGGGTAGCCAATATTTTCAAGATTGTTCGATAACTCCCAATCGGTAAAGTTACCGCCCGTTGCCTGTGGGCCACATTCTAAAATGTGTCCAGCAAGAGAGCCCATGGCCAGCTGATCGAGATCATCACGACCCCAACCAAAGGCATTAATGCAGGCACCCAGAGTCACTGCGCTATCAACACAGCGCCCAGTAACCACTATGTCAGCGCCTTTTTGTAACGCTCTTGCCACGGGAAAAGCACCCAAGTAAGCATTGATACTGGCCACTTTGTCCACCGCGGGGAAATCCTCACCCGAGAACATTTCTTTGTAGCCATGACCGGCAATTTGATCACGCTGGCTAATCATGTCATCACCCAACACACAAGCGACTTTGAGATTAAGGCCCAGTTCAGCAATGACCGCGCGCAGCGCATCGGCGCAGCCCTGAGGATTAACACCCCCAGCGTTAGACACAATGCGTACACCCTGACGGGCAATTTCTTTAAGGTTGGGTTTCATCGCGGCACTGACAAAATCTAAGGCATAGCCACTGTCTGGGTTTTTAGCCCTGGCACGGGCCATAATCGACATAGTGATTTCAGCAAGGTAGTCATAGACAATAAAGTCTACGTTTTCATCTTTTAGCAATTGCGGTGTCGCTCGGGCAGCATCACCCCAAAAACCACTAGCACCTGCAATACGAATCGTCTTATCGTTCATGTTGATTACTCCCTGAAATAGTTCAGACCGGCATACAATAGAGTAGATAGTACGTTGCGGTGACTATTTAATCATTGGATTGTATGCCATCAACATAAGAGCCTATGCCAATCGCTATTTAACCAAACCCGTCATTAATGGCTTTGACTTGGCTCTTTCCAGATAGATTGAGGCCATGATGAAGCTAAAGGGGGCTGCCGCGGAAATAATATCCGCTGTTAGTAGCGCTTTAGTGAGGGGTTCAAAAACCCCATTAGCCGAAAAGACATCACTGAGAACACCGGTCATCAGCGCACCTATACCTAGCCCTAAAAGATTACAGGCAACCAATAGTAAGCCAGTCATCACCCCTCGCAAACGCACGGGAGTAAGATCTTGTACGGTTGAAAATGCCGGGCCATAAAACGAGCTCACGCTGAACATACCGGCCGCCATGCCAATGTAGAACAACGACGATGAGGGCGAAACGTAGCGAAAAGAAATGAGTAATGGGGTCATACAGAGCATTAAGTATGCAAGGAACCTAACTCTTCCTCCTTTGTAGCGAGACTGATACCAATCACTAAGCATACCGCCTAAGAAAGTACCCGCGGTTCCAAATATGATGTAAATAAGCCCGTAGGTCGCACTGATTTCACCAACGCCGAAGCCTCTTTCACGCTCGAGCCACACAATGGCGAACTGGCCTGCACCCAAGGGTAAGTGCAGAAAGACTGCGCCTAGCATGGTCCAGGCTAGCGCTGGAGTAGATTTGACTGTGGTAACCACCTCAGAAACAACTCGCCTCCAATTACCGGTCATCAATCCTGCTTGGGGCGCTTCTTCCGCCGAAGTGCCCTGCTCCTCCATGGCTCCGCGCTTGGGGTCCTTTAGGAACAATAAGCCCAGGGCCAATATCAGCCCTGCTGCGCCTAATACAAAAAAGCAATTGCGCCAGCCAATCATTGGCCCCAGAACGCCGGCCACAATAAAGCTACCGCCAGCACCCAAAGGTACACCCAAATAATAGATCCCTGTGGCGGTGCCTCTTTTAGCCTTGGGATATAAATCGGCAATCATTGATATAGCCGACGGCGCCATAACTGACTCACCAACACCTATAAATAACCGTGACATTCCGATTTGCATGAAATTTTTAGCCAGACCGGACAAGGCAGTTAGGACACTCCACAGTACAAGACCTGCAGCAATTAACCGTGGGCGATGCACTCGGTCGGCCAGGGCACCCATAAATAAGCCCATAATCGAGTAAAAGAACACGAAAACTGGCCCTGTCAGTAAACCAAATTGTGAGTCACTCAAGTTAAGGTCAGCAATAATAGACGTACCAAAACTGGTAATTAGCGTTCGATCTACCATATTTAGAATATTTAGAACCAATAAAAAGATTAATATCCCTGTGGCACCCTTTGCTGTCTTAATGTTTTCCATACTAATAATCCTTGTTTTATTTTTTATAAGCTGGACTTAGCGATCAATGATCGGCAGTACTCACCCAGGTTCGTCGTTGCTTCACCATAGCTAGAAAAACGCTGATCTAGAGTCTCCTTGGTGACATAACGGAAATACAGTTGCTGCAAAATGCCAATTAACCGCCAGTAGCCATAGACTTCATAGAAATCCCATTTAGAGATATCAAAACCGGTTTTCTCGCCGTAATAGGCAATCACCTCTTCACGACGCATCATGCCTGGTGCATCTGATGGCTGCTTCAAAATATTTTTTAGCGCTGCCGGATCATCACTATGCACCCAATAGGCCAACGCATTAGATAGATCCATGAGTGGATCACCTAATGCTGCCATTTCCCAATCTAACACCGCCACGACATTAAAGGGATCATTGGGATCAAGCATGACGTTGTCGATACGATAATCACCGTGAATAAGCGCGGCAGGCAGAGTACTTGCCGCCTCATTAGGGACGTTGGCCACTAGCCACTCACGAACATCCTCGAACGCTGGTACATCCGGCGTTTGTGCATTAGCAAAGCGTTTATTCCATCCCAGTATCTGGCGTTCAGCATAGCCTTTAGGCTTACCAAACTCAGTGAGACCTGCCGCTTGGATATCAACTGTATGTAGCTCAATTAATTTGTCGAAAATCACCTTACTAAACCGATTGTGATCGGCCACTGTAAAGTTCCACTGTGCAGGGATTTTGTCTTTGACCAACACCCCATTGATTTTGTCCATGAGATAGAACTCAGAACCCAACATAGATTCATCGTCGGTATAAAAGAAGGCATTGGGAACTGCAGGATACTCTTTCTCTAAAGCGCTAATAACTCGATACTCTCTAATCATGGAATGCGCGCTAGCCGCTTTAATCCCCGGGGGTGGGCGACGTAACACTAACTCACGATTATCATAACCAATTAAGTAGGTTAAATTAGACGCCCCCGAGGGAAACTGTTTAATACTCGGTGTACCTTGTAGCCCCGGAACTACCTTCTTGAGCACTGCATCCAACTGCTCAGGGTCAATTTCTTCGCCTTGACGAACGTTGATGGTCGGATTAGATGAGTCCATATCATTATCTCTCTATCAATTTGATGGAGCATTATGCTGACTGAATATCTCCTTGCCTAGCCACTTCATGTGATACTCAGAATTTGATCACTAATAATTACTTTCGTTATAAGGCTTATGGCGGCATATAACGCCAAGATCAGAAGGGTCTAGCGCACTGACTGATAGGGTTAACTCAGCAGCCACAAATAATTTATGACGGTCATTGACCTTGATTTTTTCGCTGTAGGTTAATAAAGTGCTCAAACACAGTTCATCAGGCGCAGGACACATAATTGACCCAAATGACAGTGCAGCGATGGCTTTTGCCAGTGACATGGGCCGCCATACAACCTATTGTGATAAGGTGAATAACAACTAAAAGGAATCTAATTATGTCATTAGAAGCAGTTACAGCAGGATTAAAAGAGAAAGTAGGCGAAGATTGCGGACTTGGCGCAAAGCTAAAGTTTGATTTTGGCGATGATGGCCTAATGGTTTTAGATGCCACTCAAGTGCCTAATACAGTTAGCAATGAAGATAGCGATGTTCAGTGTACTATGGTGCTTAGTATAGAGAACTTCATGGAAATGGCTGAAGGAAAACTAGACGGTACTGCCGCCTTTATGTCTGGAAAACTAAAGATTCAGGGAGATATGAGTATCGCCATGAAACTAGGGCCGATCCTAGCTTAAGAAAAGTTTACGTAGTAATTTAAGATGCCCCGCTATTAACGTAACGGGGCATTTTTTATTTCCGCTTTGGCACAATATCCATGTGCTTACTGATGACACCAAGCATAACCTCATCGGCACCTCCACCACTATATTTACTCACGAGCGCAGGGTATTCAAAAGGTTATTTCAAGTTGCTATTTTGGCCAATCATGGTGTTGCTAACACGTGGGCTCGCTGTCGTTGAAAAACCGATGCTTAAAGTCCAAATTGCCGTGCAGCTAAGTCGCGCATGATTTCTTCAGAACCGCCACCAATGGCATTTACTCTGACCTCTCGATAAATTCGCTCTACTCTGTTGCCACGCATATACCCTATGCCACCAAGAATTTGCATAGCTTCTCGAGCACAAAACTCCATAGTCTGACTGCATTGAACTTTTAGCATTGCAATATCACCGGCATTCTCATTACCCGCTTCCACCTCTTGACACACTAATTGAAGATAGGCTTGGGTGGCATTAATTCGCATTTTCATGTCTGCAATTTTATGCCTAATCACCTGATGATCTGCCAGTCGCTGACCAAAGGTTTTACGCTCTCGGGCCCAGGCCACCGCGTCTTCTAAGCAAACGCGAGAGAAGCCTTCCATCGAAGACGCCATCGCCAAACGCTCCGCATTAAAGTTATTCATGATGACACTGAAGCCTTTGTTTTCTTGGCCAATCAAGTTGCCGACAGGAACTCGTGCATTGTCAAAATAAATGGTTGCGGTATCAGAACACCACCAGCCCTGTTTTTTGTCTAAGGCAGTACGCGAGACACCCTCAGTATCTGCTGGAATTAATAGGGTCGACACGCCACTTGCTCCCTCACCTCCGGTCCTAACCGCCGTGGTAAACCAGTTAGCATTCATACCGCCGGTAATATAGGTCTTAGAGCCATTGACCACATAATGATCGCCGTCTAATCGCGCAGTCGTTGTAAGATGGGCGACATCTGATCCTGCTCCTGGCTCTGTGACTGCCAACGAAATACGCTTAGTCCCAGCCAATACTGGCGGTGCAACCATTTGCTTGACTTCGTCGCTACCAAAATTGATTACCGGTGGTAGTCCAATACCATGCACCATCAAGGTTGCACCAACACCACCTACAGCAACACGTGCCAGTTCTTCATTGAGAATAATGCTGTACCAGAGATCAATACCTTCTGACACACCACCAAATTCTTCTGGATAGCCCAATCCCAACATACCCACCGCCGCAGCCTTAGGCCACATTTCATCTGGGACATGACCATCCTCATCCCATTGTGCAGCGTAAGGAATCACTTCACGATCAAAGAAACGTCGCAACTGCGATCGCCACTCATGATGTTCCGACGTTAAGGATTTATTGGGTAGTCGAGCGCTATCAAAATCTAATGACATAATCATTCCTCATCGAGTCGTAGATAGAATTTTGTAAAGACGATGTAATTTTTTTATTGTATAAATCTCGCCAAAATAGTATCCCGACCACTGGCTTATTAACATGACGAAGACGGCCAGACTTTATCAAAGCGGACAGGTTCGTTACCATTTCTATTCCTATCCCTTCGGGATAACCACATGATTCACTAAGCAATGATACTAGGTAGAGTCTATTGTGTAGTCAAGCTAGTGTGCGCCAATTTATTGGGATTAAACGCCAACAAAAATCTTTATTTACGGCGGTAATCTCGTGGTGAAACACCATGCCAGCTTTTAAACGCACTAGAAAAAGACCCCTGATCGGCATAGCCGAGTAGAAACGCTATTTCGGTAATTCCAAGACGTCCATCTGCTAGATAACGCAGTGCGATTCGCGATCGAACTTCTTGTAAGATATTTAAAAAATTTGTATCTCGATCTGACAGGCGACGCTGCAAGGTCCGGCGAGAAACATTTAGTTTACTGGCCAGTTTATCAATAGTGACCTCTCCCTCTGGCAAGTATTGAGCAATCGATTGCCTGAGACTAAGCAGTAACTCATCGGATGGGTCTTCATCCTCAAAAAAGTCTCGAAACGGATGACTATGATCTGGCCCCTCTTGGTAATCCTGCTTTAGCATGGGCAGGTGGAGCGCATCTCTATGAAAGAAAATACTACTATGGGGCTGATCAAAACTAAGGTTATTGCCAAACAGCATCTCCAAATTAACTAGATTTGTAGGCTTTGAATAACTAAAACTGGCTTTAACAACGTTGACCGGCATGATACAGATGGAATTAATGATTCTTACTGAGGCAGACAACATTTCATCTGACAAGAAGCGTTTTCGCTGAGTACTTAATAGCAGAGGCTCCCACCGTAACTCCACGAGTTCGCCATCACGATGAGCCCGAATCTCACCAAGGTCACCGCGCAATTTTAGGGTGCTAGGCATGAGGTTAAGATAATCTCTAAAGGACTTGCATACCGTTGCCATGTACAGCTGGAAATTTAATCCCTTAAGATAATGAATCCGACCGACGGTTAAGGCTATATCTGGATCGTTTGACGCAAGGGCAACCGCTTGATAGAGACGGTAATAAACCATTACCGGAAATCTGCGATCTGGAATGCTGAGATCTTTTACATCCAACCCCACCTCATTCAACAAAACCTTTTGGTTCACATCTAACTGCTCTGCTACTTGCAACAACGTAATCAATGGTGCCGCATAAACGGACCATGATGGGTCAATAATCTGATCTATTGGCGCAGGTTTAGACATCAAATACAGCTATTCAAATGTTTTTAAGGATTAGTTAGTTTAGCACTCACGCTAAATTGGATACAACGATTCCTAACATCAAATTATTAACGATTTAATAAGAAATCTACTTTTTCTACCCTGTATTTCTATTGACTTATCGTCTGAAAAATATCAATATACTGTATATATACACAGTATTAATTCATCTATCAGTAATTAAAAAATGCCCAGTGAACCATTATTAGACAGCCTCCTTTTACGTCAAGATACTTGGCGAGGGCGCAATCGATCACTGCGTAAACATGTCATCACTACTGGTAAGGAAAAACTAGATAAACTGCTACTTGGCGGCTGGCCAGTGTCGGCTCTCACCGAGTTAGTGACTCAGCAAAACGGGATAGGTGAGCTGAGCCTATTACTGCCCATCGTTAAACATTACACCAATGAAAATAAATTATGTGTCTGGCTAGATCCGCCTTATCAACCCTATGCTCCAAGCTTAGTCAATGCGGGAATCCCTCTTGATAAACTGTTAATTGTACGCAGTAAAAGTAGTAAAGAATGGCTGTGGGCTGCGGAACAATCTATCCGCGGCAAGGCTCTACTTTTTGCCTGGGCCAATCGAGCACAGCCACGTTATTCGGCACTCCGTAAATTACAGTTAGCTGCGACAGAAAGTTTGGCACCTGTTTTTTTATTTAGCCCTCCTACCGCTCTTAAAGCTCACTCTCCGGCACTATTACGTCTAGAACTTGAAAGTCTAGAACCTAATATTTTGTCCGTTACCCTGCATAAACTGAGAGGAAAAATGCCTGGTACAAAAACACAGATTGCTCTTGGTGAGCGAACAACTGAGCGCACATTACTGGACAAGCTGCCGGTTAATATCCAGTACCCAAAAACACCACAGACAGATTTCCCATTATTACAAAAAGATGACGTTCAGTATCTGAATACTTAGTTGATGAAAGAGCCTTCAGTTAACATTCCAAAAAACAATTATCCAATAGATCGGAATATCTGGCTGTATATCAATTTACCTCAACTGTCCATTGAAGCTGTGACGGCCACAATGACTAAGCCTCTAAAAGATGGGCCAGTCGCCATTGTCAGCTTACAAGACAATGCCCAGCGTATAGATTGTTGCAACCAACAAGCCTCAGCGTGGGGTGTCGAACAACGACTGTCGCTTTCTACTGCACTGGCTATTTGCCCTGATTTAACAGTGCTTGCAAAAAATACACTGCAAGAACAGCAATTACTACAGCAATTGGCACTGATCGCCTACCGTTTTAGTCCTGAAGTTATTATTGATACTGCTGGCTTATGGCTGGACCTGTCAGGCTGCGCTCAGCTTTTTAATGGTTATAACAAGTTGCTAAAAAAACTTTATACACAACTATCTGAGCAATCTATTGTAGCCATTAGTGGCGTTGGTAAAAGTCCTCTGGCCGCGAAAATACTCTGCGACAATGAATTTCGTCACTATTTACCCAGCAAGCTTGAAGTACAGCGAACTTTAATGACAACGATACTCGATAAACTACCGAGCACCGCCAAACAGCAGCAAAACTTTAAGCAGTTAGGTTTAACGACCATTGGCGATTTACTGGCGCTCCCGAGGTCAGCGTTAAGTCAGCGTTTTAATAGTGATTTAATGAACACTCTACAGCTACTTCAAGGTGAAAAACCCTCTCTATTAAAGCGCTTTAAACCTGCCAATGAATTTCACGATAAAATCCAAAATACTCAAGGGTTATACAATAAAGAGAGCTTGTTATTTCCCATGAAGACCCTCTTACAGCGTCTGTGCCAATATTTAATGGCTAGGCAATGCTATAGCCGTGAACTAATCTGGCAATTTGAGCCACTATTAGGCAGGCATCAATCAATGTCGATTACGCTATCTGGCAACAGTCATGGTTGGTCAAGCTTGTTAAGTCTGAGCCGTCTAAAACTAGAGCATCTAGAACTGCCTAGAAGTATTGAGCAAATCTCACTTTTCTGTGATCAGTTCATGGTTATGCCTGAGCGTAGTTTTGACCTATTTGGCGATCAAATTTCGCTACAAAAAAATACGTCTGAGCTCATTGACAGCCTCAATGCTCGTCTGGGCATTGAGGCCTTATCAAGACCCACTATAAATGCAGAGCATCTCCCAGAATTGGCTGGCAATATAGCCTCTATTGAAAAATCGATAGGCTCGGAGCAAGATCTTGGACAGGCACAGAAACCTTTGTGGCTACTGCCTGAACCGGCACCCGTTAGACTACATAATCAACAGTTATATTGGCGTAAACCACTGACTATTATGAGTGGTCCAGAACGGCTCTGTGGTAATTGGTGGCAGTCCGAACAGCAGCGCGATTACTATCTTGCCTGCGACAGTAAGGGCGCCCGCTATTGGCTATTTAGAGAGTCCACAAGCAAACAATGGTTTGTCCATGGACTATTTTCTTAGACGTCAAACTGCTCTTTTAACTTAAACTTCTGTACTTTGCCGGCAGGATTGCGCGGTAAAATATCGACAAAGTGCAATTGGCTCGGCTGTTTGTAGCGTGCCAGAGATTCTCCAGAGAACGCACGTAGTTCCTCAAGATCCAAGGTGCTACCCTCTTCCAAAACAACGATCGCGGTAACAGCTTCGCCCCATTTATCATCAGGCAAACCAATAACAGCGACCTCAACAATAGCGGGATGTCCATAAAGAACACTTTCAACTTCGGCGGGATAAACGTTCTCGCCACCACTGATCACCATGTCTTTGACACGATCACATAAAAACAGAAAGTCTTCATCATCCAGATAACCAATGTCGCCACTGTGGAACCAACCTAATTTATCAATAGCTTCTGCGGTTGCTTCTGGACGGTTCCAATAGCCCTTCATGACATTGGGCCCTTTAATACAGACTTCACCGTGCACACCTGCCGCAACTGGGTTGTTATCGCCATCCACAATCTGTACTTCAGTAAACATCGGCGCCTTACCTGCCGAGCCCACCTTTACCATGGCTAAGTCACTACTTAATAAACTTGCGAAGGGCGCTGTTTCTGTAAGCCCATAGCCCTGACAAAAACTAACGCCTCTCTCACCATAGGTTTTAATTAATGGAACTGGTACCGGCGCCCCTCCACAGATTAGTGCTGTGACACTGGACAGGTCGGTGGTCGCAAAGTTTTCATGTTGAGCCATCATCAAGAACATTGTTGGCGCACCGAACATACTACCGACCTTGTGCTCTTCGATAAGAGAAAGTACTTCTCCTGCATCAAAACTGCGCAATAGCACTACCTCAATACCTTTAGCCAAAGACAGCAATGTGGTTACGTTGAGCCCTCCAATATGAAACAAAGGAGCACAGGTTAAAGTCGTTGTGGTCATGGTATCTTCGCCGAAGCAGACGTTAATGCTGTTCCAAAACACATTGCCATGAGTCAACATGGCACCCTTTGGAAGCCCGGTGGTACCAGAGGTATACATAATAAAGGCGATATCATCTGCTTCTACCTTTTCGCTACCATCGGCAGGTTTCGCTTCAGCCATTAGCGACTCCAGAGAATCCCAACCATCGGCAGCTGACTCTATAGTGAGATAACGAGTGCAGTTCAGAGTAGCTTTTTCAGAATCAATCAAAGGACGCAACATATCATCAGCAAACATCAGCGTAATATCTGCGTCGTTGGCAATAAATCGAACCTCAGGGCCCGTTAGCCGAAAATTAAGTGGGACAAACACAGCGCCCAAGCATCCGCATGCATAGAGCAACTCAATAAATGTGGGATGATTAAGCCCAATGTAACCAACACGGTCTCCTTTTGAAACACCCCCATCACGCAAGACCGTGGTTAAGCGCTTAACCCGATCACCCAATTCTGCACAGGTTAAGGTTTGACCCTCAAATGTGAGTGCTCGAGCATTTGGGGTTAACAATGCACGACGTAAAATAGTGTGGCCTAAACCAATATTTGCTGCTTGTGAATTTGACATAAAATTTCCTTTATAGTTTTTATCGCGCTGACAGATTTTTCACATCAACGTCCCCTCTCTGCATCATCCTCATTCAACGTTCTTAATGCCACAAATAATACTTTTCTATGCTTGTCTAATCTTTGGTTTATATGCCATCTACATAAGCGTTTATGCCAATTACTTTAGAGCCGAACAATTTACACCTAAAAGCAGGCACGATTATTGCTGATCTCTTAGCTGGAGCCATTAGTGTGTTCCGTTGCACTATTTTAATAATACTCGCTACGTAAGGCCCAAAACCAGTGATGATTATAATTGCACTAGAAAACCTGTCAAAACACGCGCGCTTTTGCACCAGAATGGAGCGATACTAACCATGATTGACGCTATAATCACCAAAACGGGCATGCAGCGACTCATTTTTACTGATCTGGACGGCACCCTATTAGATCATGACAATTACAGCTATGAACCAGCTGCAAACTTACTTGAAAAGCTCAACAACATTGGTATCCCTGTCATACCGACAACCAGTAAAACCCGTAGCGAAGTGCTACCCCTTCGGCGGGCTATTAATAATGAGCACCCTTTCATTACCGAGAACGGTGCGGGAATTTATATTCCGAAAGACTATTTTTCGTTTGTCTGTGATAGCTGGATAGATAAGGGTACGTTTTGGCTTCAATCTTGCTGTAAACCACGCAGCATATGGCTCCGCCTTATCGATCAGTTATCAGCAAAGTTTACGGCAGAATACCAAACCTTCAGCTCACTTTTCAATCGAAATGGCGCATCTGCCATCGCCGAAATAACAGGATTAAGTCTGCACCAGGCTGCATTGGCGAATGAACGAGAGTTTAGTGAAACCATTGTCTGGTTAAGCACCGAATCTCGAAAGTCTGTCTTTATCCAAGCGTTAACCGATCAAGGCGCTCGAGTCCATCAAGGTGGGCGTTTTTTAAGCGTTACTGACCACGCCAACAAAGGGGCTTCGCTGCTAGCACTAAAAAGTCTCTACCTTCGAGAACCCTACATAAAAGGCTGCGATACCCTAGCCCTGGGTGACGGAAAGAATGACGTGGAAATGCTAAAGATGGCGGACTCGGCAAGCATAATAAGATCACCACACCATTCACCACCGTTGGTAAATAGGACCGAAAACATCACTACCAGTCTAAAAAACGGTCCTGAAGGTTGGGTATATGAAGTCACTGCGTGGTTACAAAAATTTTAACAACAACAAAGAGTATTTTATGGGCGACTTTCACCAAAACGGTATTATAACAACGCTACACAATCTCTCTCGACGTCCCGTGGAGGATTTAGACGAGGAATTG
>Ga0209830_10000090_pt1 | contig 104118 bp, 98 predicted proteins | sample ArcticOcean_MG_C_12_FD_187439 | JGI IMG/M metagenome (GOLD analysis project Ga0209830, IMG submission 187439) | Marine microbial communities from western Arctic Ocean - ArcticOcean_MG_CB8_130 (SPAdes) (version 2) | ecosystem: Environmental > Aquatic > Marine > Oceanic | place: Arctic Ocean...
TTCGCGGTTGATTTGGAGAATAACAAGATGTGGGGCGGTAGGAACGGGTTCTGGGACGGCGGCTCCGCTTGGCACGACACCGCGGGAACTCGGTTCAACAACTTCGACAAGAACGGAGACCAGCTCGCCAAGGCGAGCGACTCGCGCAACTTTTCGCTCTGCGCCGGACACAACTTTTTCGATTGCCGCAAACCACCAGCCACCTGGGACGCCTCGAACGCGAACACGCAGGAGGGGTATTACCACTGCTGTCCTTTCCGCCAGCCGGCCACCGCGTTTGGGGCGAACGCCGCGACCGGGGTGAACACCGCGTTCTGGACCAACGACTTCCACCTCCCAACCGAGTCGTACCCTTATCCCACTAACAACTGGATCTCCGCCGCTTTGGGGAACCCGGTTAACGACGGGGAGGGCAGCATCACCACAAACGGCGGCGCGCAACACTCGGCGTACAACGGGGACGACCTGGAGACGGAGAGTAAGTTATTCGCCCCCGTGGTGATTGGCCGGATGGGTCAGACGTTTACCATCAACCACGGCAAGGGTCCCTTTGCGTACACGATTCCGTGCGGGTACAAGCCGCTGTCCGACCTCGCTGCGGACGACGCCACGACAACCACGACCTCGACCGTCGTGGTGACCGCCAGCTGCTGGACCGTCGGCGGGCTGTGCGACACCTTCATCTTGACTGGAACTAATTCTCCGACGTGCACTGCGTTTGCATCGACAACCACGACGCTCGTGCATGACAGCACGGACAGCTCGGACAGGCTCCTATACTCGGGAAATGGAGACTGGGCGTACTACTATGGCGCAGCCGGTATGACTGTCGACGGTGCTACCGCCGCGACGTGGAACACGATCCAAGGGTGAGCGCGCGGAGCGCGCGGCATACGACTGCTCTTCTCGCGAGGACCACCGGCAACAATAAATCTGCTAGAGTGCTACACCAGCACCAGCAACAATAGAACTGCTAGAGTGCAACCGCACCAGCAACCCGCTAAAGTGCACACCAGCACCAGCGACAATAAACCTGCTAGAGTGGAACAGGCGGACAGCCGCACTGTGTCGTCCGTCTCGTCCATTCTTTTCAATTTATAAAAAGATTTATTTCTAATTTTGTCCGTTCCATGCTCTTTCTCGGTAGTATTAATATGCCTACACGTAGTCGTACACCGTACACAACGCTCCGTTGCCTACACATAGTCGTACACCGTACACAACGACTCATTCCCACGCGTTCGTCACGTCGGCGCGAAGACGCGTTTTGTTTTTTTCAAATCTCGCGTTTTTTTCGTTTTGTTCTTCGTCGCCTTCGCGTCTACCACGTCGGCGTACGCGTCGTACCACGCTTCGCCTGCGCGGCGCCACGTCACCGCATTGGCCGTCGCGGCCAATGTGTTTCGGGAGAGAAGTGCTACCTCCGCTTCCATTGATTCCACGGAAGCGTTCGCCTCCGCGAGCGCCGCGCGAAGCGAGTTGATCGTTTCGTTCATTTGTGAAGCGTGTGCGGTGTCGATTTCGATTTCGCCGGCCGAAATCGGGCAAAACGCGCTCGTCGCGGTTTCTGAACTATGGATACCCCACCGCGAGGAGTACAAGGGCGTCGACGCACATGGCGCGAGCCCGATTGTTGTGGTCGACACAAGGAAAGCGACCGCAACCGCGGCGACACCACCAACTGCGTTCCCGATACTCCCCACGCGACGCGCGAACGACCTCGTGTGAGGTCGCGCGACGACGACGCGCGTGGGCGAAAGAAAGGGCGTCTTTGGTTTAAACGCGGGAAACTCGGTGGAGTTGCAGCGCGTATCAGTCGTCCCGAGGGCGTTCGCGCACGCGCGTGTGAGGTGCGCGGCGTGCCCCTTTGTGCGTGCAGAGACACCCACGCGAGACGCACGCATGGACTCCTCCGCCAGCGCCAGCCACGCGTCGGGGGTGGTGGGGGTCAGGGTATCGGGGTGTGTATTCGTGGACACGTCAAAACCGCCGTACTTGCGACCGCTCGGGGAGGGCGTCGTGTCATCGTGCGGGTTTTTGAGGTTTAGCTCACGCGGCGGGACATCAATATCCACCCAATCGTCCTCGGCGAGACACTCGATATGACGGTCGGGTGGCGGGGGATGCATCTCGCGCGGCGTGAGGTGCGCGGCAAAAAGTGGGCATGAAAATTTGCCGGAAATAATTCATTCGAACTCGACGTCTCGGCTCGTCGGCGCACAGCTGTGCGTCGAAAAGTTTCAGCGAGCCACCCCAGTTTCCCCAGCGCGATGCTCCGCGCTATCCCGACCGCCGTCGCCGCGTCCCGCGGCGATGCGCACTCGTCACGCCCGACTCGAGTAGGCCGTCGACCAGCCGCGGGTCGCCCCGTGCGTAGAAACGTCTCCGATGGTCGAGATGAGGTGGCCTGCATCGATGTGGTTTCGGGCCGAAATCGTTTCGGGGCCCCTCTTTCGGCGGTCGCGCTAATGAGCGTCCTCGCCCCTCTTCCCGCCGCCGCTGAAGGTCTGGAGGTGTGGCGTTTCCCGGATGGCTCGAATCCCCTCGAGGCACTCTTCGCGGGCCCGACGCCGATTCCGGGAATCACGGGCGAGATCACCGGGGTGTGGTTCGGAGATCTGTTCGCGTTCATGAACCTCACTTTGTTGGTAGGCCTGATTGCGTTTTCGGCGAAGAGCGAAGAAAGGTAACAAACTATAACGGATATTCTGGATTTCACCAAGCCTGACAAAAAAATAAGGAATAACTAACTAATTTTAGCTAACTTTTATTGCGTTATTTTTATTTGACGTTATTTAATTAGCCACAACGTAAAAAATACCTTGAATTATTTTTAATTAATTTGGACGTTTTGATGACTGGATGTCATTCAATTAATTAATTAATTAATTCCAGAGGTATTTTAACGCTGTGGCTAATTAAATATCGTCAAATAAAAATAACGCAATAAAAATAACGTGATTTTAATTAACGTTAGAATTAGCTATTCCTTAAATTAAATTATTTTTTTGTCAGGCTTGGTGAAATCCAGAATACAAGGATACCAAGGATATACCCAGACCACTAGACTACCTAGGCTACTAGACGTATTACTTCCCCTCATTCCCCTTTACCTCGGTTTCTCGTCTCCAGCGCCTGCATGAGCAACCCGGCTAACGTTTTTTTACACAAACCCATCAGCCCATCCATCGTTCCGTCCATCGAAACAATCAACGGCGCCATCGCCGGGTGTTCCACCATCAACCCGCCCGCGCACTCCAAGCAAGTTCCTTGGTGTATTAACTCGTCAATCAACCCGTCTGGAATGGGAGAAAATTTTATCACGCTCGTGTCCGTGGCACAGAAAACAGCCCCCGTTCCGAGGTCGGTCACTGCGTACGCGCCCACCGTGGACACGGGTTTTTCGCCGTAACTTTTAATGAAAACTCGAGCCTCGTTTTCGTCGAGTGGTTTTTCGCGAACAACACCGTCGTACACGACAACCTGGTCGCACGTGATGAGCAGCGTGTTTTTTGATGCTTTCATCGCAGTGCTGTCACCATACTCACTGTCATCGCATGCAGTATCACGCACGCCATCCCCAGCCTTCATTCGCGCCACAATCGCATCCGCCTTCGCCAGCGCCAGTTCCGTGACCAACTGAGCCGGGTCGTCGCACCGAATTGCTTTTTCGTCGATGCCCGCCACGACGACTTGGTACGTAAACCCCATCTCGGTGAGAATAGCCTTGCGCGTAAACGACCCGCTTCCCAGCACGATTTCCACACCCGCGTCTTCGACCGCGGTCACGACGTGCACGTCACCGGAAGTCTGCCCACCACTCGCCGCGCACACGGTGTGCTCGCCGTACGTCGAGGACGCCATCGCGGCGGAGTTTCGGCACGAGCTTCGCAGTTCTTTTCGTCGCGGCGGCGCAACACGACTGGCTCTGGAGTGGCGCGCAGGGCGAACGCGCGAGGCAGCAAAAACAGCTGCGCGGACCAGAGAAAGGGGAGGGCACCGCGCGCCGAGGATCATCGGTGCGCTGGAGGTCTGGGGATGACAAAGACGATTTCGTTCAATAAAAGCGCTCGCACAGGACAAAATACCACTGATTTTATGGTGCCCACCTGGCTTTCCACGGCAGTGCACGCGGTCCTTCACGCCGCCTTGGCAGTTCGAGGTGCGCGATGGCGTCGGCGTGCCTCGCGGTGACACCACGCGCGCATGGCGTCGCGTTGACACCCTCCACATCGTCCCGAGGACACCGTGGCATCTCCCCGCCGAAGTCGTCTAGGCACCCACAGAGACATCTCGTCGCGAATTCGTCCAAGGGCGGTGCCTCCGACGTGGTGGGCGAGGTTTTTACGAACCTTCTGGGTTTCTTCAAACAACGGGTTGACTTGGCGCTGGAGGATGGGGATGAAACCGCGATTTCGCGCATCGTAGCGCGGAGTACTTCGGGGGGGGCGTTTACGAGGGAAGGTCCATCGGCTGATTTCGCAACTTGGGCGGTCGATTTGAGTATTTTCGTTAGGGACCCGGTCGCGGCCGGGCCGATTGACGGAAAAATCGCGGCACGCACGGAAAGAACGTTTGTCACCCTGGAAATGGTGTTCGTGCCGAGAGACAAAGACGTGTATCCGTCACGGGGAGCCGCGTTCGTGACCGGAAGCCGGTTCTTCGCGACGGAAAAGAACGGGAACAACCGAAGCGCCGGGTACTGGCTCGGGGACGAGCCTGGGTTTTTCAAATTCGCGCTCCCCGCGACGACGGAGATTGCGGTGGCAAACACCGTGTGCGTCCCGTGTGGGCAGGTGTTTTTCAACGAAAAAATTGAGTTGCACGGAAACGACGACGACGATGCCGGCGGCGAAGCGACTGGACCTGACGTCTCTGAAACTGGAAAACGTAAAAGTACGAAAACGAAAACGAACCCTCGCCTCGTCGCCGGCGTCGCGAAGGTAAAGAGGAACGTCCCCACGACGTTCATGGGGGCGAACTACTCAGGGATACTCGCCGAGTTCGTGATCGTGGGAACGTTCACGGCGAGACGACGGAACTGAGGGGGATTGAGGAATTTTTAGACCGTGTAGATGCGTAGACGTAAACTCTTGTAACCTTCGTATAAAAAAACGAACGTCAGGTCCGTCCCACGCCGCCCAGAAACGCGTTCGCGTCCGGCGCGTCGCCGTTGAAGTCGGCGTTCGAGAAGTCGAACCCCGGGTGTTCCAGCTGGAACCGTTCCTTCATCAGGCGTTGTTTCTCGTTTTGAATCTCATTCGGGGGCAACTGCGTGTCGTGACCACAAAACGCACCCGCCCACGGCTTACCGCGCTCGCGCTTTTGCAACTGCAAATGTAACGATTTTGCCTTTTGTGTCGAGCTCTTTTCCCCCGACTCGTCGCCATCCTGCAACGTCCAGAAACTCTCGGACACCACGACCGGGGCGTAAAGGGCGTGGGTTAAATACGCAGGGTTGCCTTTAATACCCACGCTTACTGACCCGGTTTCAATCGTGACCTGCAAAACCCCCGCCGAAACCCCGGCCGGTACCGAGATGTACACGTTCACTTCCTCCAACGTTTGATCCCATTCGTAAACCACACGACCGTCGTGTGTCCAGGAATGACGAGTGCTAGGCGCGAGCTGGTCGGTCATTTTTCCCTCTGGGTTCGTGCCGTGCCGCTTTGCGAATGACCAACACGCGTGTCGCAGTACACCGCGAATCCGTCGCGACGCCACGACGGCGCGACTCAGGGCGCCACCCACCCGCGAGCGCGGCACGATCTGATTCCTTGACATTCGAAGTTGAAAAATTTCAACAAATTTACGAACAGACAAGTCTCGTGACGTTCGCGTGACGACCGGCAGTTTGAGACGCGCGGCGCTCGGGTTGCGTGTCACACCAACCTCATCGCGACGACGACGTCGTCGTCGCCGATGACCGCCGATGACGAGTCGGTGACTCCGCCGAAAAACAAGTGGGATGCGCTGAACAAATCCCGAAAAGATGCAGCGTGGCAAAAATTTCTGTTCCCACTATTTTACGCCCCCATGCTCCCGCTGATACGCATAGCCCTGCGGAATCACCCGCGGTATCGCAACCGGGCGTACGCGGCGGGCATCGCGACCGGGCTGGCGCACGCGGGCTGGGTGATGAGCGGAGACAGCAGCGTGTGACGAACGAACTCTTGTGTGGAAGGGATGGAACGTTGGATTGACGGAAAACTTCAGAGACATGATATGATGTCCTCGCGAAGCGAATCTCGCGTCGGTATTCTTCGATCATGTCGATGTTGCATCCGGTCGCTGGACTCACAGTTAATCGCCATGCAGTGTGCTATGCGACCGCACTCTTTTCGAGTGTCATGCAGGCAGCTTACTCGAGCTGGATACTACTCTCTCGACTAGTACTACCTTCTCACGGTCAACAACTTGATTTCTTTTTTTGAAAACCGACACAACCCACCGCGCGGAGGTATATCGGCAGCGCGGAGAGTTGATACGTTGGGTCACCAAGATCGAGTAAGCCACGTTCGTGCGCCGTGGACCTTCTGATGTGTCCGATACGACCCATGTGGTTGCTGCGGTCGGTTTTCCCATTCGTGAACGTTGCGTTATTGTTCAGTTAAATCGGTAGTTCATTTGAAAGTAATTCTCAATCAGAAAACACCCGGCAGGGGAGTCCTTCGTGGATGTACACCGCGTGTGACCGGCCACGGTCGCGTCGCGTGCACCAGGGAGGACGACCCCGCGCGCCAGGCGCGCGGGCGAACAGGATGCTGAAGCCTGGGGCGCGGAACCGAGTTTTTCCTGTGATTTTATGAATTTAGAATTACAAAATGAATGGTACCAGTACTTCCCTAACGACAATGTGTGTAGACCTTTCTTCCCAGCCCACATATTCCACGGGCGAATCATTCTACTACGCAGTTTGATGACTCCGTCGCGAGCCCCATTTGTTTCAACTGCGCTTCGCAGCAGTCGCATTTGGGGTAGACGACGAACTGTTGCCAGCCGTCCAGCGCATCGCCCGCCGCGTATTCTTGAACTAGTCCGCGCCATTGGTTCGTGTCGTTCAGACTCATGAAACCGCCCGTAAAGTCTAGCATGTACCCCTTTCGCCCGTCCGTAATGCTTGTTGTGGTGAGCACCACATTCTGCGACGCGTCCAGAATCTCGACGTATAACCCGATGGCTCGGTTGTTACAACACCAGTTCGAGTACAGAAAGACACCTCCGATCTCCTTCTCCTCGCCCAGGTCAACCATCACCCATCCCCCGTTGTTGGTGTGACAATACGTGCTCACATCGTTATCTAACAAAACATCGGAGGTACCACCCCACCCTTCGTAACTGGAGGTGACGGGTTTTAGGAGCGCCAAGTTCGTGTCAAGGTCGCCTGGTTTCCAAACTATCAACTCAGAGAAATGGAGGTACGACGTGTCCAGGATCAGCCGAACGTATCGACCGACCAGCTGTGCGTGTGCGAACTGGACCGGCACCAAGAGCAACACTAGAAGCGCACTGACCACGAGCGATGTGCCATGCCAGCGCGACGATACCCCCGACGACCGAACGACGCTACGGGCGGGGCCTCGCATGGTGATATGCCGTCTAGGGTACGTGCATGTCGAACACGACATGCGAGACTTTGCGAAAGTCTCCAAAGTCTCCAAGAAGTGCGAAACGACGCCGACACGTGGCCGTAGAAAAATCGAAAACGATAAAGGTCAAGAAAAAAAATAAGGAGGAAGTAGTCCCATCGTTATTAAATACAGGAACGCGGCAGCGGCAAAGAACAGGCAACGAGGTCAGACGAGAAGTGCAGAAGCGGTAGTAGTCTTACTTTTCCTTATTCACAAATCACTCCCCTCCCAGCGCAGCAGCGGAGAGCTCGGCGAGGATCGCGTTGGCGTCGCGCGCTGTTTCTTTGTTTGTTTCCGAAGTCATCTTGAGCACCACGACGCCCAGTTTCGGAATCGCGAGCGGCAGCTGGTCGCCTTGCTGGGTAATGACCCCCCGTTCCGCGTTGCCGCTGCCAGGCCACCCCCCGAACTCGGTGGATTGCGAGTTGAACACCTCCACGAACCCGTTTGGGGCGTCGCCCCAGGGCTGGCCCACTCCGACGCCGTACGGCGACGCCGCGTCCCATTGGCAGTCGCCGTCGTTGACGACGACGATCATTCTTTCGTTGATTTGTGTGCCGTTTTCGTCCGGCCCCTCGTAATGCCTCTCAATGACGATGATCCCGTTCTCGGAATCGGCGTGCGTCACCCTCGCGGAACCTCTTGTCAGCGCCATGTGCGCGGTTCGCATTTTGTTCGCCGCGGAGACGCACGCCATGCCTTCCGTGGCGAAGTTGTCGCCGCCAACGATCAAACTCCAGTCCATGCTCGCGTCCGGGGTGGTGTGCCAGTGCCCGTCCTGCGAATGTTAAAAAAAGGTGTCAGTCTTGAGTGTACAAGTGCCATGTATGGGCAAACAGTCTACTTTTGATGTATGTAGTAAACAGTAGTTACTCTGGACAATCGGCAAAAAGTGTGTTGGATTTGGGAAACGCGCAATACGCACTTGGTGCGTCTCCGTGCCCATGAACAGCATGGGAATTCCAACCCCCGCGGCGGCGATACCCCACCACAGGCGCATGCTCGCCCGCGCTCTCCACTCCCCTCGCCCTCCGAAACGGCTCGCCCAGTGTCCCAAGTCGTGCGTATGACCGGGTCGCTTACCGATCGTGTCGTGCGAGCCCATGGGAAATTTGACAAACGCGTGGTTGTTGTGGTACCCGCCCGGGCCTTTCGCGACTTGTTCCAGACGTTCCATGTTCCCCTTCCAGTGGTTGGTCATCCCGGCGCAGTTGTCGCTGTTGCTGAAAAGCCAGCACGAATCCGCGCCTAGTTCACCGGGGACGTGCCCGCCTTCAGGCGAGTGCTCCACCACCACGAACTTGTCGTTTCCAAACTGCCGCGCCCGATTCGTCACGCGCCGCACGAAATCAGGCGGCATGGAGTGCGCGCTGTCGATCCTGACGCCGTCGCAGTTGTACTCGTCAAGCCACGTGTCCATCGTCGCCGCCAGGTAACTCTGGACCTCTTCTTTCCAGAACGCGAACCCCTGGCCCCACCCGGTGTCGCCCGCGCGTTCGAAATAAATCCCACCGTTCCCGTCGCTCCACCCGTCGAACTCCCACAGCGAATTTCCGTTCGCCGCGCCGTGGTGCAGCGCCACGTCCACAAGCACCGCGATTCCTTTTTTGTGCGCCTGCTCTACTAGCTCCGCAAACTCCAGCGCGTCGCCGTACGGGCCGTGCACGGCGTGCATTAACCTCGGGTTGTACCCCCACGCCCCCCCGAACTCGGTGTGCGGCAGGAGCTGGAGGCAGTTGAAACCCAGATCTTTGATGTACTGTAGTTTCCTGGTGAGCGCCACGAAGGTCCCGGGCGCGGTACCTAGATCGGGATCGCCCACCCCGGTGAACGTCCCGACGTGGCACTGATACATCACCAGCGCGTCGTGGTCCGGGGCTTTGAACTTGCTCCACGTGAACGATTTAGGGTCCACCACGAAACACACGTTGGATTCGAAATCGGTTTCACGCGCCCACGGATCCCTGTGATTGTAAAAAGAACGTGTCAGTCTTGTATGGGCAAACAGTGTGCCTGGATTTGGGAAACGCGCAATACGTACCTGCGCGTGAACGTCTCACCGCCCGGCATGGTGACTTCAAACGCGTACCGCCAACCCGCGCCGACTTGCTGCACTTCCTGTCTCCACACCGACGACTCCGTCGGGTCCCGGTACATCTCGTACCGAGCCGGGACAGGGAGACCGGCGGAGGTGTCGTACCCTCTGAGCGGATCGGGGGCGCCGCCGTATAAAAGCAACGTCATCTTCTCCGAATGCGGCGCCCACACCCCAAACGCGCACCCGATGGATGTCACGTTCGCGCCGAGTTTCGAAGTGCGCGCCTCGACGTCGTCCTGCGTGGCGTTCGCTAGGAGGTCAACCTCGGGAACAGCGGTGGCTGGTTCGGTCACCAGTGGGTCAGGTACAGACACCGGCACGGTCGGCACTTGGTACCCGTCTGCGTTGACGCCGTCGGCTTTCGCGCCATCCGCCCGCGCGGCGGCGATGGCGGCGTCCGCCCTCGCCTGCGCCTGCGCTGCTTCCACTCGCTCCGCGGCCGCGGCGGCGACGTTCGCGGCGCGAGCCACTTCAGCCGCTTCTACTTTCGCAGCCGCTTCCGCTTGGTCCACGCTTCGCCGCTGCTCCATCTCGGCCAACGCCCGCGCCTGCGCTTGCTGGGTCTGTAAAAGCTCCAAGGCTTCCGCATCCTCCTTTTCCTTCACGACCGCCGCGGCCGCGTCCGCCTTGGCCTTCGTCTCAGCCGCCAACGTGCGTTTCGCGGAATCCGCCAGCGCCATCGCGGTAGCCCTCGCCTCGCGCGCCGCTTTGGCTTTTGCCTCCGCCGCCGCGAGATCCGCGAGATCCTCTTTTTGTGTCGCAACCGGGTCGGCAGCGGGCGGTGTTTGGGCCGCCAGCTTGGCCGCCTCATCGTTCGCCGCTCTTTCTTGCTCCGCGACCGCGGCAGCGGCAGCCTCGGCGGCGGCCATTTTCTCCTCAGCCTCTGCTAAGCGACTCTGCGCTTCTTCTCGCGAAAGACGCTCGAGCTCGGCAGTCGCCGCCGCCGCGCGCGATTCCGCGGCGGTCGCGCGGTCGCGCGCGGCTTGTTCGGCAGCCGCCTTTATTGCCGCCGCAGCTTCTGTATTCACCGGATCCACAGGCGCTTCGCTCGCGTCCGCGTTCGCCTCGCCCGCTTTTTCAGCCTCCGCCCGTTTCAGCATCGCGACGATTTTCTTCTCCGCCTTTTGCTTCTCCGCTTCCCTCGCGGCACGGGTTTGTTCCAGCGCCGCCGCGGACGCCACCGCGCGTTCCGCCGCCATCGCATCCGCCTGCTCCGCATCCAGCATCGCCGCATTCGCAGCTTCGAAGGCTTCCAACTTAGCCTCAGCTTCGGCGAGCTCCGCCGCGGCGCGCGCGGAGGCTTCAGATTCGGCGGGCGCCGCTGACTCGGCGGGGGGGGTTGGCGCTGCAGTCGGAGGCGCAGTCGGAGGCGCAGTCGGAGCTGCGGTCGGAGCTGCGGTCGGAGCTGCAGTCGGCGTTGCAGTCGGAGCTGCAGTCGGCGCTGCGGTCGGAGCTGCAGTCGGAGCTGCGGTCGGCGCTGCAGTCGGCGTTGCGGTCGGAGCTGCAGTCGGCGTTGCAGTCGGAGCTGCAGTCGGTTTGGGAGTCACTACCGGCTGTGCTCCTGACAAGAACCCCCTTCCACCGTTGTACAGGATGAACGTCTCGTTCCCCATCTCGTGCCGCAGCACGCGATCCACTAATTCGCCTTTTGAACCTTCAGGGGCCAGCCCCGCGGCGATGCACAACACCGCCAGGTCGTCGTCCGAGGTTTGAATCAGCTCCATTCGCCGCGTCGCGATTTTCGCTTGCTCTTCCGAGTCTTGAGAATCACCGAGCGTGGCGTTTACACGTACCTGGGCCCGCGCCCGACCGCGCGCGGGCGCCACGATCCGCGAAACGCGTCGCACATTTAAACCAGATTTCCCAATGCCTGCAAAACAGGACTTTACGGGGTGGGATCCGGGGTTCGCGTTGCGTACGTTGCGGGTCGCGGCCGCCGCCGTGATGGCGGCGGCGGCCGGCGAGATGGACGCCGCGTGCGCGTGCATGTCGCGGATGCGCGCACGGATCAAAACGCACCGACGCGACGGCGACGGGGTCGTGCTTGACTGTCGCGTCAGCAGTCAAAGGTTGCCTTTTGATGTTTTGCTTTTGCTTTTTAAACCTAGATTTCGACGGACGACATGGGCCTACACCTGCTGACACGTTTAGGCTATCCACGGTGTGCATACGATTGCAGTTTAGGCGGTGTAGACTGTGTAGAGGTTCATACGTAACGAAACCGAAGGAGCGTCGATTTCAGAGTGTGGCCATCGGTGCCCACCGAATATTCCTCGAAACGCCACGACATTTGCAAATCTCGCCACTCCCCGACGCACGCCCTCCACGCATGCTCGCACAGTTCGCCTCCACCTCGACCCGCACGTTCCTTCGCGTCGCTTCTTCCCAAAAACGCCTCACCTCGCGCCCCACGAAGTTAACGAGGTTCTCGCCAAACCCACGTCCCCCGACCCGAAACTTCATCACCAAAATGTCATCGACGCTCGGCAAAACCGGAACCCCCGGCAACACCGCGGTGGCGGACGTGAGCGAAACCGGCGCGTTCGTGAGGAAGGAAGCTGGTTTTCGTAATCGCATTGAAAAAGGCGGTGCATTCCCGCCTGAAAGTGGCCGGTACCACGTGTACGTCTCCATGGCGTGTCCGTGGGCATGCAGGGTGGTTTCCACCATTGGGCTAAAAGGCTTGGGCGATCACGTTTCCTGGAGCGCAGTGCACCCGACGTGGCAGAAAACCAAACCTCTTGATGAGAGCGATACGCACGCGGGGTGGGCGTTCGCGGAAGCCGGTACCGCGCTTTCCTCGCCGTCAGGGTGTGGTTCTTTCTCAGGTCCTGTTTACGACAGCGACCCGATTCACGGCGGCAAGATTAAATTCGTGCGGGACCTTTACGAAAAGGTCGGCGCGCCCGAGGGTACGCGGTTCACCGTCCCAGTGCTGTGGGACAAAAAAACCGGCACAATCGTGAGCAACGAAAGCAGCGAGATCATGCGTGACTTGAACGATGCGTTCGACGACGTGCTTGCCGGGGCTGATACGAAGGAAATCGACCTTTACCCGCCCGCGTTACAAAGCGAGATCGATTCCTTAAACGCCTGGATCTACGAAGGCGTGAACAACGGCGTTTACAAAAGCGGCTTCGCGGTTTCGCAGGGCGCTTATGAAACTGCGGTGACCGAGCTGTTCGCGTGCCTTGACCGTATTGACGATATTTTAGGCAAACGGCGGTACATCGCGGGTGACCAACTCACCGAAGCGGACGTCCGCCTGTTTCCCACCCTCGTCCGGTTCGACCCCGTGTACATAGTGTACTTCAAGTGCGCCAAGAAAGCGTTACGGGAGTACAAAAACATCCCAGGCTACATCCGGGACGTATACCAGACCCCTGGGATTAAACCATCCGTGAACTTTTGGCACATCAAGACCCACTACTTCACCTCGCACCCGGTGCTCAACGCAAACGCGATTGTCCCGATCGCGAGCGAGTGGGACATAGAAGAGCCGCACGGGCGAGACGGGGAGTACCCGCGGTAATTCTCTGTTTTTTTTAATTGCGGCTGATGGTCGAGGAAGTAACGTTTACAAGAAGTTATTGCCTCTACTTGATGGTGCTTCGTGGGGACGCTTTGCAGGAAGAGGAAGTGCGCAGGTCCCCAAAATAAAGGGACGAGTAGGCGAGAATACCCAAAAGTCTGAAATCCAGACGAATAAAACTCTGGTACCGTCGTCGCGCCGCGCTTGTACGAACACACAAGAGACGCGCGCGACTGATTTATCATCATTTACTTGTACATATGCACAAGAGCTGTTCCCTCAAACCGCAATACCTTTCACTCCGTACGCCCGTAATACCTTGGAAGCTGTTACAGGGGCAGGACGTCTGGCCTGGTGTCAATCACTATTTTTATATCCAACACCTCAATTTGATGTTAGATGGCGTTGCAAGCACATATCTATCTACCAGTACCCCCTCACACCGCCCATCCGAGTTTCGAAAACGCGGCGTCCGCGGCGCTGAACCACTGCGACGGAACGCCCACGGCTTGTACGCCGTGTTTCACCCCGCCGTACGCGCTCGCGGCGGTTGCCGTGAAGTAATTAACAAAGCCGCCTTCGGTTGGCGCGTCGTCGTCGGCGTTGGGCGTGATGAGTACCGCATGCGTCGCGCAACCTAAAACACCCCAAAACAAAACACTGAACAACAGGGCTGATACGCGTGTACCGAAGTGCAGCACCGCAATCGCGACGAAAACAAGCCCTATGCGTTGCGCGTGGACGCCGAAGGTTTTGCCCGCGACTACCACATCAGCAGCGCGGACTCGCAAGACGTACAACCAAGCCACCAAGATTCCAAAGATTGGCAGTAACAACGACGGGTTTAACACCAAGCACGTCGCCGTCAACGCCAGCACCACGAGGAAATAGTTGTACCCAAAGTCGTTGGTGTTCCTTCGTACCCGGCGTAACCCGTCGTACGCGCCGGTGGGTAGGGACACCGCGCGGTAGTCCACGAGTTGGCGCCACGGCAGCGCTTTGACGTGCAATGCCTTGACATCTCCAACAACCCGTCGTCCCGCGCGAAGCATCAACCCCGGGACACCCAGCGCCTTGTTCTTACCGCTCTCGTCCTCCATGGCGCGATGCGAGCCACGCGATGGCGAGTCAGACGGTGCGGAGGGGAGTGCGGAGGCACACCTGGGTGTAGGCACAATAACAACGATTCCAACGTTCAAAACTGAGAAGTTTTGGCAGTCCGTTCGTTTTCACAGTTTCACGCCAGAACGCGTGCTTTTGATCATTGTCCCACACGCGATCTCTCGTCATGGGAAGCAAGGACGCCAAGAAACCCAAGGACCCTGTGCCCAAGTCCGCCGAGGACGCGCTGAATGGGATGAGTTCCACCGAACGGATTCTTCGCAGGATCCACGACTTGTACGCCAAAGGCTTGGTGAGTTCGGATGGGACTGCCGAAAAAGAAGGCGCCGGGAGCGTGGGTATTTTACAGATCGCAGCAGACCCGTTGCTCAACCTCACGGATATCCACAAGCCGCGCAAGAAAGTGAACGTGATGATCATCGGCAACCACAGCGCTGGTAAATCGTCGTTCATCAACTGGTACATCAGCGAGGAGGTGCAGACCACCGGCGTGGCGATCGAGACGAGGGGGTTCACGTATGTCACGTCCGGCCGGAAAAGGGAAACGCTGAAAGGCGACGCGACGTTCGCGTTTTACGACCACATCGACGGCCTTCAACAGTTCAAAGGCATCACGGAGAACGTGTTCACGGAAATCAGCACGAGCAAGGCAAAGAACTTCGCGTGTGTCGACCTTCTGGATTCCCCGGGGTTGGTGGACGGCGAGATGGAGTACCCGTTCGACGTGGTTGAATCGATAGTGTACCTCGCGGATCACGTTGATTTGATCCTGTGTTTCTTCGACCCCATCGGCCAGGCGCTTTGCAAGCGAACCATGACCGCTGTTGAACGTTTAAACGAAAAGCACGCCGAGAAACTGGCGTACTACATGAGCAAAGCGGACCAGGTGGAGAAGGAACACGACCGGCAGCGCGTGCTGATTCAGATCACGCAGAACTTAGCGGGGCGGATCAAGAACTCGCACGCGTTTAAGCTCCCGACGATCTATTTACCAAGAGACGACGACCGGCCGTTGAAGGTGCCGATTCCCAACGCGTTGGAAGAGGTTTGCGAGGACATCGATAAAGCCATCCGCCTGACAGTTCAGAAAAACCTGACCACGATGAAGAACGACTGCGCGTCCATCTTGCGGAAAATCGGCGAAGCGCACTTGACGGACAAAGCGAACCGGAAGGAAAACAACCAAAGGGCTTTGAAAGGCTGGGGCTTTTACTTCGTACAGGTCGTGGTTGGCGTCATCACGTTGTATGTGTCATTGTGCGAAACCTTCGCGTTCGGGCCGGTACGACAGATCGTGACGGGGCACTTGCTGCCGCTCGCAAAGGCGAGCAAGTACGACGTGATGGAAGCCACGCTTCTGGCGTTTTTGCCATTCACCGACGTAAACACCGGTACGGTAAAACCCCGATGGCTCGGTGTTCCTCACGGAGGCGCGTACGTGTTGTTCGTGTTGACGTGTTTGCTGGCAACCATCGAGTACATGAAACGAAAGGTCTGGGCGTTTCACCCGGTGATGACCAAGAAGGACGTCAAGCGCCTCGCGGGGTACGGCGAGTACGTGAAAGAGCTGGGGAAAGTCAGGGAAGAGCTTTACAAGGACTACTTCAAGGGGTTGTCGGACAGGGACTAGGAGCGGAGGGTCCTCGGTGACGACTATTTGAGGTGTGTTTTGAACGACTATTTGATACGGTATTTGATATCCTTGATACTACGATGCGGAGTTTTGTGGATCCAGGGTAGTGCTCGAGATATCACCACGCGCTAAATTTGAAATTCAACTTCTCCATGAGCAATAATCGTTTGTCGGAAGCCACGACGCACAACGATGCGCACACGACACCCACACGTATCGCGATGTTCTTCGACGCTGTGCGCGGTGTGCTAGCTCGCGCGTTCATGAGAAAGCGCCAGCGCGATACTCACGCGGACGAGGCCATCCCGGGCCTTCCCGACCACCTCGTCGTCACGCACGTTCTCAGATCTGAGTATTTCAACGACCCCGCAGATCTCGCACGGCTCCCAGCGGTGAGCCGTGCGATGCGCGACGCGGTGGCAGACACGGGGCTTCAGTTTGAAGAGCTTAGTGAATATCGTGCCGCGTGCCTTGGATGTTTACGCGCGGTGTAGCGCCTGCAACGGGGATGTCGCTTGTCGAATATAGGGTTCCTATGCATGGCAGCGGCGATGAGCGGACAGCTCGAGGAGTTGAAGATGTTGCGCGCGGACGGCTGCCCGTGGAACGTAAACACGTGCGCGGCGGCGACAGAGAGCGGGCACCTCGAGGCGCTGCAGAGGCTGCGCGTGAACGGATGCCCGTGGGACGAGGAGACGTGCATTTGGGCGGCATATGGCGGGCATCTCGAGGTGCTGCAGTGGGCGCACGCGAACGGATGCCCGCGGAACGAGGATACGTGCTTCTGGGCGGCGACGCGCGGACACCTCGGGGATGCTGCAGTGGGCTCGCGCGAACGGCTGCCCATGGTGCTAGTTGACGCACGCTAAGACGGCAGACCTCGGGTACGTCGAGAGCGACGGAAGTTTGTCTGACGAATAGGACGACGACGACGAGCGAATATGAAACCTTTTCGATGATGCGGCAACGCGCTTAATAGACTAGTCTACGAAAAATACGCACGAAGAAACGCACAACGCTCCAACTAACAAGCGCCCTCGCCCTCGAATTATTTTCCTACGGTGCACCTCGTCTCACCCAGACGCTGACCATCCCGAGCGCGTGCCGCACGAAGGTTCCTCCTTCGTATTCCTCGTCCCGCAAATCGGGGGCTTTTTCGACTGTTATTTGTAACTCCGGGTCGTACGTTTTCAGCGACTCCACCAGCTTGTCAATCACGGTGAATCCCGGTTCATCCGGCCAGTCCCTGACTGGCAGAACTAACCATGCGAGCCCGGGATTGGCTAATTTTTTGCAAATCGTCGCCGCCAGCGCTCGCGGTAACGGATCTTCGTAACACACGTCACTCCCCAGAATTAGGGAAAACGTTTCATCTGGCGCTAACGACCTGTTTCGCGTAGCATTCTCGTTCTGCAGCTCATTCGCGCTGCAGCTCCCGTCCCCTCCCATCGGTCTTTTTTGCTTCCACTGGTTGTGTAATACAGGGTCGCTCGCAAGCCATTCCAGATGCTTCACGCGAAAGCGCGTTTCACGCGAAGCGTTTGTTTCGTTGGTTTCCGAAGTAGACGTGCTACAAGTTTCGCCATCTTCATCCTCCCGTTGCAGCTCCACCGATTTGTCCAAATTAACAAGAAGTCCAGGTAAGTAGTCCGTGAACGTCACCGCCGTTGCGCCCAGCTTGGCACACAGAAAACCAACCACGCCGCACCCGGCGCCGAGCTCGAGGATGATTTGGTTTTTTATTGTTATCGTTTTTTCGGCGGTTCGCTGAATCAGCTCTCGGCACATCACCACCCCCGACGCCCATACTCTCCACCCCAAGCCCCCCTGCACATAGTCCGTCTCGCGCACACGCACCGCGTGTGTTACATGTGCGTGTTCGCCACTGCCGGTGAACGTGAACACCCGGACACCAGGGCCCCTCGCCGTGGAGCCGCTGCAAGCCGCGAGCGCTTTCGCCGCGACCTCCATCGCGTCTTCGTCCCACTGCAACGCTTTGCGAAGTCGGTCGATGCCGCCGTGCGCCTTGATGGCCTCCACCCCGGGCTCACACACCGACACTAGCAACAACACTTGCAGCGCCGCAAGACGCTTCACCGGGTCCGCGCGGTCCCAGAGCAACGAATCCACCGCGGACTCCACCTGCGGCAGGAGCTCCATCGCGCGCGATTGGAGTGGCTGGCTGGTGGCGGTTGCGAAAACGAAAGAGGTGATTTTATTCCCGAAAACGAAAACAAGCGTTTTATTTTTTATTCACTCATCAAAAGCTACCCCGTCCACGCCAGCACCTCGACTCTTGACATCCTCGGGTCTTGGCTCAGGGTGACGTCGAACTCCGGGGGCACGCCAAAGGACTCCAGCCCCGTTTCCTCAATAGGCGATCTGGCTTTTAACTCGAGCTTTAACTCACCGGAGCCGCGGAACCCGCCGCGCCCGCCGTTGGCCAAACCCGAGTGCGTTTGCCGGTCCTTTTTCATTCCAGAATCGTTTTCCATTCCCCACATCTTCCGTCGCGCCTCTCTGGCGCACGTTTTTTCGTACTCGTTCGCGGAAGTTTCATCAATGGCATCACCAGCATCACTGCCCAACTCTCCCCCTCGCAACTCCGCGGTGAAAAACGTGGTGAGCCACTCCCTGGTTGCGGATTGCTGATTCAACGGCGACATCACGAGAGCGGCGTCGTCGTTTTCGTTTCCGTCGTTTTCGTCGTCGTCGGCAAAGTCGTCATCCCCGTTGTCTCCCCACGACGCCGCAGCACTACTACCGTAACTGCCGGCACTGAAAAGCGACCCTCCCGACCACAAAGACGACGATGACGACGTGACCGGCGCATCCCGGGGGTTGGTCAACGAGTATCGCTCGTACCCGGCGAGCGCGGCGGTGCATTGCGAATCTGGATACGGGTACTCGTCCTCTTCGTCGAGAAAGCAATGCGTGCCGTACCTCAAAACGCCCACGGCTCTGGGCACGGCGTGGACCGCCGCCGCGGCGATGTCCGCGATTTGCCGGGGGGTGACGTGCGAATCCCGTCGACCCGCGAGCTGGAAAAGAGAAACGTCCCGCAGGTTACCGAGGTCGTCGTGTTGCAAGCCGCTCGATTCCAGAAACGCGCCAAGGCCGGCCACGGCGCGGATCTGTGAGTGTAACAGAAAAGTGTCAGTCTTTCGCAACGTGTCGGAATAATTACTCTGGGGACAATCAGCAAACAGTCTTTGGATTTGGGAAACACAAACGCACGTTTCGGCCCACGATTGCTTGCACGGTTTCGATATCCTCAAAGTTTTGGTTCCGGTCGTTTGCGTCGTTTCCGTTTGCGCTCCCTTGTGACGAACCCGGAACGTTGAACCGCTTGGCGTCCACGGTGGCTTTGATCGCGGCGCCCGCGCCACTGCTGTGTCCGAACATGCCTAAACTGGTGACATCCACCGTGCCGAACAAGTCCGAGTTTCTGCGGTTGGTTTCCCTCACGACCCACCCCAAACACGCCCTTAAGTGATCCGATAAACGCTCGAACGCGAACAGCGGCCGCACTTTGCGATCCGCCACCGTAGGCGCAACCACCACGAACCCGTGCGACGCCAGGTGCGCCAGGGTTTTCTCGTACCGCTCCGTCCACGAATTCCACCCGATGGAAAACGCGAGCGCGGGGTATTTTTGGCGAGAGCCGGAGACGTTTTGGGAACCGTTGAAACGTCGGGCGGTTCCGCCGAAACCGGGCTCGTGTGTTTCGTTTTCGATCGCATCCGGGGTGAACACCACCGCGTTGACGAACGGCGATTGCCGCTGGGTCCCCGCAAACCCGAGGGATGGCCAGTAAAACGTCACCTCCGTTCGTTTCACGGAAAACGGCCCGAGGCCGCGGAAACTCACGCCCGACGAAGAACCCCCTGAAGAGTCGCGATTTGTTTCGGCGACGTTCGCGAGAGACCCCTCGAGTTGTCCCTCCACGTGTGTAGTACCCTCGCCACCTTCTCCTCGCCAATACAGCTCGTCCCGGAACGTATCACTCGCCGCGGCCGTGAGGTCACCGAGAATCGCACCGAGTTCGTTCGCGGAACGCGCCACCGCCACGGCGCCGCGCACCGTCTCCATGGCGTCCCGCGGAAGCCCCGCGGTCAGGGAAAGTATCCGGGCGAGAATATCGCTGTTCGCGTCCCGGACTCGAGGCGTGGGTCGCGTCCGGACATCACGCGTGTCACGCCAGTCCGCGAATTGAGAGGTATCGTACGCATCATCAACGCTCACGTTCGTGCTATCCAACTTCGAGCTGCTCTCCAACTTCGTGCTCTCCATGTCCAAGTGTTGCCCGCGACCGCCTTGCGCGGTCGCGGTTTCGAAACGCGAGGACGGGGAGGCGTGGTCCCAAACCGTCTCGGGCGCGCTGTCCGCGAACGTCGCGCAAAACGCGAGTGCCGCGCAAGCCACTGCCCAACGCAACGTCGAGCTCGACATCGCTGGCACGCGCGCGCGTCACGAAGTGCGCAAGCGAAGTGCGCAAGCGACACCACGCGGTCGCGAGCACCTGAGCCTCGTTCGGTCGACACGCGACTTTCGAACTGGCGAAAAGGCACCACGTCGACAAATCCAGAAGTCGAAGTGTCACTCGCATTCAACACGAAATGTCATTTCAATGCGGTTTGCTATCATGTCGGAATCCAATAAGCCCTGCACGACGCCGGCATCAACGACACACCCACTCCACTGGCCCGCGTGTTAACTCTTGGGTTATCTTTTCTCGACACACAGCCAGCGCATTACATATTACCCACGCGTTGGCTCGATACAGCCGCGCAACGTAGCCATGCGTCGGCGTTCCCGAGTCGCTGAGTTGGTCTGGACTGTTGTGACTGTTTTAGTTTTGCTGCTATTACGAGTTGCATCATTCGCTATCACGAATTCCTACCCGACACTACCCACGCTCCGGTTAAAGTCGTCACGCGGACGCGTCTCGTCGTCGCTCCAGCCACACGACCACCTCTACGAATTTCGAACCCGGGAAGTGGTCGAAAACGGCGCTCCGTTTTATGGAGTGCGTCTCCGCCAACCCGCGGTCTACAAAATCCCGCACCAAGCTGTTACTGTCGCACGCGATGTATATGATGGTTCGGTACGACGCCACCATCCGTAGGGTCACCGGGTCTAAACCCGCTCGCGGCGGGTCGACGAGAACGAAATCGTCGTTTGTGGGGATTTCGGTATCGTCAATTCTTTCTTCGCTAAAAGTCTCCGCGGGTAACGCCATTACCCGTGCGTTTTCTATGCCGTTCAGGGCGAAGTTTTCCAAACACGCGTCGCACAACCTAGGTTCTATTTCCACCGCGGTGACCTTATGAAAAAAAGGACTCAAATTCACGGTGTGCGTGCCGTTGCCGCAGTATAACTCGACCAAGGAAACGTCTTCGCTTTTTTTTTTACTTTTCTGGCCACGCTCGCCGGTTGCGCGCTCGTCCAATTCTTCGCGGCAACTCAACGCTGTCGCGACCGTCTCGCGCAGCCACCCCGCAGTACACTCCGCGACGTCCGGGTTGGGGTTGGAAAACGCGCCTTCCACTATGGACAGGATGATGGTATCGTTTTCTGGACTAGGGTTTGTATGGGTATTGTTCCTTAACGCCGATTCAAGCCTCGGCACACGCATTTCCTCGAAAACCTTCCCCGTTCCGTTTGACGCGACCCAGACCTTTCCCTTGCGCCGCGACACGAGGCCGGTGAGTTTTAAGGCATCCACGAGGCGACACGCGTGAATGTCCCAAGTTTGTTGTGTCAGTGGATATGCCGGTTCGTTTTCTTTTATTTTTGCTTCCGAAGCGTTCCAAAGCGTAACGACCACGTTGCCTCTGCGGTTGGCTAAAAATCCAACCGCGGATAAACCATCGGTCAACGGATTGGTGTTGGTTCCACTTTGGGTATTACTCGTACGTTCTGTATGGGTATTACTCGCACTGTCCTCCTCGTTCAGCACCCGCAGCAGTTTCGGCATCACGTCCGCGATCGCATGGGAGGCGGGAGGGAATAAATCGAAATCGCTGTACACGTCGAGCGCCGCGACGTTGCCTTTTTCGAACAACGCGTAGCGGAGCTCGTTTTTTTTTGTTTTGCCAATCGTTGTTTGCCCATCTTCATCGCACGCATCGTCGTCTGCATCGGATGCGCCCTTTTCCACACCACCTCCACCCTCGTTTTCCCGAACCACGGCGAAGCGACACCTATGCCGAAACCGCGTGGTTTTCGGTGACGCGTACACCTCCAACCCTCCTGGTGGTAACAGGTCACCAAACAACGCGCGCGTGCGTCGCACCTTTTCGTCAAGCAAATCGTGGTACCCCAACGACTTGTCCGCGGCAAGGTTGGCATCCTCCCCGCCGAAACACGCGCTGGGTCCGTGGCACAAACCTCGACGCGGTGCGACCCCGCGCGCGCTCGCGAACCTCGCGCGCGTGCCGCGCAAGCGACTCGGCGTCCACGCCACCGCCCGCGGCGCCGACGACACCGACATGGCGCGGTCGGCAGTGATGATGAAAAAACTCAGACGAAAATCTCAGCTCCTGCTGGAAACGTGCGCGCGCAGCAGCAGGCCAAGAAATACCAAAAAACGCCTCGATGCCGTCGGGTGGTTTGTCCCCCAGCGCCACTCTCGCCGTGCACGACGCACGCGCCCGGTGGACACCCAGTGCTAAGCCCGCCAGGCTCAACACGGCGCACGCACACGAACTGACGCAAACGCCCCGTATGATGGGGCCCCCATCGGGCCACCCCCCGTCGCCGCGGCGTCGCCGTGACTTTCAGCCGTTTCCGAGGCTGATCACAAGAAGAATATCTCGTGTTGAACGCTCTTTTTGTGTTGAACGCTCTTTTGCGATTACCGAAAGGGTCGTAACACCTCGATGCACACCTCCCCCGCCATGTCTGACGAACCCGAAGTTGCCGCTCCAGGTGATGACGCCCCGGTCGACCTGGTCCACGAAGCCGAGGCCGACGCCGTTGACGAAACCGACCCCGACGCCGTCCTCGCCGCCGCGGTCGTGCCCGCGCTGGACGCGGTGGAGTCCATGGTGAATGCGATGCGAGAGCGATGCCCGGGATGCCCGCGAAGGCGAACCCCGAGGACGTCTTGGCGGATCCGGAGGACGAGGCCGTGTTACGAGAAATACGCGCGTGCGTACCCAGCCTGTGCTGCGAAGGAGGGTGGTGGTCGGAGGAGCTGGAGCCCAAGATGTGGAATGGGGTTCAGTTTGGAGGCGGGTTATACCCTACGCATGGGGATGAAACCCGGGTGTACCGCCTTGACCTGTCCCAGGGAATGTGCGTCGGGGCGGAGACGTTACCGTGGGAAGTAATCGCCAAACTTCCGCGTTTAAGGAAGCTGTGGCTAAACGGTAACCGGCTTAAACGGGTCGGGATGGAAATCGGAACGTGCCCCACCTTGGAGGATTTGAACCTGACGGACAAGCAGCTCGAGGGGAGTGACGCGCTGCCGTGGGAGCTGGGCGATATCGCGAGTTTGCAAAAACTGAAGCTGGACGGGAACGAAACGCTCGGGTTCCTTCCAAGTTCCATCGCGAAGTTGACTTCGCTTTCGGATCTGAACCTCGCAGACTGCGGGCTGGAACGCATCAATCCAATGCTAGGCCGAGACCTGGTGGCGTTGGATTACTTGCGCGTCGGGGATAACAAGTTCGAACCGGGGGGGTTGCCGGCGGAGTGGGCGGTTGGCGGGACGCTCGAAAAAAATGGAAGCATCGTCTACGGCAACGAAAGCCACGTCTTTGTGGACGGGGCGCTTACGTACGTGCCGACGACGGCGGAGTAGCGCACTACTCAACTGAGTCTTTCTGCGCGCCCGCGCGCCGGAGAAAAAGCGCGCGCGGAGGAAACCGCGAAAAAAAAAAACGAAGATTGTACGTAAAACTCGTTCTCAAGCCACGAGACGTGAGGCGCGTGAGGTCGGCGATCCGCGTAAGACCAGACGCAAAGGCGCGGCGAGACGCGTTCAGAACGCTGATCCCGGTGAAGTAGGGAGAAATTCCAGAAACGCGGTGTATATATGAACAGTTTGACATTGCGTCGGAGGCGTTGCGTTATAAAAAACGCTCTCCCGTTTGTCTACGCACTTCCTTTCACGCGTTTTTGGCTTTTGCCAAAACCTGGATGAGCCATCAATCATCCGGTTTGTCGTTCCTCGTCACTCTTGCAGTCACAGTCGCCTCGCGGCGTCACCGGGGTCCAACCCTTTTCGGGTTGACAGCTGTCCGAAGAATGGCATCACGGCCAACGATGATGGCGCCTCCTCGGGCCAACGCGCCTCCCCGGGCGTTGTTTTGGAACGCCAAGTTTTCGCCAAACGGGACCAGGGAATCCGTCCCCGCGGGGTCAGTCAAGTGTCCGCGTTCGAAAACATGGGACGCGCAAAGAAGCGCAGCCGAAACGCAGACGCTGCAGGAGCTACGGGACCGGTGGGACACGCTTGACGTTGACGGTACGTGCCATCCGTGTCATATGAGGGTGACGTGGTGCGTCGAACCCACGGCGGCGAACCCACACGACGCACGCCCCGCCCGAGGCTCGGCCACACCCTTGATCGGTGTCTGTGTGAAACATAAAGAGCCGTTCCGATTTTTCCGAAAGCATTCTTTTGCCTTTTTGGTACTCCAGCCAGTCGCAGCTTTCGGGAAAGTCGCCTTGACGCCGAGAACGGAACGCTGCATACCATGGAAAGGAATCAAAAATTTTGCGGTCGATAAAAAACAGACTCGTGGCAACAATGTGTTTTTCGCTTTTCGCTTACCCAAACAATCCCCCTTCCCATGCCTCTTAGGTACCGGCACACTCGACCGCACGTGTCTCGCAAACGCGTGCGCCACAATGGGTGCGCCCACCGGGGACGAGTACGTGGACGAGCTTTGGCGGTCGCTTTCGGGGGGAAATTCTGACTCTGGCGACGGCGATGTTAGCTCCGGCGCGCCGATCGATTTTTCGCGTTTCGCCGCGCGCGAACGCCGGCGCGAGCGCGAGTACCACACCGCGTGGCAATTGATTTGCGCACACGCGGATTTCGGGTCCGGCCCGGATGCGGGAAAGGAGGACACGATGCACAAAAAAACGAAAACGGAAAAGCACGCGAAAATGAAACATGACGCCTCCTCCGCGGTTCAACGCACACTCGGCGCCCGCGAACTCGCGGCGTCGGCGCGGGCGCTCGGGATCTTAAACCCCGCGGGGCCGGATGACCTTTCGGCGATGCTCTCTTCGTTGGCACGAAAAGAAATCACCACCGGGGATCGAACCGGGGTGCTCGGGTATTGCGACTTCAAGCGTTACGCCGTGTTGTTACCCCATTCGCGGTTGGCACGCGACGACGCGGCGCGGACCGGGGCGCTTGCCGCGCCGGCGGCCGGTTCGGTAAGGAACCCGGATGTTGAAACCCAACACTCGCACACAACGAACACGCTGTTCGCGGGAGGCCTGGCGGGGGTCGTGGCGCGAACGGCCGTCGCGCCCCTGGACCGCGCGCGGACGATCATGCAGGACTTGCACCCGAGCGCGCGTGACCTCGGGTCGCCGTCGACGGTTTCGGCGAGCGCGAGCGGCGTCGGCACATCCGGCCCCAAACCCAAACCCGCGCCGCCAGGTCGTTGCCGAGGTCTGACCGGCACGGTGAGCAAGGTGTTGAAGGAAGAAGGCATTAAAGGGCTTTGGCGGGGAAACGCGGTGACCGTGTTGAAGGTGGTGCCCTGCAACGCCCTGCAGTTTGCGATTTTCCACGGGATGAAGGATTGGTTCGCACGGCGGCGGGAGGGGAATTTGGAAAACGGCCACGAAAACGGAAAAAAAAACACCGGCAACACCACCCCCCTGACCCTCCCCGAGCGCCTCCTTTCCGGCTCGCTCGCGGGCGCCATCAGCACCGCGGTGTGCTACCCCCTGGACGTGGTGAAGTCGCAGATGGCCGTCCGGGGCGGTTTGCAAGGCAGCGCGGTACGCGCGGCCCGGCAGATGTTCATTGAACAAGGAGGCGCGCGGGCTTTCTACAAAGGCCTGGGGGCCACGTTGCTGTGTGACGTTATCGGAACCGGGCTGGGGTTTACGCTGTACGACGGGTTGAATCTTTGGTACCAAAAAAACGTGCTGCTTAACACACGCAAGCCGTCCCCCGCCGAGAAAGGTTTCCTGGGCGGTACCAGCGCGTGTGTTTGTTTAACCGCCACACAGCCGTTCGAGGTGGTCATGACCCAGATGCGCGTGCAGGGGTGCGGTGGACGGCCGGTTGTTTACAAGAACATGCTTCACTGCTTGCGAATCGTGTGCAAACGCGAGGGGTGGCGCGGGTTGTGGCGAGGCACGGGCGCGGCGTACGCGAAGATATTTCCGCAGCTCGCTTTGACGTACTACGTTTTCGAATTAGTCTCGGAACAAATGGGCGTGGGGGGGGTACACACGTACGACGCGGGAAAGAGGACGGGGGAAATTGTCACCTCGTAGACTGGCAGTCTAGAGACTGGGGGGGCGCGTAGATTGTGCGATACCGTTGCGGCTGCGGTGTGTGTATATTATAAAACCTGATGAAAACGCGCAGACTTTTCGTCGCTTTCAATTTCATTTTAACTTTTGCGTCTCTCTCCCCGCCACTCGTCCCCTCCGCGCGTCACCGCGTCGGGCGACTCGTGTCCCCCAATGGTGCGCTTTAAGAACCGGTACCTCACCGCGGAGTTCAACTGGCACGACGGACGAGTGGACGATTCGTTAACCGAAACCGGATTGGTCGGCGTGCTTCGCAAGGAGATGTCGGTGAACTTTGGGGACGTCGGCGGGGGGTTTTTCTTGGGAAGCATGAGCTTGAAGTACTGGAACCCGGTGACCGGCCTGGCGGTGGTGCGCGTGGGGCGGGACATTTACCGCCAAGTATGGGCGTCGTTGACCCTGTTACGGGAAATCAACGGCCGCGCGGTCGCGGTGCAGGTGACGCATTGCGGAAGCACGTTGGGCAGTTCCCAAAACGCCGCGATTTCTCGGAGCGAGATTCGATTCGACAAGTTACTCAAACGGGGGGTGATGCCGGGCGGGGAACGGGCGGGGGCGAAAAACACGCAAGACGCGTCACGCGTGATTCAGGCGTTGCAGCCGTAACGGCGTCGTTGACGTCGATGCAACACGTGTCGACTCTAGAGTAGGTAGCACTTATTAGCTTTTAGACGTGGTAAAAACACTCGACCTGGATGAACTTTCCGTTGCTAAACCTCGTTTCTCCGACAGCACACCCGGACGCGTCACGGAACGCACCACGGGTCATCACACGCGATGCGCGACATCCGCAGCCGCGAGAACGGGGCGTCCAACAGCCAGCAAGGCATCTCGCTGCTGGACGTGGAGGGGGGTAACTCCCCGGGGTACAGCGCGAAGATGTACGCCAAACCCAGCCAAATGGCGGGGATGTCAGGCGCGTGCATTCTCGGGGGGCTCGGGTTGGCCGGCCCCGGGCCCGGTTTGTCCGGCGGGCGCGCGCGCGGGTTCCATGTGCACATGGAACAGCTCGTACTTCTCGCGAAGCGCAACTTACAAGGCAGCGACAAATCAAACCCAGCCCTTCTCACGGTGTGTGTCGCAGGCGCCATCTTCCTGATCGCGTGCAGAGTTTCCGTCGTCGTGGCGTTCGTGTTGCTGTGCTGCTTCGCTTCTTTTTTATTCGCCACGTGGCTCGCGACCTGGGTCCTGGAAAAAGACGAAGGCACCCCAGAGATGCGGGAGATATCGGATGCGATTCGGCAAGGCGCGGATGGGTTCTTTAAAGTCCAGTACGGGTTGATTGGCAAGCTGTCGTTCGGGTGCGCCGCGGTTATTTTCGTCATCTATTTCTTCCGCGCGCTAACCGCGCGCCAAGTCGCCGCCGGGTTCACTCCAACAAGTTTCGCGGTGGTAAGTATTTCCCAATAACCACACACCGCCCATCTGATTGCACATACGAGACTGATACCTTCTTGTTCATCTCTCAGTTGACCACGATTGCATTCGCCCTCGGCGCGTCCATGTCCGCGTTGAGTGGGTATGTTGGGATGTGGGTCAGTGTACGGTACGTATTTCCCACCCACCACAATCCGCCACCCTGATTGCCCATACACGACTGACACTTTCGGCTTTTATCGTATCAGGGCGAACGTGCGGGTGGCGGGGGCGGCGCGACGCGGCGCGCGGGAGCCTCTGTTAGTGGCGCTGCGAGCCGGGGGGTTCGCGGCTATTTTGGTGGTAGCGAGCGCCACCGCGGGGGTGGCGTCGCTATACGCGGTGTTTTCGTGGCTGTACTTGGTTGGGGCGAACACCGACGCTACCGCAATATCGAGCGTCGACATCCCGTTACTGCTAGTGGGCTACGGCTTCGGCGCGTCCTTCGTGGCGCTATTCGCGCAGTTGGGCGGCGGTACGTGTTGCGCGTTTCCCAAATATCCAGGCACACTGTTCGGCCCGATTACTACGACTGTTTACTCATACACATCACGAAAGACTGACACTTTTCGTTCACGAAAACAGGCATCTTCACCAAAGCCGCGGATGTCGGCGCCGATTTAGTGGGCAAGGTGGAAGCCGGAATTCCCGAAGACGACCCGCGGAACCCGGCCGTGATTGCGGATCTGGTCGGGGACAACGTCGGGGATTGCAGCGCGCGCGGCGCTGATTTGTTCGAATCAATCGCCGCGGAGATCATCAGCGCCATGATTCTTGGCGGGTCCATGGCGCGGAAGGTCGGTTTACCCGAAACCACCACCACCGGGTTCATCGTGTTTCCCCTGGTAGTGCACGCCCTGGATTGTTTCGTCTCCGCGGTTGGGATTTTGTCCGTCACCGACAAGGGTGTCAGGGACGACAACCAAACGGAAGACCCGTACCAAGTGCTAAAGCGAGGGTACCATGTGAGTTTGGGTTTGAGCGTTTTGACCTTTTTTTTAGCCACCCGGTGTCTGTTGGCCGTGCCCGACGCGCCAAACGCGTGGTTTCACTTCTTCGGGTGCGGTAAGTATTTCCCCATTTACCACATTCCGCCGACTGATTGCCCATACGAGACTGAAATTTATTTTTTTACAATCAGGGGTAATTGGCATGGCGTGTGCGTACGCGTTCGTATTCATCGCGCAGTACTACACGGACTACAAGGTACGGCCGGAGTGGGCGTTTCCAAATCCCAACTTCGTAACTGTTGCGCATACACGCTACGAAAGAGCGACACTTTTAAATAACCTTTTTCCAATTTCCAATTTTTCGTTCCCTCTCAAAGTACCCGCCGGTGCGGCAAATCGCCGCGGCGTCCACCACCGGGCACGGCACCAACATCATCGCCGGCGTGGCGGTCGGGATGGAGAGCGTGTGTGCTCCAGTTTTTGTGATCAGCGTGGCGATCGTTTCCGCGTTCTGGTGCGGCCGGAGCGCGGGGTTGGTCGACACCAGCACGGGCGAACCGACCGGCGGTCTTTTCGGCACCGCCGTGGCGACCATGGGGATGTTGAGCACCGCGGCGTACGTGCTAACGATGGACGTTTTCGGGCCGATTTGCGACAACGCGGGCGGTATCGTGGAGATGTCGGACCAACCCCCGTTCGTCCGGGACATCACGGACACGTTAGACGCGGTGGGGAACACCACGAAGGCCACCACGAAAGGGTACGCCATCGGCAGCGCCGCGTTGGCGTCGTTTCTGCTGTTCTCCGCGTACATGGACGAAGTCGAGGCGTTTACCGGGAAACCGTTCCGGCACGTGGACATCGCGGTGCCTGAGGTTTTCGTAGCAGGATTGCTGGGTAGCATGCTGGTGTACCTGTTCACCTCGTACGCCTGCGCCGCAGTGGGACGGAGCGCGCAGGAGGTTGTGGTTGAGGTGCGGCGGCAGTTTCGGGAGAACCCGGGCATCATGACGCGCGAGACGAAACCGGACTATAAGCGGTGCGTGTCAATCGTGGCGCAAAGCGCGTTGAGGGAGATGATCAAACCGGGGGTTTTGGCGGTGTGCGGGCCGGTGGTGGTTGGGGTGGTTTTCCGATTCGTGGGCAAAGTCACCGGCCAGGAGTTGTTAGGCGCCAAAGCCGTCGCGGGGATGCTCATGTTCGCCACCGTTTCCGGGATTCTGATGGCCCTATTTCTGAACACCGCGGGGGGGGCGTGGGACAACGCAAAGAAGTACATCGAGACCGGGTACGTATTTTTGCGTTTCCAAATCCAGGCACTGTTTGATGCCCTACGTGACTATTTACTAAGTGCACTACTGGTAACTTTACCAGTACTGGCAACTGCTACATACTGTATAAATCGCCCAATACAGTACACCCATACTCCAGACTCGGGACTGACCCTTTTCTTTTTACAACCGCAGCGCGCACGGGGGTAAAAACTCGGACGCGCACAAAGCCGCCGTTACGGGGGACACCGTGGGGGACCCGTTTAAAGACACCGCGGGGCCGTCGATTCACGTGCTTATCAAGATGCTCGCCACGATCACGCTGGTCATGGCGCCCGTGTTTCTTGACTAATGGAAATGGACGTTGAATGTACAAAGATGTTTTATTCAATCGTCGTCGTATCGTATGCAAAAAGGTGTACCACTCTTCTTCTTCTTCTTCTTCGAGTTCCGGGCAGCCGTTCGCTATCGCCCATTGTTTAATAGCAACGGTCGCCACGTTGATGCACGTCACCCAGTTCCACGGGCAGCCGTTCGCGCGCAACCACTGCAGCACCTCGAGATGCCCGCCCTCTGCCGCGTATTCGCACGCCCCCCCGTCCCACTGGCACCCTTTTGTGCGAGACCACTGCAGCGCCTCGAGGTGCCCGCCCCTCGCTGCCTTCTCGCACGTCCACTAATCCCACGGGCAGCCGTTCGCGCACGCCCACTGCAGTACCTCGAGGTGCCCTTTAAACGCCGCGATCGCGCACGTTTCCGAGTCCCACGGGCATTTGTTTGCACGCGCCCACTGAAGCATCTCGAGGTGCCCGCCGTACGCCGCACCCGTGCACGTCCACTCGTCCCACGGGCAGCCGTTCGCGAAACTCCTTCAACTTCTCGAGATTTCCACTCCTCGCCACTGTCGCACAAAGGTATTCTTGACGCGACAGGTAACCTCCCCGTTGCAGGCGCAGCACCGCGCTTAAACATCCAAGGCGCATGGCGTGATATTCACCAAGCTCTTCAAACGCAAGCCCCGTTTCCGCCACCGTGTCGCGCATCGCGCGGTTCACCGCTGGGAGCCGTGCGAGATCTGCGGGGTCGTCGAAATGCTCAGTTCTGAGAACGTGCGTGACGAAGATGTCGTTGAGAAGGCCGGGGATGGCCTCGCCCGCGTCAGCCGCGGTAGCATCGCGGCGCTCTTGCTTCCTCTTTCGTGCGCGAGTTTCTACACCGAGCGTCGCGCTGGAAGACATCGCGGAGGGTGTCTGTGCGCGTCGTTGTGCGTCGAGCTTCCGCCGTTCTTGAGACATTGTACCTTCGTCAAAAAATGACACACGTGTCCAAAAGCGAGCGCTGACGAAGAGCAAACGAGATATTTTAATGGACAGGCCGATTCGTTCAGTGCCGTCGCCATTATCTCGCGCACTCGCCACGAGACCTCCAAACGTTTTCGAGTCACCGTCCGTACGGTACGTCCGGTGCCACGCCGTGCCCGTCCGCGCGTTCCCCAGCACGCGCCGCTTTGTCCTCTTCCCCCTCGTCGCGAGTTGGGAAAGCGAATTCCTAACCGTGACGTCACGAGATCTCCGACTCGTTCTCGGAGGCCGCTGTCCAAATCTCGCCTCGTGGCCCCAATCGCACGACAGATAAACCTGCGCGCTGGTTACCCTGGAGCAGTCGTGCTCACGGCGCACCGCGCGCCGCCGCACCACCGGCGCAACACAGACTGACCATGCCCGTTACTTACCCCGCATCACCGATTCCGCAGGCGTCTCTCCTTCTCGAGACTTTTCTTCCGGTCTATAAAAGCCTCCCCACCCCCCCTCTGTCCTTCCAACAATGTCGTGCGCGTGCTGGACCTGCGTCCCCCAAGGCACCGTGCAGGTCATCCAGCAGTGGGGTAAGTTCAAGAAGTTCGCGGAGCCGGGGTGTCACGTTCTGGTTCCGTGTTTAGGGGACGAAATCGCGGGCGCCCTTAGTACGCGGATTCAGTCCCTGGACGTGGCGTGCGAAACCAAAACCGCGGATAACGTCTTCGTCACGATCATCGTGTCCACGCAGGTACGGCCTTGGGGCTTTCCCAAATCCTAACACACTGCTTACCGCCCCGTTCGTGACTATACAAGCTACGAACATCACGAAAGACTGACACTTTTCTTTCCTACTCACAGTACATGGTGTTGAAAGACCCGCTGCGCATGTACGACGCGTTTTACAAGCTCACGGATCAGCGCGAACAGATCCGGTCGTACATCTTCGACGTCGTGCGCAGTACGGTTCCCACCATCAATTTAGACGACGTGTTCATCACCAAAGACCGCATCGCGGTTGAGGTGAAAGGCATGCTGGAGAAAGCCATGACCGAGTTCGGGTACGCGATTATTCAGACGCTCGTTACGGACATCGCGCCCGATCAAAAGGTGAAAATCGCGATGAACGAAATCAACGCCGCGCAGCGCCTGCGGGTCGCGGCGCAGGACCGGGCGGAGGCGGAGAAGATCATGGTCGTGAAAGCCGCCGAGGCGGATGCGGAGGCGAAGTACCTCGCCGGTACGGGTATCGCGCGGCAACGCCAGGCCATCATCAACGGCTTGCGAGAGAGCGTCATGCACTTCCAACAAGACATCGGCGACGTCAACTCCAAAGACGTGATGGAGATGATGATGATGACGCAGTACTTCGACACGATGAAGGACATGGGGACGCACGGCGGGAACTCGACTATTTTCGTGCCATCCGGGCCGGGCGCGGTCGCCGACGCCGCCGCGAGCATCCGCATGGGAATCATGCAAGGCAACGTCGCGACCAAGTAAGGGAACCGCAATCAATTAGTAACATCGCGACGAAGTAAAAACGAGCGGGCTCTTCTACATATGCCCGCATTTGTAGTAGTGGTTTTACCCTGTTACGTTTAATAACTATCACCATCACGTTTGGCGCACGCGCTTGGTCCCGCTACGCACGCTACGCAGACACTGAGTATTTTCCAAGCACTTCCTTTCGATGGTAGTCGCATTCGCAATCACATCGCTTCGCCATTATCTCGCGCACTCGCCACGAGACCTCCAAACGTTTTCGAGTCACCGTCCGTACGGTACGTCCGGTGCCACGCCGTGCCCGTCCGCGCGTTCCCCAGCACGCGCCGCTTTGTCCTCTTCCCCCTCGTCGCGAGTTGGGAAAGCGAATTCCTAACCGTGACGTCACGAGATCTCCGACTCGTTCTCGGAGGCCGCTGTCCAAATCTCGCCTCGTGGCCCCAATCGCACGACAGATAAACCTGCGCGCTGGTTACCCTGGAGCAGTCGTGCTCACGGCGCACCGCGCGCCGCCGCACCACCGGCGCAACACAGACTGACCATGCCCGTTACTTACCCCGCATCACCGATTCCGCAGGCGTCTCTCCTTCTCGAGACTTTTCTTCCGGTCTATAAAAGCCTCCCCACCCCCCCTCTGTCCTTCCAACAATGTCGTGCGCGTGCTGGACCTGCGTCCCCCAAGGCACCGTGCAGGTCATCCAGCAGTGGGGTAAGTTCAAGAAGTTCGCGGAGCCGGGGTGTCACGTTCTGGTTCCGTGTTTAGGGGACGAAATCGCGGGCGCCCTTAGTACGCGGATTCAGTCCCTGGACGTGGCGTGCGAAACCAAAACCGCGGATAACGTCTTCGTCACGATCATCGTGTCCACGCAGGTACGGCCTTGGGGCTTTCCCAAATCCTAACACACTGCTTACCGCCCCGTTCGTGACTATACAAGCTACGAACATCACGAAAGACTGACACTTTTCTTTCCTACTCACAGTACATGGTGTTGAAAGACCCGCTGCGCATGTACGACGCGTTTTACAAGCTCACGGATCAGCGCGAACAGATCCGGTCGTACATCTTCGACGTCGTGCGCAGTACGGTTCCCACCATCAATTTAGACGACGTGTTCATCACCAAAGACCGCATCGCGGTTGAGGTGAAAGGCATGCTGGAGAAAGCCATGACCGAGTTCGGGTACGCGATTATTCAGACGCTCGTTACGGACATCGCGCCCGATCAAAAGGTGAAAATCGCGATGAACGAAATCAACGCCGCGCAGCGCCTGCGGGTCGCGGCGCAGGACCGGGCGGAGGCGGAGAAGATCATGGTCGTGAAAGCCGCCGAGGCGGATGCGGAGGCGAAGTACCTCGCCGGTACGGGTATCGCGCGGCAACGCCAGGCCATCATCAACGGCTTGCGAGAGAGCGTCATGCACTTCCAACAAGACATCGGCGACGTCAACTCCAAAGACGTGATGGAGATGATGATGATGACGCAGTACTTCGACACGATGAAGGACATGGGGACGCACGGCGGGAACTCGACTATTTTCGTGCCATCCGGGCCGGGCGCGGTCGCCGACGCCGCCGCGAGCATCCGCATGGGAATCATGCAAGGCAACGTCGCGACCAAGTAAGGGAACCGCAATCAATTAGTAACATCGCGACGAAGTAAAAACGAGCGGGCTCTTCTACATATGCCCGCATTTGTAGTAGTGGTTTTACCCTGTTACGTTTAATAACTATCACCATCACGTTTGGCGCACGCGCTCGGTCCCGCTACGCACGCTACGCAGACACTGAGTATTTTCCAAGCACTTCCTTTCGATGGTTGTCGCAATGGCAATTACATCGCTTCGCCGCGCCTCTGTGTTCGCCATGGCGAAATTGGCGAAGGGCATGGACGTTCTCGGGGAGCTGTCTAGTGACAGCGACTGCGACTCTGGCGCGACGGATAAGGAGTTCACCAATCAACCCGCGCCTCGACCCACCGCGGCGATCGATTACGAATCCCTCAAAAAACACGGCATGAAGTCCGCCCCGGGGTTGGACGGTATTCACGAAGCCGGGGTTGGCGGGAACTGGGGGTGGTCCAACGGCCGCGCGACCGCGGGGGGGGCGAGGGACGACATGTCCGGTGCGACCTTGCACCACGCCACGAACGCGGGGTTGGAGGAGGCGTGTGCGAAATCGATCAAAGTGGCGGAGACGAAACGAAGAAAAAAAGAGTCGGATGGGGAAACGTACCGCGCCGAGATCGCGTCTCAGCGCGCGCGGGAACGGGAAACGCGCGACGCGTTGAGAGAGGACGACAAGGTGACAAAAAGGAAAAGGAGTGTTGAAGAGCCTATTGAGCCGAAAAGAGTTGGGGAAAAAAATTGGGAGCTCGAGGAAAAGAAAGCGCTGCGAGACGCCGGCGGCGGGTTTGGGTTCGATTGAGCAATAGATTGCAAAATAGAATGGCGTGGCGATTACTCAGAGCACTCATAGAATGTGGTTAGATCACTCAGATTACGCATCGTCTGCTTTGTGTCCGGTGAAACTCGATATGCCGACCACGAAAGACTTAGACTCCGAGCCTCGTAGTCTGAACTGGTGTGTTTCACCGGTTATTTCGGCGCGCCAACGTTCGCGACTTCGCGAAAACCGTCTTCTTGGCGGCTTCGTTTTTGACTTCTTTCTTATTTTTGGTACCATCGCCGTCCTCGTCCTTGGAAAACAACGAGTCCCCTTTCCGTAGCGTTTCCCGTTGTCGCGTCGCCGCGAACTTGTCCTTGATTTCAGGGTTCCTCACGCAGTCGTTGAGGAAGGCGTGTACTAAAATGACGAGCGCGGCGCGTCGCGCTTTTCCCGACCGCCGCGCGACGGGCGGCGGTTCGTAGTGCAGACGAGGAACGGTTTCCTCATCTGTCTCTGTTTCGGCCCGTCGGTCCGTCTCTTCAATCGCGCGCTTGGCATCCGCAAGAGCCGTGTGGAGCGATTGGGTGCCCAGCCTGGACATAGTCGGCGGGCTATCCTCAGAAGACGCAGGGCCGCCGTTTTTTTTGTCAGCAAGTGGAGCGTCTTTCTTGTCGGGCCCGCCAGCCCCGGTGAGATTTTCAGAAGACCCAAAAGGCGTCGCCACAACCCCGGACGCCCTTGGCGAGGCGTTGAGGGAGTTTCGGATGGACGAACACGCCGATCCGCCGCCGCTGCGCCCCCAGCCCACTGCTTCAAACAAGCTCTCGCCGTCCACGAACCGTCGCCGCTGTTCCTCGGGGGTGAGGTTCAAACGCCGCAAACGCGCTCCGCTCGCGCTTTTCGCGACCGTGTTTTTCCACCGCAACGACCCACCGCTTCCCGTCGCGACATCCGCTTGCGGTGCTTTTTCAACACTATGTTTGACGTTCTTGACAACCGACGGCTGACATGGCGTCAGTTCCGCCACGGCGACGTCGAGGTCCCAGTCGTGCGCCAGCGGGCCGACCCAGCCTCTGGTGATTTTCGTGGTCGTGGCGCCGGCGCTTGACGCGTGTAGCCTTAGTGGCTGTACCGCCAGTGACGGTTCGTGTTCCTTCGCCCCCAAGCTTTGCGACGTCCCGATTGACGAATAAATCGCGCTGAAGTTACTGCCGATGACGGTGATCGGCAACGCCAGCACCAAAATCCCGAGCATCTGCGCCACGGCGGCGAGGACGCACCCCAGCACGGTTCTCGGTACGAGGTCGCCATAACCCACCGTGCCCATGGTCGCCACCGCCCACCAGATCGCGTGAAGAATGCTCTGAAACGGCGACTGCTCGTGCACCGCGGCGCAGGTTGTCGCCACGGACTCGGCGTCGGGTCTGATTTTGTCGAAATAACCCGTGCCCACGGTTCCGCCGACCCCGGAGTCGCCGCCGCACGCGACGTACCCTTGCGTCCACTTCCGCGTATCGTCGGTACACGGGAAGTCGCACTCGTACCCAACCTTGCGCATCCACACGTTCTGCGTAAGGTCGAAGCTCCCGCGTTCCGCAAAGTAAAGCACCGCGCTGAACGTGATGAGCGCCATGGAGAGGAGGAAACACAAAATGTAAAGAGGTTGGGCGCTTCGCGACATGGTTTCTCCTAACAGCGCGACTGCGTTTTTGGAAACCCGGAGCAGGCGAAACACGCGCGCCAGGCGCAGTATCCTCAACATGGACAATCCAGGAATCGTGACCCCCCGCGCGATGAGGTCGATGTAAAACGGGATAATCGCGACGGCGTCGATTTGGTTCATTCCTTTTCTGAAAAACGAAACGCGGTGTTCGGTGGACCAGACCCGACACGAAAGCTCCAACGTAAACGCGGCGATACAAAACGCCTCAATCGCCCAGAACGGATCGCTCAGCGGCGGGTTCGGGTCGTAGAACCACGGCAGGGTTTCCATGCAGAACGTGGTGGTGGACAGGGCGATCAGGGCAATCATAAAACCGCCGATCGTCGCGGCGCTTGTTGAGCTCCCCGGGTCGTTCAGCAAAACGTCCATGCGTTCTTTCGAGGTCAAATCGTCCAGGTTGCTCACCAACGCGGCGCGGTGAATCAGCTTGTTGATTAACTTTGGCGGCATGTCGCCGTGGCTCAGGTTTTGACGCGACCGGCCTCCGGAGACGCCGTCCACCTTTTTACTGGAGAACAAGTTTTGTAACAATCGCATCCCCGAAGAGTGTGCAGGTTGGGATACCACTTGAGGTGGCGCCGCGTCGTTACCGCCAAACCACCCCGCGTTGGACGTGCTGACGCTTTCCATTTCCGACCCAGACATCTCACTTTCGTGAGTGTTGAAGTCCTTTGAAGTCCTTTGCAGTCCCCTGAGTCCTGTTCCCGGCGGCGTTAACGGCGGCGCGCCGGTTTCGGTGTGATTTTTCTTGCGACGCCGCCGCACCGAGTCGCCCTCCCCGGCGCACAACGTGAGCGCCGCTTGCCACAGCGGGTCTCTGACTGACACCACGCTGCCGTCACTCAAATCAGCATCAGGCCACACCAAAGGAGCCGCGTCTACATAACCCTTGGCGTACTCCGAGTGGAACAAGATGAACGGGTTGGCGTCGTTTTGTTTCGCCCGGACTTGGACTAAATCGACCGGGGCGTTGAATTCACTGCAAACGAGCAACTGCAAGTCCCGCATGGTCCCGGTGTGCCACGTGACTCGGCGCACCAGTCTCCCGACTCTTATGAAAATAGTGCGACGGCTCTGGTTTTCAGCATCCCACACGTCCCCGTTCACCAAGACGGGAACGAAAATACCCATGGTTGCTGTAGGCTACGTCCCCGTCCCCGTCCCGGTCCCCGCAATCGAACGTTCGTTAGAATTGCCAATCCCCAACGTCCAACACCAACGTTCGAGAATCAGTAACTGACCCCCGCGCCGTCGGATCCCCAGATCCCCGGGATTCGCCGTACGCCCCGTCGCACGTCCCCGCCCGCGTCCCCTGCGCGACCCGCGCAACCCTACGCAGGCCTCTACGGCAACCCTCGCGCCGCGCACTCCGGTGTGCGGCGCCGGGTCCTGTCCCTCCCGATGTTGCCATTGGCTCCTCAAAATCCTCGTCGGATTCTGTTACGCTTCAAAAATCTCAGTCAGTCAGCTTTTAACTTTTTTTAAGTCAACATCGGGGACGCACCTCACACGGCTGGGCGCTCCGCACTTTTCGAGCGCGAGGACACGCGGTGCCCCGCGCGCGACTCGTCGACGCGCGCCGACTCCGCGGCGCGTGTTTCGCTGCGTGCCACTGGCTGGGTGGTGTGTGACACCATTTGGGTGAGGCGAGGTGCCAATGTCCAAAATTGTCTTGGCAACCACGGTTGCGACGCGAGACCCAAAAACGCACACCCCCTCGGGCACGCGACGACGGCTCGACCTTGACGTCGCGGGGGCGACTGGTTTGGGGAGTGAGGCTTGTTTTTTCGACACACGGGACACACAAGCGCGTCGTGACGAGTCAGAAACACACACACGACAAGCAGAAGGCAGCACCACGGTGGACAACGTCCGCACCCAATCCCCGAAGAGATCTCAATTTGAGATTCGTTCCGATGCGAAAAATAAAACGTCGTCGTCGTCGTCCGTAAAAACCCAAGCCGATCGCACGCAGCTGTGGAGTTACCTCCTGCAGAATATGACAAGAGCAGTGGATGAGGTGTACTTTCTTTGCGAGCTGGAGTGCGGCAAACCCGAAATCGACGGCACTGTTACGTTGCTTGAACAAAGCGCCAGGGATTTCAAACAACTCGCTCGAACAATCGAAAACCAAAACCAAGTCAAGCGGTTCGGGCTGAAGAGCATCGTGTGGGACGTGGGGAGGACTGAGTTACGACCTAGTGAGTTGAGTTTGGAGATCATCCAGAAAGTAGTGGGGCGTTCGGAAACGCGCGTCGAGAGCGACGGCGCGACGAAAACGTCGGGGGACGGAAACGCGAAAAGCGTGCGTTTGTCGCAAAAAGCAAAACAAACCAAGAGAGACGGAAAGAGCGGATCGCCGTCTTCGGACGGGTGGCGAACCGCGGGTAGGCGGGGTAAGCCCAAGGAAGGACCGACCGTGCCCGTGGAGCGTGGCCGTGACGAGCGGAGCGGTGACGAAGCGAAAAAGAAAAGTGGTGGCCGAAACCGACGCCGGCGAGACGCGCGGGATCGACGCGAGCTGCAAAGCGGAAGCGACGAAGTCGGAATACAAAAAGTCCCTTCCGTTTCGACGGCCACCGCGTCGCGCGTTCCAGGTAAGCCCCCTCGTCCCGTGCGGGACGCTGGAGGGTCACGTGATGTCCCCAAAACTAAAACCACCGGCGTATCCGCGACGCACGGCTCGATGGGGTCATTGCGCTCAACCGGGTCGGCGGCTTCGTCCGAGAGGTCGTTGTGGTCGGACATGAGTGACGGCGAAGACGAGTTACCGCCGCTGGAAGGGTACGCGATTAAGCCTGACGCGACCGAGAACACGGAACGGGATGTTCTCCACTCTGAAAAGACGGCTACTACTACTACTACCACCCAAAGAAACGCCTGGGGCGTTCCGCGGGACTGGGGGAGCATTTTATCCAACGAGACGTCTGAGAAAATCCTCAGCGCCAAGAGCCGCCACCACACCGATTTCTTCGATTTGAATCGTAAACACGCGGCGCATTTGGAGACCCTGCATTTGAAGCTGATGTCGCCTGACCGGAAAAAGAAAACCCCGGGTGAAACTGCGTCTTGCCTTTTGGACCGGCAAAAACGCGCGACCGAGCTCCGACTGAAAGCGGAGGAGGAGCGCGTTTTCCGGATGAAAAGTTTACGCGGCGACCTATCCAGATCCGTTCCCACCACGGAACGTTTGCGGGAAACCGCGGTGCGGGTCGCGAGTCACAAAGCGGCGGCGCTTGTTGATCGGCAGAAACGCGCGGAAGAAACGAGGCTGGCCCGCATCGAACTTGTGGTGAAGAAAGCGTCCCTCGAGACGCGCAAGGTGGAGACGATTTCCAAGACTACGAGTGTGGAAATAGCGAACAAACAGGAAACGATCACGAAGAAACTCGCGGACGCCGAGAAGCGGAGGGCGAGTTTAGTGGAAACGCGGTTGAAAGCCGCGGAGGCCTTAGGACTCGCGGCGAGAGCCGCGGAGGAGCGAAGGTTTTCGGAGGAAACGCGTAAGCGTTTATTTCTGGAGCAGAGGGTTCGGGAAAAAGAACAAAGAAGAGCGTGCATCGCGCTGGAAGCGCAGGCGCGGGAAGCCGCTGTTATGGAAAAGCGAACCACCGAATCCGTGGAGAAGCGGGACGTTCGGGAGAAGCGTTCCCTATTATTGAAACTGGAAAACGATCTTCGAAGGGACGAGACCCGGAAACGGATGCTCGCCGCGGATGCGCGACGTGTTGAGTACCTGAATCTTGTCAGGGAACGCGCGGTCGGGTCCTCGACGCCTGGCCGTGCTGAAAAAGAAAAAGAGGGAATCGCCACGCCGACGGGATGTCCCGCGAGCCCGTCCCGCGTGAGGTGCGCTGCTGGTGGTATCGAGGGTGCCTTCACGCCGGGCGTGATGGAGTCGCCTTCCCGGCCGACTCGAGTGGACGCGGGCGAAGCGCTTGAGCGGAGAGTCGCCACCGTCCGGGACAGACACCGAGCCATGCGGAAACGCGCGAAGAAGCTAAGGCAACGGCTGGCGGCGTGCGCCGCGCCGGTTGCGTGGCGCAAAGCGGGCGATTGCGAGGACGACGACGTTTTAACTTTGTCGAGGGACGCAACGAAAGAGTCGACGAACAAAGACGACGAAAAAGTTGTGGTTGAAAAATCCTGGGCCGTGCTTCCCAACTTCGCAACCGCCGCGCACGCACGGCTTCGAAAGCTCGCCGTCGCGATCGCACGGAGAGACCCACCCGCGTGCGCGTCGGCGCACAGGGAGGTCAGGGTAGCGCTCGCCGAGGCGGGCGCCGCGGCGGCGGCGGCGGGCGCCGAGGAACACTCCGATAACGGCTTGGCTCCCGGCGCCGCCGCCGCGGGCGCGGCTCTGGCCGCCGCGGTTACCTCCGGCTTGTGCCGCGCCCTCGCGGAGGCGCTGCGGGAGTGCCTCGCCGCGAGCGCGCAGGGGGGCGGGTTCCTAGCGTCGCCCAACGCCGCGGTTACGTGCGTTTCCCTGGCGCTCGCGCTGGACGCGGCCACGGCGGGGTCGCCCCTCGCCGCGGAGTCGTTACTGGTGGAGAACCTCGCCGCGCCCCTGATACCCCATCTGGTCGCGGGCCTCGGTTTAGTGGGCGACCCCGCGGCAGCGGAAACAGCGACCCCGGGGGCGGGCGGGGGAGTTCCGCCGCCCACCGCGGCGCTGGAGCCGCTGTTAGCGGTGGTCGCGAGGGTGGTGCGGGGCGCGCAGTTTGGCGCGCAGTTTGGCGACGGGACGGCGCGCGGGAGTTCCCCGACGCCGTGCGCGCGTTCGACACACATGCGGGACGACTTCGTGGAGCTGTTGGTGGTGGCCGGTGTCGTGGACGCGCTCGCTTCGCTTTTCGCGCTGTGCGACCGCCCGAAGGAACGAGGCTCGGCGCCGATTCCGCCCGCGATCGTGTGCGGGTTGCGGTTACTTGAAAGCTTGTTGGACGCGCGGGCGCCCGGTTTCGTTGCCGAACCGACATCCGGCGTCGCGAACGCGCCGACCCTACCCCCCGTGCACCACGACGAGTCCCCCGCCGGGTCACTACTCGGTGCCCTGAAAGCAACCGCGCTTGCCGGTCTTCCCTCTTTGCTCACCTCGGTGTTGCTTCAAACCGAAAACGAAACGCGAGTGCCGGTTTTGCAGGATGGGCAAAACCTGGCGAAACACTTGCCCGCTAACTTCGTGTCCGTCGCGACCGCGATTTTCCGTTTACTCAACTTGGTCACGCGGTTCGGATCAAATGCGGTGCAACAAGCGCTTTCAAGTAGTGACTTGCGAGTCGAGACCCACCATTTAGTCTCCGTGGTGCTCGGTCTGTGTGGCGTGGAGCTTAGCAAGGCGGGTGGTGTTGGTGCGACGGACGGGAGTAACGGGAGCGGCGGCGACGAAACAAAAACAGGAAACGCGGCGCGGTGGGAAAAAAAACACCTCCGCGAGCTCCTGGACGAAACCCTTCTGTTCACCGGGCACTTCGCGCTTCAGTGCAGGGAGAACCAGGACATGCTGAGCTGGGGTATGAAGCCTACGTTGGTGCAGCGGCTGGTACGTATTTTCCAATCACCACGCTCCGAAGACTGAATGCCCATACGAGACTGACACTTTCTTTTTCATCTCTAGGCGGACCTGCCGTTCGAGTACTACGCGGACGTCTCGAAGAAACGCGTTTCGTTTCCCACGCTAATCGCGGTGGCGTTTGAACACGGCGCGAACAAGGCGGTCATCGGGAGGGAGTTGAACCTCCGCGCGCTGAGCGAGTTCGTCGTCGCCGAGATGGAAGGGAGTCCTATGGAAGGGAGTCCGGGTGGGGTTGTTACCAAAGGCCACGATACCCCGGGCGGTTTTAACACGCGAGGTAACACGGATACCCCTGGGGTTATTACTCAAGGTAATAATACCACTAGGGTTGTTACCCAGGGTAACGCACCGCGAGCCGACGTTCCCAAACGGTTCGACTTGGAACAGCGGTTCCCGCGAACGCTGTGGGGACGCGCGGCGGAGTATTTCGAGTAGAGATTAGGTACCGGTAGTAGTAAGTAACCTAGGTAGCGGTGAATCCTCTCTTTTGCTGTCAATTGTTTCTAGTCTGCCTTCTCCCTTTCTCTTTTCCGTCCTTAGAAATCCCTGACTACTACTGTCGCCGCGTGTACATGTCGTGCTCGAACTTGAAGCACCCGTTTTCGTGCGGCAGATCGGTGGGTTGGGCAGGGTGTTCCACGACGCAGGTGTTGTCAAGGCCGGGGGCTATTTGTTGACGCACGTTTTCGCTGGCGTGGCAAACGCCTTTGATTGTGGTCCCGGAGGTACAAAAACAATTTGTGCAATTTTCATCCGCCAAAATCGCGTGCGACTTTCCGCCGTCCACCACGCAGTTCTCCAGCTCAAACGAGGACTGGTCCCACGACCACACCCCGCCCACGTTGTTCGTGATTTGCGTGTTTTTCATGCTCACGAACGCGTTGTTCGTGACGTCGACTCCGGGTCCGCAATTCTTGTGAACTACACACGACGTGAGATTGATTTTCGCGTTCGCGGTCGCGACAATTCCCTCGTGGCCGTTTTCGGAGAAAACGCACGAAACACCTACGCAGGTTCCGGAATCCGTCACCCTCAAGCCCTGGGTTTGGCATCCCGAAAGCTTACAGTCAACGAGGCGGCATTTACTCGTGTCACACACTCGCATGCCGCATTTTTTGGCTTCGAAAGAAACGTCCCTGAACGTCGGGGACGAATTTCCCGCAACGACCACCGCGTCGGCGCCGGTGCACTTAACAGCGCACCGCTCGATTAGCGGCGACGACGCGCCGTCGTTTTGCTCACTCGATTCCACGCGAATCGCCTCTGAGAACCCGGTGAAGTCGAACTCCACGTTCCGGATCCAGCATGCGCGTTTGATGCGAAACACGGGGGAGTTGTTCCGCGCGTCAATCGATGCTTCCCGTAAATGTCCCTCGCCCGAAATCGCGATGCGTTTCGTGATCGTCACGGAGTCGCCGCACCCGTTGTGAATACCCCGGAGTAGTATCACGACGTCGCCGTCGCGTGCTTTTTCCACGGCTTCTTTCAGGGAACGCGCGTGGATTGGCTTTTCTTGACACTGAGCGCTTGTGCGCAATGAATCACCGGTGGCGTGCGCGTCGCTGTAAACGCCGTGCTCGTCCACGATCGCGTTGTCGTCGTCGTCATCGAACGCGGGATTGGTGGGGGCTTCCCTGCACAACCAAGCGTCCTCGCCGCTGGACCGGACGTCTGTGATTTTGAAAAGAAAGTGTCAGTCTTTCGGGCCACGTGTGTTACGTAATTACGGCCTCCCCAATCGGCAGAGGTAATCACCGTCCCTTCGCAGGACGAGTACGTCGCGATGTATGGACAGCAGTCACAGGCGCGTTGGAGGTAAAACGTGAGGCGTTTGATTTGGTGAAACGCCCAGTACGTACATATTGTCCGGCCGTCGAAACCCGCCATGGAGCCTTCCTTCGCCGCGTTCATTGCGACCGTGTCCAGTATCGCAACCGCTTCCCTTAGTGCCTTTTGGTTTTTTTGACAACTCGCAATTGATTCCGCTTCCCTCGCGCACCGCATCGCGAGCCGCCAGTTCCCGAGGTACGCCTCCGCGGCGGCTTTGCGCAAGTAAGGCTTGTGCCACTTGGAGTTGCTGTTTTGTTGTTTTATAGCACACGACGCGTCCGCGGACGCCCCGAGCGCATCCACCGGGTCCGACAGCATCTTGACATGTGCGCGGTTGCTGTACAGAACCGCGAGCAGGATTGAGGTGTGCGTCGTTTGGGAGAGCTCAGATGCGTTTGGTGCGTCTGATTCTTGTTTCAATCGCGCAACCGCCGCGGCCACGGCTTCGTCGTACAGCGCGCCCGCGATTGCGAAGTCGCCGCGGAGTAAACTTTGGTTCGCCTCGTTCTTGAGCTTGACTAACGGGTCGTTCGGGTTCAACCCGAGGGAAGGGTTCGTGTTGGTTTTCTTTTGGCAATCAGCAGCGCTTTCACCCACCACCACGCACCCCGCTTCAAGCGCCAAAACCTCTTCGTCGTCTGAGCTGTCGTCGCCGCCGCCGCCGCCCGGTTTTTGTCCACGCATTCCAATGGAATGCGGATCGACGTTGGACGCCGCCGCGGACCGTGCGGTCTGCGCGCGCGTGGTTTTCATCGCGGCGCTAAGCGCGGCTGCGGGGTCTATTGACGAGGGATAGTTTGGGGGTTTGCCATCACCAGTGCGTTTGGTGTGGTCGTTTTCCTTGCCAAAGGGCGTGGGATCGGCGACGGGCACGCGCGATGCATCTGGCACGCGCACCCCTCTTCGTTCCGCCACCGTGACGTTCGCGCGTCGCGAAAGCTCCGCTTCCGCGGCCTTGAGACGCGCCTCAAGGGTTGGGCCGCCCCCGTGCTTTTGCCAGCGCGCGCGCAAACGGGCATCGAGGTCGGGGACGGGCGCCATGCGGGAGTGTGGGCCACGACGTGACGTTCGGTCGGGACGTTTTCCAGGGCCGACGTTTGCACTTCCGAGACTTTCGGTTTGTGAGCTTTTTCAGCTCTTCCTTGTTTTATCGTTAGCGCAATTAGTCCGCCACTATTGTTAATTACGCAAATCTTGAAGACTGCACGCACACACACCCGCGAAAGTTAGTTTTTGGCTTCGGATAAAATCGCGCCTTCCTTTCCACGTGTTCTTTTTGGCGATGGAAGTTTCGCCGTCTCCAACTTCGCCCGGCGCGGGGTCCAGCGCTGTGTTCGGTGGTTTTTGGGCTTGGGACGTTTGGTTTGTGTGTGTGGTAGCTAGTCGCGACGAGTTTCGGTGGCCAAACGTGTCGTGAAACGAACGCGTGAGGGTTTCCGACGCCCCCATCCGTTGCGGAAAAAGGGCACCATCTCGGTCTCCCGTGGGGGACGAAAAAGCCGTATCCGAGGGACTCGGGCTTGGTTCGCCGTGCCTGCGTCGAGTAGACACGAAGGACGCGTGACTCGACACTTCGCAGGTCCACACGCACACTAAATAAGAGCATGATTTCCTGTATGCTGTGCAACGCCGCGACCGCGTCCGTGTTCTGTTACAACGACAACGCGTACCTGTGCAAAAACTGTGATTGCCAAATTCACAACAAAAACAAACTCGCGTGGAGACACCAGAGAGTACACCTGTGCGAAGTGTGCGACGCCACGCCCAAGCCGGCGGTGGTGTACTGCGCGCAGGACACGGTACGTGACACACTTCGTGCTTTTTGGCGCCAAACCGGGGGAAACCAACGGTCGCGGACCCGGTAACGTCCAGATGTCCGGGCCGAGGGTAACAATCATCTCGAACACGCTTTGCTGTTTTTCACGCGACGTTTTTCTTTTTTATACAGCTTATACCCGGACTCACCGTCCCTTCCCCTTCCCCCATTCACCCCAGGCTTACCTGTGCCGAACCTGCGACGGGAACGTGCACGCGGCGAACAGTATCGCGAGCGGGCACGACCGATCGCCCGTGGCGTCGTTCACGGAGGAACAGCGCGTGAGCGGCGGCGCCGGGAGCGGGTCGGGGATGGGCGAGGGCACGGGGGACGCTTCTGGTTTGTGTGGCGACGACGGCGACGACGACTCCGACCGGCTGTTCAGTGACCTGCTGAACAACCACGGCGACGGCGGGGTGGTCGACGGCCATGACGGCCACGATGTCGTGTTCCACGGTTTGCCCGAGATGGACACGGGGGATGGGTTTTTAGTGGACGACCCAAACGGTTTAGTGGGAACCGGAATCGGTGTTAACGAATCGTCGCCGGCAGTGAAACGGGAGACCGACGGGTACGACGCCTACCGCGGGCCTCCTCGGAACGTGGAAAGCGCACAAGCACACGATTTCAAACGAGAAAGCGTCTCGCCGAGGGAGACGCAACGGGACAGCAGCGGGAGCGCTTCTGGGGCGAAAATTTGTGGGGGGGAGTCCGGGGCAGACGGCGGACGTGAACAACGCGGCAACGGGACCCAGGGGTCGGGTTCGTTTCAACCGCGAACACACGCCGCTGAAGGCGACTTCACCGAAATAAAAAACAACACCGGCATCGGCAGCGGGTCGTTCCAGCTCTCCATGGACGACTACGCGAGCTTGGAGCGCGTCGGGAACGTTGATGTGGATGATTTCTTAGGGCCCATCATGGACGACCAAGCCGTGGGGTTCGACGACGGCCCGAACGGCTGGGCACGGGGGATGAACGGGGGGGGGCACGGGGGTGACCAGTTCATGAGGCAACACGCGTCTGGTAATCAACCTGGTACTCAACCAGGACTCGCAGGTGGAAGCTCGCAGGCGGTGGCGCAGGCGCGGGCGCAGCAAGACGCGCGCGCGCTGGCGATGCACAACGTGCGCGCGCAAGGTGTGGGCGCTGGCGGCGGCGCGCACGGCGGGTCTACCGGGAACCTGATGGGCATGGGCGGCCAACACGGGCTCCTCGGGTGCTCCGGGAACCTGGGTGACCTGGGTGGCGGCGGCGCGAGCGGATCGGGGGCGGGCGGCGAGGGTTCGGGATCCGGGCGTTACGAGGGTATGGGGAACCTAGGAGGTCCGCGAGGTCCCGGCGGTCCGGGAGGTAAGGCATTTCCCATTTACCACGTTCCGCCTCTGCGATTGCCCATACTCGTACCAGAAAGGACGTCTTACCTCTGACTGTTTGTCCATACATCGCGATACACGAGACTGACATTTCGGCTTTTATCGTATCAGGCATGCCTCTCCCCGCCGCGGCGCCCGGGACGCACGGCATGCCCCCGCCCCTGTTCGGGCAGCCCGGTGTGGGTGGCGGTGGCACAGGTGGCGGTCCACCCGGCGGCCCCGGTTCGATCCCGCGGGGGGGGGCGCCCAACGGGATGCTGTTTTTCTCCGGCCCGCCGCTGCCGATGCTGCACCTGGCGAACGGCACGGGGGGGGTGAACGCGCCGCCGTCGCGGCTGGAGCGCCTGAGGCGGTGGAAAGAGAAACGCAAAAACAGAAACTTCAACAAAACCATCCGGTACCAGTCGCGAAAAATGTGCGCGGATAACCGGCCTCGGGTGAAGGGGAAGTTCGTGAAGGTCGGTAGCACGCCCGACCTCGGGGCGATGGACGATCTCGGCGCGGATTTCGAACGCGCGCGGTCCGTGAAGCTACAGCGGCTCCCAGAGGAGGACACGGAACACAGCCTGGAAAGCGAAGACAGCGGGTCGCGGGGCGACGACGCGGCCACGCCCGGCAGGCTGGCGTCCACAAGCGGGTTGCGCCGAACGGGCGGGCTCACCGCGAGCATGAGCGTCCCAGCGGGGCTGGCGATGATGGGTGGGGGGGGCGGGAGCGAGTCGTAGGCGTTCACTCTTTTAGAGGGTGTGCTATGTACGCCCTTGGTGTTTCGAGGAAATTCGGAACCGCTTTCTTTAGTGTAATACTACCAATAACGCATCACTGGAGAGGCAACCTACCTTCTATCACGACTTTCTGACTTCACACTTTCGCCGGATCGTTCAGGTCGTTTTCGCACAGAAATTCGTGTACCCTGGCGAGCGCCGGTTTTAGTCCCCGCACTACTTTTTTCATTCCCTCGTGGTCGTTATCCAGACTGCGGATGAAGCTGTGTTTCGTTGGCGGGAACTGCATGACCACGGCAAACGCGGCACTCGCGAGCCAGCCGTGGTACGGCGCCAAGGTTTTTTCGTACGCCGACTGCGCGATTGTTTTCAGAGACGCAGAATTTCCAGACTCATCAACATCACACGACACCACCCCTTCCAAAAGCGCCACCACAAACTCCAAGAACCGTTTCAGCCACAGCAAGCCTTTGCAGCACCCGACGTCGTTTCCCTGCGTGTCGTCAGCGATCTCTTCCTTGCAAACGTCGAACAGCAACGCGTGTTTCGCACGACGTTTCTCCAGCCGTTCGATGTTCCCTCGAACGTCCGATTTCGCCGCGCTAAACGCGACCCCCAGCTTGTCGAAAACCGGGAGCACCAAGCGACACGCGGCAAGGAACTTGTCGGTGCGGATTTCGCCGGCTTCAGAATCAATGGAAACCAGCGCCGCCGCGAGGGGGGCGAGCACCGCGGACATCGCGACCGCGGAGCCGCGCACGAGGGGTGCGCCTGTGGAGTGACTACATAAGCAACAGGTAGCGAATTTACACAGACGAAGTGTGACGAAAAAAAAACACGACTGAGAGATTTTTATTAGCAGAGATCCCACGTCGAGATCGGGTATCCCCATAATGCCCACTCCAAGATGCGCGCCGTCACGGTCGTGTCCTCGGTCTCCGCCGCGACTGCGGCGTTCCGCCAGCCTAAACACACGCATGCGCGCCGAGTCTCGCGAAGTGTCGTCACCGCCGCCGCCGCCCCCGATGACGACACCGTGACCTTCACCGCGCCTATGTTGCAAAACGTGCGGCAGAAAGTGTCGGGCTTCGAAACCACGATGGCGGTGAGCAAGCTGCCGAGGGACGACAAATCCGACACGCGGCGCACGCCCGCGGCGGGTGACTTGGTGAGCATTCTGTTCAGCGCGCAGACCGCTGATGGCGAGTTGCTGCAGGGGATGGAGGACATGGAAGAACCGTTGACGTTCGAGGTTGGCGGGGCGGCGGCGATGGGCAATCCGTTGTTTTTAGCCTTCGACTCGGCGGTGCTGGGCATGGCGGTGGGCGACCAGGCCCTTGTCAACGCGTCGGGTGGGGAGTACGACCCACAGTTGTTGTTCAAAGTGCCCATCGGGCACCCCGAAATCTTAAGGCTACAGGAAGAGCTGGACCAGCCTGGCAAGGGGGGGCTTCACCCGGGGGCCACGGTGGCGCTGAGCAACGGGAACGCCGCCGTGATCAGGGAGATGAACGAAGACGCCGGGTTCGTGATGGTGGATTCGAACCACCCGTTCGCGGGAGCGCCGTTAAACCTTACACTCAAGCTAGTAGCCATCGAGGACAACCCGGATGACGACGAAACGGACGCGTAGATGGAAGCGTTTAAATGTGTATGAATAATGTTTGCCACGGAGTGATCTTTTTTCGCGAACCGCACCGCCCGCCGCCCGGTGGCGACACCACGCGTCGCGTTGGAGAACGTGCCACTTCAAACGGTGTCGTTTGTCACGCGTCGTGCGTGACGGTTTGACTTGCGTACTCGGGGCGGCGCGGTTGAGATGGTCGGTCAGTCTTCTCGGGCGATACGTCTCGTCGTCTCTAAATTTGGTTCCAGCAGTTTCTCTGCAACACGTCACTGGCTCTTGTTTTTCAGCCTCCTCATCAGTGTTCCTGACGACACCTGCTTCACAGTGCAGCGCCCCTAGCATGCGTCCGGGCGTGGGTGTCGTGGCATCCTCCATGGCCAACGCGCTCCTCACACGCACGCGCGTGCGGAACCCTCCTCGCGGCTTCGAGCGACGCACCTCGGCGTCCAGTACCGGCCGCGACGGTGGTGCACCTGACACGAATCGAACCGAGGTCGCTTCGTGGACCCCAACCGATGCGTCGCCGACCTCCCAACAACACCCTCCTCTCCGGTGTTACTACAGCGACTGGGCCACAGTGACGTTACCTGACAATCACCGGTTCCCCATGGACAAGTACCGGGCGACGCGGCTGGTGCTTGAGGGCGATGCGAGTTTGTTTGGCAGGGTAACGATGGTGCGGTCGCCGACTGCGAGGTTGGAAGACGTGCTGTCAGTGCATTGCGCGGAGTACGTCACCCGGGTCTCAACCTGTACCTTGTCCGAAAAAGAAGAACGGGCCATAGGGTTCCCCATGCGTAACCAGGAGCAGGTCACCAGGAGCTTCGCCAGTACGGGAGGGACGATCGCGGCAATGCACGATGTTTTGATTGGTATTGACGATATACGCGACGATGACGATGACGCGACGAATGCGTCGGTGCCGTTAATCAATTCCAAAAAACCGTTTCGGTTAAAAGTCGCGTGCCAAATCGCGGGCGGCACGCACCACGCCTTCCATGACTCTGGGGAAGGTTTCTGCGTGTTCAACGACATCGCGTGTGCTGCGACTGTTTGCCTAGGCACGTATGGGCACCTACCACACTTCAGCCAATCGGAAACTCCAATTTTAGTCATAGACTTGGACGTGCACCAAGGCAACGGCACGGCGAAGATTTTCGAAAACAACGTACGTGAAAGCGGGGGGACGAAGTGAGCAATTAGTCTTCTAAAAGTATTGGGCCCTTCCCAAATCCCGTCGACTGTCAGACATACTGTTGCACGGACAAGGCTGACTTCTTCTTTACAACCCACAGTCCAAAGTCGTCACTTTCTCGATGCACGGCGCGGGTAATTACCCGTGGAAAACGAAAATGCGAAGCGACTACGACGTCGATTTGCCTGATGACACTGGGGACGAAACGTACCTAGCGCACCTTAACAAGTGGTTACCATACTTATTTAGTACCTACCACCCGAAGCTTGTTTTTTATCAAGCCGGCGTGGACGCGCTCGCCGAGGATACTTTCGGGAGATTGGGTAAGGAACTTTCCCAAGCACCACGCTCCGCCTGCGCGATTGCGCATACTCGTCCTGCGAAGGGTGCATTACGACCAGAAGGGCGCATTCCCTCGGACTGTTACCACGACTGTTTACGTAATACTATGGAGTACAGTAGTTCCAATCCCTCATACTATGGAGTACAGTATACCCTTCCCAATCCCTCATACAAATCACGACCGACTGACCCTTTCGGCGTCCATCGTACAAGCGATGACCCGTACCGGAATGCTAAAGAGGAACCACTTGGTGTACGACAAGTGCGTGGAGTACGACACCCCGCTCGTCGTAACCATGGGCGGCGGGTACTCGAAACCGTTCGGCAAATCGGTCGCCGCGCACGCGGACGTTTTCAGATCGGCGGCGTACCGGTTCGGAGGCGCGCCGGTTGGGGTGAAGCGGAAGTAGTTGATGAATCGGTGCTAGTAATGTTGGATCGCTTTGAACTGTGGGTAGTTGCCGGTCGTTTGATCGATGTGTTGATTTAGTAGTAGTAGTAGTCGGATGTCCTGTTGCGAAAGCGTGTCGTCGTTATACTCAAAACGTCGCGACGTTACCGCGCCGACGCGGCGACGTTTGACTCCGCAACCGCACCCGTCGTGTCCCCGTCAAGCAACTCCCTCTCCAAACGCGATACCACCAAGTTCCAAAGGTTCTCCGCGACCCTGGTGGCGGCGCCCTGGAGCACCGCGGTTTCGTCGGGGGTCAAATCCCGCACCGCGGCGATGACGTCGTCCAGGGATTCGTTTTCGGTTTCGGTCGTGTTTTTGGAGAGGTCTTCCGACGCGCCGTTAACAGTGAAAACAGTAGAAACACCGCTGCCCGCGGGCGCCAGCTGTGACCTCACCGCGTTCGCAAGCGCCAGGACGTTTCCGTCCGTGCTTCCTGGCAGCTGGCCGGTGGCAAACGCCGAGAGTAACAAAGACGCGGTCGCGGCGGGTTCAAGCAGGCCGTCGCCGGCGAGGAGCGTCGCGGCGTCCGGGCCGAGCGTGCCTTGCGCTAAATCCGCCAGGGAAATCGCAAACAGCTCCTCTTCTCTGGTGAGCTTAGGCGCAGCCGCGTCCAGGACTTGCGAGGGAGACGCGAAACACGGCCGGGGGGTCCCGTTTCGGCCTAAATCACGCGTGGGTACCAAAAACGGTCCTGGAATGTTTTCAGGGTCCAGTAACGCACCGAAAAACGGAAGCTCGAAAGGTAACTTCGGCGCTCTTGGTAAACTCGCGAACAACCGCCCGCCGCTTTTCCGCGCCGCTTGCCGTAACAAAACGTCCCCTGCGCCGACGGCTTCTTTTTCCAGAATCTTGCGCAAAGATGACGCTCTGGGGGACAGCAGGTATCGCAACCCATCGGTTAAGCTAATGCTGTCCTCGGGAATCGTGTCCAGATCCACAAACACGCCCTCGCCCGATTCCCTCGCCACCACGCCCATCGCGCTGTTGAGCATCACGGCTAAACGTTTGCCTTGCAGAATCGACCCTCCGCTTTGCGTGCTCGCGTAAAGCACCTCTTGCAGCGCCTTTTGCGCCGCCGGGCGGTCTTCTTTTAACAGCTTACGCGCCACGAACGGGTACGCCTCCATCACCAGCCGGTACTCCGGGTCCCCGATAAGCGCGATGCCTTCCAGGGTCACCACCGCTCGGCCCAGCAGCGCAAAGTAGGGCGGTATGGAAAACGGAATGTCGTTCAAAACCGTGAGTAAGTCCTGGGTCATGGCTTGAAACCCCCCCGCGGTTGACGAAAGCGTTCCGTCTTCCATGTTGTACAGTTTTTTCAGCTCGGCTTCGTATTTCTTCGCCCCGCCGCCTTTCACGTACGGCGACAGCGCCTTGTCCATTAAAGGAATCACCTTCGCGCGGTCGCAATCTTGCGGTAAAATCTTCAGGTCGATGAAGTCATCAACAAGGGCGGGGTAGTTTTTGTTCGCCAGGTGGATGATCGAGCTGACCATGGTGTCCATGTCGTCTTGTTCGATCGACGCCATCAGCCCGAAATCCAGAAGCACCAGGCAGTTTTTACTAGGGTCGTTTCTGTCCTGCATTTTCATCAAGTTCCCAGGATGCGGGTCGCTGTGAAAAAACCCAACCTGAAGCAACTGTACTAAAAACGACTCCTGCCCTATTCCGATGAGCTCGCGTATTTCGTGTTTTGGACAGTCGCTCAACTTAACGCCGTCGATCCACTCGGTTACCAACACCCTTCTGGTGCTCAGCTCGTGGTACACCAAGGGGACGTAAATGCCAGCCACTTTCTCTTGGTTCATTATCAAGTCGCGGCTTCGCTGCTGGTTGTCCGCTTCGTTCAGGAAATCGAGCTCGGTGTAGAAACCCACGGCCCACTGATTGTAAACAAGAAAAATGTCAGTGCTGTATGGGCAAACAGTTTCGAGACTTGGGAAATGCAACACGTACTTCATTCAGGAGCGCGACGTAATCGGTTCGCTGTTGCGGGGCGAAGCGCTCGATCAAACCTTGGTACACCTCCGCGGCTCTTCGCAGGACGTACAGATCTTTTGATACCGTGGACAAGATCTGTGGCCTTTGAACTTTGACCGCTACGTACGTATCAGTACCGGTCAGTTTCGCGCGGTACACCTGCGCCAGGGACGCCGCGGCGACCGGTAACTCGGAAATCTCGTCGAAAAACTCACCAAGCGGGCCGCCCAACTCCTTTTCGATAGTCGCGATTGCTATTTTAGTATCGAAAGGCTTGACCGCGTCTTGAAGAATCGCGAGCTCGTCAAGCGCGGCTTGGGGAAGCACGTCAGGTCGGACGCTCATCATCTGACCCGCTTTGATGTACGTGGGGCCGAGCTTTTCGATGATGATACGAGCGTCCCGGGCTAAACTGGCTTCGTTTTTGCTGAGCTCCGCGGAACCGCCCGTGATTGAAAGCGTCGCGACTCGCGTCAAGAAAGGCACACTAAGCCCGATAAACTCCCCCCACCGCTTTTGTAACGCCCCACCCTGCGACGCCCAGAAATCCTGAATCGCCTGCTTGTCGTACACCAAGGGTAAGCCGTCTTCGTCGATCTCGACCTTGCCGGTTCCGTCGGCCCCACCACGGTTGCCTTTCGCCACGTAGCTCTTCGCCCCATCGTCAGGCGCCTCCACCCCCCGCATGCGCACCGCTTTGCTCACCTCAACAGCAGCAGCCGCGGCGTTGCCTGCGACGTTCGCGACCTTCGACACGTCAAGCACGCCTCCAAGACGCGCGTGCGTTACTGAACCATCGCGGGTGCGTCGGCCCGGTGCCAACCGAATCAATCTCGGTTGGCGTTTGGACGCGACGAACACGCGTCGCGCCGCGCCGAGGGAACGCGAGTGCGTACCTACGGCGTGTGCGCCTCGGTGAACGGCTTCCACCGCCCCGGGTAACATCGCCGGGGATGTGAACATCACGGCGAACAGGTGTGATGAGTCGCGCGCCCTGCAATGGCAGCAGGCGCCGACTTGATGACGTTTTCGGTGCTCGAGTGCCACGTCGTTTGGCGATGTCTCCAAGCCACCAGTTTGCTGCTTTGCGCGAGGAGAGGTGTGCAAGATGAGGACTAATTGCGCGCATGCGCGGTGCACGTCTTCGCTACCCCTGCATTACCTCTGCTCAAAGTCAACCCGCGGCGACTTTTTCTTTCTCGCCATGGGCTTCGTTCGGTTCACTCCGACCGCGCGCCGCCCGGCGTCCCCGGCACGATGGGCCAGCGTTTAGTGCACGTCGAGCCCCCTGCCACGCGCCCGCGGTTCAACAACGTCGAGCCGCGGTCCCGTGAAGAGCGACTGGCGATCCGGGACAAAGACATGTTAGAGAAGCTTCGTTTGGAACACCGGCTGAAAAGCAACGCGAAGGAGGATTTGAACTCCAACCTGCTTGAACCGCCTCCGAACAGCGCCGGGTTTATCAGCGAAGCCGACCGGTTCTGCACGGACGCGGCTGGTGAGGAGTTCGCGGACCGGCAACGAAGGAAGCTGGAGCGAGAGGTACGTCGGGTGTGGCAGACGAGGATGCTAATGATTCTTTCGATTCTGTAGTTCCCCTCCCTCCTCCTTTTTCGCAATTTCTTCTCGACTCACCGTGTATGGCCCCTTGTATGACTCACCAACCCTCAACACCCACCCTCCCCGTAAACCAGGAACTCGTGGAGCGCAAGCGCGTGATTAACTACGAGCGCGAGGCGAAACGGTGGGATAGGGTGCGCATGGAGGAAAAGTTCGAAGATATCAAGTTACAAGAGCTGAAGGAATCGCAGGTACGTATTGCGCGTTTCCCAAATCCAGGCACTGTTTTATCTCTCAGCTGGTGACTGTTCGGACCGATTACTACGACTGTTTGTCCCTACATCGTCCAATACACGCCCAACACGGGACTGACACTTTTCGTGTGACAAAAACAGATTCCGGAGCTGAACAAAAGCAGCGTGAAGTACAACATGATCACGCTGCAGTACGAGGACTCGCACGACGGGCAGTCGCTGAAGTACCGGGACGACCTGGTGAAAAGGCACATGGCGGTGCAGGCGAACAAAGGGTTGAGGTACGGCCTTTCTCAATCACCACACACCGCCTGCCTGTTTGCGCATACCAGACGTTAACCACTTCTCGTGTTTCCAATCACAGGCACATGAAATCCAGCGTCAACTACGACATGATCACGGGGGAACCGGTGCGGGTACGCCGCGCGTTTGGGGTTTCCCAAATCAGGCGGCACTGTTTGATGGCCCTCTTTGTGTGCACTACTTGTGATGTACTACGCAGTCGCCAGTACGCCGTAACGCTGACCAGTACTGGCAACTGGCACGAATACATCACAAACGCACTGTTCGGCGCGATTACGACCCGACTGTTTGCTCATACACGTAACGAAGTACACCCGTACTCGAGTTTCGCGACTGACTTTTTTGTTCTTCGATCTTCGTTCCCATTCCGCAGAGTAAAATACCGGTCCCCGCGATGCCCACGGATCCCGGCCCCGCCCCCGAAAAAACTGACCCGTGGGCGAACATGACGCACTTTCGGGTAGATTCGCTGTACGACAACGAACCGGAGCGCCACGAAGTTTCCTCTCGGGCGGGGGGGACCGGGTATTGATTGAGTTCGCCTCGCCCGGTGTGTGATGTATTTTATTATTCTCGAGAACGATGTCTTCTGCGCTTATGGTACAGTATTTCTCTTTTCGCCATTCTCTCGTCCCGCATCACTCCGCGGGGCGCTTCGGGCGTGGAGACACAAGGTCTGTCCGGAGCGTGCCCGTGGTTTCCGTGGGCCATCGCATCCATCAACTCGGTCTCGTTTCGCACCGGGGACATGGCGTCCGCCAAAGCAACCGCCGCGCTCGCGTTATGCGCGGTCGTTACGAGGGTGCTTCTCGCGTTTTTCGGGTGGCACGACGTGTTGTCCTCGCGCGTAGAACTCACCTCCCCCGTGGATTCCATACGCCGGCTCAAAGAAGGCACAGCGCTGGTGGCGCTGCGGATGTCCCCGTACCACGGCTCCGTGGTGCACGCCCCGCCCTTGGTACTGTTTCTGCTGGCGCCGGTTTTGGATTACGCGGAAGGTATGAACAACGCATCGGTAAAGGCGATCGTGACAATCGCGCCTTTTCTGCTCGCCGATCTGTTCGCCGCGGCGGCGCTGTTTTCCCTCGCGAAACGCTTTGATGCAAGCCTCGTTGTGAAACGGAAAGACCTTGATACGAAAGAAACGCTCGTTCAAACAAGTAATCCAGCTCTGGTTCAAAAAACCAACCCAGCGCTGTGCGTCTCGCTTTACCTGGCGAACCCGATGACAATCGGTGCGTATTTCCCACTCACCACATTCCGCCTCCCTGTTTGCCCATACAAGACTGACATTTATTTTACAATCAAAGCGTCGTGCGTCGCGGGGAGCAGCGCCGGTTTGGGTACCGCGTGTGTCGTGACCGCGTGCGCCGCCGCCGCGGGTGGCGACCCAGTCATCGCGGGCGCATGTTGCGCTGGTGCGGCGTACCTTACCGGCGCACCAGGAGTGCTGCTGCTTTACCCGATTGCGTCGCTCGCCGCGGGGAACGGAATCGCGAAGACGACGTTGGAGGTTTCGGCCGGCGGAAGCGCGGTTGGTGGACGCGAAAGTTCGGGTACTCCTAACAAAAGATTCCTCGCAACCCTGGTTTCATTCGCGGTGACGTGTTCGATTTTAGTCCCACTGTCCACGGCTGCGTTTTCCGAGGTGGGCACCACCACCACGCAATGGCTGACGGGCACGTACATATTCACCTTCCGCGTCGCCGACCTCACACCCAACCTGGGTATATACTGGTACATGTTCGCCGAGCTGTTCCCGCATTTCCGGGGTTTATTTCGATGGTACGTGTTGATTTCAGGAGGAAATGTCTCGAGTTTCCCAAATCCAGGCACACTGCTTGCCCATACACGATTGACACTTTTCGGGACACAACCGCAGTGCGTTTCACGGGTTCGCGGCGTTTCTGTGCGCGCCGCTTTTCGTGCGACACGCGAAGCGCAAACCACTGCTCTGTGTTACCGTAACAATGGCAGTCACCACCATTCTTGGTCCGTACCCAACCTTGGGGCAGGTGGGTGGGTACCTGTGTTTGGTCCCGCTGGGCGCCGTGACGCCGTCACAGAACTCGCAAAACTTTCTCGTCGCCGGCGTTTTCGTCGCGGGTGCGTGTATTCCGCGTTTCCCAAATCCAAACACAACCTTCACCGCGCCTCTTTGACTGTTTACTGTGCTCTACTGGTAACTCTTACGGCGTACTCGCGGCTGTTACAAATACAGCACAAACGCACTGCGGAGGCCCGAACACGCCCGACTGTTTGCTCATACAAGTCACGAAAGTTACAAACCCGCGCTCGCGACTGAAACGCTGACCCTTTTCGGTCGCAACCGCAGTGGCGCTGCTGTCGCCCATTCTGTGGCACCTCTGGATTCACGCCCGCGTGGCGAACGCGAACTTCTTCTTCGCCGTGACCCTGGGTCACTTTGCCGCGCAGTCTTTTCTGGTCGTGGGGTGGCTGCGAAGTGCGGCTGCGAAGTGCGGTGGTGGTTTTATTGGCGAGGACGGGGAGGGCGAGTCGAAGAAAAAACGATGACGACGGTTAAGGTTTTTAGCGACAAAAAAGAAAAGGTGCAATCGATTCAGGTAAGTATTCGGAAAAACGTCTAACTCGAATCCCTTCTCCCCAGCATCTCCGCCTTTCTTTGGTCAACCCTCAAATACACCACGTACCGCGCGCACACCCCGCACTCCATCAGGGTTTTTTCGTCACTAAGTGCCTTGCCGCACATGACCAAGTCGAGCGTTTCTATGTTTTTGTCGAGTTTTTTCGCCAACTCCCGTTTCACCTCGTGAACCGTGGTCAACGCGTGTCTGTATGTGTATTTGGTGTCCTTCGATTTGTCCCCGGGGGTTACGTCGTACGGCCGGATCGTGAGTGGCACGGGTTCATCCGGCGCGATCACCGGGTCCGTCCTTGCCCGGCGCAACGCGTTGCGACACCCTTCCATCTCGTTTTCTTTCGCAGTCGCCTTTTCTTCGTCTGTCGAAAAAAACAACCGCACCAGCTTGTGCACTTCCCTCGCCGTCGCGACCCCCGGGGCGTCCGGTGGTAGGTCCGGGTACTCGTCATCCGTGGAGTCCTGGTGCTTGTCGTGCTCGTCGTCCGATATGTCATCCAGGGTGCTTTTCTTTGCCGTGCTCTTGATGCCAGAGTGGCCCTTGCTCGACGCCCTGGGCCGACCAATCCCAGCTGTCGCGTCGTTCCCGGGAAGATCTAGCTCGCGCGCGTTCTTCGCAAGCCACGCCATCGCGCGCGCTTTCTTCGCCTCGTACGACGCGTCATCCTTGGAAAGGTGGTGACCGCTCGTATCCACGCCGTCCTCGGACGTGAGCAGCCGGTGCATGGCGGTCATCGCGTGACGCGCGCGCCGCGCGATGACACGCCACGGCGAACACGACGACGCGTCACCGGGCGTTGCTGGAGTAACGCCCGTCCGCCTCCCCGCGACGATTTTCGGCGAAAAGGTTTTGGGCAGATGGACACCACGTCGCGAAAGCACTCGCCGATGCGCGTCGGGGGTGGTCTCGTGATGGCCGCCCGCGTTTTTCACCGCGTCTCTGTACACCGAGGGACGCCACCTGTGCCTGCGGTCGTTCGCGGATTCGCATCGCAAATCGCCGTGGTCCCGCGACTCGCCACTGCACATGCACACCGGGGGTGGGTCGTGTCCCCCAACCACCGCCGATTGCTGCGTCGCACCGCCGCCCTCCCGGGCGCGTCCACCGATGGCGGAGGCACCGCGGATGACCCGTGGAACAAAGCCCCGATTGCTTTAGACGCGCCGCTTTACGGGTACCTCTTGAAGCACACACGGGAACCGGACGTGTTGCGCGAACTCCGGGTAGAAACCTCCACGATGCGCGGAAGCAACATGCAGGTCCCGCCCGAGCAAGGCGCGTTTATGAAACTGTTAGTGGAGTTAACGGGCGCGTCGCGGGTGATCGAGGTAGGCACGTATACCGGGTACTCATCAATCGCCATGGCGATGGCGTTGCCACCCGCATCACGTGGTGGCAAACTAGTGGCGTGTGACAGCAGCGAAGTTTCGTTCCAAGTAGCGCGCAAATACTGGAAACTCGCGGGGGTCGAGGACATCGTCGAGGAACGCTTGGGTGATGGGAAGACAACGCTTGAGGAACTAATCGAGGAACAGAAAACAAACCCTAGGTTCAACGGCGCGCCGTCGTACGACTTGGGGTTCATCGATGCGGATAAGCGGGGGTACTGGCACTACTACAACGAGATGGTAACGCACTTGATCAAGAAAGGCGGCCTAATCGCGATCGACAACGTGTTGTGGTACGGCAAGGTCGCGGACGAAACCGTGACGGACAAGCAAACAAACGCGATTCGTGAATTTAACCAAAAAGTTTTCCAAGACGAACGCGTCACGCACTGCACCATACCGATAGGAGACGGCTTGACGCTACTAAGAGTCAGGTAAGGCCGTGGGCCGTTATAAACGAGACGACGTATCTTTGGTTTATGGAAATATATTTCAACGCAACCGCGGGATCACTTCCTCCGATCCCCGGCAGTACCCACGCTACTTGTGACGTACGGCGCGCACTACTCCTGTACCAGCACCAGCACAGTACACATCTGTGGCACGACAAGCACTGACCGTCGCACACGAAACGACGCTTCACAAGAAGTAATCCGGCGCCGCTTTTTTCGCGGGCGCGCTCCGGACGTCCTGCGGCGCGGCTTGGAAAACCTTGAACTTTTTGTTGGCGCAGTTTTCGTCAAACTCCAAAATCGCCGCGACGTTGCCGCACCGGTAGCAGTAGTTGGGCGCGCTCCACACCGTCACGAGGGTTTCGTCGAACATCCACTTGTAGCCTTCCATGACGAGCTGGTGCGCTCGCGCGACCAGCTCGATCCCGTTTTGCGAACAAAACTGTTTACACACGTCGCCGCCGAACAGGTACCCGGCGCCTCGCGGGCTGGCGGGGGGAAAAGAAAAAGTCAGTCTCGCGCGCCGGTGTTCCGCGCATCGCGATGGATGGACAAACAGTCACCAGGGTTGGAGGTGAAACAGCGCACGTGTCGCGTATCCGGGTTTGGAAAGGAATCCGAGGACGTGGGTGGTACTTTCCCGCTGTACTGCACACGGCGCGGTACTCAGTCTCGATCGCGCGTTGACGGGCGACGCGCGGGAAACGAAACGCACCTCAACCCCCACCCCGCCACGTCCTCCGGGTCGGACCTGCGATCGTGAGCCCGAAAAAGTCAGTCGTCGTGGGTGTCGCGCCGTGTAAACACGCCGTCGCAGGGTCCCGGGCTTTTCCAGGACGAGCACTCGCAATCGCCGAGGCGGCGCGCGGGGATTGGGAAAGGTCCGCACCAAAGAAGGTCGCACATCGCGCCGTCGTGCGGGACTTCTTGTTTCCGGTCGATTGTTCGGATTTGGTCCACCGTGGTTATCGTGGGCGACAAACCGCCGTGCACGCACAGGACGTTGTTCTCCACCAACGCGGACAACGACAGGTAGTCGAAAATATCGGTACAGTACCGCCACACGTTGACGCTGCCGTACTTCCGCAGGCACTCGTCGTAGAATCCGTACACCTGGGTTATTTGCCGCGACTCGTGGTTTCCGCGGATAAGAAATATCCGGTCCGGATACCGCACTTTCAGCGCGAGTAACAACAGAAACGTCTCTACGCTGTAAAACCCGCGGTCCACGAAGTCCCCCATGAACAAGTAGTTCGTTTGCGGACACTCTCCGCCCACCATGAACAGCTTTCGCGGGAAAAAAAAAGTGTCAGTCCTTCGCGGCGCGCGTCGAACAGCGCGCGCGATGTACGAGTACAAGGGTTTTACTTCCTGTGTTGACTGGTGCGGTCTCAAAAGGCCGGCACATACGGTGTCCCCGGATTTGGGAAATACGACAACACGCACCTCTTTCAGGTCGTAAAACTGTCCGTGAATGTCGCCGCAGATCGTGACGGGGGCGTCGATTTTCTGCACGTTCGATTCCTCCACCAAGATCTCCATGGCTTTGTTACAAAGCAGCTTGACTTCCGACTCCGTAAGGACCTCGCACCGTCTCAGGGTTTCGATCATCTTATCAAGGTCGGAGGTGGCCATCGTGGCGAGTTTTAGGAGCACGCAAACCACCACCGAATACGCACTAAACGCGGCGCGCCTACGTTTCGATCCGCCTCTCCCGAATCCGCCCGAAATGCACCCGGGAAATGCGCACGGCACGGCACCCCCGTCGCACGTCTCGGGTTTCGCGCTCGAGTTCCTGCTAGTGGGATCGGCGAAACCTTCTTGCCACCCGCCGCACCCGCGGGTCAGTTCAGACGCCACGCGTAACCCACACCGGGTGCTCGGCGCGGAACTAAGGTGCCCGACCCAATGTCCCGCCATTTTAGATTTCTGGCACGTTTCTTTCCGATGAGTGCTTGATGACGAAACGAAAAAATACGAAAAACTCATTTTCAAGTTTCATCACGCTCCGCTCGCCACCGCGGTGGCTATACGTTTCGTTTGGGAACCTTTCTCCCAGTTATACAGTTACACTCCCTCCCTCCCTCCCTCCCTCCCTGTGTTTCAATAAACCAGATCATCACGGGAGGTAGTACTTCGCCTTGAGCCGTTTCAAAAGACTTTCCGGAAACGTCACCGGCGTCGCGGCGTTTGTTTCAACGAAGTACTCCACAAGCGGGATCAAATCGGTAAAGTCGGTGATGACAATCTCCGCGCCTCGGTTGTTTTCCGCGCGCACGCCTGATATTAAGGTCACCGCGTGCGACTCCTTGTCCCCAGGAGCTACGTGTGATGCGCCGACGTACCCCACGATCAGCCCGATTTCCGCGTTCGACGCCGAACCCACGCCCGAGGTTGAATCTTCAACCGCGACGCTTCGTTTTGGTAACGCCCCCGTGCTTTCCGCGGCGAGAAGGTACACGCTCGGGTCGGGTTTGAACCGCGGCGGGTCGAAATCGGACTCGCCGCTGTGAATTGATTCCGGGGGGAAGTACATCTCGAAGTCGCACGCGATGACGGATACGGGCACGCGCGGTTTGCCGGACGTGGTGGCGATTGAAAACGGAACGTTGAGCGATTTTAACTTGGCGAGCGTCTCGGGCACGCCGTCGCACGGTTTCGCCAGCGTCGCCAGCGCCTCCACGGTCTCGTCCTTTTGTAAAGACAGCAAGTCTTTCCCCAAGGCTCGCGTTTCGTTCAATGGCGGCAGTCCGGATTTCGCGCGCTCGTCGTCCACGACTCGCAAAACGCCCTCATCTTCGCTGCCAGCTTTCCTGACCGCCTCGATCGACTCGAGCCCCGCGGCCTTCCGCTCCTCCTCCACCACCTCCACCATGAACTCGAACGCCTTGCCCGCGTTCGCCCGGACGTACGTGTCTCTTGTTTCCGTGGTCAACGACCCAGCGGACGCGCCTGGGAAGTACGGCGCGAGTTCCCAGAACGCCACCCTCATCGCGGGGGTCTCGGTATCCCCGAGCGTGCCGTCGAAGTCGAACAGCACGGCGACTGTGTCCTTGTTCACAGCGGCGGGCATTGTGGCGTGTGCGCGGACGGCGCGGACGGCGCGGGCGACAGACTTGTTTGGGGAAGCAGGGCGCCTGAGAGAAACGACCGGGACCGACGGGCAAACGCGAGCGGCGAACATCGTGCGCGCGATGTGTGGGGCCATCGGACGGAGAGCCGTGACTGTGTTTGAAAGCGCCAGGGCATGTGGACAAGAGAAATGAAGCGAAGAGCACGCAGGGTCGAGTCGCGGCCATGGTAGTCTAACAAAACCGCAATACGTGTTGCTGTGCCCCGTCTTCACCCCGACCCTGTACGGCGAGGGACAATTTTGCGAAGGGAAACGAGAAAAGCGCATCCTGGACCACCGCGACGCCCTTCGCGTGGCACGCGGGACCCACTGACGGGCGTCCATTGACGGCGCTCACACGCTTACGACGATGAGTTCCAATGATGCGAAAACTAAGCAGACGGAGAGTAAAATCATGGGCGCCGCGGATGCGGTTTCCGCGGTGATCGACGCGGTGACCACCAAAAGCGCCGATGCGGTGAGGGAGGCGGCGGCCAAGTTCAACGAGGACACGAAAAGCGACATCAGGAGTTTAGGCGACGCGTCTGGACGAACACCACTGCACTTGGTACGTCCCAAACACAGACCGTGCACAAGTTACTCACGTGGTGAAGAAATCCATGGCACACCCACGACGTCACGACCCACCGCCGCGCGTTCGGGATTTCTTTTGTTGATGATGTGTCTTCAATGGGGAGAGACTTCTTGTGGACGACAGTCTGTATGGATTGGAATGACTCCATACAGACGAATAATTTGGTACGCGTTGCTCACCAAACAAAACAACTAACCTCTCGCCTTGCGTACGACAACTCTCTCTGACTAAATACTCACAGGCTGCACAAAGAGGCGACCCCGCTGTTTTACGAGTCCTGGTTTCCGAACTCGGGTGCGGCGTCGACGTCACCGACAAGGACGGCGTCACGCCGTTGATGGCGGCGTGCGACTACGCCAGGGACGCTGCGGTTAGAGAACTGCTAACCCTGGGCGCGGACCCGCACATTGTCAAGACTGGGGACAACACACAAGCGGTGCACCGAGCCGCTTCGTGTGCGTTGTCAAGCGGACCACCAGGTGACCCGAACTCGATCGCCGCCGCGAACTGCGTGGACACGCTTCTCTCTTTGAGTGAGGGTTTGTTTGGGAAAAACGACCACACGAAAACAGTCGACGTACCGTCCGCGATGGGCACGCCGTTCCTGTGCGCGTGCGCGCGAGGCGCGGAGGGTACTATCGTGTTACTGACCAGGAGGGGGTGTGATATAAATGCGGTGACGGACGCGAACGTGGGAGCGGTTACCCTGGCGACGAGTTCCGGAGTTAAGGGGGCGCTCCTCGCGTGTCTAGCCGCGGGCGCGCCCACTGATTTGCGCCCGCCCGGGGGAATGACCGGTACGGCCTTGGGCCTTTCCCAAATCAGGCGGCATACTGTTTGCCGATTGTCCGCCCGTAATTACTGTTTACTACATTACATCATCACAAGTAGAATGTTTTACCGAATCTGGTAACTGTTTGTCCATACATGCCCAATACATGGCACTTGTACACTCAAGATTGACCCTTTTCGTGTACAACCGCAGCGCTGCACGTCGCGGCGTCGCACCCGAACTGCGCGGAGGAGTCTTTAAAATTAGTCAAGGTGCTGTTGGCACACGGCGCGGACCCTGATGCGCTGGATTCAGAGAGCATGAAGGCGATTCACGCGGCAGCGTGTGTGGGGAGGGTGGACGTGGTAAGTATTTCCCATAAACCACATTCCTCCGACTGGTTGCCCGTACGAGACTGACATTTATTTTTACAATCTCAGGTGGGACACTTGGTGACGGTCACCGCGCCCGACGATGGCGTGGACGGGAAAGATTGGAACGTGCCTTCCGCGCAAAATAGCGCGCAGGCGAAGATGCAGGCTATTTACGACAAGCACGGGGATAGCAGCGCGACGCCTTCACAAGAACAAGGCTCGTCGTACAAAGCCCCTACGAACGAACCTGCGTTCGTGCCGAAGGGCGTGACGGACGCGTCCGCCGCGCAGATCCACAAGCGCAAGGGCGACGAGGCTTTCGTGAAAGGAGATGACGCAGTGGCGTTAGCGGCGTACGACGCGTGCTTAGCATGCGACGACACCAACGCTAAGGTTTTCGCGAACAGAGCTGCTGTTAAGTTAAGAATGAAGGGCACGAAAAGTGGCGTGACATTAGAATCTTTGGAAGGCGCGCGTATAGACGCAAAGAATTCGCGACAAATAGACCCCAACTACGTAAAGGCTTGGTACCGGGAAGGAACGGCACTGACGGAACTGCGCGATTACGAATCCGCCGCGCTTGCGTTTTTCGAAGGCATGCAGATCGACGAACACAACCTCGATTTGAAAAAAGGCTTCGACGCCGCGATCAAAAAAGGACGAGACGCGAACTTGAAGAAATAAACAGAAAGAGGCGTTCCGGGGTACCATTTACGCTTGTAACGACGCAACGAGTGCATAATGCAACGAGTATAGTACACCCTTTGATCGGCACAAGCACATGAGTGATTACTCTAAACACTTGTCAAAGACTCTTCAAAGACACCAGCTGCGCACCAAACGTACTGCTGACATTCTTTTCTTCTTTCCATTTCGGCAAGTGCTTGTGAAGCACTCATTTCGGATATAAGAAAGGTCCTCGAGCCTATCGGATTTCACGACAGCGTGTCAGTATGACGTATTTCCCAGTCTAATAACCGGTGGTCATCCGAAGGTCCTATCCACATCTGGCGGCACATCCACCTGCGCCCATGTCTTCCGTTCTCGCGTCCCCGGTACCCGCGCGCGGCGTCGCGCGAGTCCCTTGTTCATCTCGCCCCAGGTCCCCGGCACGCGGCGTGACCCAGCCCACTCGCGCGTTACCCCCCCACCAGACCATCGCGTACGCCCCCGAGTACGGCGATCGCACGTTCGACGAGGAAACCCGCACCGCGTTTGCGAGTGGGAAGGAGTTCGTCGCGGATGTGGAGCAGGCGCGGGTGTTGTGGGACGACGGGTGGGACGTGCTTGACGTGCGGGTTGGGTGTGAAATCGAGCACTTCGGTCGGTTTCCCAACCCCCCTCCTGGGACGATCGGTGGTGTTTTCGAAACCATTGTAGTCTCAGGGCCGCACAAGGTGAAAGAGATCGAGGTCATCGGCAGCACCGGGTACCGGTTCGACCCGACCGCGAACGCCAAGGCTTTTCAAAACAAAACCAAAAACGCCGAGTTCATGACCCAGGTGACGCAACGGTTTCCGGATAAAGCCGCGAAGATCATCGTGGTTTGTTCCGACGGCAGGCAACGCGCGGTGGCAGCGCTTGAACAGCTGGACGCCGCGGGGTACCAACACCTAGTGCTGCTGCAAGGCGGGTACACGTTGTACAACCGGCACTGGAGCAGCAAGTTGAACCGAAGAATTCCCAACGGACAGTTCAAAACGGACTGGAACGCGCCTGGTGATATTCAGGGGTTAGGTCAAGCCAACCCGGAAGTCGCCAACGGAGACGGGATCGTGTATGGTTCTTGGAAAGACGCGACGGACTGGAAATCGGCGTTGTGAGTGCGGGTTGCGGATCTGGATTGAATCGTGTTGGAGATGTTTTTTTGTGCTTTTTTGGATTGCTAATACTAAGACAACTCGTTCGGTAGTGTGTTTATAAATACTAATAACCTACCTCAACTCAACACGTTCTGTGCTCAACTCGGGGAGTTGTGGTCCCGGGTTAGGTCGTTATTTTTGTCCCGTGGCTTCGAATCAGGCGTCGCGACAGAAGAATTGACGACTTCGCTGACGTTCTCAACGCTCTCGGAGTCTCGAGTCTCGACCCCGCCGCCCTCCGACCCCGAATCCACCAACCGGTCGTTGGACGCCGGCAGCGTGTCCTCCCGTTCCATCGCAAACGCCTTTTTTTCAAGCATCACCAGATCCATCACCTCCTGGTCCTGGTCGTTCCGTCTGGTGAAGGAATACGGGCCGTGCTCGTGTACGCGGGCGAGGGAAACGACGCCGACGTCGGATGTCTCGTCTGAATGTGCGTTTTCACCAGTCGCGACAGTCGCTTTTTCGTTTTCGTTTTTTTTCTGCCCCAGCGTTTCATTCCTCGCCACGAGCGCCTCCTCGAAAACCCCGACGGTCACCGGGTGCTCCGTAACAGCCTGAAAACAGAGCTCTGTATCGTGTGTATCTCCATCCACATATGCATCACCTGACACGCCTCGTCCCGAGTTGCCTTTTCGTATTTGTTCCAACACAACCTGCACGTCCAAACGCACGCTGGATTTCTTCGCATCTTCGTTCGACGGAAACTGTTTTTTTTCATCCTCCGAGCTCATCCACGTGCCCCTGACGTGCGCCTCGAAACACACGACACACAGGTTAAACGCGTTTTTGATTTGCTCCTGGAAAGCCTGGCCTACTTCCGTGGATTCCGTACTGACTCTTCTTTCGCACAGTTTGCACGCGTACAAACGGCCGAGGCAGTGCAGCCCGCAACCGCCGCACCGGGGGGGTTCGCCATGCGGTGACCGATCGACACCGCCGTCCGCGACCCCGAGAAGGTTTTCCACCGACGACCCGAACGAAACCGCGCGTTTGCTGAGTTTCGGGGTGGCGCCCCCCTCCTCCGACGTGGCCGGTGACAAGGAAAGACACAGCTCGGAACCGAACCGCGTGCGCTTCAGCGCGCCGACCAGCGCGGTCGTGGGCATCGCGCGGCGCCAAGTCGTGGGGGCAAGGGAAAGACATCGCGAAAAACGCGTTCCGCCCCGCCAGGTCCTGGTGCGACGAATCCAAGATTCGTGGTCTCGAAATCACACTCCCGATTTCGCCTCATCAGCAAGACGGCACTTGCGTGTTTTTTCGGGAGGCCGCCCGTCCTACCTTCCGACGACATTGTACAATCTTTTGCCGCGCGCATATCTCCAAGCGCCGCGATGGCCACCTCGTGCGTCACTTCAACGCGCATCCCCGGGAGCCCTCCAGGACGGCGGTCCAGGTTGGGTACCGCGGATGCTTGCGCGCGAACGGTGACGCGATCTTTTGACCGCGTTAAAAGATCGCCCGCCGCGAACCGCCGCCGAAAGATCGCATCGCCCGCGTTCGCCTCGAACGGCGACGCCTCTTCTTTTGAGGCCGAAGCGGATGACCTGACCACCGGCGACGTACACGGTGCGTATTTACACTCCGTCGCGTCTCTGACCGTAGCGCCGGATGAGATGCGGGCTTTGCTTAAAGTGCTCCAGGCGCAAGGCGCGACTGTCGTGCGTCCATCGGCGCGCGAAAACCTGCATCCCTTGTGCATCCCGCTCGCCGTGTTCGCGGACGGCACGAAAGCTTGTTTGAAACTGAACGTGGAGGACGGTGGCGTGGAAGTCGTGCGCGTGGCGGTGGGTGGGATGCACCTGCAACTGCTGGCCAGGACAAGCAAGGAGTACGTGCACAAGGCGTTGGTGGAGGAAGAGGCGGTGTGCGGTGAATCATCGCTAGACTCGACATCTGATTCGAAATCGAAATCGGAAAAGGGACCCATCCGACGCGCCGCCGGCGAAATCGGCGATGTTTTGTACGAACCAGGAAGCTTCACCACGCTGGGCAAGGACTTGCCTGTTTACCTAACCCTGCGAGTCGGGAAGTTCCCATGTCAAATGGAGGGTTTGGTTCAGAAACACCTTTCCAAAGACCCGAGCGACGAGTTGAGCGCGATCGTGACCTGCGACTTGTACAAAGCCACGTTTCCGTTTTGGGGCCGGCCGCACTGGTACGTGTCAAACGTCTACCACCAATTACACAGGGACGAGGAATCCAGGGACTGCGCGCGGTTCGCGTTGACGGATTGCGAGTGGAGCACGGTTGGCAGTGCGAATGACTTGAAGAAAGTCTTGACAAGAAGCGGCTGGTCCGGTAAAACCGTGGACGAAATTAAAGAAATCATCGATACGCGAAGAGGCCCGGACCGAAACGCCTTCGACGCGCCAAAAACGGAGACGGAGATGGCCACGGAACTCGCCGCGACTCTGCTTGATAAAGCCGCGCTCGGGGAGTTAAGTGTTAAGGAAATCATTCAGCGGCTGGCGGAGTGCTACAGCACCGCGGAGAAACCGGGGCTGGCGAAGCTGGTCATGTCCGCGTTCGTGTTGTAAATTTGAGTTCACTAATTTTATTCGTCGGCTGTCTTCAGCACAACAAACACTTTCAAACTCTTCTCCTCGGCACTCGGAGGCGCGCTGGCGCGGTGTGGGTTGAAACGCGCGGCATGTCCGAGGTGGCCGTGGATGTCGACGGCGGTATTGCCGAGGACGTACTTAATGACGACGTTGGCGATGAACTCGTGGCCGCGGCGCGCGACGACGGAGGGTCGTCAGGTCCGATGGAGGACGAAGACGTCGTTGTGCATGGCGAGAATGATGTCGATCTGGCGGACGACGACGACGACGACGTTTTGGTGACCTCTGAAACACAAGACACACCTCCTAAGCCTCCAAACGCGTTCGACCGCTTGGTGTCGGGAACGCAAGCCACGAACACCGGACGAAAGGGAGGAGCTGCTGGGGATGGCACAGCATCTATTGATGTCGCGTTGCCCGATTTACGTCCAGACGGTGGTGGTGCTAAAAACGACCACGCCAAAAACCAAAACGGCAGCGTCTCATCGCACAGACTGCCCCCCCCCGACGACGCGCTCGCGTGTTCCGTGTGCTTAGAGCCGTGTTCCGTACACGGCGCGCACCAGGTCACGAGCTTGAAGGTACGTATTGCGCGTTTCCCAAATCCTGACACACTGTTTGCCCATACGAGACTGACACTTTCTTTTCTTTTTCTCAGTGCGGGCACGTTTTCGGGTTCGACTGCATCAAGACGTGGCTGACGCGAAAAAAAAAGGGCAACGGAGGTAAGTGTCCGCAGTGCAACGAGAAAGCGTGTTTGAAGGACCTGAGGAAGCTGTTCGTGCCGAGCTTCCACGCGTTCGTTGATACGGACGAGGTGGAGGCGTTGAGTGCTAGGTTAAAAGAAAAAGAAGCGTCAGTGATCAACGCGGAGACGACCGCGATTTCGGTTAGCAGGAGACTTGTTAAATTGGAGGCGGAGTTGAAGGACGCTATTGCTAAGACACAAAGTCTGACGGAAGATTTGAAGTCGGCGACCCAAAAGCTGGCGTACCTTGAAAGGAAAGCGCCGAGCGACGAAATCGAACTGGCGATCTGTTTTCGGCAAAGCAAACGACAACGAGCGGAGACGGAAACGGAGACGGAACAGAACGTCCCCCGCGCGGACCGCGACGAACTTTGGAAACAAACGCGAGACGAAAAGGAAAAAGAAAACTCGCTCCGGAGTTTGTACGAACCGGGTGGCACAAAGAAAATCGGCTTCGGCGCGGTTGAGGATGTCGACGAACCGCGAGAGGATTCAGTGACTCTGAAGAAACGGCGAGCGTTTGAACAACGCGAAACGCACTTAAAAAATGGCAAGTTCGTCCCGCGAGCGTCGACGCAAACGCACGGCGCGAAGTCGTTTGACGTCAACGCGAACATCGCGGCGATTGGCGAACGCGCGGATTCGTTGTTCGCGGCGCAGAGTTTCCTGACCAAGCTTTCCCTGCGGAACGTTTCGTCGAAGATTCGCATACCGCTACCCAACGGAAGCGGGAACGTACGCGACGTCCACTTGTCAAACGCAAGCACGTCTGGGTTGGTAACTCAACAAGGCGATGACCGCGTTTTGGCGCTGTGTTGTACGCTTGGCAAGAAACTGATCGTTTGCGATTTGCAGCGCGACCACTTGGTTTGTAAGGTCGACTTACCGCACCAAGCGTGGTCGTGTGCGTGGGGTGGGTGGAGTACTGTGAGTGATGGTGACGTTGGCGGCAATCCGGGCACAGTGCATCTTCCCGGCGGCGACTTCCAACTCGCGCCCAGCGCGGCGAGCGACTTCACGACCGACCCGTCCAGTAACCAAAACTTAGTCACCGTCGGTACCGCGAACGGCGAGGTGCTGATGTACGACTTGCGCAACGTGAAAACGTGCGTGTCGCGAATCGCCCCTCCGCTTGGTTCCTTTCCAGGTGGTCAGGTGGAACGGAAACCGGTACACACCGTGATTCCCGTTCCCAAAACATTGGGGGGGGGTGTTTTGTTTTGCAACTTGAACGGGGCGAGGTACTTTCGACACGGAACGAATCGCGAAGGCGAGACGAATCAATTTCAATTTACTTCCTCGCAAGCCGCCGCCGCCGTGTCACGACTCGACGGCGATAAGTGCGGAGTAGTCAGCGCGGTACCGGCTTTAGGGACGTGCGAAGCGTCATTGGCTTGGTGCGCTTCGTCGAAGACGTTAGTAGGGACGACGAAGGATTTACCGCAGTCGATACGCGGCACGGCGACGCACAAAGTCGTTCGCGAGTGGCGCGCGACCGGGTTTCACGGCTCAAAGAAAGAACCTCATACCTCACCGTGTTCGGTACGTCTCACGGAACCTTTTTTGTGGGCATGCAAAGATTCAAAGGCGCTTCCAAGAGCCACGACACGAGTTTGCCTGACAAGCCCAGGAGGGAAAACCTTGCCCGGCTTGATCGCGTGCGGCGCGCCTTGCGAAAACGGCGCGCCGGCGCACGTCGTTTTGACCGATTCACTTTCGGGAAACGCGGTGTCAGCGCACGCGCATTGCGGGAGCGGGGAAATCGAGGACGTACGGGGATGGCACGGGCACTTCGGCGGGCGGCAAGTCGAGGTGCTCGCGAGTCTCAGCGCGGACGCGGTGACTGTATTTTCGTGGGACCGAGGGGACGATCAGAGGTGAATGTTGAGGTACTTCTGGGACGACGTGGTGTAGAAAAAATTAGGTTTAAAATAGCACACGACCTGGACGGACAACACGTACAATACCGCCCTCCTTGTTCCCGTATCCCGCACACGCGTTCGCGTCATGTCGCACCACACTTCGCCGCAGTCGCCCACGCGCACGCGTCTTCGCGCCCGACCGGGCGTGGTGGGGACCCCCGGTAGCAGCGGTTTGCCCGCCTCGCTGCTTCGCTTCGTCTCCCCCGCGAGCTTGCACAACGACGCCGACTCGTTTGAACCAAAGGGCGGGTGGGACGTCGTGCGCTTGGCACTCGGGTTGCGAGACTCGGGGCCACCCCCTGGTGGGGTGTTCACCTCCGCCAGGTCCTCGCCGCAGTGCAGCACCGCGTCGTGCGACGCTGGGAACGATGAGGACGAGGACGAGGACGAGGACGACGAGGACAAAGGGAACAGTGAGGACGAGACTTCGAGGCACGGCGGGGCTCGTTTCGACGAGCACGACGTGTGTTTCCGCCTGGACCGCTCGGTGCTTCGCGCGCTGAACGCGCGACTTTGCGGCGTGGAGGTAGACGTGGACGCTGTTGCGCGACGCCTGACACGTATCGAGCGGTGGCGAGACGCGATCGAGGAGGACTTGGATGTAAGTGTTGACGTCCAGGATGACGAACACACCGTGGAGGTCGGGGCTGAAACACAGGTGACGCCGACAGCACCGACGAAAACCAAAACGAAATTGGAGTTTGCGGCGTTCGCCACGTCGCCGGCGACTGCCGCGTCCGCCGCCGTCGCCGCGAAGAAAACAGCCACAAGTTTAAGGGTCACGACGGCCGGAATTGAAGGGATTGCGTACGGGCAGTTATCTCCAACGTTCTCCCAATCCGACCCGGACGGATCACGAAGAGCGAGAGCGGTTCGGTTGCTTCATCCTTCGCCGCCCGATTCGCCGAACTCGCCGGATTCCGAAAACGAAAACGACATAAGCACCTTTTTCTTAAGTGTCGTCGAGCGGTACAACGCCAACGGGAGCGCGTCGTTTTTTGAAAGCGTGGATCCTGGAGAATTTGAAACGGTTCTTCACCCTGACGATAACTCGCCAGTCCGGTCGACAGTGTTCAGCGAAAGTGTCAAGTCCACGGCGAGCGGCGGGGACGGCTGTGACGCCCGGCTCGGAGCGTCTCACACGACAGATACGTGGCAACGCATGATTCGCGATATTCGAGAGGTTCGCGAGTGCGTCGCGATGTTGAAGCAGCAAGAGTTCTTCGCCGCGACGACGTCGGCGTGAGGTGGGGAGTGGTGTGCATTAATAGGGTTCAGGGTTACTACACTCGAGTAGTGATAATTCAAGACCTTTCCCTAAAGATTTTGCTTTTGTGAACTACAGTAGGGGAAGTTGCCTCACGTATTACAACGCGTTCACCGATATCGTCTTTTTGATTTTCTTTGGTACTTGTCGCGGCGCCTCCACTGTTCGTCCCGGAAACGCCTCCGGCTCTGTCATCTCCTGGTCCTCGTCATCCGCGTTTTCGAAAAACTCACCCAATTCGTCCCGCCGCCGCAGTTCTGCAAACGCGGCTTTATCGAAATATGGAAGTTTCGTTTTCGGGTCTTTGTATTTCGCTACCTTGCCGGTGATAAAACACTTCAGAACTTCTGGAGTTTTCGGTCGAGGCGCGCCTAACGGGAGAGGTAACACCGCACCGTGCCGCAACTCGAGAGTTACGATGGATTCCCCGCTTGTTTCGCATTTCCAACTCCGTTTTCGAATCGCGGGCGCGACGTTGACTTTTTTTACGCGCTCCGCTTTTTTAAGTGTCGCCTCCTCCGCGTTGAGTAGCCGCTGCAAATCGTTAAGGTTTTGAATCTCGGTAACCGCCGCGTCCGCTAAAATCTCAGCCTGCGTGAGTTGACGAACCGGTTCGGTGTTCACCGGGCGTTTCGGGCCAGGGCGCGACTTCGCCAGCGTCCGCGCTAGCTCGCTGCGCTTCAAAATCGCCTGCACGCCGCTACGCTTGGACGTGCGCAGACCGGCGTCATCGCCAAATTCATCGCTACCTGTAAAGTGTTTCGCGTCCGCTATCGCTGGATCGAGTTTTGGTTTCATCGTTGCGTTGCCTACTGTGGCTGCTGCTTGCACCGGCGGCACTTTCCTCTCAGGGGCTTTCAGCGCCGGCTTTCTTCGTTCCTTGGTCACCGCGACTTCTTCGTCGTCGCTCGAACTTTCGTCGTCGTTGAAGTCGTCGTCAAACAAATCAGCCTCTTCGCTTTCACTGACGTACTTCTCATCCTCCTCATCCTCCGCGAACGCGTCTTGGTTCCAGAACTCCTCGTCCGCGGAGTCTTCGTCCTCAAGCAGCTTTGTCATGCGCAACCCCCGCGTTGTGCGCTTGGGCAGGGCCTGGGACGCCATGGTGGGTAGGGAAGGACAAAACAAGAACACGCGCGACGCGAGGATCCGAACGAGCACCACAGTCACCCGTCACGGCCCGGGCACCAAGGTCACCGCAGTGAGCGTGCCGCCGTGCGTCTAGAAGACTCCGTGCTTCTGTGAAACTCGAGGACGTCGACACGTCGCTCGTGATGACGTCGACGCCCCGTGCGCGGGAAGAGTGAACCCTGGAACCCAGATTGAATGGTAGTGGCGAAGACACCCGCGTGTGCCGGAGTCATCACAAATGACAATCTGATGCGGCGGCGGCGGCACTCTCCGTGGCGCAGTGGACGAGCATCTCGCCACCATGGAAGACGCTTCCGCGCACGTGCACAGCGCGGGTGCAAAGCCGCGGATTCTGCGGTCCCTGCCTGGTGCGCTTTCGGAGGGTAGGCTGACCTCTGTGGGCGGCGATGCCTGCGCTTCCGTGCAGGCGGCGGTGCGCAACCACAACTTGTTGTGCGAAACGTTCACGGGGGGTTCCACCGCCTGCGCGGTGCACGCCACCGCGATTGATCAATACTTTATTCATTTAGACACGATGGCGCTTCCGTACGCCAGCGCGGGGTCGAAACTAGCCGCGTCCGTGCTGTTAGCGCAAGCCGCCACTGAGTGCGGCCCGCGGAGGTTCGTGGGGTGCATGTCTCGATGGGGCACCGCGCTCGGTAAGCTTGTGGATGGGAAGGACGGCGACGGCTTACCCACCGCCGCGGCACGACACGCGATGCACGCGTTGGTGGCAATAATAAGAAGAGCCAGCTCCATGATGGACGTCCCAGGGGTGCGGAAAGAAGCCGCGGTGGTGGCGCAGAAACTAGTAAATGCGGCGCTGCGATGGCTGGACGACGATGCGTTTACAAACGGCGATGTGTTTACACACGAAGCGAACCGCGCCACCGCGGTAGCCGCGATTAAACAAGCCCTGGAAGGCCACCCCAGCGCGTTGCGCCCGAAGGTTGATGTTATCGAAACCGCTTTGGTGAAGGCGTTATATTCGTGTACCGTGCACGATAACAGTCAGACGCAACGCGAGTTACTCAAGGCAATCGCGTATCTTCCCCGAACCGGCGCGTCGTCGTTTCAACAATCCGGAAGCGGCGTCGCGGACGCGGCGCTTGCGTTCAGTCAACAGATGCGCCGGGTGTTGGTAGCACTGCACGGTAGCCTGGACGACGGCTTACAGAACATGGAACCTTTGCACGGCGGGAATTCGGTTACGGAACAGCGCACGGCGCTCGTGCCGCTGGGCGCAGCGCTGCCCGCGGCGTTTGGAGGACCGCTCAGCGAAGGCGACGGACCCGTTACATTAGTCTCCAAAAACAACTCAGAAACCCACCTGCACCGGTCTCAAAAGCTATTCAAGGTAATCGCCGAAATGCTCCGCCAGCCGTTTCCAAACGCAGCCGAGGTACCTGTTCCCGCGGATTTAGTGTTGGGAGTCGTAAGAAGAGCCCTAAACGCGGACGGCGCCGGCGTATCAACGGCGCCCGGGCTGCCCGCCACCGCGGCGCCCGCCGAGGCGCTCGGGGCGCTACCTGGGACGCACGTGGTGGCGTGCGAGTGCCTGGGCGCGCTTCTCGAGTGCAGCGGCCCGGCGCTGGTGCGGCTAGCAGGGCCAGTTGCGAGGGTGCTGGACGGAGTGCTGCGCGCGGGGGCGGGGACGTCGGCGGCCTCGTCCGCGCAGGGCAAGCGCGGAAACGGGAAACCACAAAGCTCGGCCGGCCTATCTTCGCGTCCGTCCACGTGCGCCACGACACGAGCGGCGGCGTACTTACTCGCCGCCTCTGCGGCGAGGGCGCTGGGCCCGGCGTCATGTGCGGGCGAGCTCGCGTCCGTGGTTGTGCCGCACGCGGCGAAGGATGCGGTGCTCGGGTGGGGAACGGCCGGCTCTGCTCCCGGGCCGTTTTCTGCGAAACGGTCGAAACTTGGCGGGAATGGAAACGCGAGAAAAAAAGGCAAAGGCGGGGCGTGGGGACACGCCGGGAGCGAGGAGATGGAGTCGTATTTAGCGTCGGGTGGTGTTGTTGATCAACGCGGGGGTATCGCGGGGGGCGGGCTGGGCCGGGCGAGCGACGTTGTGAAGCGTAACGCACTTCACGCGCTCGAGGCGATTCTCACGAACGGCGGCGCCATGGTGCCGTCTTCGCTGCGGACGCTCATCGACGCGAGCTGCGCGGAAGCCGCGAGTGCGGCTGTGACGCAGGCGCTTGGCGGTACCGCGAATGTCACGTCGTCTATCGAAGTAAACGCAACCGGGAACGTCTCCGTCCGCAAAGCCGCATACGCCGCGCTGTTAGCCTCGGCGCTGGCGCCGCGAACGTTTCGCGCCACAAACCTGCCCCTCGCCGCGTGTTTGTTCCGGAAAGCGAAAACTTGCGACGTCGAGCTTCGCGGTGATTTACAAAGGCACGCGCTCGCCATAGAAGCGCTGCTGCACCCCGCGTCAGCGCCGCTGCACCCGACCGCCATCGCGCCGCCGAAGGAGTCCGTCTTCGCCGACCCCTGCGTTTCGGATTTCGCAAACGCCGGCGGCTGGGGCGAGGACGATGCTTTTGGACGGACCACGCCTAACTGGGGAAGCGCGCCTGGTGCGAATAAGGAAACATCTCCTGCGCTTTCTGAAAGTGAAGAAGAAGAGGAGGAAAGTGAGGAGGAAGAAGAAGACGACGAAGCGGCGGTCGTCGAACCCTCCGTGCTTCCCGCCGTCGCGAAACGCGGCGGGGAAAACGCACGGACAGAAGCGCCTGTCGCGAAAAAGGCAAAGAGTGGGGCGAACAAGGCGGAGAACAAAGCTGCTTTGAAAGATGAACATGAAGCACAGGTACCTGTGCTTCCGAAAGCCGAGCCTGTTTCGTCCTCGGGTCGAGGGTCGCGAGCCGCCCGGGGAAAGGCGGTTGTCGCGCCGGCGCCGGTCGCGCCCGCCTTGGCGAAAGCGCCGAAAAAACTCACTGCGAAGGAAACGAAGAAAGCCGAGGCGGAGAATCGCAAGAGGGTAGCGGAGGAATTGGCGGCGGCGCAAACGAAACCGGCTGTTAGTCTCGGGTTGGGCACGGGAAAGTCCTCCGTGCAAATGGAGCTCTCCGACGACGACAGCGACGGCGAGTTACCCGAAATCGTGGATTGATGGAGTTTACAGATTTTGAATGTGATTTATAGACTTGAGATTTTATGGTAACGCCCTCTCGGAAGCCTCGAAGCACAACGACGCGCACACTACACCCTCCGCGATGTTTTCCAGCGCAACGCTCGGTGCCGAGACTCGCGCGCGAAAGAGGAAGCGCGAGCGCCGCCGTGACGCTAACGGGGGCGAGGCCATCTCCGGCCTTCTCAACGACATCGTCGTCACGCACGTCCTCAGATCTGAGTATTTCGACGACCCCGCCGATCTCGCACGACTCCCAGCGGTGAGCCGCGCGATGCGCGACGCGGTGGCGGCGACGGGGCTTGCGTTTGAGGAGCTTGATGGACTTGATGCCACAATTATCGGATGTTTAAGCGCGGTGCAGCGGCTGCAACGGCAAGGTCGTCTGCTGCGTCAAGAATACCTTTGTCAGGCAGCGGCGAGAGGTGGACACCTCGAAGAATTGAAGGTGCTGCGCGCGAACGGCTGCCCGTGGAACTCACTCACGTTTTGGCATGCGGCAATGGGCGGACATCTCGAGGTGATACAGTGGGCGTGCACGAACGGATGTCCGTGGGACGAGAGGACATGTTGGGCGGCGGCAAGGGGCGGGCACCTCGAGGTGCTGCAGTGGTTGCGCGCGAACGGCTGTGAATGGGACAAGGACACGTGCACGGAGGCAGCAACGTACGGGTGGCTTGAGGTGCTGCAGTGGGCGCATACGAACGGCTGTGAGTGGGACGCAGACACGTGTTGTTGGGCGGCAAGGGGCGGGTACCTCGTTGTGCTGCAGTGGGCGCGCGCGAACGGCTGCCCGTGGGGTGCAAGCACGAGCTGGTGGGCGGCGAAGGGTGGGCAACTCGAAGTGCTTCAGTGGGTGCGCGCAAACGGCTGTCCATGGGACGCAGACACGTGTTGTTGGGCGGCAAGGGGCGGGTACCTCGTTGTGCTACAGTGGGCGCGCGAGAACGACTGCCCGTGGAACGAGAGGACATGTGCGACGGCGGCTTCCGGCGGGCACCTCGAGATGCTGCAGTGGGCATGCGGGAACGGCTGCCCGTGGGACAGGCGGACGTGCTCAAGCGCGGCGAGGGGCGGGCACGTTGAAGTGCTGCGTTGGGCGCGCGCGAACGGCTGCCCATGGAGCGCATTGACACGCGCCAAGACGGCGCTCATCGGGTACATCGAGAGCGACGGAAGTTCGTCTGACGAATCGGACGACGACGATGAGACGAGCGAATGAGATGTTTTTTTGTCTCTCCGGGGAATTCGACTTGAAAAACGGAAAGTGATGCGATATCAGTGCACAAGACAACCACGAATTCAACTCTTTAGCACGAACAACTCAACTCGCTATGCTGTTTAAATCGATAACTTTTTTCTCCTCGCTCGTTTGCTTCGCCGCGGCGATTGAATACAGAAACGTCCCAAAAATAGCCACCGCCGCGGAAACCCCCCCGATCGCCGTGATCGGATTCCGGAACACCGCCACGGACGCCAAAATAATAACCACCCGTTTCACCGCGTTCGCGACGGAAATATCAAGCGGGTTGAGTTCCGCTAGGGCTTGGTAGGATGTCTGGTTGTACAGATGGAAAAGCAAGCCTCCGACGATGAGGTACGCCAAGAACGGCGTTTCAAAACCGGTCCGTAGCGTAACACCGTTGGCCGCCATTTCCGTCTTGGCCGTGACGTACGCGCTGCCTATTTTCCCTCCTTCCATCGCGAAACTTATTGGTAGCAAAATTGCAGCCCCCACGACGGACATGGCGCCGTACAAATTGACCCCGGCCAGCCCGGTTTCTATTTGCAAATCCTTACTCGTCACGCTTCGCAACGCGGACGCAACGTTACTCGCCATCGCGCATGCGAAACTTACCCCCGAAAAATGAACCTCCGTCAAGGATCCAACCGCCACGCCTCCCACGATAGGGAGCATGGATAGCCACACGAACTTTGTGTATTTCCTTTTAAAGAAAAGCGACAGTAGAACCACCGCGACCGCGGGCTCGGCCGCCTTGACTACCTGCATGAAAGAAACCGTGCCAAACGCGTAACTCGCGCAGGCGGTGCAATGCGCTATTAGATGTAACACGGACGTGGGGGCTAGCAGTGCGAAAGTTTTCCAATTCCACTCGACATCTGGGGGGTTTATTAGCCTTAGTCGCCACATACACAACATGAACCCGGCGCCCACTGCGATTTGCACCCAGGACAGGAGCCACGGGTGTGGGAAAATTTGGAGCGTCCGCTTGTTGATTATGGCGAAGATTGCATTCAAAAAGTACCAGGTTGTGATGTAAAACGCGACCCGGGCGGATTTGCCCGTGTCCGTTGGTGGTTCGACGTTCGCGTCGCCATGGATACCAGGAATGTCACTTGAAAAAGAAGCGTGTGCGGTGACCTTGGTGCCGCGCGGTTGGAAACGGGGTGACAATTGACTCGCGCGTGGTGATGACAGCACCCGCGTCTGCAACTTCATCCTGCAATTCGTTCCTGCATATCTGTTCGAAACGACACTAGTTTCGTTTTCGCGACGCGTGAAGCGGCTCCTTTGGACGACACGAGGTACGCCGCTGGCGACGCATCGCGCGTAGCGCGACAATCGCGACCTCGCGGCCACCTGGACGCCGAATAACGGCCTCGACACCGACGCCGCCATCCTCCTAACCGTGCATCGCCCGCGACCGAAAAGTGACACTTAGATATTTCCGAGGCGCTTTTTGGCCTGGCCGTGTGAGATTTTATTTTCGGTTCGACTCACAACGTCCAGTCGTCCCCGCGGCCGTGGGCTCCACTTCTCGTGACGCCCCCGGAGAGTACCCACCTTCCTTCCGATGGCGGACAACAAAGACGCGCTTCGCGCTTTGAAAATCAAAACCGGCGTTTTGCGACGCGCGCAACGAGAACTCGCGATGTACCGCGCCGAAATCGTCTCCGAGGGTGCCAAGTTGGACACGATGAAAGCCAATGGAAGGGACCCTCATGACATCAAGCAACAAGACCAGGTGCTTGGCGAGTCTTCCATGATGATCGGCGATTGCACGACACGACGGGAAAACGCGTACAACGATTTGCTGGCTGCGATGGTACGGTCCCGGAAGGAAGTTTTTTTAGGCGCGGCGGCAGGGACGGTCGCCTTCGTCGTGCGCGAACCACGACCCGTCGGCACGTTTTCCCAATTCAAAAGTCCGTTGGCACAGGAGGCCGACTTGGAACGCGGGCACCTTCCCCTTTTCTGACCCACCACCCATCCATCCAACAACCCCCCTGACGTCACAGGATGAACACGGCAAAGACTGCGACGGTTCCGAGGAATCAGCCGCGGCGCAGGCTATCCTGGACGAGGTGGAACCTTTGGTGGAGGGGTAGAGCGGTCAACAATCGTGACGAGTGGGCAACACTTGCGTTCGGGCGAAAGGGTCAACACTTTATATTCCAGCACGTGCGTTTCAAGTCGCGCGGAGCGCTACTAGCTGCTCTTTCTCGAGGCACATGTCCTACTATCTACTCTTTCTCATTGAACCTGTCCTACTAGCTACTCTTTCTCGTCGAACCCGTCCTACCAGCCACTCTTTCTCGCGTAACCCGTTCTCGGCAACTGCGGCGAGGCGTGCGCGTCTCTCCGCGTAGACACTTTCGGGACTTTGTGGTACGCGCCGTGTGCGGTCGCGGGCGCGCCTATTCCGAGCTCCGCGGCGAGACGGTTTCTCGCCGCGGTCGCGACGGCCACCGCGTCTTCGCGATTGCCATCCCCACCCTGATTGACATCACCGACGTTGTTTTTGGCGAACTCCGCAAGCTCCACTTTCATGTCAACCAGTAACGCGTCTGCATCCCGTACCTCCCGCGCGCTCACAGCTTTGTGCCAGTTGTAACACAGAATGCCGGCCAACACCAGCGCCATGCCGACTACGTTTTCCCACCCGAACCCGTCGCCCATGACTAAAACCGCGACCAACACCGTCACCACGTCTTTCCCCGCACCGATCACGCTTACCGTCATCGCGCTCGTTTCCTTGACGAGCTGAAACTCAGCCATGGACATGGTGAGGGCCATCAGGGCGCCGAACGCTGTGATCAACAAATCGACAAACAAATCGCCAGGCGTCGCTAGCCAGTCGCTTCCGGGTAACGTCGCCCACCACTTTTCTTGGAACAAGCTGAACACGAAAACCACCACGCTCATCACCGGCATCATCACGCGCAACATCACAATCGGGTGGTGCATGCCGTGCGATTTTCGTAACCGGTTGTTGCTTGTTGGGTGGTAAGTGTCCGATCCAGTCGTACCACTCGTCCCGGTTCGATTCCCGTGCGTGTCCTTAAATCCTGATCCGGTTGTTTGACTCGTCCCGGTTCTATTCCATCTCGTGTCCTTCACTCCAGAGTGCAGAACTTTCTGACTCAACACCCAACGCACGCCGCTCGCCGCCGCCGCGAAGAAACACAGAAACGCGCCGAGCGCGTTGAACTGGGTTTCGCCTCGCACCACTAACACCTCGCCGAGGCAAAGAATAAAAACGCACACCACTAACCGTGCGCTGACTGGTTCCACGCGCATTCCAAAGGCAAACGCGGTGAGAAAAACAATGGAACTGGTTTTCGCTAACGTGTAGAAGCTCACTGTTACGTAGACCAGGCTTAGGTTGGAAAGCCCGATGTCCAACCCCATCGCAAACCCGACCGGGGCTACTCGGTACGTAAACGTTCGCCAGTTAATAACTCGTTTTGGCTGCAAGTGCGGGACCACCCAAATCAACAAACCGTTCGCCAGCAAGTACTGCATGAGGAACTGCACCGAGGTTAACAAAAGAGGCGCGGGAAAACCGCCTTTTCTTTGGCCGAACAGGGTTTTGTTGTAAAGCGCCAAGGACGTGGATAAACCGAACCACGCGATTGTTAAAAGCGCGCACTTGATGAGTTTTGCGTTGGATGGTGATGACTCTTTCAGAGTTACGCTTTGGGAGGTAGCTACCGTGTCCCTCTGGGAGGTAGTCACTGATGTGTGCCTCGTGCTAACCTCATCCTCATCGGAGCTGTCGTCGGAATCAAGCAACAATGGCCTCGGTTCCCGTCGGGTCACTTCGTGAGATGCGGTTTTCTTCTTCTCCCTGTCGTCCAAAAACTTGCGAAATCGTTGCTGCAGGATGGACGCGGCTTGCCGTGAGGAGAGTCGTGTTTGTCGCGTCTGGGAAAACACACCACCCGTGTGAGCGTTCGCACTGCAGCCTCCCACAAGTAAGGTTCCAGCCCCGACCTCGGCCATCGCGAAGGCCACGCGCACGCGCGTGTGGCGCCGCACGCGTTTTTCGTCCAACTTTTTGACGCGGCGAGAGCGACGAACGAAATAAAATCGTCGCCTCGAAAGCCACGAATTGTTGAACAGATACAGTCAGCTCAACAGTCCGTGACGCGCGTCCAGGGTACGCGGTTGGCGTCGCGGTTTCCGTTTCCTCTGTTGCGGGCATCATGCCTCTAAATCGCAAGCGCCCTCCCGTGAGCATTCAGGTTCCAGACGTCCCAGCGGCTGCGTACGGCATTTCCGCGTGCGGAACATTCAGCGAGGGAAATCTGGAAATCAGCCGCAGCGGGATGCGCATCGCGGGCAGAAGGGGGTCGTGCGAGGACTTACGAACGGTTCCTTCTGGGGATTTATCCACTCAGGATGGGCGGTTTGAAAAGACCCCAAACGGGTCGCTGACCGGTGACCGGACGCACACACCCGTGAGTAACGATGGACACTCGAGTCAACGCTCGGAAGGTGGTGTAAATGCAGAAACCACTAATGCGACCGCGGCGTATCAGCATCACACCGTGGGTGACTCGGACGAATTCAGCGCCGATACGAACCCTGTTTCTGATTTAAACGCTGCGTCTGATTCAATCGCTTCCTTAAACACACGAAGAAACTCGCACCTCACCGCGGGCGACTCCAGCGGCGACGACCGGTTCGACTTCGACGTGACCCTGGAGGAGTTGGTGTTAGTCGGCACGTGCGGCAAAGGCGCCGGCGGGTTCGTGCAGAAAGCCGTTCACGCCCCGACCGGGAAAATGCTCGCGGTGAAAATCGTGCAAATGAACGTCCAAAGTGAGGTGCGGAAGAATATTTTGGCCGAGCTAAGGGCGCTGCATGGCACGGAGTCCTGTCCTTTCATTGTGAAGTACCGCGGGGCTTTTTTCGGCGACGGCAGCGTATCGATTGTTTTGGAGTACATGGACGGGGGAAGTTTAAGCGACGTCACAAGAGCGCTGGGCTACATTCCGGAAAACACCCTACGCGTCGCAGCGAAACAGATCCTGTTGGGGCTGCGTTACCTACACGTGGATAAAAAAATAGTCCACCGCGACATCAAGCCGTCGAACCTGTTAGTTAACACTCACGGCGAGGTCAAAATAAGCGACTTCGGCGTGAGCGGGCAGCTCGCGAACAGCGTCGCGAAGGTGAGTATTTCCCATTTACCACATTCCGCCGACTGATTGCCCATACGAGACTGACACTTTCTTTTTATCTCTCCTGTGCGACTCCTGGGTCGGCACCGTGACGTACATGTCCCCCGAGCGCATTTGCGGCGAGAGCTACGCGTTCGATTCCGATGTTTGGAGCCTGGGGGTTTCGCTGCTGGAGTGCGCCACCGGGCGGTTCCCGTATCCGCCGGAGGAAGAGATGGAGAACATTCTGGATGGAGATGGAGACGGGTCGAGTCAAGAGATGGCGAAGGACTGTTCCGCCAAAGAGAAGGAGATTGACGCGTCCGCGGAAGAAAAGAAGAAGCACGCTTCGTCCTGGAAAGAAAAAGAAGAAACAGACACGAGAAAACCCCCGGTAAGTCTGGGTTTCTGGGACCTGCTGGACCACATCGTGCGCGAGCCTGCCCCAGCGTTGCCGCGAAATGGAACTCGAAATGGACCTGGAAACCAAACCTGGACCTCCGCGTTTCGTTTTTCTCTGGAATCCTGTTTGCGGAAAACGCCCAGCGAGCGCGCCAGCGCGGCGACGCTTCTTACCGGCGAGTGGCTTTCGGGTAGCGCCGGTTCGAATCCCGGCGGGGGGGAGCTTGGTGTTATCACGCAAGAAGAGAAAGCTTTGCTGGCGATGGCGGTGGGGAAAGCGGTGGGGTTGTTGCTGGGTTAGGCGGGGTAGTCGGGGATACGTGGTAGAGAGACTTTGCTCGGTTGGCATTGCATTTTCGTTTCGGTCGTCTTTCGCCACTTCCCGAGACACCACCGAATTCGTTCATGTCGAGGCACGTCCCTCTGTCAGTGCGAGCGGCACCTACGAGTCATTTGTGGTGATGCGGGCCGTCGTGAGTTTGCCGCCGGCCGCGCGTACCCGTCGCGGCGTGGTCGGGGTGTTGTTACTACTGGGAGTCGTTGTATCAGTCGCTTCGGGGTTCCCTTCTGGAAGTTCGCGGACGCCTTCTGGGAAACGGGCGGCAGGCGAAGAGTTGGTCATGGCCAACAACGCGGTGGCGTGGGCGAAAGGAACCGAACGGACGAGTGGTGTTGCTGGTGGTGATACGTCAGCAAGTGTTTCGACACACGGAAAGGGTCGGCTGGTAGACGATGCGAGTTTCGGTGCTGATGTATCTATCGATAGGTCGAATGGTGTATCCACGCGAGGTGGTGCTGATGGAGGTGGGTTGGGCAAAGTTTCCGGAAATAAAGCAACTCCGGAAAGAAAATGTGTCGCCGACCCCGCGCACTTGCCGAAGGTGACCGAAAGCGAAAAGGCGGTCATTTTGAAATACATCACAGGCGCGTTCGCGGGGTCGGCTTGGCAAGACGGCGAGGCGCGGTATTTGGAGTGGGGCGGGGGAGGGAGCACCAGCGCGTTCGGCACGAAAGCGAAACTAGTGCACACCGTGGAGCACGCGCCGGTTTGGTGCGACTCGATTACACGATGGGACGAGATGAAGTGTCTCACAAAAAACAACAAGTGGGAGCTTTTCTGTCACGACAGCGGGATGACTTTAAAGAAGTGGGGATACCCTGAGGACGGGAGCGGGGATAAGTGGCACTCCACAAAGCCGAAAAGCGCGAAGGAACTCAAAACCGATTACGCGTTCGCGGAGAACATGCGCGCGTACGTGCAGGCGCCTGGCCGGGATCAGTTCACGTCGAAAACCACACACTACGACGTCGTGCTGATTGATGGAAGGTTCCGCAGCGCGTGTGCGTATGCAGTGTTACCATTCCTGAAAGAAAACTCCGTGGTTCTGTGGCACGACTTTGGGGAAAGTGCGTGGCGCAACGTTCCCGAGAACGGCGGGAAAAAAGTCGACGTGAACAAAAAATCTCGCGAACCCACCTGGCACGGCGACCGGTTTTACTCCAAAGCCGCGTCGCGGTTGTTCGACGGCGTGGAGCACGTTGATAACTTAGCCGTGTTCCGGGTGAAGCCGTCGGTGCTGCAGCAAATGCGGTGGCTGGAGTAGGAGGATTTTGTAATACCGGTAGGGTTGTTTCGTGCTCTTGCAAATTCAACAGCACTCCTTTCATTATTTTTCTTCCTGTCGTACGTACCACAGTTTTCGTCGTCGTTCGACGCCTCCCGTCACTCATTATGCGTCGCCCCGTGGAGCTGGCGCTGGGTGAGGCGCCCTTGGATTTCGTGTCAGGTCCGCCGGGGGTTTCCCACGACGGGTTCCTGTTCTCCGAAACCTGGGCCGCGGTCGCTGATGCGCTCGTCAACGACCCGGCGCTGGCGTTGGCGCCGCTCAAAACGCTTCGGGACCGGAGATTCATCGCGCCCGTTGGTAGGGATGGCAAAGGATGGCCCCCCACCGCGCTGCCGACGCTTTTCAAAGCCCTGGACGCGGCACGCGCGGTTTCCAAAACATCCCCAACCCTCGCGGCCGAGATCTGGGGCACGGCAGTTCTGTTGCTAGGGGCGTGGGCGCGGTGGCACAGCGACTGGAAAACCATCGGCGATGGCCAAAACGGAATGGACACTGCCGCGGTACTCAAAAACATAATCCACGTCGTGGTGAGGGACGCCGGGAACGTGAAACGCCACGCCTGTGATAACCCGAGCACGTTTCACGTCCCAGGGGGTCCTTCAGGCCCAGTCCCGGCTCTGTGCCTGGCGTGCGTCGCATCGTCCCCAAACGCGTCTCACGAAATACGCGCCGTCGCGTTCGACGCCGCGCTCGAGGTACTCGCCGAAAACAAAACGTACGAGTTTTCTCAAGATAACAACCCAAAAGCACAACCTACACAACGAATTCTCCCCGCTTTTGCCTCCGCGCAAGACGCGCGCGCGCTCGCGTCAGCGTTCGTGTACCTGGCGCACGCGTGTGAGCTGATGGACGACTTCAAAAGCCTAGCCGCCAACGCGCGGCGACTGGCGGAAACGGTATGGCCGCTGTGGCGCGGCGACGGGCTGGTTGGTTTTCGTTACCAGACTAACTGCTCTGTGGACGGAGCGTCCGCCTCAGCGGCGTCAGCCGCCGCGCAACGCGCCGGGCTTCTCGTGTCGCGTGCCGTGCATCTCTGCGCGTTGCGATTTCCGGAAGTCACGAAAACGTTTGTCTCGATCGCGAACGAAGTGTTAACAACGAACGACGGTACCGACCCGATGGCGCCTTGTGCGGCGTACGCCGCGAGCGGCGTGTTACTAGCGTGTCGCCGGCCGCCTCCCGACCAAAACGAGTTACACGTGGATTTGGAAGTGATTCGACAAGTATCAAGTGCGTTGGAAGCGGCGGCGCGGCGCAGCGCGCGACTCGCGTCGAGTGAATCGCTCGCGGACGCCGTCGCCAAAGCCTTTTGCGTCGCTGCAAACGGCGCGGACGTCAACGCGGCGGCGCAAAACGTAAGGCACTTACGTGTTGACAGCAGTGCAGCTCGTCTGGAGTGGTCTGTGATGTGCGCAGGCGCTTTGTGCGCGTCCAGGCTAGTCGCCGAGCGAGTTTTCGTGGGTGCTGTTGATGAAGTAAGTTCCGAAAATAGTAACGCCCGTCTACGCGACGCATGCGCGTCGGCGATGGTCGGCGGGGCGTATCGATCCGTCTGCGTTTCACTTGCGGTGCTTTCCTCGGCGTTCGCGATGAACATGGACCCGCCCTCCGCGAGTGCGTTGATGGCAAGCGCGGGGGCCTCGCCGTTAGCGCGAAACGCGGGTGAACTCATCGAGCTATGCTGCGTTGACGCGGCGCGGAGCGGTACCGGGGGGACGTTTCCGACTTGGGTGCTTCGCGAAGCGACCCGGAAGTTCGCGGCGGACGTCAGCGCGGGGTACACAGGGTTTTGCGCACGGGCGCCGCGCTCGTGGCGCGACAAACTCGATCCAGCCATGACCCTTCCGCCGTTCGCGGCCGCCCGAGCCGCGGTCACAACCGCGTGCGAGTATCTCACCAAAATCGGGTTCCCAAAGGGACCTGATTGGGACGCGACTCAAAACGATACTCAAAACGATTCGGATTCGTTCAGAATCGGCGCGCTTCGTGTCGCCGCGGATGCGCTGTCCAATTTGGAGTTCGCACGTGGTGCTGATTTCGACACCGTTTCGAGTAGTTTCGGAGGTGCCATACAACGAAGCGCCTCCCATGGGCGATACGCGCTCGCGCTGACGCGCATGGCTGCCGCGCTGAGCGACGTGTCGCCAGTCGGCGACGGGTTCCGGAACGCGTTGGCGCTGGAGTTGGTTCCTGCGGTGGCACAAAACGGACTCACTTGGGACGCAATCGCTGACGCGCGCGCGCACGTTTTGCTACGTCTGTTCCCGTACGCCGCGCCTGGGCTGGCAGGGTCGTTGGATTTGGGTACTGGTGGCACTTTGGACGTGGGTTCACAACACTCTCGTACCGAACAAGCGACACGCACAGAAAGTATATTCACCACAACCCTTCGCTTGGCGTTCCGGTACCTAAACCACCCCCGAGCCGCGATTGCGCGAACGGCGCACATAGTCTTTGCGTCTTCATTCCGGGCGTCGCCCGAGTTAACAGTGCAACTGCATTTCTTGCCGTACCTCGAGAAGTCGCTCGGGCTGTTCCCAGTGAACACGCCCACCGCGCCGTTCGTCGCCGGCGTCGGGGTGGTGGCCGAGCAAGGGGGAGGCACGGAAAACGGCCGAACAATCGTCGCGAGCGCTATTGAAAAAATAGTAGCCAAATGCGTGGAGCTTGAAAGGGAGACCTCGGTCGTTCCAAATGACGAGAAGGGAGCCGCGGCGACGACCCTGCGTCGCTTGGTGTTTTCCTTGCTGCCCCTGGTGGACCGAAATCTGGTCCCCGACGCGTTCCGCGGTTCCGAAAATGCCGTGCTGATGAGTACAAACAAAAACACTCGGATGGGCGCGTACGCCGACCTCGTGGAGAGCATCCTCTCCATAGGCGACGTGGCGCGGAAATCCGAAGCCACGCAGTGGGCGCTGCGTTTAAGAGCGAAGATTTAGAAAAGGTGAGTGTTACCTTGTACCTTAGAATGCTAGACTTTAGAATAGAAGAGCTGATGACCACTCTGAAACTGCCCAGCTGGACATGGAATCACGCGAATCGCGAGTTTTTTTCACGCGTATCCGAAAACGTTCCTTCCCCTTTCGCACTTCCACACGCACCCACACGTCGTCGAACCGAAAACACACGCGAGTCGCGCACCTTTGCGCGACCGCCTGAATGTCGGACTCCGACACCGGCGTGGGACCGGATGTGCGCCCCCCCCTCCCGCGCTCTCTTCCTTCTTCCTTCTTCTTGACCGCCACGACGACCACGACTTTTACTTTTTTCCTCCTCGAACGGCAACCGCCGCGCGACGACGACGAGCGCGCGCGCGACACTCACCGACCCCCCGCCGCGCCTCCGTCCTCGCATCCACGCACACACCGAGTTTGACCCTGTACGAGCGTCAGCGGGCCGAACGCATCGCCCGGAATGATGAGATGATGCTCCGCTTGGGACTGCCCGCTTTCGGGTCGAAACTCCGCTTGCCCACGACGCCCGCCGCGGGCGGCGCGGGCGGGTCCAAGAACCCCAACTCCTTCAAGCCCGTCAAGCGCCGCAACCCTAAGGGTAAGCCTACCCCGCCTGATCCCAACTTCGATATGGTCCTCCGCGTCCGCAAGGCCGTGGACTACACCGACGTTGCTGACGTCCCAAAGCCAGGACCGCCTAAGTTCCCCCGTGTCGAGCCCGCAAACGCACAGCTGTCCGGCGCCGCGGCTTCCGGGCCGGGAACCACCCTGGACACCCTCGATTCCAAGTACGAGAAGGACCCGGAAGCGCGCGAGCGCGCTATTCGATTGGATGTACGTCGAAAACCCGTCCCGCGATGTCCCATTTTTTTCTCGAACCGAATCGCGGGCGTCGGCGCACAGCTGTGCGTTTTCGCTCGCGACGCGACGCTCGCAGCGCAGTTCTGACTTTTTTTCCCGATTTCCTCATCCGCATCCTTTCACGTCGCAGGCGCTCCGGCACACCGACCCGGTCCAGTGGAACGAAGAGTGCAAGAAGCACTGGAGAAAAGTCCACGAGGATCGACGCGCGAGGAGGGTGGCCAAGGCTGCCAACGCCGCGGCTGCGATCCAGCGCCGCGAGACGGCGGCGTACGAACTCGTCGCCGTCGGAACGACGCAAAGCGCTCCGCCCGCGGCGAGCGACGAGCCCATGTGCTGCGAGCCGTGCCCGGTGGATACGACCCCCGAGACCGATCCGGTGGCGCCCAAAAGTACGGGCATTGACGGCAAGCCCTGGTTCGTGACGCCCTTCTCCGCGCTTGAAAGTTTCTCTTCCCCAATCCGTGTTCTTCTTCCTTCGGCGTTCACGCAAAAGCTGACTAAACGCGTTTCGCTCGTCCGCGCCGTCAACAGGAGGGACCCGACGTTACAACGCGGGGCCAAAAGGTGGACCGACCAGGTATGTCGCGATACCCACTACCACTCATTCGTTATCCTGTTTGTCCACCACGTGCGTGTATAACTCACCTTCAAGCATTTCTTCACAGGGCATCGAGCTGGTCTGCTCCGTCGCTGATTGCGGCACCGATCAGACCAGTCAGTGGTGCGGCAGCAAGATCGAGAACAAACCGGTCTGCTACAAGTGCAACAGACTACAGAGGACGCCCCCCGACCGCGTGTGCGGCGCCTCCGGGTGCGGCAAGGGCGTGTCCGTCGTGAATGAATGGTGCCACTCGCAGCGCGACAAGGACAACAAGGACCTGTGGTTCTGCAGGCCGTGCTACGACAAAGAGGTGCGCATTCCCCGCTTCCCTCAACTCCACCACGAAGTTACCTCCCGAACCGTTTCGCTAACGTCGCGTCGTTCGATTTTTTTGTTTTTCGCATTCGGTGCAACTCACGGACGAAGCGGGGAGGACGTGCGTGAGCTGCCCGTCTATCAAGACATGCAAGTGGCACACCTGCGACGGCGTACCCGGTGGCAGGACTTGCCACCAATGCCACTGCAAAGAAGAAAGCCAGAAAGAGTACCAGAAGGAGTACCGCAAGACGAAAACGCAGAAGAAAGCCTAAGCGTCGACGACCCCAACCCCTTGTTTCCCTTCTTCGAGACGCCCCATAACCCTGAGCCGAGACGCAACCTGATTCGAGACGAAGCGAGACGCAATAAAAAGTGAAGTAGCCAAGACGTTTATTACATGTAATAAAAAGAAAAGCCAATTTACTACCAATGTAGAATCACTCAGTAGACTAATGACTCCCGTCACATCCCCGGCAATCGCGGCGGCGGCGGCAGCGCTTTCTCCAACTGCTTGAAAACCTCGGGCACTTCTATGCCCCAGTCCTCCAGGGTTTTCGACGCGCCTTTTTTGTACACCTGTTCGGCGCCAACTTTAAGCCACTCCGTGGCGAGTTTCAATCTGTGCGCGTCGGTGGGCATGCGGTAAAAATACGCAGCTCTTCGCAGCGCAGCGCCGGCGACACCGTCCACCGTTGCGTCGCCCACAGGCAGCGCAACCGCCGCGTCCGCGATCCCGGTGGTCATCATATCCCCGATGTGCTGGTACTTGAACGGCAGCACCGGTCGGTTACCCACCGTCGACCACACGTTCCACGCCGCGTAATCCGCTTGCTGGAACGCGACCTGCGCGGTGGAGGGTAAGGGGGGCATGGGGGGCGGCGACGCGTAGTGGGACGCGGCCCCCGTCTCGTACCCGGCATCACCAGGCCTCGTTTTTGTGGTATCGAACGTATCCTCGCCACTCACGGACGCGACGTCGCCTAGGGCGAACACGTTTTCGTACCCCGCCGCTCTTAAGGCTTTGTCGGTTGTGATTTTGTTCGTGCGTTCGTCTCGTAAAAACGGCCAGCTCGCGGGACACTCGATTTGCGCCCCCACGGTCCAGCACACCAAGTCGTACGACGAAAGGTGTTCCTCGCCGGCTGAAGATTTCCACGCCAGGACGCACTTCGTGGAAGGCTCGACGGTAGGCACCTTAGCTGAATCAATGTCATTGACGGCATTCATCTCATCCGCGCGCACCGCGGTTGCCCTGGCGCCCGCGAATGTCGAAACCCCCAATCCCGCCAGCCGCTTCTCCACCGATTCCCGCTGGCCGTTCGGCGCGCCGGGCATGATCCCAAACCGTGACCCCGCGAACAAATGAACCTCCGCGTTTTTCGTCTTGCTCCCCAGGCGCTCAGCCATCACACCAGCGAGCTCACACCCGGCGTACCCGCCGCCCACGATGGCGACTTTAGGAACGTACTTGTTTGTTCCAGACGTTCCCTTCCCGTTGACCTGAATCCGTTTCATTTCCATGTCCCGCAGCGCCCCCGCGAGCGTCCGCGCGTCATCCAGTGAGTTCAAAGGCACCGCGTGTTCCTTCGCGCCTGGCACTCGGCCTCCGTCACCGACCACGGACCCGAGGCCTATGACCAAATAGTCGTACTCGACTTCGCCGCCGTCGTCCAACACGACGACGCCGCCGCCTTTTCCAGATCCGTCCGTGTGCTTTTTGGTACCCAACATCACCGGGTTGTCCGGCCTTACGTCAACCACGCGCGCGTTTCGAAACCGCACATCCGTCGGCTCTAGCAAATCAGTAAACTCGGGACACACCTCCCAGTCCTTCATGGTTTCGTTTACCAACTCGTACAACATGGGTTTGAACACGAATGTAGATGCTTTGTCGATCAAGGTAACTTTTGGTACCAAGCCGTCTTTCCACCCATCTAGTGTGTCCATCTTCAACGCGGTGTACAGACCGCCGAACCCTCCGCCCAGAACTACTACTCGCGGCGGGCCCTGGTACGATTTTTTCGTTGTGGCATCCCCGGACACGGACTCCGAAGCACCGGAAGAACTCGTGGACACCGTGGGTTCCGAGAAATCGTTGGACTCGCGGGCGCGGGAGATGGGCCCGCGGCGAGCGGGCGTGTGATTCAGCCCAGGTCGTTTGAACGCCCTGGACGTACCATAGGTGTGTCCCGCGTTCGCACGCGCCGGCGCGAAACCAAAGGCACTCGCGTTGGCCAACGCGTGCGTCGCCATCGTGCGCGCGAGTAGATGTGAATGACGTCACCGACGAAACGATGACGACGAGAATAAAAACTGGCTCAGTTTCAGAATAAAACCGCCCTTCAGCCTGTGGCGCATTGTCGAACACGCGAGGCATCGCCTTGCGGCGTCGGTTCTGGTGTCCTTCCCGTTCCTGCCGCTTTCCCGGCGCCATGAGCGACATGCGCGTGGGATCCGGCACCGGTTTCGGTGGGAACGGGTTTACGCGTGACACTGTTTCGGTTGGCACGAACGTGTATATTCACGCATCATCATCGGAAAACGCCCTGAATAGCTCGGGCGGTTCCATAGGCGTGCTTCTCGCGGTGACATCTTCGCTAGCCATAGGCGCGTCGTTCATCATCAAGAAGAAAGGCTTGAGACGCGCGTCTTCACACGGCCAACGAAGCGCGGGAAGTGGCGGGTTCGGGTACCTGAAGGAACCGCTGTGGTGGTTGGGCATGGTGAGTTTGATCGTGGGGGAGCTGTTTAACTTCGCGGCGTACGCGTTCGCGCCGGCGGTGATTGTCACGCCGTTAGGCGCGCTTTCCATTATAGTAGCCGCGGTGTTGAGTCATTACCTGTTAGATGAAAAGCTGAACCCGTTTGGATGGCTCGGGTGTTTATTGTGTATAGTAGGGAGCGTAGTGATAGTGACGCACGCGCCCGAGGAGTTGGAAGTGACCGGCGTTTCCGAACTGAAACGGTTAGCGTCGCAAACCGGGTTCGTGTGTTACGTCGTCACCGCGTTGGGCGCCGCGGTTTTCCTAGCCCTAAAAGTAGCCCCTCACCACGGAGAGAAGCACCTAGTCGTGCCGATCGCGATTTGCAGTTTGATTGGAAGCCTTTCCGTGATGTCCGTCAAAGCGCTGGGCATCGCGTTGCGATTGACGTTTCAGGGAAACGACCAGCTCTCGAATCCAAACACCTGGCTCTGTGTGGCAATAGTCGTCCCGTGCGTCATAACCCAGATGAACTACCTGAACAAAGCCCTGGATGTGTTCAACGCCGCGGTCGTGACGCCCGTGTACTACGTGGGTTTCACCACGTGTACCCTAACCGCGAGCAGCGTGATGTTTAAGGATTGGCAGCGGCAGACACACGTTGAGCTGCTGAACCAGCTTTGCGGGTTTGTCACGATTTTAAGCGGCGTTTTTGTGTTGCACGTCACGAAGGACGTCGACAAAGGCGGGCTAGGGGCGCCGGGAAGCGCGAGGAAAGTACGGATACCCCAAACGGAGATGCTGGATAGGTAAAGTTAACGGATGCAATGAACGCGCGAAGACGGAATGAATTACGTTTGGATCTCTCTGTACATCTCGAACCCGCGTCTACACGCGCCGTGTTATTTAGCCTCCGTGGTCGCCGCGGTCGCAGTGCCAATCGCCGGAACAGCAGCAGCCGGGGTACTCTCCGTCCTCAGCACCGGCTCTATAGGCTCACCCCCGGTTGTTTCCTTCCCATCCGCGCTGGCGGGCGCGTAGAGCGTTTGTTTCGGGTCTTGTAAGATGTGTTGGAAGCAAAACGTGGTGAGCGGCATCGGTCGTTCGTCGCACCCAATCGCGACGCACTGGCTTAACTGCGCCGCGCCCGTTTTCTCTCTCGCGAGGGTTTCCACTAGCACGTCGTCTTTCCGTCCCCCGTGGCCGTGCCGCAGCGCGAACCGGTAGTGACACCGCCTTAAGTCCTCAAGAAGCCGCCAGTACTGGTCTTCGTACAAACTGTTCAGCTCGCGCATTCTGCCCAACCGCCGGCGAATCAGAGCCTCTTGGGGAATGTTCGAGTCGTCCGTTTGTTTCGTGGACGCCGCTGCGGCGGTGGCATTGGTCGTCTCTTGAGCAGCACCTGCCGTACAGTCAGGGGCACCTGCTGCAACACCAGCTAGGCCTCCGTTCCCGCCAACAACCCCACCAACAACCCCGTCCCCATCCGCGAGCCCGTCGTTTTCCCAATCCGACCCCAAATCCCACCCGTCGTCGTCCGAATCGATTGCCAGCTCAAGCGCGGCGTTGCTTCCCGATTCGACCCTCGCGCGTCGCGCCGCGTCACCTAATGTCAACGCATCGCCAGGCACCGGCGGTAGAGCGCTGGCCATCTCCGACGCCGGGCGTTTCATGGCGACCACGGCCCGCGGCCCTCGCGGAAGTGACGCGTATTGTCAACCCTAAAACGAAATGGCGTTGAAAAGCGCGTCGAGTCGTCCGAAACTCGACACCTGATCGCTAATTTTCAACGCAACGACCATCCATCTCTCACACTGGCTCCGCGCACCCCACACCCACCCGCGCGATGTCTCTCACCGAGAACAGATGCGTGAACCGCGTGCTAACGGGTGTCGCCCTGGGGAGCACCGTTGGCGGGGCCGTCGGGGCGTGCTACGGAACCTACGAAGCCTTCAGCGCGGGGATTCCCGGGATGCTGAAAGTGCGACACGTCGGGAGGACCACGGTGGGCAGCGCGGCGTTGTTCGGGCTGTTCCTGGGGGCGGGGTCGCTGTTGCAGTGCGGGCGGCGGTGAACGGAGAGAGGTTGTTTTTACGAAGCAGATGTGCGGTTTACTGACGGTTGGTTTTAAGCACCACAACCCAGAGACGGTCTGGTCGGACACCGATCGGGGGTGATTCGGGAGATCGGCCTCACAGAACGATTCGATAAACTACTTTGTCTAATAAATACACCCAGCTAGACTACGACCATACGTACACCCAATCACCTACGAGTTCCTGTCAATGAACTCCTTGTTAACCTCCCTGCACTTGGTTTCCTCGCACCCCACCACGACTGTGATTCCCGCCGCTAACAATGTTCGGATGCCGCCGCCCGAAACGCGCGGGTCAGGGTCCACGAAGCCAATCACGACGCGTTTTATCCCGGCGTCCACTAACGCTTTTGAGCAAGGCGGGGTTCGTCCGAAGTGATTGCAAGGCTCTAATGATACGTAAGCTGTCGCACCTTTAGATAAACTGCCCGCGGCTCTAAGAGCGAACACCTCGGCGTGCGGCTCGCCCGCTTTCGGGTGGTACCCCTCACCCACCGTGTTGCCGTCGGCGTCCACGATGACGCACCCGACGAGCGGGTTGGGGAAAACGTCGCCGGTTGCGATTTGCGCGAGCTCGAGCGCGCGTAACATGTGCTTCGAGTCCGTCGTGGAGTACTCTGTAGTTAGGTTTGTTTAATTTAGGGTTAGGTTTAAGGGTTTGCGAGGGGTCAGGTGGTTGGTGAGGTCGGATGGAAACGCGAAAACAATTGGAACAAAAATCTGGTTGAAAAAAAAACCCTCTCATCATCCTTGCGGTCGGAAATCTCTTGTGGAATGTGCGTAGCCCATCGCCACTGCAAAGGGGCATCACCCAGCGTCAGAAGTTATCGTCACACCGCGCAGCAGAAGGGAAACACGTTGGGTGTTCGAGTCGAGTCGTGCGTTAAAAGTGCGTATCGATCGATACCGATGACAAGACCTAACATTCGTTACGCACCTGACGATGGCTTTAAGGTTTTCGGGGGCGTCTCGGAGGCGGCGCGTGTTTCGACGCCGCGCGGTGTACGAGCGGCGTGTCTTACCGCGGACCGCGCCGCGGAGACGGTGCGACCAGTTGTCACCGCGCGCGCGCCGTACGCAAACGAAGTGGACGACATGACTCGAGGTCGTGGGGACGCGCCCACGAGTCTGCTGGGCACTCGGAGGGTGGAGCATGATAAGACGATGTATTTTCAGGAAAACAGCCGAACAGAAGAGACGAAGATTTTTCAGTCGCACCTGCGGCTCCCTCCCAGTCCTCGCCGCGCCCTGACGCGTGCGTGATGCTCGAAACGAAGACCCCGGTGTCGGCTTGGAAACCAGGGCGCGGCGATGACGTCGGTGCGGCGGTGGTGGACGATCAGGACGCGGCCGTTGAGGATGACGTCGGGGCTTCGATGGTGAAAGGCCGGGGCCAACAAGATTGCGCGAGTCAACAAACCGAAACTCGCGAAACGCCGGGTACCACCGGCGACGCTACCGTTGCGTTCCGTTTACCCCAGCCGAAGAGCGCGCACGGGGACGACGAGAATAACCACACCGATGATGCGTGGTGGGGCGAGGACCTGATCGTGTCCATGGACAGCGACGAGGACGATTTCGTGGTTGGCGGGGGAGGTCAACGCTTGTTCCTGGAGGAGAGGAAAATACGCCAGGGTACAACCGGCGGCGGCGGAGCGACGACGTCATCACACCCACGAACTCACCCGCGGGACCACCCATTCAGCGCCGCGCGGAACCGCGGCGGGGGGTTAGCGGGCAATTCGTGTACACGGTGTTTCGTGTGCACCGGCGAGCACGCGCGGAACGACATGGTGCTTTTAAATAAGTGCAATCACCCGTTGTGTTTGGAGTGCGCCACGGGTTGGGCGGAGAAACGCGGACGGACATGCCCGACGTGCAAGGAAAACTTCGACGGGTGGCACTTTGGGAGGTTTGACAATACGTCGAATCGGTGGGAAAAAAGGTTTCACTGGCTTGAGGATGAGGCTGTATCGGATGACGATGAGGAAGGCGATGATGAGCGCGAATCCGCGCGAAAAGAAGGAAGAAAAAAACGCGACGAGAAACGCAGTGCGAACCCTTCTCGGTCGAAAAAAGCTTTGGCTTTTACCGATGTATCGGAACCGCGAACGGATACTCAAAAGGAATCGCCCAAAGCAGGATCGTCGCGGAAGAAACGCAAGCTTGAAAGTACCGAGGAGGATGAATCAGAGCAGGATGAGTTGTTGCGTCAAATGCGAACCGAAGCGGCCGAGTCATTTCAAACGCCCGGGGTGAAAAAAACGAGAAACGAAACGTAAGTAAGTTTTTGCGATCTTTTAGTTTTTAATCAACACTCAATACTCAATACCTTAGTCTTACCCGACCTAGACTACGCCCGACTACCGGGACTAGGGTTTTCGTACAATTGTACACAACACGCAACACGCAACCACACTCCAACACGCAACACATCAACTCGTAAAATAACTATTTCTCGCGGCACTCCCAAAATCGCGCTCACTCGTTCGTTCCGAACCGCACGCACTCGTCAAAGTCGTTTAGTTCCTTGGGCGTGAACGGAACCGGTGGCGTGGGGAGGGACAGGACGGAATTTTTCCTTTCCTTCTTCTTGTTCGTTTTCCCTCCATCATCCTCACTCCACTCATAACCCACTTCGTAATTCACGGCGCACATGATGGACTCGCACGGCGGCGCGTCGACGCCGTCGGTGAGCAGCGCGATTCGCCGGTTAGGGACGTCGTAGACGACTCTTCGTTTCCGCAAAACGTTGGCGCCTTCGATAAATAAAAGAAAGTGTCAGTTTTGTGTGGGCAAACAGTCGTTGGATTTGGGAAATGCATACGTACATATCAACCCAACCGCGTGTTCGCTTAAATCAAAACCCGCGTCCGTGGCGAGAAGAACGTCCAGCTGGGAGAAGTACCCGCCGCCCTCCTCTACGGAGGGGTTTGACGAGGTCTTTGAAGAACGCTTCGAAGAACGGTTTGAGGTATTTTTTGAGGAACTCTTTGAGGGAAGTACCTGCGCGCTTGGAGAGCGCTCCTCCTGCGCGCTCTGTAAACTGGAACCCACCGTACTCAGCTCCAGCCAGTCAAGCGTGGTTCGGTGCGCCCGCGTCGCGCCGCTGCTTTCGCCCTCCGTACCCCCCACGCCTCGAACTTTCGACGCGCCTTGGGTTGTTTTGTCTCTATCCGCGGGTAACAAATTTAACAGCCCGAGTTGGTCCACCGCGCGCTTGTGGAAAATAGCATCCGCGCCCCCCGCGCCGCTGTCGATCATGAAAACAACGCCGCGTTTCGTTTGATCCGTCGATAACTCCTGAGAATGTAAATCTCCCTTAGCCTCGTCGCTGCTGACCCCACCTGCCATCCCCGCAAAACTCGCGGTGACGTGCGGGACGTTGCTCACCAGTGTGAGGGGGTGCCAAATCCAGTTTTCGTGCGGGGTGAATGTTGCGGGGTCCTGTGTTGTAAAAGAAACGTGTTAGTCTTTCGTGATGTGTGTGAGTAATATTACGGGCGGACAGTCCACACCAGTGTGTCAGGATTTGGGAAACACAACACGTACGTATAAACGCACGGGTGAGCCGCCCGGGCCCACCTCCACGACCGCGGATTTGAAGACGTCGAAACCGACGATCCCGGCAACCGGGTCGTCGCACCCGGAAACAATACCGCCCAGCGCCATCTCCATGAAAACGGGGTCGGCGATTTCCAAAGGCCCCAACGTCAGGGTCGTCGCTCGGCGAAACCTGCAAGGCACCTTCCCCGCCACGCCGGACACGAAAACCTCGCCAAACGTTTTCAAACGCAACGTCTCCGCCGCCTTGCTCGTGATCACCAGCCCGCTCGCGCCCGTGTCCAGAATGAAAGGCCCGACGTCTATGCCGTTCACTAACGGCCGCACCAACACGTGCGCCGACCGCGCGCGCGTTATGGAGACCTCGGGAGGGACGTTTTTGGCGAAGGAAACGCCTCCCGAGTTTGCGTTGGTGGTGGGCGCCGCGAATTCCGCGAACTCCGAGGCGTTTTGAGACGAATCAAAACCCGGCGCTTTGAAGAAATTTTGCGCAACGCCGGCGTTGGCGCGCGCGCCCGTTACGGTGAACACCTGTTTGCCACCCGCACTGCCTGTTAGCGTGGTCACCGTGGGGAACATTGGGCCTGGTCTATTTGACCCGTGATGCTCAAGCGCGCGCCATCCAGAAAAACTCCACCGCTCCAAATCGCCGCACACTTTCAGCGTGGCCTCTACCGGGAGCCAGGTTTTTGTGGATACCGAAATTCGTAAAAAGAGCAAACCGTTGTTTTTCAAGCGACAGCTTATGGTGACGAAGTCGTGTGAGTTATTAGTCAGCAACTCTTCGTGCGCTGAATCAGTCAAAACTTCGGAGTTATCCGTCAGTGCTTCGGAATCAACCAGTAGCTCCATCTCAAGCACTTCCTTGGCCTCATCCGTAACCCAGAAGTGCGTCCGCGTCCACGCCGAAAGAAGCGCCGCTTCGCGGTCGTCCAGTTTTAAAGTTTGGGTGTACCCGGAGAAATCGGTTTCCCAAACATCTGGTGCGTCGGATGATGTGGCGACGTCTTTGTCTTGTTGAGTCAGTGACTCAAGAGACGCATCACCTTTTCCGTGACAATGCCCCGATGTGTACGATAGCTCGGTGCCGTGCGCCTCGTCCACGAACGACCCGCCGGCGCACCGCAAACTCCACCGCGTTGGCATGCCCAGGTTCGAGCCGATACCCCAGATCATTGAGGATGCCGAATTTGAAGATGCACCACCGGAAGACGCACCACCGTTCCCGGTCGGGACCACGCGAAGCGCGGTGCGGACGTTACACAGCACGTCGTTTAAAGTCATTGCGTTGGTTTGCTGCTTGGCAACGAGTTTTTGGTCGGTGGTTTGTTGATCCGCCACCGCGCGCGTGCGCACCACGACGCGCGTGCCAGGCGACACACAACCCGGTTGGCGGCCGAAACCAGTACGAATCGCACCATCACCACGACGAGCCCAACGGGAAAGCCTCGGTGCGCCCGAAACGCGCGCGCGCGCGCACCTCGCAACCGGCATGGCACCGAGCCAGAACACGGGTCGAGGCGCGACGCGTGTTCTGGGGCGCGACACAGCAAGCGCGGCGTCCCGGAGTGAGAGCTGACGGGCCGAACACGTCACCATCAAAGATTTCAAATAGTTCGGAAACGTGTCGCTTGGTGCCGACTTGTACTTTCCTTATTCAACACTTTTCGCTACGCGCCGTTGTCGCTGTTGTCTTCCTCGTCATCATACTTTTCTCGCGACACCTGCGCCCACGTCGTCTCAACCTCGTTCATCAACCCGGCATCGTCTTTCCTAACACGAAAACTCAGCGTGCGTTCTCGAAACACGTCGCTCGTGCTTGTTTCCGCGAATCCCATCTTGCGAAACAGGTTTTGCGATTCCCCGTTATCGAAGCCGATTTTCGCCACGAATTTGTTCACGCCGTGGTCCTTGATGGCGTACGCCATCATCATTCGCAAGGCCTGTTGCGCGATGCCTTTCCGTCGCGCCACAGGCTCCGCGATCATGATCTCGATCTCCGCCGTGTTCGCGGACTCGTGGTCGTTCCAAAACAAGTTCACGTCACCGACCATCGTGTTTTTTTCGGCGCCTCCTTCCTCGTCCGCCCCGGGAACACACACGATGAACGTGCATTTCGTCTCGTCTTTACTCCAGCTCTGTTGCATCTCAAACTCCTCCTGTAACGTCAGCGGCTCGGATGCGGTGGCTTCTCGCAACTGCGGATCACGCATCCAGCCGTGGTACACATCGACGTGTTCGTTTCGGTAAGGCACCAACACGCAAGACGGGCCGACCAGGACCAAGTTCGCGTTCGCGCGCATCGAATTTGTGGGGTACGAAAAGTGAGCGTGGAAACAAACGAACTGAAGGTCGAATTCGCGTATTCGCGCAACGGTCGGAGGGTCCATCCAATGCACAACGCTACGTCCCTTCTTCCCTATTTCCCAACTCCCCCCTCGCGCCCTCGGGTACCGCGGTTTCAGGCCCCGAAGGCGAGTTCCCGCCCAACGGACCGGCCCCACTGAGCCCGCTGATTTCCGCCAGTTTCTCCACCCGCGCCACCACGTGTTTGCCGTAGGTGAGTTTTTTAACGTCCCGTAAATGGAGGCGCACTTTCTCAAGAAGCCGCGCGCGTTGCACTTCGTCGCAAACCTCTAAAAGTTTCTGCACCACGTAGTTCGCGAACTGGTCCTTCATCATCTCGGGCAGGGGGCAGTGGTGCGTGGCGGGGATGGCGGTTGATGCGACGGACGGTAGTAGGTCTTCCGTGGAACGCAACCGGCCCGAATTCTCCGATACGTCGGACTCGGCGCTCGTACCGCTCGTTCCCAAACCGCCGCTCGTGCCCAGAATCTCGCCAATCATAACGTCCCTCTCCTCCACGCCGCAGTAAGTTAAGCACTTCGATTGTAAACGGAAAGTGTCAGTGTTGTATAGGCAAACAGGGAGGCGGGATTTGGTGAAACACAACACGTACCTTTTCCACCACGTTGCTGGCGAACTTGTGCTGCGCCAGGGGGACGATTTGCTTGGAAAGCACGGCCAGGACACGTGCCCTCGACACAACGTCGCCGTGCGAAAGCACGTGCTGCACGACGTAGTTTCCGTACTGATCCCGGGCCAGGGACGCGGCGTTTTCAACAATCTCGCGCGTGTTGAACCGAACCCGAACCGTTTTGTTGGGGGCTGTTGGTGCTTCCCCATCCCCGCACGCCGTACCGGATACGCCCCCATCCCCGGCGATACCGGTACTACCGATGGCAGTACTGCCTCCTCCGTCGCCCCCATCCCCACCAGTCCCTTCCCCGTCCCCATCCCCAGTCCCATCCAATTCCCCGGGATCCCCGTCCCCGGGCCACGGGTCGCCCCGCTCCAGCGCCCTTTGAATCACGCGGCACCCGTACGGGTGTTGCGAAAGGGCGTTGACGTTCCCCACGAGCGCGCTTAACACGAAACCCAAATCGCCTACCGGCACGTGTTCGATGGTTTTCTGCACCACGTGGTTGCCGTTCTGGTCCCGGACGCAACGCAGCACGTCGTCCCTGAGTTCGTTTACAAGCAAAACCGCGGTGCGCGTTGTACACGTCGCGATCGCGGTTTGCACCACCCGGCACCCAAACGCGTGCAGCGACAAGCGCACGACGTTGCCTGTGAGCCGCGCCGCGAGAAGTTCCCTTATTGTAAAAAAATAAATGTCAGTCTTGTATGGGCAATCAGTCAGTGGAATGTGGTAAATGGGAAAGGCCCTTACCGCTGGGTTTCGGTACTTTTTTCGAAAAACTTTTGCGCCACGTAGTTCCCGAACACGTCAACGGCCTTGAGATAAAAAAGAAAGTGTCAGTCTCGTATGGGCAATCAGGGAGGCGGTGTGTGGTAAATGGGAAAGGCCCTTACCAGGGAACACAAGTTTGGGGTGATTTCGTCCAGCACGGTCGCGAGGTCGTCGCTTGTCGCGGTTTCCAGCTTTTGCTGAATGAACCGTGACCCGTGCTGTTGGAAAACAAGAAGACGTCAGTCTGGTTGGCGATGTATGGGCAAACAGTGTACTCTGCACAATGGGCAAGCAGTCGGGGGGATTTGGGTTGGGAAATACGAACCTGGTCCCTGGCGAATTCCTGGACGTGCCCCGCGATGTCTCTAAGCTCGAGGCGGTGGTTTTTGTGTAGCCGGAACTGCTCCAGCGCGGGCGACGGGACGTCGTTGTGGTGCGAGTGCCCGCCGTTTCTGCGTCGGTCGCCGCCGTGCCCGCCGTGGCCGTTTCCGTGGCCGTGCTCCCCAACGACAGCGTGGTACCCACCAAACTCGCCGTTAAAGCCGTTTCGCCGGCCGGCCCGACCGTTTTCGCGTCGCCCCCTGGTGCCTCTCGGCGAAGGAGGTTTCCACCCGCCGCGCGTCGTGGCCGCCGGGTCCGCGAAGTGAACGCCGCGATGGCCTTGGTGGTGGCCTTGATGGTCAACCGGTAAGTGTTGTCCACCAGCCATTCCCCACCCGGTGTGATGCGCTTCATCGTTCCATTGCCCCCCCCCCCCCCCCCCC